>Ga0307515_10003865_pt1 | contig 31273 bp, 5 predicted proteins | sample 17_EM_MG_FD_194513 | JGI IMG/M metagenome (GOLD analysis project Ga0307515, IMG submission 194513) | Populus trichocarpa ectomycorrhiza microbial communities from riparian zone in the Pacific Northwest, United States - 17_EM | ecosystem: Host-associated > Plants > Roots > Unclassified | place...
TTATAAGAACCTAATAGGATTCCTAACGATAAAGGAACTTAACTAAAGATAGGTTAGATAGGCAGAGATGCTTATAGAATACTATTTTAAGATTTAGTATACTAAGGATATAGACAATATAAGAGCAGATGCTTTAAGTAAAAAGGCTAAACTATAAAATAATAAAAAGCCATTAGGGGCTTTATTACGAAAAGATACAGATAGATTAATTAGGTATAATTATCTAAAAATTATAATAACTTAGGAAGAACTAGAGAAAATTTATAAGTTACTAGAAAGCTTTTAGGTATAAAAAATTCTAGAAGTATAGCTAGAAGATCTATAGACGGATATATATAAAAACCAAGAAGCGAAGTATATCCTAAGAAGTATAGCAGAGCAATTTATAGAAGATTTTTATAAAGGACTAACTTAAGGACATAACGGAGCTATAGGCTTAGTATTAAGACTTTAGAAGGAGTATATTATTAACGGAATCTAGAAGATAGCTAGAAAGGTCACTAAGAAGTATCTAGATTACTAAAGAAATAAACTAATAAGGCATAAGCTATATGGAGGGCTATAACCTATTAAAATACTAGAGAGACTATGGGAGGTTATATTATAGGACTTTATTATAAAGTTACTAAAATTAAGAGATCCTATTACCGGATAAAATTATAATGTAATCTTAGTAATAGTAGATAAGCTTATAAAGTGGGGATACTTTATAGTATATACGGAAGAAATATTAGTAAAAGATATTGCTAGAATCTATATTAAAGAAGTGTTTGTAAGGCATAGAGTACTAAGTAAAATTATATTAGATAGGGATCTAAGATTTGTAGTAGCATTCTGGGAGGTATTTTTAGCGGAGTAAGAAGTTTAAGCAGTAACTTCTACCGTATATTATCCGCAGACAGACAGTTAAATAGAAAGATTAAATTAAATACTAGAGCAGTATTTAAGACATTATGTTAATCACGCATAGAATAATTAGGTATTACTATTACTAGTTATATAGTTTATATATAATGTAACACCACAAGAAGGAATAGGTATGTCACTATTTAAGGCGAATTATGGATATAAGCTAAGAATATCACTATCGCCATATTAAGTAAAGAAGATAAGTAGTATAGCTAAGTAAAGGATAGAGATATTAATAAATCTTTATAAGAACCTTATGGAAATAGCTAAGGTAGTATAGTAAAGAATAAAGAAATACTATAATGCTAAGATATCTAAGGGACTAGATCTTAAGGAGGGAGATAAAGTGTGGCTACTATATAAAAATTTCAAAAGTTAATAACTAAGTAAGAAGTTAGACTACGTTAGGCTAGGACCTTTTAAAATTAGTTAAAGGATTTTACCGGTTACGTTTAAGTTAAACCTATTAGCTAAGATAAAGATCTACCCTATATAGTATATTATAATGCTAGAGCTAGTATACGGGAAAGTTAAGCTATTAGTTTACGAAGCAGACACGTATAGAGGATAAGAAGAAGACAAATGGCAAGTTTTAAAGATTGTTAGTTATAAGGACGTTAACAATAAAACATAGTATAAGGTTAAGTAGATAGGCTATAATAAGACTACCTAGAAGCTACTAGAAAATTTAAAGAACGCTATAGGAAAGGTATAGGAGTATTAGAAGAAAATAGGTTAGGTAATATTAAAGAAGGATTACTAAAGAACAAGTCACCTAAGGGGGACCTAAGAAGAGCGATTACCGAGTTACTTGGAGTTGTTTCCTTCGCTATTAGAAGAGAATCCGTTCTTTTATTACCAAGTTTCTGTAGACCTTATTCTATAAGTTTCTACTCCTTAGAATAAACCTTTTTACGAACCTTCTTAAGACGAAGAAGCCGAGTATAAGCAGAGGCGCGGGCTTTAAGGGCTTAACGATCCTCTTCTCTTACCCACTTAGCGCGAGCTTAATCTTCGCGTTAAAGACAATAAATCTTGCCTAAGGCACCCGTAAGTTTACTATTAAGCTTTATAGTAGCAGATTAAATACAAGACCCTATAACAAATTACTTAGGGAACTTAACAACTATTAAGAGTTATAGGACATATATACTTAGCGTTAGATATAAAGCAAATGTCGCAAGACAAATAAATATTTGCTTTAGTGTACTCTGAGTAAAAGGAAGGTTACTAAGATAAAGGACTTGCTAGCGTAATATAAACTAACCCCTCTTTCGCACAATAAGAATACGGAGATAGTATTATTCCACCTAAAGACAATATTATAGCAACGGTATAAAACCGACGAGCTATAGAAGAAGAAGGCGGAGGTTTAAAAACCTTTAAAGGCATTATAAGTAACGATATTAACTAAATTAATTAGACGGACATTACACCTCTAGTAAACGACTTAGAGATATTAGGAATCTTTAAGGACGAAGATAGAGAGGAGGGAGATGGTATTACGGACGCTTTAAGTACAATATTACAACTACTTAGAAAAGAGTTGGAGGAAGCTAGTTAGTTAATATAAGCACGGTCTAGGATGGATCCGGTAGAACTATATAATAAGGAATAGTAACTAAGTCATATAATGTAATTTGTATAATCTATGTAATTTATATAATCTGCGTAATAGAGTAGATAGAGTATACGTACCTTACGTATAAGAAGGATTTCATAGGAGTACGGTTGTATATTTAAGGACCCTTAGTCCCTACCTAGATAGTTCCTTCCTTATAGTAATTCTTAGAATATAATTAGAGTTAATCTGTTAGGCAACTACTCCACTAGTTATTATTACGTTGTTGACTTTACGTATCACCTATATACCTAGCCCAATAACGAACTTACCGTAGTACTTGCTACAAGGTTCCGTTACATAACTAATTAATTAATTAATTATATAGACGTTTATAAAGCCGTTTATATAGGCATTTAGTTAATTAATTGTATAGACGATTATAGAGCCTTGCTAGTATATTAGTGCTACGTATTAGGAGAGCTTTAGAGCCCTATATTAAGCTTTAGGTAGAGCTTTAAGCAGAGCCTTATAGAGCTTTTAAGTAGAGCTTTTAAGCAGAGTTCCGTATAGAGCCTTAAGTAGAGCTTTAAGTAGAGCGTTATGTAGAGTGTTATATAGAGCTTTAATAGAGTTTTAAGTAGAGCTTTAAGTAGAGCTTTAAGTAGGGCTTTAAGTAGAGCTTTAAGCAAAGCAAAGCTTTAAGTAGAGAGCTTCCCTATATAGACCTTATATTTAGGCTTATTTTTAAAGACCTTATAAACGGCTTTATATAGAGCTTTATATAGGCGTTTATATAGGCATTTATATAGGCGTTTATACAGGTTTATAGGGATATTTATAGGGGTATTAGGGGTACGGCTAGGCTCTATTATGGATGTAATATATAGAGTAGGAGATAAGCTTTTAAATAGAGGTACTAGCGAGCTAAGTAGCGCTATATTAGGGGTCGAAGTATAACGCTAAAGGCGATATAACTATTATCTACTAGTGAGGCTATATAGCCCTTATAAAACGCGCCTATAATCTCTTAGACCCTTAGAGAGGAATTCACCTCAGCGCTCTGTAATTGGCTGCTGAAGATAGCGCAAGCGCTAACGCCTGCGGCGTATATTAGGCTACGTCGCCAGTCGCTAATTAGCTTAGGAGTTTACAGGAGTTATAGGTGTGGCGGTGCCAGCCACTAATTAGCCCAGGAGTTTGGTGGATTTTCTCTCCGAGGGTCTAAGTCAACTGAGATAAGGCGCGTGGTATTGTTTTCGCGATTTAAGTGTAAATAAGTTAAATATATGTAATATTCTAACCGGAGGAGGAAGGATCTAAGCCTGTTTCGGGTTATCTCAGTTAACTTAGACCCTTGGAGAGAAAATCCACCTCACCTTCTATAAACTCCTAAGCCAATTAGCGGCTGGTACCGCTATACCTTTATAACCCCTGTAACTCCTATAAACTCCTAAGCTAATTAGCGACCGCTACTGTAGCCTAATATACGCTACGGGCGTTAGCGCTTGTACTAGCTTTAGTAGCCAATTATAAAGCGCTAAGGTAGATTCCTTTTTAAAGGGTTAAGAGATTATAGGCGCCTTTTATAAGGGCTGTATAGCCTTACTAGTAGAAGACAGTTTTATCGCCTTTAATGTTATATATCGCCCCCTAATACAGCGCTACTTAGCTCGTTAATACCTCTATTTAAAAGCTTATCTTTTACTCTATATATTATATCCGTAATAGAGCCCAATCGTGCCCCTAATGGGCGTCTATTTAAGTAAAATACTTAAAGTCCTTTCTTTAGCTAATCTACTCTTTCTAGCCTACTAAAATAGCTTATTAATATATCTAAGGGTTCCTCTAATAGTAATAACTAAATAGATAATAATAGCTAACCTAATACTAGTAAGCCTAAACCTCCCTTATTAAACTAAAGTATATAATAGTAAAGGCACGTAAGGAAGTTATAAGCCGTGGTTAATACCCTAAAATAAAAGGGTTAGAGCTTTGTATAATTTCTATCTACTTAGGTTAGAGCAGACAATATAGATAATAGGGAGGTTATAATTAGGCACCGTTAGTATAATTATATTAAAAGACGATAATAAGTATTATTAAATGCAGTTATAAAAAATCCGTAACTTAGCTATATTTAAGGGGTAGTTATACTAGTAGGGTCTTTTACTATAGAGTTAGACCGCCTTATTTAGGAGCTATACTTTAATACATTTAATAGGACGTCAAATATAGAGGACTTGGACTTTAAAGTCGCCTTCTATACTATACGAGATATTGCCCTAATATAATATATAACTTTATTATAGCTACTTGGTAACCAGCGCGCCTATAAAGCAAGTTATTAGGTAGAAGGTTAAAAGGTAGAGGGTTAGGACGCTTTAGTTAGGCGGGTGTATACTATTACTAGTATAATCTATTCTTCTAGAGCGAAGAAGCGGTTTAATTTCTTTACTTTACTTATAGATATCTATCTTATAGGCTCTAGGGTAAAAAGGAGGGTATTTAAAACGCTATCTAGCTTTAGGCTATATTATAGCTATTATTTAGCAAATTGCATTATAAATAGTATTACTAAGGAGGTAGAGGTATATTAACTATTTTATATCTATCTCCTGTGAACTTCTAGGCCAATTAGAAGAGCTCCTGCAAACTCCTATAAGCTCCTACAAACTTCTATAAACTCTTAGGCTAATTAAAAGGGCTTTTATAAACTCCTTTAGGGGCTAATATTTATAGAGGCATTTTAAGACCCTAGCGCATAACCTATAAATAGTAGTTATATATAATAATATAAACTTTAAGGACATAAAATGTAATAAATTGCTTAGTTATACGTCTATTATACATTCGCTAACAACTACTACCATTATATTTTATCCGGAATTACCTTTATCTAGGCTACGCCAATTAATATATAATCTAATAAAACCGCTATAACTTAATAATATCTTCCGGTTACCTAGCTTTATTAAAGATAAGTTAATAATAAAGGTTAGCTATTACCTTATCTCTAACGTAATAAAGGGGGTTTATCTATATAGGGTAGAGCGCGTCTTCGCTAAAAGTGATCTTTTCCCTTAGATGCTAAGTATATACTATATTAACACTAAGAAGACTAAGTTTTAGCAGTTTAGTACTATAATAGAAGATAAGGGTACTATCTAGGGTATATATAACGTCTATAAGAATATCTTTCTTAACCAGCTTAGACTTTAGGCTCTGGATAACCCCTATAGCTCTATATATAACGACTTTACCCATCGGCTATAGCTTACCTATAGTAACCAGCTTATTACGCATTATATTAGGTTAGTAAAATAGGAACAGGCCTACGCGGGTCGTCCTTTTAACTGTTAGGACTAGCTCCTTAGTATACCTTTATAGTTTTATATTAAGATAAACCTATATAACACTATTATATATACGCATTTGGCGTCTAAGGACTATTAAGAGGAGGTGCACCATTATCTAAGATCTGACGTTACTCTATAGAATCGTATACTATTTATACGGGAGAACGCTAAGTACTATTAAGTGGTACCAATTATCGAGTAGGGCTTTATAGCGCGCGTAATAGCCCTCTTCTATATAGCTATACAGCGCCGGGGTCTCCTTACTATAATATCTAAACTATCCAACCTATCTAATCCGTTATCGTTAGAACGCATAGAGAATGTTACTTAGGTAATTAGTTGCCTTATACTAGAGCAGTTCCTAAAAATAGTTAAGGATATTTAGTTTACTGCTTTTACTATTAAAGTATAGAGCGGTATAGACTTAAGTAGGCGCGCGTACAGCGATATTAAGTTTTAGACAATATATCGCCTACTTTAAAAAGCCGAGCTACTTCTTACTATTTAGCATGCCGTTAAACATGCCAATATAGGTATGCTATAACAGCTTATTAACCCCCTTATCGTCTACTTCTTTAGCGCGTTATAGCATAATTACAGCCGCGAGATGCTATTCTATTAGTAGAATCTTACTTTAGTAAATTCGCCTAAACTCTAGTATATAATATTAGCTTCGGGGGTTATAAACTAGCTTAGGTCTCCTAATATATATAAAGCTATTAATTTTAGACTAGAGTACCTAAACGGCAGCTATAAAATTGAGATAAAGTATTATAAGAACTCTACCCACAATACTAATATTATATTTAATTGAGTATATCTATTAAACGCGACGGTTAGAATGGTGCGTGGTAAGATAGAGTATATATTTAGTAAGGAGATATTGGGTGCTTATACGCGGGCTTCTACGGAACTTAATATATTTCTGCTTACTTATATAATCTATTTAAGTAATCTAGCTATGCCGCGAAGCCCTAGGCAGCTAGCAGGCTTATAGCTATTTAACTCCTATAATATTCTCCATACTAGTATAAACGTTTTAATAGAGAGGATTAAGTAGTTTAACTAGCTCTATATACGGGACCTATATTTGGCCACTGCTTCTTATCCTCTTTTAGATACTAATAACCTAACTAGCTTTACGGATATATAAAAGTTTACTAATATTATTGGCGATAGGTTAGATAAGGTAGATCTTACCTCTAACTAAAATATAGGCTAGGAGCTGGACGTCTCTTAAGCTCCTTACTTAGATATTGCCTAAACTACTATAAACTCCTAGGCCAATTAGAACGCGCGCTAAGTTCCTTACTGTTATTATTGTTCCCTAAGGTCTTCTAGTAAACTGCTGTAAACTCCTAGGCCAATTAGAACGCGCGCTAAGTTCCCTACCATTATTGTTATTCCCTAAGATCTTCTAGTAAACTGCTGTAAACTCCTAGGCCAATTAGAATGCGTGCTAAGTTCCCTACTATTGTTATTATTTCCTAAGGTTTCTTAGCAAACTGCTGTAAACTCCTAGACCAATTAGAGCGCGCGCTAGGCTATAAGCTTATGCACTTTAAGGGGGCGGGAATAGTTATAGCATATTTAAGCGGTAGAATAAAAACAACCTCTATTCTAATACTATTATTTTAGAGTAGAGGCCTACTATACTTGCTTTCTCTGTCCACCCATACTAGAGTAGAGGCCCGCTATGCTTACTCTCTCTATCTATTTATACCAGAGTAGAGGCCCGCTATACTTGCTCTCTCCGTCTATCTATACTAAAGTAGAGGCCCGCTATATTTGCTCTCTTTATCTATCTATACTAGATACCCCTCTAATTTAAACCTAGATAGGAAGTAGAATAAGGGCTTTTATAATGCCTTATAGTTGCCTATAAAGGATAACTTACGGTTAAGCCCACCTAGGATATTAGCTTCTTTACCTATATAGGATTTAAACCAACTAGAATAAGGTTAAAGCTTACCCATAAAGAAATACCAGTCTCTACTATAGCCGTTAATCCTATACTATGCCTTTTTATGCTGTTATGCCTAAACCCCTAGCTCCCGGAGGAGGCGGCGGCGGCCCCTTTAGAAGAAGAGACTAAGGGGGAGAAGGCGGTAACTATAAGCCTCTTTAGGACTTACGCCGCTTTAATAGACTACACCTACTAGAGTAGGCCGCTATATAATAGTAAGTACAGGCATTACTGGGCCTACTTACCTGCTGGGAACCCTTTCTAGAATAGGCCTAGTACTCCTTATCCCTTACTTGGCAAGCTAAGCACTAATCCTCTCCTATAAGCTGCTTACCTAGCTCCGTCTCTATAATCCTCCTAATATAAGAGGTGTTCTTAGCACCTACCAACACTAGGAGGTCTAACCACCATTTGCCCGCGACCGCAGGCACGTAGTCGGCAGTGGCCTTCCCGTAGATGGCCCAGTTCTATGGGAGCCGCTATTAGTCCGCTTGCTGGGCGGCCGCAAAGCCAGCCCAAGCGAGGGGCAGCGGCGGGGCCGCGAGCGGCAGTGGTGGTAGTGGTGGTGGCGGTGGTAGAGGAGGAGGAGGTAGTGGTGATGGTGATGGTGATGGTGATCTATATGCCATGTTAGCTAACGTTCAAGACATAAGGCATTGTAAAACATATGGTGGATCAGGCCACCAGCCAACACCGTTATCATCGTCGTCGTCGTCGTCGTCGTCGTCGTCGTCGTCGTCGTCCTCCCTGCCAGGAGGCAGCACAGGAGGGGGATAGGGGATGGGGACGGGGACGGGGACGGGGACGGGGGGAGCGCGAGCGCGGCGAGGGCGAGGAGGAGGGCTATAGAATTGGTTAGCAAACGGCCTCTCTAAGTAGGGAAGTAGTTGAAAGCTTAGGTTAATTTGCTAAAGCTTTAATTAACTACTTAGTATAGGAAAATACTTATAGAGGACGCCGGACGCGACCTAAATGTAGGGCTTCGCGATAGAGCGTAGAGGCGGCGGCAAGAATAACGTCCTTATTAATTAGAAAGTTTACTAGGTGTAAAAGCACCTAGGCTGTAGAGGGAGTTATTATAAATAATTTTTTAAAAAAAAATTAGTGTTAGTGTTATAGAGAGAAATAAGGGGCGTAGATAACTATAAGTACTAGCTTATTTACTTTACCTTTATAAATATTTACCGTAATCTAACACTTATTTACCTTATATTATTAATTAAGTTACTAGTATAAAACTTCTAAAGACTCCTATAAACTCCTAGACCAATTAGAATACTCCTATAAACTCTTAGGCCAATTAAAATACGTTATAATACTCTAAGCAGAGGTTATAGGTTAATAGGTAAGATTTTTTTATAAAATCTACTATATAAAATCCTACTAACTTCTACTAACTCCTAAACTAATTAAAATACGCTATTATATAAAACCCTAAGCTATCTCTATCTACAATTCTATAAGGAAATTCTCTTTACCCCTTAGTGTCGCTTTCCTAATACGCCTAGATCTAGTTTTTGGACTAAATATAAGTACTACATCTGCATTTACATTTACATCCCTCTTCTATATAACTATCTAACATTTAGTAGGCGAGTCCCTTTAGTTACTAACTTGTCTTTTCCGGCTAGGCGTTAAGACTACCTATAACTAGGATATAACTGGAACGGCGGGCTAAGAATTAAGAATAGCTACGACTTAAGAATTAAGACTAACTATATCCTAGAAGTCGAGAACTACGGCATCCTAAGCGTTAGGAGTAGCAATATCCTAAAAGCTTATAGCGAACGTACCATGCGTTATAGGCGTAGAGATTAGTCTCTAAATATCCTTAAGTACCTACGCCGCGCGTTTAATACCCTCCGGTATAGCTAGAAGTAAAATACTAGATAGAGAGCCCAGCGTGCTAATCCTACTAGTAACCTAACTTCTAAGTAGCGAAGCTAGTATATTTACTACGCTCCATACTGCCTCCTATATAGCAACCTAGACAGTAAGGCTATTATCCCATTACTAAACATACGTAGTATACTCCGCTAATATAGACGGCTGCTCTAGTAACTTGCGTACTACTAAGGCCTCGCCTTAAGTAGCTTTTACCTATCTCTTCTACGCTAGATTACTTTCGTAAGTAGTTCTAACCGTCTTAACTATACTTCTTAACCGCTTAATTAACTAATCGCTATAGGTATTATAATGTCGCTATAAAATAAATAGGGGAGCCGTACTTTCTAGTAAATCCGCCGTAAATATCTCCTAGAAGGTATTAGGCGTAGTCCTATTATATAAATACACAAGCTACCAGCGATATTTCTTATCTATAAATACAGACGATGGTATAGGGAAGCGTTAATATTTGCTAGTATATATTAACTCTGCCTGCTTAACCGCCTACTTATTAATAAACCCTAATATAATATTAGGCTAGGTGCTAGCCCTTAGCTAACAAAGCGGTGCCAGAGTATTAGGGGCCGATATAAACGCAGGAAATAATAAGGGATTGTATTAATTACAGCACTAATTAGTTAGGGCGCGAATAATATAGTTTAAGACTACCGGTAGTAACCTATCCTCTCCTAGGAAGGTAAGGAAGGCCTTTTAATAGTATTTACTGTTTACTATTTCCTTCTATTTAGTCAATATCTTCTTATAACTAGCCATTTTAGCCTTTAACTAGAATGGAAGGTCGCTATTAACTATAAAATCGCAACTTATAGCTAATTTCTCCGAGGCGATACTCTTTATATTTGTCAGATAACTCATATAGAGCTATTCATTGATGAAATGGGTTGATTGATTGATGATCTTGATCGTTCTTAATCGTGTCTTGATGGTTGCTTGACCTAGGGCCCCTGGGCTTAGACGAAGATATTTACAATGCACGTTACCCGTGCACGTGACTCGTGCACGTCCTACGCCTCCGAGAATACAGATTATCTGACAATATTACTAATATCGCTAGGCGTATCCCTTAACACGTCAGCGTCCATCTAGAACCTGGTCCGTGCGCGGAACACCAAAACTCCAGACATAGATTCAATCGATAGATTACCACATTTTGGGCGTAAAATGTGTCAGGTTCCGTTCTGCAGAAAGGACGAATGTTGGTTACCTTGTATTGAGCGACTGAACTTTAAGGGGTAGGCTATATAGGTCGGTCTGTATGAGGTTTCGCAAATATCACCGGCCTCATATTCCTGAGTGAGGCGATTCGATTCGGTTGATTTAATTGGCTAGTCCTTATCGATAACAGATGGACGCGAACTGACGTGTTAAGGGATAACTCTAGATAAGTTAACTCTATCTATATCTAGCAGGTAGGCTATTGCGTCCTCTTTAAGGCGCTTAAGTGGGCCGCGGCTTTATATATAGTAATAGTAGCTTCCATCCTAGCCTATTTACTCCCTCTATATTAAACGCCTAGTATAGCAAAAAAATAAAGCCTATACTAGTGCAACTCTTCTCTTATCCGCCTTAACTAATCCGCTACTATACATTGCCTAGGCTCTTTGTAATTAGAAACCCCTAAATAATTATACGCTTAATATTAGCAATATTTACGCCTATATTAAGGGAGGTTATAGCTATTATAATTTGGATAATAGAAGAAGGCTTCTTAAACTCTGTATACTATTAGTTGCAATCATACTCCTATATAGTAGCGGTAAACTCCTAGATTACGCTACTAATATAAAAGGCCTCGCTATTATTATTAGCCCCTTTTATATACGCCTTAGACTTCTAAAGCAGTATATTCTAAAAGTACTCTACTATATCCTAAATAGAAATTCGGCTATTAATAAAGACTATTATCTTCGGTATATATATAGGTATAGGTATTCCATTACCGTCTATATAGTTATCTAATAGAAAATATAGGTTTTCCTATAGGTCTACCTTTTACCTAGAAATTGGCTGTATATATATAGATATATCCGGACAATTAATAGATGTTCTTATAACCTTGGTCTAGTATAGATAAACGCCAACTACTTAGAACCTAGCGTGTAATAGGACTAATCTCTCTACCTTTTTATTGAGTATTGTAGAATAGGTAAACTAGATAATACTTAGACAGAGGATTATCCGCAGCTTGCCTAGTATTAAGTAGGCTAATTAGAAGCTTTCCTAATCCTTTACTAGATAATATTTATTAACTACAACTAGCCTAATCTAAGACTATAGCTCTAGCCCCTTTAAGGCGTCCTAAAACAACTTTATCGACGCCTACTTAGGTCTAAGAAGTATATACGTATACACCCCTTCCTAAATCTTTATAATTAGATCCTTCTCTTAACTTCTTATTTTAGCGTTAATAAGAACCAGATTAGACCTATTTATCTTCTTAATATTATCTAACTGCTCGTCGCTAAGCTTGTTTAACGGTATTATTTAAATAGTAATCTTACTGGTAAGGATAGAATATATATAGAAGATTAGACTTTTACTAAAGCCTATACGGGCAATAAGAAGAGTGTTACCTTTCCTAAATATAAGCCGACGCAGAGTGCGCACCTACTTATTGCGCGGCTTAAAGTCTTTAAGCCATAAACAGGTTTAAAGAATAATTCACTAAAGGTAAAGGCTAATAACCTTATGCTAAAATAGTATATTCTCTATATACCCTACCTATTAGATAACTAATAATAATTGCTTTATACTTAGACTCTGAATTAACTATAGAGTCTTTAGGATGGAACTGCGATTAGCTAATAGTTATAGTGTAGGTGACTCTACCGCCCTACCCTAAGATCTATACCATTAACTCTAATAGTTAGCGCCCTTCTTTTTCTTCTTTTTCGGTTTAGATCCGTATCTCAATATCTATCTAACTTAGCCTAGGGGCTCGCATAAGCTTATCTAATTAGCCTAGAAGTTTATAGAAGTTTATAAAAGCTCTTTTAATAGCTTAAGAGCTTATAGGAATTTGTAAAAGCTCTTTTAGTTAGCCTAGAAGTTTATAAAAGTCTATAAAAGCTCTTTTAATTAGCCTAGGAGTTTATAGAAGCTTATAAGAATTCCTAAAAAAGCGTACCTAACTAATAACGCGCCACGAATGTTATATAGGTGTATTATAATTAGGTAAGCTGTTTATAATAGGGTATAAGAGGCGCCTTATAAAGTTTAATAGTAAATAGAGTTGTGGTAGTAGAGTATAGTCGCTGTGTTAATAAGGCTGGTTGGGTATAACCAGGTTTAAAAACGCGTCTTTAAACTTTAAGGCTATACTTCACCCCCTAATACGTTAATTAGCTAGTTAAATTTACTAAAATATACTAATAGAGGATATTATAATTTAATTGCATTTAAAACTATAGCTATAGCCGCTATATTAACCCCGTTGCAGTTACTTAAAGTTAGTATATATTAAAAATCGCGCCCGGTTTACAGCAAACGCGCGCCTATAATCTCTTAGACGCTTTATAAAGGAATTTTAGGGTTATAGGGGGGCTAGGGGGTAGCGCGACATTCTATTAACTCAGGAGTTTACAGGAGTTAGTACACGCCGCTAATTAGCTCAGGAGTTTATACGAGTTAGTAGAGTAGGGCTGTAGCGGGAGAGTAGGGCTATATAACGCCATAAATTCCTTAGAGAAGTGGCTGAGGCACCTAAGATAAGTTTTGGGGGGGTGTGCGAGCAGTAATTAAGGGGTGTGCGCGCAGTAATTAGGGGGTGTCCGGCTAGTATTACCCTATTTAATAGACCAATATCTTCCTAACTTAGATGTTTTACTCTATAGCTTATTTTAAAGGAAGTTCTTTATACTTAATCTAAACTTCTTAAACCGGTTCCTTAAGTTAGGCTACCAACATACTATATAAGGGCACGTTCGGTTGCAAATCGCCTCCATATTATAATCCGTTCAATCCGTACGCCTTTTAGTGTCGCCTATTTTGTAATTAGTGGTGTTATGGACGCTTTAAGTACGATGTTATAACTACTAGGAGAAGAGTCGGAAGAAGCTAGTTAGTTAATTCAGGCACGGTCTAGAGTAGAGCCGGTAGAACTATGTGACGAGGAATGGTAACTAAGGTTACGTAAGGTAATCTATATAATCTATAGGATCTGCGTAATCCGCAATAGAGTAGATAGAGTATATGTATATTACGTACAAGAAGGATTTTATAGGAGTACGGTTATATATTTAAGGACCCTTAGTCCCTACCTAGATAGTTCCTTCCTTATAGTGATTCTTAGAATACAATTAGAGTTAATCTATTAGGTAACTACTCTACCAGTTATTATTACTTGTTAACTTCTATACTTATATTACCTATATACCTAGCCTAATAATAAACCCACCGTAGTTCCTGCTATAAGGTTCTGTTATATAATTACTACCTAGTTACGGTATTAAATATAGGAAGTTAAATAATATACCACTAAAAGCAGCTACTACGACGCTATTAACGGCGGCAACTACTTTGAGATTAGGTAACAATATTAGTATAGCAGACACTAACTTATAGCAACCTATAACGGTTGGGCAACTATAGGAAATAGTTAACTAGTTAATAGAAAATAATATAACGTTGGAAAATAGGATTAACGGGATAGGCGCAGTAAAGGTTAAGTTACTATTAATTAAAAGGTACTTAGGAGAGAGATTAAAGCTTAAAGGATTCCTTACGCAAATGTACTTTAAGGTAGCGCAGGAAGGAGTAAAGCTGGTAATACCTATAGATTAAATAGCCTATACAGGACTGTTTTTAATAGGAAGAGCATTTAAATAGTTTAAGCCTTACCTTATAGAGATATAAGTAAACGGTATAATAACTACTAACTAAGAGGTATAGTTTATATTCTTAAGCTAGAATAGATTTATAGAGCGACTTATATAAATATTTGGAGACCTAGAGGTAATAACTACGGCAGAGAGGAAACTCTAAGATATTATATAATAAACCTTAGCAATTAAGTATATAACGTAGTTTTAGACGTTAGTAATATAAGTAGAGTGGAATAATAGGGCGCTTATGGCATAGTATAAACAGGGACTTAAGGCTAAAGTCTAGGACGCGATTATCCTAATAGAAGATACGGACACCCTAAGGGAATTAATAGATTAGGTAATTAAGATTAACAATTGGATCTACTAAAGGGAATAGGCTAAGAGAGGGCAGAATAGAGTTCTATAGTTATATAAGGCGCAAGGCACGTAATAATAAAAGCTAAGTTAAAAACCATGGTATAGCGCAAAGCTAATAGACCTTAGTGGTACTAAAGAAGCCTATAAGAGATAAAGTAAGAAACTATGGAAACCTAGAGGACAAGGATTAAGTAATTAAAGGTCTAAGGAGTAAAGGCTAAATTAGGGATCTTAGCAGCAGAAGATATTTAGGCGGACTCCATAGTAAGAAAAGTGGTTTAAAGAGGGAGCTTATATAAATTATAGAAAATAGGGTTATTACGTTAGAGACTATAGAAGTAGGTAGAGTTACTATATAGTAAAGGGTATAAGACTAGTAGACGATATATATATATAAAGGGACGACAATATACTGCAAGGAACAAAGGAATATTTAATTAAAAGTTTTACGTTTTGTTATAATAACACATACCAAATTTATAAGAACGCTAAGTACGGCGTAAGCTATTAGCTATAAGAGTTAGCACCTATAGAATACAGAGGAACTAATAAACCAGCTTATAGATCGGATATTAAGGATAATAATTTTAACGTAAGTGAAGCATTTTATAACAATAAGGTAATAAGAGCGGCTTACTAGAAGCACGTAGACCTTAAAGATATTATACTAGAAGTAGAGGATAATTCCACTACAGAATAAGGAATATTAGTAGGGATTAAGACCCTACTAGATACGGTGTCTATCGCTTTATAAGACATAAAAGAAGTAGGATAGTGAACCACTTTGGCACTTAATAAAGGCAAAAGGCTAAAGGATTAAGATTCTTAAGATAAGATAAGGTAAGCTTAAGGACCTATAACGGATAATAACCGATAGAGTAGAGCAACGGCTTAGTTTAGTAACATATAAATAAGCTTAGGACGAAGTTTCCTTAAAATATAAGACTCTTAAGACGAGATAAGTAAGATTTAAGACTCTTAAGATAAGATAAGAACACTAAATAAGCCTAGTTAAACTAAGGCTAGAGTAAGGCTTAAGATAGAAGTAAGCTTAGGATTAAGAATCTAAAGGGGTTAGGAATTTAGAGTATAGATAAAGACACCCATAAATAAGAGGCAAGAGGCTTCTTTATAGATTAGAGAATCTGTAGTATAAATAGTAATTAGATTAGGAGACGAATATATAGACCTAGAAGACTTACTAGTAGAATATAGTATTTAGACTAAAGATTAAAAAATTAATACCAAGATTAAGAAGTAGGAAAACTTTAAAGATTAAAGCGTAAGACGTAAACCAAAGGAAACCATAGAGGAGTTTAGATAAAGAATTATCGCATAGCAAGAACAGAAACTAGATAAGAAATCTAGCATATTAAGACGTATAAAGGATAGAGCGCTAGTATAAAGAATTACTAATAGGCCTAGGGCAGGCATACTAAGAGCTAAGTAGCTTACCAAACTAGAAGATAAAGAGGATCTAGGGATCCCTACTAGGTTTAAAGAACGATATATAAAAGGCTATTACGATATAGTAATAAGAAGATACTTCCTTATAGACAAGCCGTATATACTCTAGTAGTTATACCAAAAGTAGTATAGGCAAAGGCATAACGACAAGTGGGAAGATTTCTATATATAGTTGGATAAAAGAGTTATCTAGGACCACCTAATTATAGAAAAGGCTATAACGCATATTAAAGGAGCCTTAATTATAATGTTAAAGGATCTAGAGGAATAATTAGAGGACTAGAGAAGTAAGAGACGTATCTTAGTACCTGCGAATAAAGTCATAACGTTTAGATTAGCACGATAAAGGTTTAAACTTAAAAACGAAGATAAGTTAAGAGTTAACCTAAAGCACCTAGTATACTATATGCTATTATAGATTGCATATATAGACGATATATATAAGATATATAAAAATCTAAAGGAAAAGAATTGGAAATACCTTATAAGGATATACTAGATAATAGACGAGCGATAGTATAAGAATGCTAAATATATATATAGATGGCATCCAGCAAAGGCCCAAGAGGAAGGAAGTTTAGTACTTTAACTAGGAAGATTCCTTATAGAAGAATGCTTAGACGGACAATAGTAGTGGGAATGCCTAAAAAATATATGTCTATAGTATATTAAAATAAAAAGCGAACTAGGTATTAGCTAAAGAGTGAGCTAAATATATAAGGATTAAGCAGCTAATAGTTAGGAAAAGTAGAGGCCTATAGGACTAAAGGGAGCTAGTAGTAGAGCCTTAGACCCTTAAAGGAATTTAAGAATAACACCTAAATTTATAAGTTAAATAGTAAAATTAGTAGTTTAAAGCGCTAATAGATAGTGGAGCAATAAGGAACTATATCTTACTAGTAGTAGTTAAGAGAATAGGACTACCTTATAGATAGAAGGAGCAACCTTACCTATTAGTTACGATTTTAGGAGATCTAATAGCCTACGGAGGAGGGATTATTAATCTTAAAATAGGACCTATTTAGATAACCATTAAAGGAAGATAGATTAAGATATCTTTTAATATCCTACTATTAGGACGGGATAAGGTAGTATTAGGTATACCTTAGTTATAGGAGTATAATCTAAAGATTAATTAGATTACAGGTTAGGTTAATATTAAAGATACTTAACGCTGTAAGATATAATAATAAGCTAAATTAGTATAGTACTAAGTTAGAGCGATATATAAGGAAACTAAATGAGGCTTAAGTTATGTACTAAAGAGATACTATAAGTATAGTAAGAAACTATAGTTACTAGAAAGTGAAAAGCTGTTAGAATATATAGTATGGGACTATAAAATAGAATTAGAACTAGGAATAAGTCTAAAATTCTTTCCAATCTATAAGCTTACTAAAGAAGAAGGTAGAGCGCTAAAAGAGTTTATTTAGGAGAACTTATGGAAGGGATATATTAGACCATCGCAGTTATTAGCGGGTTATTTAGTATTATTTATACCAAAAAAATGGCAAACTAAGGCTATGTATTAACTATAGATAGTTAAATAGTATTACTAGAAAGGATAGGTATCCTTTACCCTTAATTAGCGAAATTTAAGATAGGATAGGTAACGCGTAAATCTTTACGAAGATAGATCTAAAATAGGCATACTATTAGATTAGAATTAAGGAAGGCAATAAATAAAAGGCAGCCTTTAGATTAAAGGAAGGACTATATAAACTATTAGTTATATAATTTAGGCTTATAAATATACTAGCAACGTTTTAGAAGCGTATTAATAACGTATTAAAAGAACACTTAGATAAGTTTATTATAGTATACCTTAACAATATTATTATCTACTTAATAACTAAAGAAGAATATAGGGAATACGTTAAATAGGTTTTAAAGAGACTATAAGAAGAATAAATGCTAGTAGCAATTAAGAAATACGAGTTCTTTATAAGGAAGACCGATTTTATTAGATTTATTATTAAACTAGGCCAACTTAGTATAGATCTAAAAAAGATTAAGGCTATAGTAAATTAGTAAGAACTAGAGAATATTACGTAATTAAGATTATTCCTAGGGTTTTGCAATTACTATAGAAGATTTATAACGCAGTGGTTAAAAAACATTAAGCCATTTACGTAATTAACGAAGAAAGAAGAACTATAGGTATAGGGAGAGGAATAAAGAAAACTTTTTAAAAAAGTTAAAGAGTTGTTTACCTAGGAGCCAGTTCTTAAAATCTATTAACTAGGACTAGAAACGGTTATAAAGATAGATATATTAGACTATATACTAGGGGTATACTTTATATAACGGCATTAAGATAGATAGCACCTAGTGGCATACTATAGTTAGAAGATAATACTACTAGAGTTAAACTATAATATCTATAATAAGGAGTTATTAGGTATAGTTATAGTATTAAAGAAATAAAGAGCATTCTTATAAGGTATAGAGAAACTATTTATAATTAAAATGGATTATAAGAACCTAATAGGATTCCTAATAATAAAGGAACTTAACTAAAGATAGGTTAGATAGGCAGAGATACTTATAGAATATTATTTTAAGATTTAGTATACTAAGGGTACAGATAATATATAAGTAGATGCTCTAAGTTATAAGGCTAAATTATAAAATAATGAAAAGCTATTAGGGGCTTTACTGCGAAAAGATACAGACGGATTAATTAGGTATAATTATCTAAAAATTATAGCAACTTAAGAAGAACTAAATAAGGTTTATAAGATACTAGAAAGCTTTTAGGTATAGAGAATTCTAGAGGTATAACTAGAAGATCTATAGACGGATATATACGAGAATTAAGAAGCAAAGTATATCCTAAGAAGTATAGTAAAGTAGTTTATGGAGGACTTCTATAAGGGACTAACTTAGGGACATAATAGAGCTATAGGCTTAGTGTTAAGACTTTAAGAGGAGTATATTATTAATGGAATCTAAAGGATAGCTAGAAAAGTTACTAGAGAGTATTTAGATTGCTAAAGAAATAAACTAGTAAGGTATAAGCCATATAGAGGGCTATAACCTATTAAAATACTAAAGAGACTATAGGAGGTTATATTATGGGACTTTATTATTAAGTTACTAAAGTTAAAAGACCCTATTACCGGGTAAGATTATAACGCGATCTTAGTGATAGTAGATAAACTTATAAAGTAGGGATATTTTATAGCGTATATAGAAGAAATCTTAGTAGAAGATATTGCTAAAATCTATATTAAGGAAGTATTCGTAAGATATAAAGCACTAAGTAAAATTATATTAGATAGAGATCTATGATTTATAGTAGTATTTTAGGAAGTATTCTTAGTAAAGTAAGGAGTTTAAGCAGTAACTTCTACCGCATATTATCCGCAGACAGACGGTTAAATGGAAAGATTAAATTAGACGCTAGAATAGTATCTAAGACATTATATTAATTACGTATAGAATAATTAGGTATTACTATTACTAGTTATATAGTTTACATATAATATAACACCTTAAGAAGGAATAGGTACATTACTATTTAAGGCAAATTATGGATATAAGCTAAGGACATTGCTATTACTACGGTAAGTGAAGAAAATAAGTAATACAGCTAAAGAAAAAATAAAGACGTTAATAAATCTTTATATAGACCTTATGGAATTAGCAAAAAAGGTATAAGAAAGAATAAAAAAGTACTATAATACTAAGAGATCTAAGGGACTAGATCTTAAGGAGGGAGATAAAGTATAGCTACTACACAAAAATGTTAAAAGTTGACAACTAAGTAAGAAGTTAGACTATATTAGACTAGGACCTTTTAAGATTAATTAGAGGATTTTACTAGTTATATTTAAGTTAAACCTACCAGCTAAAATAAAGATCTACCCTATATAGTACATTATAATACTAGAGCCAGTATACGGGAATATTAAGCTACTAGTTTATAAAGTAGATATATATAGAGGATAAGAAGAAGACAAATAGTAAGTTTTAAAGATTGTTAGTTATAAGGACGTTAACAATAAAACATAGTACGAGGTTAAGTAGATAAGCTACACTAAGACTACCTAGAAGCTACTAGAAAATTTAAAAAATGCTATAAGAAAGGTATAGGAGTATTAAAAGAGATTAGGTTAGGCAGTATTAAAAAAAAGGATTACTAAAGAATAAGTCACCTAAGGGGGACCTAGGAAGAGTAATTGCCGAACTACTTAGATCTATTTCCTTCTCTATTAGAAGAGAATTTGTTTTTTTATTACTAAGTTCCTACAAACCTTATTCTATAAGCTTTTACTCCTTAAAACTATAACAGAACCTTGTAGTAAGTACTACGGTGGGTCCTGTTAATGGGCTAGGTGTGTAGGTGATGCGTAAAGTTAACAACGTAATAATAACTGGTGGAGTGGTTGCCTAATAGATTAACTCCAATTGTATTCTAAGAATTACTATAAGGAAGGAACTATCTAGGTAGGGACTAAGGGTCCTTAAATATACAACCGTACTTCTATAAAATCCTTCTTGTACGTAATGTACGTAATATACGTAATATACGTGACGTTCCTCCCGTACTTCACGTATCTCGCGTATTACATTATATAACCTCGGTTACTATTCCTTATTATATAGTTCTACTGGCTCCATCCTAGACCGTGCCTGTATTAACTAACTAGCTTCTTCCAACTTTTCTCTAAGTAGTCGTAATATTGTACTTAAAGCGTCCGTAATACCATCTCCCTCCTCTTTATCTTTATCCTTAAAGATTCCTAATATCTTTAAGTTGTTTACTAGAGGTATAATATCCGTCTAATTAATTTGGTTAATATTATTACTTATAATGCCTCTAAAGGTTTCTAAGCCTCCTTCTTCTTTATAGGTGCAGCGTCGTGCTCGCACTGTTGCTTTAATACTGTCGCTAGGTAAAATAATACTATCTCCGTGTTCTCGTTGTGCGAAAGAGGGGTTAGTTTGTGTTGCGCTAGCGAGTCCTTTGTCTTGGCAACCCTCTTCTTGTTTAGAGTGCACTAAAGCGAATATTTATTTATCCTGTAACGTTCGCTCTATATCTAATGCTAAGTATACGCGTCCTATAACTCTTAATAGTTGTTGAGTTTCCTAAGTAATTTATTATAGGGTTTTATATTTAATCTGCTGCTGTAAAACTCAATGGTAAGCTTTTAAGCGCCCTAGATAAACTGCGTCGTTCGCAGGAAGCGGAGTAAGAGGCTGCGGCTGCTTAATAGCGTGCCCTTAAAGCTTGTCTCTCTGCTTCTGCCTGTCTTCTTTGTCTTAAAAAGGTTCGTAAGAAGGTTTATTTTAAGGAGTAGAAACTTGTAAAATAAGGTCTGTAGGAACTTAGTGATAAAAGAACGGATTCTTTTCTAATAGCGAAGGAAACAACTCTAAGTAGTTTAGCAATTGCTCTTCCTAGGTCCCCCTTAGGTAACTTGTTCTTTAGTGATTCTTTTTTAATATTGCCTGACCTATTCTCTTCTAATACTCCTGTACCTTTCCTATAGCGTTCTTTAAATTTTCTAGTGGCTCCTAGGTAGTCTTATTGTAGCCTATTTACTTAACCTTATACTATGTTTTATTGTTAACGTCCTTATGACTAACGATCTTTAAAACTTGCTATTCGTCTTCTTTTTGTCCTCTATATGTGTCTGCTTTATAGACTAGTGGCTTAACATTTCCGTATGCTAGCTTTAGCATTGCGATATACTGTATAGGGTAGATCTTTATCTTGGCTGGTAGGTTTAGCTTAAACGTGACTAGTGAAATCCTCTGGCTGATTTTAAAAGGTCCTAGTCTGACGTGGTCTAACTTCTTGCTTAGTTATTAACTCTTAAAATTTTTGTGTAGTAGCCATACTTTATCTCCCTCCTTAAGATCTAGTCCTTTAGATCTCTTAGCGTTGTAGTATTTCTTTATTCTTTGCTATACTACCTTAGCTGTTTCTATGAGGTTCTTATGAAGATTTATTAGTGTCTCCATTCTTTGCTTAGCCGTGCTACTTATCTTCTTTACTTAATGTGGCAATAATAATGTTCTTGGCTTATATCCATAATTCGCCTTAAATGGTGACGTACTTATTCCTTCTTATGGTGTTATATTGTATATAAACTATATAACTAGTAATAATAATACCTAATTATTCTGTGCGTAATTAATATAGTGCCTTAGATACTGTTCTAGTGTCTAATTTAATCTTTCTGTTTAACCGTCTATCTGCGGATGATATGCGGTGGAAGTTGCTGCTTAAACTCCTTGTTCCGCTAAGAATACCTCCTAGAATGCTACTACGAATCTTAGATCTCTATCTAATATAATCTTGCTTAGTGCTCCATATCTTATAAACACTTCTTTAACATAGATTCTAGCGATATCTTCTGCTAATATTTCTTCTATATACGCTATAAAGTATCCCCACTTCGTAAGCTTGTCTACTATTACTAAGATCGCGTTATAATCTTATCTGGTGATAGAATCTCTTAATTTTGGCAACTTAATAATAAAGTCCCATAATATAACCTCCTATGGTCTTTCTGGTATTTTAATAGGTTGTAGCCCTCTATATAGCTTATGCCTTGTTAGTTTATTTCTCTAGTAATCTAGATACTCTCTAGTGACCTTTCTAGCTATCCTCTAGATTCTATTAATAATGTACTCCTCCTAAAGTCTCAACACTAAGCCTGTGGCTCTATTATGTCCTTAAGTTAGTCCCTTATAGAAGTCTTCTATAAAGTGCTCTGCTATGCTTTTTAGGATGTACTTTACTTCTCGATTTTCGTATATATCTGTCTATAGATCTTCTAGCTATGCTTCTAGAATTCTTTATGCCCAAAAGCTTTCTGGTATCTTATAGACTCTCTCTAACTCATCTTCCTAAGTTACTACGATTTTTGGATAATTGTACCTAATTAATCCATCTGTATCTTTTCGCAGTAAAGCCCCTAATGGCTTCTTATTATTTTACAGTTCAGCCTTTCTACTTAGCGCATCTGCTCTTACATTGTCTGTACCCTTAGTATGCTAAATCTCAAAATAGTAATCTGTAAGCGTTTCTGCCCATCTAACCTATCTTTGGTTAAGTTCCTTTGTTGTTAGGAATCCTGTTAGGTTCTTATGATCCGTCTTAACTATAAATGGTTTTTCTGTGCCTTGCAAGAATGCTCTCTATTCCCTTAGTGCTATAACTATACCTAATAACTCCTTGTTATAGATGTTATAGTTTAACTCTAGTAGTGTTATCTTCCAACTATAGTATGCTACTAGGTGCCATCTATCTTTATGTCTCTATATAAAGTATGCTCCTAGTGTAAAGTCCAATACATCCGTTTTAACGACTGTCTCTAGTCCTGGTTAATAGATTTTAAGGATTAGTTCCTGGGTAAATAACTCCTTAAGTTCCTTAAACAACTTTTTTTGCTCCTCTGCCTATACCTATAGTTCCTCTTTCTTTGTTAATTAAGTGAACGGCTTAATATTCTTTAACTATTGTACTATAAACCTCCTATAGTAATTGCAAAACCCTAGGAATAACCTTAACTGCGTAACGTTCTCTAGTTCTTGCCAATTTACTATAGCTTTAATCTTCTTTAGGTCTATGCTTAATTTGCCTAGTTTAATAATAAATTTAATAAAATTGGTCTTCCTTATAAAGAACTTGTATTTCTTAATTGCTACTAGCATCTGTTCTTCTTATAGTTTCTCTAAAACCCATTTAACGTATTTCTTATATTCTTCCTTAGTTATTGAGTAGATAATAATATTATTGAGATATACTATAACAAACTTATCTAAGTGTTCTCCTAATATATTATTAATTTGCTTCTAGAACGTTGCTAGTGCGTTTATAAGTCCGAATTACATAACTAATAGTTTGTATAGTCCTTCCTTTAACCTAAAGGCTGCCTTTTATTTGTTGCCTTCCTTAATTCTAATCTAATAGTACACCTACCTTAGATCTATCTTCGTAAAGATTTACGCATTACCTATCCTATTTTAGATTTCGCTAATTAAGGGTAAAGGATACCTATTCTTTCTAGTAATGCTATTTAACTATCTGTAGTTAATACACAGCCTTAGCTTACCATTTTTCTTTAGGACGAATAATACTAGATAACCCACTAATGATTATAATGGTCTGATGTATCCCTTTTATAAGTTCTCCTGGATAAACTCTTTTAATGCTCTACCTTCTTCTTCGGTAAGCTTATAGATTGGAAAGAACCTTAGACTTATTTCTGGTTCTAATTTTATTTTATAGTCCTATACTACATACTCTAACAGCTTTTTACTTTCTAGTGACTATAGTTTCTTGCCGTACTTATGGTATCTTTTTAGTATATGGCTTAGCCCTTTTTCTATTTCTTCGTAGGTCGCTCCTACTTAGTACCATACCAACTTAGCTTATTATCGCATCTTATGGCGTTAAGTATCCCTAATATTAACCTGGCCTGTAATCTAATTAATCTTTAGATTATATTCCTGTAACTAAGGCATTCCTAGTACTGCCTTATTATTCCCCAATGGTAATATATTAAAAGACATCTTGATCTGTCTCCCTTTAATGGTTAACTAAATAGGTCCTGTTTTAAGATTAATAATGCCTCCTTTGTAGGCTATTAGATCTCCTAAAATTATTACTAATAGGTAAGGATGCTCCTTTTTCTTATGTAGTAATCCCATTCTTTTAACTGCTACTAGTAAGATGTGGTTCCTTATTGCTCTACTATCTATTAGTGCCTTAAACTATTAATCTTGCTACTTAACTTATAAATTTAGGTGTCGTCCTTGAATTTCTTTAAGGGTCTGAGGCTCTACCACTGGTTCCCTTTGGTCCTGTGGGCCTCTACTTTTCCCGACTAATGGCTGCTTAATCCTGTTTATACTTAGTCTAACTTAGGCTAATACTTAGTTCGCTTTTTATCTTTAATATACTATGGATAGGTGTTCTCTAGATATTTCTACTATTGCCGTCTATCTAGGTATTCTTCCATAAGAAATCTTCCTGGTTAAAGTATTAAGTCCCCTTATTCTTGAACTTCCGTGGGATGCTATCTATATATATACTTAGTATTCCTAAACCGTTTCTTATCTAGTACCCAATATATTCTTATAGGGTATTTTTAGTTCTTTTTTTTTGGGTTTTTGTGTATGTCGTATATATCATCCACGCATGCAATCTATGCCAATGTGTGGTGCGCTGGGTGTCTTGGGTTAACTCTTAATTCGTCTTTGTCTTTGAGTTTAAACCTCTATTACACTAATCTAAACGTTACTGTCTCGTTTGCTGGTATTAATATTCGTATTATTTCTTTCTAGTCTACAGCTTATTCCTCTAGGTCCTTTAACGTCATAATTAAGGCTCCTTTAATGTAGCTTATTTGTCTCTTAAACATTACCTAATCTGGTATAACCTTTTTGTTTAACCACATATAAAAGTCTTCCTACTTATTATTATGTCGTTGCCTAAACCACTTTTGGTATAGCTTACTAAGTGTGTATAATCTGTCCGTAAGGAAGTATCTTTTTATTGCTGCTTTGTAATAGCCTTTTGTGTGTTGTTCTTGGAACCTAGTTAGAATCCCTAGATTCTCTTCTTCTTCTAGTTCCGTGAGCCACTTAGCTCTAGGTGTACCTGCCTTTGGCCTATTAGTAACCTTCCGTATAAGTATCTTTTTCCTAAAGTAATCTGGCATTCTTAGCTCTGTAGATTGCTTTTGCTATGCAAAGATTCGTCTTCTAAATTCTTCTATGCTTTCTTATGGTTGTTATCTTTCCGATAGATCCTTAATATCCTTATACTTCTTAACTAATATATTAACTTTTTGATCTTTAGGCTGAATACTTTGTTTACCTAGAATAACTAACTTCGAGCTTACTTCTAACTTAAGTTTAGCTCCCGCCTTAGTTTAACTAGGCGTCCGTAGTGTTCTTATCTTATTTTAAGAGTTTTAAATCTTATCTATCTTATCTTAAGAGTCTAATGCCTGTGGGAAACTCTGTTCCTTGCTTATTTATATACTTTTAAACTAAGCCGCTGCCCTACTTCATCGGTTTCTGTCTATTGTGGGTCCTTAGGTTGTTCTTATCCTAGTTTTAGAATCTTGGATCTCTCTTATCTTATCTTAAGAATCTTAAGCCTTTGGCTTTTTACCTTTATTAAGTGGTAAGCTAGCACTAGCAGTCGTCTGCTTGCTTAATCTTTTTTAGATACTACTCCTGCCGTCTTATAAAGCAATGGATGCCGTATTTAACGGTGTTATAATACCCGTTACTAAACCTTGCTCTATAGCGGTCTTAGTCTCTACTTTTATTGCGTTATTAAGGTTTAGATACCCCTAGTTGGTTCCTTTACTATCCTCGTCGCTATTAATTAATAAGTACTCTAACTCTATTGTTATTGTTGCTAATTATTGTCCGCACATTGCTGTGATATCTTAATCTAGCTTGTAGAGTTAATCTTGTTCTTTATCTAACTCTTTGGTTTCTTTAAGTCCTCTTAACTTTAGCTCTTATAGCTAATAGCTTATACCGTACTTGGCGTCTTTATAAATTTAGCATGCGTTATTGTAACAGAACGCGAAACTTTTAATTAAATATTCTTTTATTCCTCGCAGTATACTGTCGTCCCTCTGTACGTATATATCTTCTACTAGTTAGGTTCCCTTTATTGCATAGTAACTCTAACTATCTTTATAATCCCTTGCGAAATAACCCTGTTTCCCGCAATTTATATAAGCTCCGTTTTTAAACTATTAACTTTACTATGGAGTCCGCCTAAACGTCTTCTGCTAATGAGATCCCTAGTTTGGCCTCTGCTCCTTGGTCCTATAATTACTAGATCCTTAACCTCTAGGTTTTTATAGTTTCTTGCTCCATTTTTTATGGGCTTCTTTAGTACCACTTAGGTCTATTAGCTCTGCGCTATACTATAGTTTCTAACTTAGCTTTTGTTGTTACGTGCTCTGCGCCTTATACAACTATGGAACTCTGTCCTAACCCCTCTTGGTCTGTTCCCTTTAGAAGATCCTATTGTTAATCTTTATCGCTTAATCTATTAATTCCCTTAGGGTATTCGCATCTTCTATTAGAATAATTGCGTCCTAGACTTTATTCTTAAGTCCCTGTTTATACTGTACTATAAGCGCCCTGTTATTCCACTTAACTTATATAGCTAGCGTTTGGAACTGTGTTATATACTTAATTGCTAAGGTTTGTTGCGTAATGTCTTAGAGTTTTTTTTTTACTGTAGTTACCGCCTCTGGGTCTCCGAATATTTATGTAAGTTGCTCTACAAATTCTTTCTAACTTAAGAATATAAACCGCACCTCCTAATTAGTGGTTGTTATTCCATTTGTCTGTATTTCTATAAGGTAAGGCTTAAACTATTTAAGTGCTCTTCCTAATAAGAATAATCCTGCGTAAGCTATTTAATCTATAGGTATTACTAGCTTTGCTCCCTCTTACGTAACCTTAAAGTGCATTTGCGTAAGGAATCCTTTGAGCTTTAATCTTTCTCCTAAGAATCTTTTAATTAATAGTAACTTAACCTTTGCTGCGCCTATCCCGTTAATCCGTTATTTAAGTGTTGTATTATTTTCTGTTAACTAGTTAACTATCGCTTATAGTTATTTAACCGTTATAGGTTGTTGCGAGTTAGTATCTGCTATACTAGTGTCGCCTTCGGACCTTAAAGTTGTTGCCGCCGTTAATGGCGTTATAGTAGCTGCTTTTAGTGGCATGTTGTTTAACTTTTAATACTATAACTAGGTAGTAATTATGTAACGGAACCTTGTAGTAAGTACTACGGTGGGTCCTATTAATAGGCTAGGTGTGTAGGTAATACGTAAAGTTAACAACGTAATAATAACTGGTGGAGTGGTTGCCTAATAGATTAACTCTAATTATATTCTAAGAATTACTATAAGGAAGGAACTATCTAGGTAGGGACTGAGGGTCCTTAAATACACAACCATACTCCTATGAAATCCTTCTTGTACGTGATGTACGTGATGTACGTGATGTACGTGACGTTCCTCCCGTACTTCGCGTATCTCGCGTATCACATCATGTGACCTCGGTTACTATTCCTCGTCATATGGTTCTACCGGCTCCATCCTGGACCGTGCCTGTATTAACCAACTAGCTTCTTCCGACTCTTCTCCAAGTAGTCGTAACATCGTACTTAAAGCGTCCGTAACAAAAACGGACCTTCTTATAGACCTTCTTAAGACGGATTAACTAAGTAGACGCAGCTAGACGGGAATTAAGGGCTCTTTACTAAGCTTTAGCAGCCTCTTATTCCACGTTATAAGAACGGCGCAGTTCCGCTAGAGTAATAGATAGTTTATTATCTAGCCGTATAGTAGTAGATTAAATATAAGACCTTAAGATAAATTAATTAAGGAACCAGACGACTATTAAGAGTAATAGGTCGCGTATATTTAGTATTAGAGATGGAGCGAACGTTATAGGATAAATAAATATTCGCTTTAGTATACTTTAAGTAAGAGGACGGTTGTTATAAAGATAGGTTTACTAATATAATATAAACTAACCCCTCTTTTAAACAGTAAGAACATAGAGACGGTATAATCTCACTAAGAGATAATATTGCAGTAATAGTGCGAATACAACGAGCAGTTAAAGAAGAAGAAATTACTTTAGGTATAATAAGCAATAATATTAACCAAATTAATTAGACGGATATTACACCTCTAGTAAATAACTTAAAGATATTTTAAATCTTTAAGGATGAAGATAAAGAGGAGGGAGATAGTATTACGAACGCTTTAAGTACAATATTATAACTACTAGGAGAAGAGTTAGAAGAAGCTAGTTAGTTAATTTAGGCACGGTCTAGAATAGAGCCGGTAGAACTATATAACGAGGAATAGTAACTAAGGTCACGTAAGGTAATCTGTATAATCTATAGGATCTGCGTAATCCGCGATAAAGTAAATAGAGCACATGTATATTACGTATAAGAAGGATTTTATAGGAGTACGGTTATATATTTAAGGACCCTTAGTCCCTACCTAGATAGTTCCTTCCTTATAGTAATTCTTAGAATATAATTAGAGTTAATCTATTAGGCAACCACTCCACCAGTTATTATTACTTATTGACTTCTATACTTATATTACCTATATACCTAGCCTAATAACAAACCCACTATAGTTCCTACTATAAGGTTCCGTTATAAGTAGCGGCTACTACTATAGCTTATTTAAATCTATAATTAAGTCAATTGTTTAGTTGCAGCTCCAGAATGAGGCTCTATATTTAACGTCGGTGAGCAATTTAAATAAGCCCCTCTCTGCCACTAGGCCTCTATCGCGACTCCCTACTTTAGTGTAGTAATAGAGCCTCCTCCTTGACCAACGCCCTCTCTGCAATCGATGTTTTCTATATCTTTACCTACCTCCCATAGAAGCTATAGTAGAGCTATAATAATGCCCGCGACGCCTTAAAACAAGCTTATCGTGATTACAAAGGCTAGAATAATAATATTATATAAGGTATATAAATGCGACGGTAGTATCGCGATTAGGGTGTTTGGAGTCGCCATATTATAAGAAGTCGTTACTTTAGCGCGTATGCGAGGGCTCCAGATTAATATGGAATATAAAACCGGAGCTCGAAGCTCTATATTAAAACGGTGCCAAGAACCTTATTATAACTACTATATATAGTATAGCTTGCAAATTTAACGCGCTTACCGATATAGAGGAGCTCTATATTTAAAAGTCGTTAGATTTACCGAACAACACCCTTATATTCATATTTGAGCTCCATTTCCGTTACAATATAAAGCCTCTATATTGAATATAGAGCTGCAACCGAATATACCCTAATTTATTTACTTTTTTTAAGGACTACTTAAAGCGTAATCTTATAGAGAAGACTAATAGAGTTATTACAATATCTAAGTTAGAGGCCCGTATTGTACGCGCTTTAAAATGCTAAAGTAAATATAGTATCTTTAAGTAATACTTTTACATAAATCTCTTATAGTAGAAGTCTAATAATAAAATAGAGCGGATTAAGTACCCTACCTAAAATATATTATTATAGTTATAGATAGCATATAATAGAGGTATTTAGTTTATAGACATCTTTTTTAGTATAGTTAATTGGATTAATAACCTCTAGTTTAATAAGGGGCGTAAACTTATACTAATTATTAACGTAGGGGAGTTTTAGGATTGTATAATGGAACTAGATAGAAAATATTATATTATCTTAGATTTTAGTAGGATAAAAAGAGGATGGATATAGTATAATATTAAGAAGGACGAGGATCTTTTTAAGGAACGATATATTATCGCTAGGAAGAAGTTTAGCAAAGATAAGGGTAAGATAGAGGATAGAGATAGATTGGGTGTTAAGGAGTACTATATATTAGTTATTAGGCCGACCGGTATAGATAGCGAGCACTTTCTCAGTCTGTCATTATCACGAGGGTATCCCTTAGCACGTTAATTCGGGTCCGTAGGTTATCGATAAGAGCTAACCAATAGAATCAATAAGATCAAGGCTCCGTGACCATACGCGTACTTTTGATTCTGGTGTTCGCGCATAGGCCACTTCGTCTACGGACCCTAACGTGCTAAGGGATAGTAGCGGCTCATAAAGTATGGCCAGTGCGCGTCGGCCGTCCCTGCTAGCTCCCGTAAGCCGTACTGTATATAACGAATATAAACAAGAATATGCGGAAACGCTTATAGCAAGTTGCAGAATAGCTACAGTCGTCACCCTTGACCGCCGGCTGCACGTGAACCCTCTCAGCCGAAGGAAAAGGTGGCCGATATTCGTCCGTGTGCCCACTACACTATTTTGATCTATAAAGAGACACTTATTACCACTCTCACACCTTATAATGCCTTCCTATAAGGTAATTAAAGTACGCAAATTAGTCATAATTGGT
>Ga0307515_10003866_pt1 | contig 31271 bp, 6 predicted proteins | sample 17_EM_MG_FD_194513 | JGI IMG/M metagenome (GOLD analysis project Ga0307515, IMG submission 194513) | Populus trichocarpa ectomycorrhiza microbial communities from riparian zone in the Pacific Northwest, United States - 17_EM | ecosystem: Host-associated > Plants > Roots > Unclassified | place...
TAATTCTTAGAATATAATTAGAGTTAATCTATTAGGCAACCACTCTACCAGTTATTATTACGTTGTTAACTTTAACTTGTATCACCTATATACCTAGCCTAATAACGAGCCTATTGTAGTTCTTGCTATAAGGTTCCGTTACACTTTACCTAGAAATTAATTCTAGAGCTATAGTATATAAAGAAGGGTCTTTAGGATATAAGAAATTTAGTTTATTTCTTATATATTTTAATAAAACTAACTTTTTTTAGGGAAATTCTAACTTAAATAAATAAAAAAAAAAGCCTAAGGTATTTAGGGGATATAGATCTTACCTACTTTTCTTTTTTAAGATTCTTTTTAGTACTTTCTCCGTTAAAAAGGTATTTAATTATTATTTTTTCTAATATTCTTTTATAAGTAAAATTAGCTAATTTCTTGAATTTTTATTAAGATGCTTAATATTAATGCTACGCGCGTAGCTGCATTAAAGAAAGGTTCTAAAATTAAGTCTAGAGGTAGTCTTTAACTAGGTATATCAAATAGCTTCTTTTTCTTATAATTTACTAATAAATTTTGCTAGCTCCTTATAAATTTCTAGAAGATTCTAATTCTGACTAGTAGCCGGATATTTCTAAATTTTTGGCTTAAATTCTTAGATATACCGAGATTATTAGAGATTTTTGTCTTTTTATTTAGTTATAATTTACCTTAGTTTATTCTAAGGAGGATTCTCCTATATAATCTATAAAATCGGGGTTCTTTCCCTAGCGTTAGTGGTTATTAAGAATTTTAATACCCCTATTTATTTTCTTGGATATTCTAATAAACCTCTAGTTTATAGCACTTATATAGTGCCTAAGTAGTCTTTTAAAATTTAGAGAATTACTTAACTAAAAGTTTTAAATTTCTTTAACTGTATTTTATTTATATAAAGCTATATTAATTAAATATAATATATATAATAGGGCTATAATTTATTTATAATATTAAAATTTTACTAAATATATAATTATAGGTAGAGTATTAATATAAAGTATTTTATAGTATTATAAGAGGCTACTAAGGCTTCTAACGTAGTCTGCGGGCAAGTGGACTATGCGGGCATGTGGACCACCCCATTAAAAATCGCGAAAGACGCGACGCGTTATACAACTACAACCTCAATGGCCACCCCACAACAGGAAAACCCCCTTTTTCAAAAGGGCAGACTTCTTCTATCTATTAATGCCCATAAGCAAGGCCAATTTACAAGTTTCCGAAAGGCCACCGCTACGTATGACGTGCCTAGGACGACAGCAGGACGACGTGCCAGAGGCACTAAGCTAAAGCGCGGTTCTATTGCATTAAATCGCCGCCTTACACCAGCGCAAGAAGAGAGCCTTAAGCAGTGGATTCTATTAATGGATTAACGCGGTATGCTACCACAAAATATAACCGTATGGTAGATAGCTAGCCTACTAGCTACCCAGCACCCTGGCTTACAACTAGTTGGCGAGTAATGGGTATACAACTTTATTAAGCGCTATGATAACCTATAATCTAAATAAAATCGTAAGTATAACTACTAGCGTGCTAAATGCGAAGATCCTGTGCTTATTTAGGCCTGGTTTAAACGCGTTTTAGATATAAAGATATAATATAGGATTCTTAATAACGATACCTAGAATTTTAATAAGACTGGCTTTTAGATGGGCGTTATTATAACTATAAGAGTTGTTACTAGAACTAATAGGGCTGGCCGGCCTAGAATAATATAGCCAGGCAATTAAGAATAGGTTATAATTATTAAATGTATTAATATGTTAGGGGGTATAATTCCACTACTTATTATCTTTAAGGTAGTAATACACCAAGCTACTTAGTACGAGGACGATATTATTCTATATAACTGGTCAATCGGTATTAGTAATAATGGCTAGATAATAAATAAGATTGGCCTTACTTAGCTAAATCTATTCCATAAGCATATAAAGGATTATACTATTAGCACGTATTGGCTGCTTATACTAAATGGCCACAGCAGCCACGTTAGCCCCAAATTTAACCAGTTCTGCCTAGATTATAAGATTATTGTCGTCTGTATACTAGCGCATTTATTATATCTACTATAGCTACTTAACGTAGGCTATTTTTTAATACTAAAGCAGGCCTATGGACATGGCGTTAAACAGATAATAGGTCGTAGCGTTAACTATATCGATAAACATGAATTCCTACTACTGTATAGGTAGGCTAGGTAAATAGCGCTATATTAAAACAATATATGGGCAGGATTTATAGCTACTGGCCTTATTCCATATAACCCTAATTACGTACTATTGTAGCTATATGCCAAATTTCAGATACTATTACCCCAACGCCGTCCGCCGTTAAGTGTATCTTAGGTAGCTAAAACACCTTATAATATTGCTAAGCTATAGAAGCAGACGGCCTTGCTAGGGCGTTATCTTAAACGCCGTACGTATAGCCTACCGAGTCTAACAGAATAAGCCCTTAGCCAGCTTGTTAAGGGGTGTAAATTAGCAATATTAAGCGCTGTGCTACTTACGAGCGAAAATGAGAAGCTATATATGGAAAATTAGCGCTAGAAAACAAAGAGGGTAAAGAAGCGCAAGTATATAGCTAAGGGGGGTGTTTTATTAGGAGCAGAAGGGGCCTCTCGTGCCTAAGCTGCCCAAGAGGGGGTGGCAGAGGGGGTAGCAGAGGTAGCGGCCGAGCGACCGCAACGAGCACCACGCAAGTGTAGCATATGCACTTTAATAGAACACACGGCGCGTATATGCCCTAGACGGCAGGCAACTAGCTAGCAGATAGCTATATCAAATATAATTATTTGTGGTTGAGCAATTTGATTATTTGCCCTCGGTAGTTTGGTGGGGTGGTCTATATGCCCGCATAGTCCACTTGCCCGCAGACTACGTTAACTGGAATATCTAATTGTTTAATTAATAGTATTAAATAAAAGTTATAGATTGTTTAAATATAAGATATATATTATATATTTAAAAAATAATTCTTTTTTAATATCTTCTATTTAGAGAATAATTACTAGTTCTTTTCTAAAAGAGAACTAGTTTTTTTTATAATCCGTTAAAAATAGTAATAAAACCTCTTACCTCTTATCTAACTATATCTTAGCTAATATACCTTAATTAATTAAGTCGCTTATATTATCTAAGACTTTTATTAGTTTTTTTTCTAAAAAGGAACTTAAATATATTAATAAACTATACATAGAATAGGAATATAAAATTAGACTAAAAGACTATTTATAGGACCCTAAGAATAGAATATTAATAGAAACTACTAGAAATTATCTAACGCCTCTATTACTATACTAAAAATATAGTAGCTAGTAAAGTAGCTATAAGACCCTTAAATACCTCTAATAATAAAATAGTTACTATTTTAAATCCCTAAGAAAAGCTTATAGTAGCTAATACTAAAATTAAACGGCTATAAAAACTACTTAAAACTTGTTCGTACTAACTTAATAGTACGAGTAAGTCGTATCCCGGGGCACGAAATACGTTTAGTATCGTATACTCTTTGGGATGGTAGTAACTGTCGATTTTATTAAGGTAGACTACGTAGTCTATATACTGATGTGCCTCCCCCCTAATTAGTTAGCACGTAGGTAGTTAGTGTACAAACGCGTATTTACGCGTTTGTATACTAGGTACTATAATTATATACTAGCGGTACTTGGAAAATGAAACCACTTATATACAGCCTCCGTAATTGCCTTAATAGAACTATAAAACATATAAGAAAATATATAGGAAACTCCTCCCAAGGTGCCTTCTGGGCTGCCTTCTAAACGGTGCCCTAAGCTGGCCGTAAGTCCTACTTACGGTCCATAAAATAAACCGTACGGCCTTTTAATAGGCAGTAGACGAGCTATAAGTCAGATCTTAAGGGCCGCTAAGACGCTAGTGCTAAGCGAGCCAATAGCGATTTTCCGTGCCCGGCATGGAAAATCGTAATTGGTGGATTTGACCACTGTGGCAGAATATAGCAGAATTTGGCAGGTTACGTAAGTCCACTAAGTTCTATTGTAGCTTTCCACCGTTTTCTACCTAATAGCTTATAGTCCGTAGAATAGGCCGTATAATAAGCCGTACGGCCTTCTAACGGGCTATAGGCGTACCGTAGGTACTCCATTAGTCCCGTTCTACCTATTCTATAACTTTTAGGTTAAGCTTATTTGTGCTAATTAGGGTTTTAAGGGCTTAACACGGCTTTACCTTAGTTATAGTGTCTACTAGGTTATTTCCGCCGCTAATTTATTTAACCTTTATAATTTCACGTCATTTATAGGCCTAATATAAGCATATTAGGTTAACTATAAGCCTCTTCTTTTATATCGTACCTAGTTTAACTAGGCAGTTATAAAGGGACTTTAAATTAGTATATAAAACTAGGGGTAACTACTCCAGTTATAGAATCTTCTAGACTATTAATTTAATTACGGCTACTATATTAAAGCTATAAGCTAGTGTATATAGTTTAGAGGCTAGTACACTACGGGTTACTTATTTACACTTAATTAAAGACTAGTGCAGTATATTTACGTCCTGATTACGGTCCGTAAGTATAATTACGAAGCCGATTTATAATAATAGGTCCCTATTATTGGCAAAAAAGGCGTTTATAAATGCTAGTAAGCTAAGGGAACTTAGGTCTAGTGGTATAAAAGTAAGTCCCCTTACTGCATTATTAATTTGCCACTAAATGCGCTTATTAAGCTGCTTAATATTTTCTTCTTGCGGATTTACTGCCTGGGCTATAAAGGATAAATTGTAGGCAGATTTAGGTTAATAGACTGTGGTAATATAGGCGCCTCTTATACGCTATACAATGTATTAGTCCTTTGTATTTACGGTTTTATAGGTCTCTCCGCGGGAGCTAGTAAGGTCTATAGGCTTTACTATAATAGGCTTTAGGTTTTAAGCTTAGCGTTCCTAAGTTAGCTTAATTAGGTTGCCCTTTTATATAATTAGGCCTTTATTAAACTTAATTAGATTTTGCTTAGTTAACTACTCTTATAGCTTTACTAAGAACTTAGCCTTTTATAGTTTAGTTTCTTTAGCGTCCGTAAAGGTCTAGTCTACTAAGAATAGGGTATTGTTTATCTAGAGTCTAATAATACTAAGGCCGTTTAATGGGCTATATAGGAGGTAGGGGTTATAGGTTAATTATTCTATTTTAAGTTTACTAACGTGGTGCTAGTAGTATATCTTAAACCAATGGTTTCCGGCTTCTAGTACTTCGTAAAGAGGTTTTACGACCTGTAAAATTGTTCCTAGTTATAGGTTAAGCTTATAGGGTAGTCGTATAAAGATATCCCTACTTAGGTAGGTATTTATAAGGGATATTATTGCGGATACCTTGGGTTGCCCTTAGGACAACCCCCAGACGCCCCTTAAATAGTCGCCGGTTACATGCCAGAGGTACGTGCCCGTAGTATATAGTCTCTACAATCCCAGAGGCTTTACCTCCTTAAGGATTCGTCTCTCTTACCAATCTATCCTATTCTAATCGTGTCCTTATAGCCCCCTATCTACAAGATCCCCTTATATTTAAATTCTTCCTACTCTTTTTTGGAAGGGTAGTCGGCTTTAAGGACCAGATTATTTATTTATATCTTTTGTTTACAACTACTATTCTCCCTTAAAATCTCGCGATGACCTAAATAGAAACTCCACAGATACCTTATAAAAAGCCGTCACATAAAGGTAGGAAGGTCCCTCTAATAGCAAAAAATTGCGATAATATAACCCTCTAAACAAGACGGCCGAATGAGCCCTAATACCCAGATGCTCCAGGAGCTTAAAGACTCTCACACACCTATAGTTACCGCTAAGGAAAACGTAGACACCCTCTATAATGGTTATAACACTGCCGGAAAGTAACTAGAACCCCTCCGGCCCTACCCAGGCCAATTAAAAGATTAAGCGCTAGAGGTAACTCTAAGATCTTCCCCTAAGCTAGAAATGCCAGAGAAATATACTAACGCGTCTAACTAGGGAACTAACCGGAACCCTCCCAGAAGACCACCAGCCTATAATTAGTACAGTAGCGGTATATAGACTGCTTACAAGCTAAGTAGGCCTACCCCTTTAGGTAATCTAAGCTAATCACTAACTTAAGACCCGAGCCTTGTTGGGAAGCCTATACTAGCTACTAGTATTAACACTACCTCTGTAGTAGGAGCCTCCCCAGGCCTAAGTTTGGAAGGTTAAGAGCCTTATACCAATCTCCTTTAAGATAGATATTAGGAAGCTGTTATAAGGCTCTCAGAAGCTATATAGGAGGAAGCTACTAATAAACATATTAGAACCCTCTAAGGGCAAATTTAGATCTAGTAGGGTCTAATCTAAGCTAGGCAAATTCTTTTATAACTTAGTTAAGGCTAAGGGCTTCTTAGGAGCTACCTAGTACCTACCTAAGGAGGTATAAAAGACTTAAAGAGTTATCTATACTATAAATGAAAAAAGGATATAGACTAACTAGCTAAGGCCTTTAGTAGTCTAGAACTCTGCTATAGACCTAACGCCCAGTAGTTAGACAATTGGGTTTATAAGGTAGATAACTTCTTTAAGATGCTAATAATACGAGATAATACCAAAGAGCGTATACGCTAGATTATTAGTAAGATTAAAGACCGATCGCTAAACCAGATTATATTTAATCAGCTTAATAAAGAGTAAATTACTATATAGCTATAGCTGTAAACCTTTCTAAAGAAATGGACTTAAGATCTATATATTATATAATATAATAATACAGAGCTATTCTAGAATGGGACATAGCTAGACCGCTATAACTTCCACTAGTTTATAAACTTTATAAAAACTCGTGCTTAGCAGATAAATTTAGAGCCCTTTAAAAATAAGGACGGTAACATCTATAAGAAGGAAAAGATTGGGTTTATCTAGGCTAGAATTAAGCTAGTAATTTGTAACAAAATAAAGCGCGTAGGAGCCCTATTACGGATTACTATATATGCGGATTTCGAATAAGCAGTTCTAAACGCTAAAAATACGGTAAGGAACTAGACCTCTTCCGGTAGAAAGCTAAGGGGTCACTAAAAGCGCGGGCACTTTAGTAGTAATGTAGGGCAGACCTAACCTTTAAAGAAGCCGTTCTTAAAGAGAACTTTAGAAGGGTTAAAGTTAGGAACCTTAAATAACGGGAAAGACTTCTAGGGTTAACCTAATACCCGTCCAGCACCTTTACGGAAACACTCTAAGAAGTTAAGAGAAAACTCCAAAGGTAGATCCTATTAGAAAAATAAGTAGGGCGACAACCGCACTAATAATCTAAAAAAAGAAAAGCCCTAGTTGTGGACCTCTCTTGGCTATAACTAGGGCAAGATATAGAAGGAGAGACTCTCCGTATTGCTATTAAGCTAGAAATAATACTCCCTATGGGTAAGGTATAACAGTTCTAAGCACTATATAATAGCGGCGCCGAAATCAATCTTATATAATATAATTTGGTAAAAGAGCATAAACTTATCCTATTGTAAAGGTGGCGGAAACCTATTATAGGCTTTCTAGATAAGCATTAAATTAAGCTATATAGTGCCTATAAGCTTACAGTATTAGTGGCCGACATGTATAACCGTATTAAGGTGGTTAGCCCGCAACCCTTTTAGGCGGCTAACTTTGTAGGTTATAACCTTATCCTTAGATACCCTTAGCTAGCGGAAGTAGATTTTAAGATACGCTTTAAAACTAGAGCCTTTAAATAGTAGAACAATAAAGATTTAGAAGGGCGCATATTACTAATAAGCCTAAAGGATATCCTAGAGAATGTAGCCCTAGGCGAAACAGTATACGCTTTACACCTAAAGGAGTATTAGATCTAACCCCTGTTTAATAGCAAGATAGGTATAAAGCCTAGTATAGGTAATAACCCCTTTATAATGGAGACCCTATAGGGAACTGCTAGATAGGTCGCGGAGATATTATAGAAAGGCGGCGATCTTAAGGATCTTATAAGATACTTTAACCGTTATGGGTTACTATGGCTTAAGCAATATACAGAGAGTATACTATAGCACCTTAAGCGCTGCGTTAAGGATTTCCCTACCCTCTACTGGCTACCGTATAAAACGGTATAACGTACGGTGGCAACCATATACGAGTAACCACTACGGCGCACGACGCTGCCCGCGAGCATCCTAAGGGAGCTCTGGGACCTACCTAACGATAATATAGAGGATAAACGCAACCCTAATTTGTTAAATATTTTAGTAGGCCTAAGGGACTTACTAAGGGTATTTTTAGGCAGGAGAGCTAAAGTCCTACTACAGAACTTAGAGTACGATTATGTAATTAATTTAGAAGAAGGCAAACAACCGCTAAATCTTTTTATTTATAACCTCTTGCGTAAAGAGCTTAAGATCCTACGGGAGTACCTTAATAGATTACTGGAAAAGGGGTAGATCTAGCCTAGTAAGTTACTATTAGGCGCACTAATCCTCTTTATCCTAAAACTAGATAGAACCATAAGGCTATATATAGACTATTACGGTCTTAATAAGATTATAATTAAGAACCGTTACCTACTACTACTAGTTAGTAAAATGCTAGATTAACTATCTAGGGCGAAGATCTTTATAAAGCTAGATCTATAAGACGCCTACCATAGGCTCCGTATTAAAGAAGGGGATAAGTAGAAGACCGCTTTTAAGACCTAATACGGCCACTTTAAGTATCTAGTAATGCCTTTTAGGCTAGCCAATACGCCTGCGACATTCCAATCGTATATTTATAGAGCCTTAGGGGGACTAGTTAACCGCATATACGTCGTCTATTTAGATAATATCTTAATCTACTTAAAAGACGAGGATTAATACAAGCAATACGTCCGCAAAGTGCTAGAATATTTAGATAATTGGGGCCTTTATGCCAAGGCGTTAAAATATATCTTTAATATTAAGTAGGTCGAGTTCCTAGGTTATATTATAACGCCTATAGGTATAGTTATGGACCTAGTACGGGTGTAGATAATCTAGGAGTGGCCGGAGTTAGAGAGCTATTAGGATATTTAAGTATTCCTAGGCTTTGCCAATTTCTATAGGCGCTTTATCTATAACTACTTAGACGTCGCCCGATACCTATCTAACTATATTATAAAAGCTTTTTAAGACCTAACCTAAGAAGTAAAAAGCTTAAAGGCGGCAAGGAAGAAAACTAAGAAGGGACTAATTAAATGGTATAAGCTATGGTTATAGCCCAGAAAGGTTTAGGAGGCCTTTTAGGAACTTTGCGCGAAGTTTATAGAAGCTTTATTACTACGGCATTTTAACCCAGATTAGCTATTAATAATAATCACTAATGTATCAAACTTTGCCTTTGCTAGTATTCTACTGCAACCTAATAGGCATTCGGACGCTACCTAGCTCTATTAGAGACTAGTAGCATTTTATAGCAGAAAATTCTAGGGACCTAAAGTTAGGTATTATACCCACGATAAGGAACTGCTGGCTATAGTTAACTACTTTAAATAGTGGCAACACTATCTTAAGTACGCAAGCCATACCACTTATATACTCTTAGATCACTATAATCTACGCTACTTTATAACTATAAAGGAGCTTATACCTTAATAAGCTAGATAGGCAGAGAAGCTTACGCGATTTAATTTTAAGATTAAATATAAGCTAGGGGAAAACAACCTTGCTAATGGACCGTTACGACGGCTAAACTATACCAAAGGCTTTAAAACGGGAGTAGGAAAACAGATAATAGATATCTTACTCCCTACATTATAGAATAAGCTCTAGGTATAGGATGCTTAAGTACCTATAGCTCTATACACCAAGTCTTAGGTAGTATAAGCCCTATTGGTTTCTACTAACGTTCCGGCTAGTACCCGGTCCGTTACTAATAAGGGTCCAAATATACCTAGACAGGACGTCCCTAATACATTCTTGGAACCTAGTAATATACTATCCCTAATTGCTAAGCTATCCCCTTAAACTAATAGTAAAGCTATAAAGCAATTAGAACTCGGAGCCCTATAATAACTAAAGGACTTTAACCTTATAGCGGCCTTCCTAATATACGCGTATTAAAGAGTTATAAGATCTATAGTACTATCTAGTTTTATATTTAGAGCAGTATAGGACGAAATAGCTTTTACCCGGAAACTATCCGAAAGGTTAATAGACCTTATCCGTAAGGTGCAACGGAGGGACGCTTCCTATGCTATCCTTAATGCGGAAGTAGACCGGAAACGTAATAAAAAGGAAGCTGCTAGGCGCTATTATTAGGAACTAGACCTAATGGGCCTACTACGTAGAGGTGGTAAGGTTTAGGTGCTATAAGAAGCAAATCTACAATAGAAGATTCTTATAAAGAATTACAATGATCCTCTAGGCGGCCACTATAGTTAAGCAAAAATAGTGGAATTACTTTAACGCAAATACTATTGGCTAAGGCTTAATTAGGAAGTAAAGGAGTATATTAGCTATTGTAAGAAGTGTTAAGTATATAAGATCCGCAGGCATAAGCTATAGGGTCTACTTAAATCAGTTCCCCCCGCTAGTAAGCTATAGCGATATTACGCCATAGACTTTATTACAGATCTTCTGCTATTTAAAGATAGCCAAGGACGAATATATAATTCGGTCCTTATACTTATTAATAGGTTTTTAAAGTACATCTAATACCTTCCTATTAATAAGACGATTAACGTATAAGAGTTTACTAACCTAATTAAGGAGAAATGCTTTCTTAAAGTAGATTAGCCGCACTCCATTATTATTAATAGGGGCAGCGTCTTTATAAGTTAGTACTGGTCGGATCTATACTTCTATTTAAAGATAGACTACTATTATAGTACGGCTTTCTACTTATAGATGGATGGGTAAATAAAACGCCAGAACTAGGAACTAGAGTCTTACCTACGGATATATTTAAACTACTAGTAAGACAACTAGTGTAAGCTACTTCCGTATACGGAGTACGCTTATAATTTAAAGTAATATATATTATATAAGTATGCACCAATCCAGATTGCCTATAGCGTCCGACTATTTAGGTTTAATAGTATACCTAATAATTACTGGCTAAGGCCGCATAATTAGTTATGGGATCCTACTAGGAAGTCTAAGAACATCTACCGGAGAGTATAAGGATACCTCTAGGAATAGGAGGAGTAATAGAAGTATGTGAAGCAGAGCCTATAAGATACCTAAGAGCAGTAGAGACTTTGGTATAACCGCAAGCACTAGGATAAGTATTTTGGAGTAGGCAATAAGGTTCTATTACGTTTAACAAATATTAAGACCCGTTAACTATTAAAGAAGCTTAATATAAGATACCTAGGTCCCTTCTAAGTTAAGGAACGAATTAGCAAGCTAGCCTATTGTCTCTAGCTACCCCCATCTATAGCCTATATATATTTAGTGTTTTATATAAACCTACTAGAGCTATAGCATAAACTACCGCCGGAAAAGAACTTCCGTCTAGGCCCAATTGAACACCCTAAGGTAGTGGGCGAGCGGTATGAGGTTAAAGCTATACTATGTTATAAGTCTGTTAAGAACAAGCTTTAATTTAAAGTTAAATAGCTAGGCTAGCCCGCTAAAAACTCTATATAGGAACTAGAGGATTACCTTAATTATTGCGAAGATATTCTAAAAGAATATTAGGACCAAGGTCCACAATCTATAAGTCGCAGAAAGCGCTCTAATACTACGGTGTTATCGCGACCTATAAAGAAAGCTCGCGAAAAGAGTAAATAGGTTAAATCGGATATAGAACAGATAGGCTCCGAAAACCATAGGGATAGGGCTATAGCCTAAGGCAGGACAGGTCCTTAGCCTTTTCACGTATATAGTATAGAGTTAATAGGGCATTTTGCTAGAATTGCATTCCTATTTATTAATTTATACTAGGAATATTGTTTTTAGGGCTTCTAAGCCCTTTCTAAAAGCCTTATAAGGCCTTTCTGAGCACCTAATTAAGGTCCTTAATTACTACTATATATAAGAACGAATCCTAAAAGTCCAAACTATAAATGCCTAATCCGAAAAGCTACTACGCCTTATTATTATTAGGAGCAGGATTAGTATCTATTGGGCCACCAAGTAATGGCTGACGAGAATGGGATTTAGATGCCTTGGTAGGCGTATAAGTAGGCATAAAAATAGAGGCAGGATAATAAGGTATAGCTAGAGCAGAGACTCTTAAACGCTTAACACTAATATTAGGTCCAAACCAATACCAATAAAGCTCTTGTGGCGTAAGCTTATAGTTAATAAAGATATACTTAAGCCCAGAATAAACAGAGACGTTAGCTGGCTAGTATAGTCCAGAACCACCGAGACCTTACTACGGTAACTGTTAGTTACCTATCCGCTAGGTACCCGAAGGGTAACCTACCTAATACCATATTATATTATGCTTTTTTAAAACTTAACGCGCATGCGCGAACTCCTTCTTGTAGTAGACAGCGACCTTCTTCTTATCACCCTTATCCCGCACTCTATCCTTAGTATACCAACCTTACTCTTACATTAGGCGTTACTGGCTGGCTTGCTAGGAATTATAGGCGGTATAGATGGCTGTGGCATAGTCTCGAATTCGACTAAGACGTTTAGTATTAGCGCTGGAATAAGATAAAGCCTGGGCAATATAGTAGTTAAGGACATTAAAGGATCGTCGCCACTTAGGCCTAGGCTATTAAAGCTTAAAGTCAGTAATGGAAATCTATTAAGGATAGAAAAGCTTACCTTAACGTAACTGCCGCTCTTGGTACGCATGCATCGATTATAAGGACTAAAGGTATTGGATTTAACGTAGTGCGTCTTATTATAAGCCTCCAGAATCCTATTATTAGATTTTTGGTCTTTCGAAGACGTGCAGGCAAAATCATTCAGGTAGGACTAGTATTAGTTACGGGTTAATAGAGGTTAGGGTTCTATGTATAAAGGCAGGGCTAGAATACGCTATAGAATTTACTTAGAAGAGCAGTTAGTAGGAGAACGAAGAGGTATATTAAATTAATAATGAAAAAGAAGAAAATCTTAATAATATATCAAAGATACGTCCAAATTGGACGAAGGTTAATGATAGGAAGTAAGGTATTAAGGAAAAAGGATCAAGCTTAATAAGCAAAGTGTCTTTATACTTCACCGTCCAATACCCTTTTAGTAAATAGCCGCAACCTTACCAATATAACTCCGTTACAATAGCGCTATTTAGAAGGAAGGAAACACGCGTATAAGTTATTTAACTATCACTTCCTTATAAAAAACTAACTACGCGGCCAGGGGAAGGTAATTAAGACGTCAAACCAAAGATGTATATAGGTTAAATTAGACCTAAAACGATACTATAGTATTAAAGAACAACGTTATAGACGTTTTTAACAATCGTATAATAGCTACAGGTGTTATTGCAAAGAGTCCCTCCTGTTTGCTAGGCAGTAGAGCTACGCCAAATATATAGTACAGGACTATTAAATTTAAAAGTATATGCACCAAATCTTAGGAGATAAGTCTCCTTAATTAACTAATTGATACCTTAACCGTATCTAATAGCCTAAGGGCAGATGTGGGAATAATGCGTTAGTAACGCAGAGGATTATATAAAACGATTATAGATCACATCTTAACAGTTAAAGATAACGGTAAGCTAAGGCCCTATACGTTAAATCCTATACCAAAAAGTTCTACGAAACTATACTGGAACACTAAATTGCCTATAATACTCGTGATTAATTACAGACTAGCATAAAGGCTTAGAAGTAGAGTTGCATAAAAATCCCTGTGTTAGCTTAGGTAGTTACCAGCATGCTTTTAGTAGGCTTCCAATAGGTCTCCTAGCAATCCTCGCGTCTTTTCTCCAGTTATGTTTTTTCCTTATTAAGGTTTTTTAGGAGTTTAAAGTAGGGGTTAGATAGATAGATGATATACAGCGGCATACCAACACCTCTCCAATATCTCTCCAAACCTCTTCTAGGACAAGCCCTTATAATCTCCCTACTGTAAGGTAATGGCGATTGGGGGCTGACCGCAAGAAGGGGGGGGGCAATGTAAGGGATATTATTGCGGACACCTTAGGTTGCCCTTAGGACAACCCCCGGACGCCCCTTGGATAGTCGCCGGTCACGTGCTAAAGGCACGTGCCCGTAGTATATAGTCTCCACGATCCTAGAGGCCTTACCTCCTTAAGGATTCGTCTCTCTTACCAATCTATCCTGTTCCAATCGTGTCCTTATAGCCCCCTGTCTACAAGATCCCCTTATAGTATTAGACTGCACGTAGGCTTGTGAGATATCCCGTAAGTAAAGGGCTACGGATTTAGTTTGCTATAGTTTAGGCGTAAGTGCGAGTATAATCCGTTAACTAACCCGTTAAATTGTAGGCGATTGTATAAGGATTAGGTTCTTTTTCTGGTCGTTATAAGCTTATATAATAAGCCTTGATTTCTTAAAGGCTTTATTAGTACTAGGGTGCTTAATCTCGTTAACGAAGCGTAAGTTGAATATACGGACGCCTTACGAAACGTCTCTCTCCGTTATAATCGCAAAGATACCCTTTTTAAGTAGTCCGTTAATCTCTTTACGCCATAAGTCCGTAAAAGGGGTTTCCTATACTAGAACTGATATATCCATAGGCGGAGATTACTTTGCAGATATGCCTGTAAAGGTTAAGTAGTTCTCCGTTACGGGATTCTTATGGGGGCGTCCTCGGCCACGCTTTATAGCAGGTTTAGTAGGTTTAGTAGGTTTCTGGGGGACCTCTGGGGTAGGTAAGGGTGCCTCTAGTTTATCTAATTTGGCGGGTGCTTCTGGTTCGTCTAGTTTAATGTTATAGGTGTTTTTAAATTAAAAGTAGGGTTTTACGGACGTGCTTCTAAAGCTAGTTAGCCCGCTAGGAAGCTGTATATAGTACGTCTTGTTTTCTACAGCTAGTAGATAGTAAGGTCTATTCTAACTGCCGCTTTTACGCCATATAAGGACTTTAGAGTTAAGCGGGAGGTTGTATACTAAGGTTGTATTAGGTCCGTTATGGTAGTGCAGGGCGTTATTAATAGTTTGTTTAGCCCGTAATTTAACTATTTCGGCTATTGCCTTCCGTATTATAGCTGCTTGTTCCGTAATAGACGGGGCAGGGAGGCCTAGGTTGCTTATCTTTAGGTAAGCTCTATAAACCAAGAGGGTAGGTACTAGTCCGTCAGGGCTAGCGGTGTTATTAACGGCTTTTATAGCCATCTGTAAAGCTAGTTCCTTTTAAATATCCTTATACTCGTCCGTAATAATCTAATAAGCTCTCTATAGAGCTAAGTAAGCTCGCTTAATAAGCCCAACGGACTAATACGCCTTAACTAGAATAGCTTTTATTAATATAGCCATGGCTATAGCATACTACTAAAATTCCTTGCTAATGAAGTTCCTACTAGCGTCATAGGTAATATACTTAAGAGGTCTAACGTACGTGTTAATCCAGCAGGTCCGTAAAATATCCTAAGTATACTTTACGGATATATTTTATAACTAACGGGCGGCTTAGTAGCGGGTTGCCTTATTAATTATATATAATACTAGGCTGCCGTTAATATATATAATGTCTATATACACTAAGTGGTTAAAGTTAAGGTCCTTATAAAGGGTGAACTTAAATCGGCCTAGGGAACGTCTGCATTTCTGGCAAAAGGAGCAGTATTTAGTTAGGTAATTAACTACCTTCCTATTAACGTTGTCGTGTCTAGAGCGTTTAAGGACTCTATATAGCTTTTCGGCTAACGGGTAGCCAAAACGGCAGTATAGATAGTAGATCTCCGTACTGGTAAGGTAGCACGGGTTATAGTTAAAAGATTCCTAAATATAGGTTTGTAAAGTCTCTCCCTATATAAGGAACGGGTGTCTAAATTGTTGTGTAATTAGTAGGGTAATATGCTTGCTTCCTAGGGCAGTTATAGGGCCGATTAAGGTGTCCGTAATATTGTTATAGTAAACCTATAACCTATTTATATCCGTAAGGCAAAGTAAGAAAGGGGTGTCTGCTTTTACTATGTGGAAGTTAACTAGGCTAATTAGGGTCTTAACTGCAATTGATCTAATTAATACAGTTAAGCTAATGCCGAATTAGACGTTTACGGCCCTAGTTTATATAGTGTTAATGTCCGTATTATTATTTACGGTGGTCCTATATATAAGGTATTGTCCGTAACCTATAGTAGACTTCTTAAAGGCGCCTGTGTCGATTATAACACCATAGAATTCCTTAGGGGTATAGCGTTCTATAGTGATATATATAAATAGGTCCTACTTATAATTTATAACGTCTGTAAAAGGGGTGCTTATGGAATAGTTTTCGGGCTTAACTAAGTGTATAAAGGAATGGTCGGCTAATACGGTCGTAATATTAAAGGCTTAGCTGTCCGTAAAAGGTCTAAAAGTAGTTAAAAACGTCTCTAAGGTCTCCTGTTTCTAGTTATCTAGGTTAAAGTTAATTATAAGGGCTTCTATTAACTCATTAGGGGGCTCCTCTTCTTCTTTTCCTTCGTATTCTAAGATAAACTAGCTAATCTATTTATTAAATCTCTTCTTAGACCTATTACGTTCTTCCTGGGTATACCTTATAGACTAATATCCTTCCTTACTACACACAAAGCATTTCTGGCTTATTTATCTATAGGGGTATACTTTTATACGGGAGTTGCTGTGGGGGTTACGGGTAGGACTTGGTTGGTATGGGTGCTGCTAGCGGTAACGGCGGTCTGTAAAGTAGACGTCTAAGTCTATCTGCGGATATTAAATATCCATAGCGAAGGCTTAAGTGCTGCCCAGTGGGTTTAAGACTTCGTACGTTATAATAGAGGAGTATAGGTCATTAATAAGGCCAGCTAAGGTGTCTGTAGGCTTATAATAGGCGTACTTACAGGGCTTTACTTCCTAGTAAGCCGTAATAAGTTTATTATATAGGAAGTCGTCTATTCAAAGCTTAGCGTTAAGGCCGTACTATAGGTGCCGGAGGTCTTTAATAAGGATTTGCAGACACTCTATAGTCGATTTTTCGGTGTTCTTATCGATTACGGTCTATAGCTTAGTCGCATTCCATTAGGTAAGGATATTACGCCTATATTCCGGTCCTTTAAAGTAGTTATAGGTAGCTTCATATAGCTTATTAAAGGGGACACCAAGGGGGTTACTCTTAAGGTTAGTATAGTAGTGGTTAAGTACTAGGCCGCGCAGTATAGTAGAGTAGGCTTGGCTAAACTCTTATTTAGGAATATTAGCCTTCTGGCAGAGGTCCGTAAAGATAGTTAGTTTAAAGTTAAAGTTGTCGTTTTTACCGCTGTACTTGGATTTGTCGGTATAGAGCTTAGCTAGGTTAGCTAGTTCCTTACCGTAGGTCTTTACTTAGGTAGTTTGCGGATCTATAACTTAAATAACGGAAGGGGTTTAGTTTATAATTTAATTTGCGGGGGTATTACGGTCCGTAATTTAGGTTACGGGGGTATTACAGTCCATAACTTAGGTACTGGGTATACTTTAGCCCGTAAGATTAATTCCGAAACTGCTTAGGTTTATAGGACGAATTTAGTTAAGTAGGTTAGGTATAAGGCTAGCAATCCTATTAAGTTTAGAAGAAGCAAAGAGTTCTTTAGTGGCTTTAACCTAGTCTAGGATTTCCTCTTTAGTCTATTCCGTTTAGTCCTCCTCCTATATTATATTATATAAGGACCATATAATAGTAACTTATTTATCCTTTTTAACCTATACACCTTAGTAATGTAAAAGGGTTCGTAGGTTATGGATAGCAGTAGGGTTATAAGCCTTAAGAATAGCTTCCGTAAAGTCCGCAAAGTCTTCCTTATATTACTCCTATAGGTCGTCGTTTAGGAGCTTATAGTGTCCGTATTTAAGGATTTTAAAATTAATATAGTTGTTAACGCCGTCCGTAGACGTAAGGTCGACTCCCTAACTCCACTTCTTTTAACCTTTACTAATTTACTTAGTTATATCTGCCATATTATATAGCGTAGTATATCTATATAAGCTGTAGTGGGTAGTAGTAGCTTATAGCGGGTGGAGGAGGTCTTATAACGGTCCGTAAAATTAATTAATGGGTCTATAGTGGTTTACAGGAGGGTAGGGGGTTCTGTAAAGGTCTATATTCATATCTATAAACTTTTAGTAAACCGTACTAAGACTTAAATAAGTATATAGAGTTAGAGATAAGTCTGTAATCCCTAACTTCCGACCTTCTAGCAGGTCGTACTAGGAGTCTAAACGGGTAGTTGCTGTTGTAATCGCTTGGGGGGAGGTATCAAGTGATTGCTAATCTGTACGCGCTCACTAATCAGTGTTTGTACTAACTTAATAGCACGAGTAAGTTGTATCCCGGGGCACGAAATACGTTTAGTATCGTATGCTCTTTAGGATGGTGGTGACTGTCGATTCTATTAAGGTAGATTACGTGGTCTATATACTGACGTGCCTCCCCCCTAATTAGTCAGCACGTAGGTGGTTGGTGCACGAACGCGTATTTACGCATTTGTATACCAGGTGCTGTAATTATACAAAACTAAAGATACCCTTATATTTAGTAATAATTTATTAAATAGACTTACTATAGGTCTTAAGGCACTAGCATAATATATAGTATTATTATAGTCTATAAAGGTTATAAACCCTTTATTACTTATAGATAAGACTAATCCTATAATTAATAACTAGAAGCTTTAATTATTATTTATTATAGCACTAGCAGAAAGTAGCAGAACTTAGTTAGTAAAACTTAGTAAAACTTTACGGTCCTCTATATTAGTAAGTTGCTATAAATTACTATATAATATAATTACGTAATATAAAGATCTTATAAAATATTAAGCGGCGCTACTTTTCTTTTTCTTTCCTTTTTCTAGCTTTAGATCCTTATTTATAGGTAATCTAACTATATAGGCTTATATACATCCCTCTTACTATACTTATACCTTAATTAACTAAGTCGCTAATATTATCTAAAGTTTAAACTACTCTTTCTTTCTAAAAAGGAATTTAAATATATCTATAAGACTATAAATAGGATAAGAATATAGAATAGGACCCTAAGAATATTATTAAAACTATAAGGACAGGACCTAAAAGAAAAGAATGGAACTCTAAGAAAAGGACCTATAAAATATATATAAATTAAAACCCTTAAAGAAATTACCTAAAATTACTTAATACCCCTACCGCTATACTATAAAATATAGTAGTAGGCAAAGCAGCTATAAAACCCATAAATACCTTAGATAAAGAAATAATTAATATTTTAAACCCCTAGGCGGAGCTTATAGCAACTAATATTAAAATTAAACGGTTATAAGAACTGCTTAAAACTAGAGACACCTCTATATCTTAAGATAACCTATTAAATAGACTTACTATAGTCCTTAAGGCCCGAGCCTAATATACTATATTATTAAGATCTATAAAGGTTATAGTCCCCTTATTACTTATAGATGGGACTAATCTTACCTTTAATAATTAGAAGCTTTAATTATAGGATAAGCTTAAAGTTAATAAAGATTACATCCCTAGTAACCAAGCTAAGATAGCTTATATCTTTGGCCGTACTAGCTAAGACGCCTAGATATACCTACGTCCGTAATATACTATAGACTTAGTAAACCCTTTTGTCTTAAAAAAAGAAATAATTAACTACCTATCTTTTATTTATAAGGACCCCTTTAAGATATAAAATACCCGCCTTAATTATAAAAGCCTAAATATAAAAACAATAGAGACATTTTTAGTCTTTTAGACCTACTTTTTATACCTAGGTAGCTAAGCCTAAATTCCCTATAAAGATATAATACTAGACCTCTTTAATAAGCTTACCCTAGACCTATAGCGCGTTATATTACTAGTTTTTGCTACTATATAGACGTTAAAGGTACTTATAGACTACTGCCTAGCTATTAACTAAGGCCTCTATTAAATTAAGGTATAAGCTAAGCAGTATAAAGCTAGAAGCTCTTTAAACTAAACTATAAGCTTTATAAAAACGGCCTATAGTACCCTAGTATAATCTATAACTCCTATATCTCTTACTATATAGCCCGCCGTTAATCTTATAACTAGTTATATAGCTAGTCCTACTATAGGCCTAGTATATACTTAGCCTATATATAGCAACCCCTATAAATAAGCCCTTAGTAATTAAAAGGCTTACTTTTTATATAGCTAAAGAGACTACTTTATAAAGGACTACCTAATAGCGGCAAAAATAAATAAGGTTTTATTAATTTAGGAGGATAGTATAAAATTAGAAAAAGAGGAACCTTAGAGGAGGACTCCTCTTTAGGGTTAAAAGGGATTAAAATATTACATATTAATCTAGGTCGGCTAGTTAGTAAAAAAGCTATACTATCCCTTATACTTTATTCTGTAATAAATATTAAGTTTTAACCTCTACTTTAGCTAACTTAAAAATAAATGCTTTTATCTTAATTAATATAAAGTACGCTATAAAACTAGCTAACTTTTAAATATACTTTTTAAAGAACTACCTAAACCAATTTTTATTTAAGGGTATAACGGATAAATAGAGCTACCTATTATAACTATCTTGCGGGTTTACCTCCATGTTAATAGATAAAGGTAATATAATATCCCCTTTCTTATTATAGACCTTAAAAATTATAATATAACCTTAGAAAGAAAATAGCTAGCCTATTTAGGCTTATAGCTTATAATATAAAATAGACAGCTTATCTAGCCTAAAACTATACCCCTAATACCTTCCTTAATAAAAGAAATTAGCATTATAATAGAGAACCTTATATAGCCGTAGATAAACACTATTTATTAAGCTAATACTATATAAAGGCACTAGGCTTTTAGGAAAGATATATAGCTTAATCTATAACGGATCTATATACTATACCGCCCCTAGATTACCTATATTATACTACCTATATTAAAAATTAAAGAAGTTAGTAATAAGCTAGCTAAGCTCCCTATAGGGAGCTTAGGCCCTATATAGCTATAAAGAATAATAAGGGATATTAGACGCTATACTAAACTAATAAATTAAAGGGATAACTTATAAAAGATAAAGTAGAAGCTAAGAAAGATTATAAACTCTAAACTATAAAGTATAGTCTAGTAAATAGCTATAAGGGAACCTACAGACCTCCTACTAGTTAATATTTACTATATTAGCGCCGTAAAATTTTACTAGAACTTAGTCTAGCCTAATACTATTACTTTTATAACTAGCTTATATAAAATTAACTAAATACTTATATAAAAAAAGGAAAGTAAACTTAGTAAATAGGAAGGCAAGCTTATAGATAAGAAGCTAGTAGAATAGAAACTACCCTATTAATACTAAAAGCTTAAAAAAAAAAATTCTAAGGTAGCGTTTAATAGACTCCCGCCTTACTAACTATATAACTATAAGATTAAGATTAAGCTAGATAAGGAAAATACCCTTAGCTTTAGTCCCCTTTACTAGCAGTCTATTACTTAATTATAGGCTATAAAATAATACCTTATTAATAACCTAAATAAGGACTTTATTAAGCCCAATTAAGCCCCTTTTAACTTACCTATTCTCTTTATTAAAAAGCTAAATAGAGAACTCTGTTTTTATATTAATTACTATAAATTAAATAATATAACCCATAAGGACTGCTATCTACTACCCCTACTTAATAAGACACTAGCCTAAATAAGTGGGGCTAAGGTCTTTATAAAGCTTAATATCCACTAGGCCTTTTACTAAATTAGAATAAACTCTAGCTCTAAGGATTTTATTATATTTTAGACCTATTATAAAACGTATAAATATAAGGTACTACCTTTTAGGCTAACTAACGGACTGGTTACGTACTAGCGGTATATAAATAACGTACCTTTTAACTACCTTAATAACTTCTATACGGCCTACCTAGATAATATTATAATCTACTTTAAGGATAGGCTAAAATATAAGGAGTATATCTATAAAGTTCTCTAACATCTCTATAAGGCTAGCCTCTAGGCTAATATTAAGAAGTTAGAGTTTAGTATTAAATATATAAAGTACTTAGGGTTTATTATTAATATAAATAAAATTAAAACTAACCTAAAAAAACAGTTGTAATTACCTAGTAGGCACCCCTATAGATTATAAAGGGGGTATAATTATTTCTAGGTTTCTATAACTTCTACTAACGCTTTATTAAGGACTATAGCAAGATTACTAGGCCCTTTAATTGCCTTACCTATAAAGGCTAGCCCTTTTACTTTAATACTATATATAGGTAGGCTTTTAATAAGCTTAAGAATTAACTAGTCTCCGCTTTCTTATTTACCTACTTTAACCTAAAACGGCCCTTAATGCTAAAAACTAATACCTTAGACGGTATTATAGCTAGTATTTATTCCTAAAAGTAGACGAACAGAAAATAGGACCCTATTACTTACTATTTAAAGACTATAATAAACGCTAAGCTAAACTACCTAATTTATAATAAAGAAATGCTGGCTATTTATCTCTAGCTTTTAGTACTAGTGAGTATAATTAGAAAAAACCCCTAAGCCTATTTAGGTAGTTTCTAATTATAAGGCTTTAGAATATTTTATAATAATAAAGGCCTTTATAGTATAGTAGGTGCGCTAAGCGGATATCCTATCTTAGTTTAACTTCCTAATTATATATAGGCTTAGCGTCACTAACTATATAAATATACTTATAAGACGTAAGTAGGACCTAAATAAATAGGTATTTATAAAGATCTTATTATAAAGCTAAACGCTACTATAACTAGAGCACCATAACCCTTAGATATAGGTAGAACTAAGTATAAAATCTTAAGAAGCTAAGATATACCCTATTAACTCTATGGAACCCAACCCTATTAATAAACTACTATAGGTAAACTATATGGCCCCTTCTCTATAGGAGTACCGCAAAAAGGCAAAGGACACTACTAGCCTATAGTCCCTTAAAAATAGACTATTTAAATATTAGGTATAGCTAGTAGTAGTAAAGGAATAGAATTTATAGACTTAGCTTATTACTAAAATATATACCTAGGTCTTTATAGCCTATTTTAAAAAAACAGGACTTATAAAATTATTAGTAACCGTTACTATTAGCCCAGAATAGCTATAAATATTAACCGCTATATATAGAACTTCAACGGTTACTATAAGTTTATAATTCTATAAGATAAAACTTTAAATTATTAAAACCCCTCTTAATACCTAATCGCCCCTAGTAATATATCTTTATAGACTTCTATAAGCTACCTATAGACCGTAACGAATATAATATAGTTATAATCCTAGTTAACTACTTTAGTAAACACCCGCTCTTAATTCCATATTATAAAAATATTAATACTAAAGAGGTAGCCTAACTATATATTTACTACGTCTACTAAATTTATAAACTACTAGATACTATTATATATAATTATAGGCTATAGTTTATATCAGCCTTTTAGAATAAGTTTATCTAGATTTTAGGTATTAAGCTAAAGCTTTTTACGGTATACTATCTCTAAATAGATAATTAAATAGGAATTATAAACTAATACCTAGACTAGAGGCTTCGGCCCTTTATTAACTATTTCTAAGATAATTAGGTTAAACTACTACCCCTTATAAACTATACCTAGGCAACCCTACTCTATAACTCTACTAGATTTGCCCCTATTTAACTAGAAATTGGCTATTTACCCTATACTAGCTTTAACTAAAAAAGACTAAAAGAACCCTAGACTATATATAAAAAAAACTATTTTATAAGGAAGCCTAGTAGTACGCTAAGCGCTTAAAAGACGCCTAGATAGTAGCCTATACAAATCTAAAAAAAGGCCTAGAAATTAATAGAATAGTAGATAAATAAGTATAGACGCAAGCCTAACTTTACTATAGGTAATATAGTTTAGGTTATAATAAAGAACTAAAAGATAGAACAACCTAGCTATAAGCTAGACTATTAGATAGTAGGACTATATAAGGTCCTTAAAAAGAGAGGCAACTTATATAAGGTAAAACTCCTAGATTTAATAAAGGTTTACCCCGTTTTCTTATAAGATTAGCTATAAAAAGCTATAGATAACCTATTACCTAAATAAAAGAATAAAAACCCCCTACTAATTTAAGTTAATAGCAATAATAAATAGGAAATTAAAGAAAAACTAGCCTATAAACTGGTAAGGAGAACACTAAAATACCGCGTTAATTAGAAAGGCTATAACCTAAATCCTACCTAGTACTCTATATAGAACTTTATTAGCAGTCCCTATAAGCTTTAAAAATTCTATAGCTATTACACTAATAAACTAGAACCCTTAAAGTACCTAAATAAGTAGATAGAGTGCTAGTATAATAAAGATAATAAGCTACTAGAAGAATATAAGGATTAAAACGCCCTATAGGAGTAATATAGATATATAAAGCCTAAGGGTAGGCTTTACTAAGGGGGGGGGATAATATTACAGCACTAGCAGAAAATGGTAAAACTTAGTTAGTAGAACTTAGCAAAACTTTACGGTCCTCTATATTGGCAAGTTGCTATAAACTACTATATATTATAATTACGTAATATAAAGATATTATAAAATATTAAGCGGCGCTAATTTCTTCTCCTTTTCTTTCTCTAGCTTTAGATCTTTATTTATAGATAATTTAACTATATAGGGTTGTATATATCTCTCTTATTATGCTTATACCTTAATTAACTAAGTTGCTAACATTATTAACTCTTAATTATTATTTAATACGGTCCTAAATAAGGTTTATAAAGACTAATCCCGTTAATATTAGGTATAAAACCCATTAAGAAAGATATAGGAGGTAATATAGTATATACCCCTCTAGGTAGTATATCTATATTATATTAATAGCAGGAAAAATACTATTAGGTTATTACTCTAAGAGTCCTATAAAGAAGTATCCTAATTATTTATCCCACTCTATTTACCCTTTATATTATTATTAATTGCTATTAAATATTATTACTTTATATATATATATCCGCGTTACCTATAATCTTCCTACTTATAGCTAAATAACTCTCCCTATTTTAATAATCCTTCTCTACCTCTATTTCTTATCGTTCTATATTTAATAGCGCGCTTAACCTAATATTAGGTATAAGGGTATACTAAGCCCCTATAGATAAGTACCTGCACTATAATATATATTATAATATATTAGGTAGGTTAAGATATAAAGGGAGTAGAAGTTAGTTTAGATAAGAGGTCTATTATAGGCCTTCTGCCTATAAGATATATACGGTTTAGCTATATATAGGTACTATATAGTATATTACTATATATAAGCTTTACAGTGTATAGGTATTAAATAAGCGACTTAATTGTAAATATAAGGGATATTATTACGGACACCTTAGGTTGCCCTTAGGACAGCCCCTAAACGCCCCTTAAATAGTCGCTGGTTATATACTAGAGGCATATACCTATAGTATATAGTCTCTATAATCCCTAAGGCCTTACCTCCTTAAGAATTTATCTCTCTTACTAATCTATCCTATTCTAATCGTGTCCTTATAGCCCCCTATCTATAAAGTCCCCTTATATTTAAATCCTTCCTACTCTTTTTTAGAAGGGTAGTCGGCTTTAAAGACTAGATTATTTATTTACACCTTTTATTTATAACTACTATTCTCCCTTAAAAATCTTATAATAACCTAAACGGAAACTCCACGGATACCTTATAGAAAGCTGTCGCGTAAAGGTAGGAAGGTCCCTCTAATAGCAAGAGATTGTGATAATATAACCCTTTAGGTAAGACGGCCGAACGAGCCCTAATATCTAGATACTCTAGGAGCTCGAAGACTCTTACACACCTATAGTTACCATTAAGGAAAACGTAGATACCCTCTATAATAATTATAACGCTACTAGAAAGTAACTAGAGCCCCTTTAACCCTACGTTAGGAAAAAATTTACTAGCATTTTTACAGTATTTGGCAGCATTTGGCGGCTAAATGCGCATTCCGCGCACTATAACGTGTAGTATATAATATTAACTAAGGTGCGGCATACTGCTACATTTAATAATGCAGTGCGGTATACTACTATATTTAATAATATAGTGCGGCATACTACTGCGTACTACTATATTTAACAATATAGTGCGGTATACTACTATATTTAATAATATAGTGCGGTATACTACTATATTTAATAATATAGTGCGGTATACTACTATATTTAATAATACAGTGCGGTATACTGCTGTATTTAATAATATAGTGCAGCTAATTACGCATTTTGCACTTAATGCGCAATTAATATATATCACGTGTCTATACATTGCTTGGCCGAAAACCCTGCAACTTAGGTATTTAACTAGATGTTTAACACGGTTAACAGCATTATCGCTTGCAACTGCACTCAATAGGTTGTTCTTTTTATTATAGATTGCTTGCGATTAGTGTTCTAAGTAGCCTACATAATTTATTAAGGCCCATAACCGACTTTCTAGCTAATAGCACCCGCTTAAAAACTCCTCGCTCGACCGCCCTATTATCTACCTCCTTATCTACTATCCCATCTACCAAATACACCATGGTTTTATCTTTAGAAGAAGAAAGAGCTAGGAAACAAGACGAGAGGGCCCAATAACTCCATGACCTAGAGATCCGAAAGAGAGAGTAGGAGAAATAGGCACAGATCTAAAAGACGGAATAGGAGGAACAGGCACAGATCCGAAAGACGGAATAGGAAGAGGAGTTTTACTAGGCAAGGCTAGCCGCTCTAAAGCAGCCTGCTCCACTAGAGCACCCCTCTACCGCCAAGGCGGACAAACTAGGTAAGTCCTATAACCTGCCGGAAGGCTTAGGCACGCTTAAGCTCGACCTCCCTAGCCTAGCCAGAAGAGACCTCTACAATATATAGAAAGGATCCTTCCGCCTAGAGAATCTAGCACGTCTACGGGTACACTCTGGCCGCCCAGACCTCTCTAATATGGCTACTATTGAAAACGGAAAACTTGTTTTAAAGAGACCTATTACTAGCCGCAAGGTCTACAAGAATAAGGAGGTCTGGTTTACTGGGTTTACAAACTATATAGTAATTATAAGCACTCTCTATATATGCCCAACCAACCTCTATATAAGGATGTTGCTCTAAATAAATAAGATCCGTAACTACTCTACAACCTATAACTAAACCTTTATCCTAGACCTCGTACTTAACTACTATAGGTACGTTATAGATTGTAATTAGCTTAAGCCTAGTAACTAGGACATACCTACCTAGTTTAAGGCCCTATACTGCCGGGCGGCTAATATAAAGGCATAGAGCCAGGGGCTTAAAGTCCGTGGTATAGCATTAAAGAGATTGCAAAAGAATACCTCCCCTCCCCCTACCTCTAACAAGCCCTATTACAGCTAGAACAACCAGTAGGCTTATAGAGATAATCTATATCATTACCGCCATATATGCTCTAAATGCGACAAAGACCACCTATTAAAGTTATGCCCTAGGTAGCTCACCACCGTAAGTAGTTAGACCTAGGATTTAATGGTGGACGAAGATATATTCCTAGGTTTAACCATCCAGATAGACCTACTATAGGCGCTAAGGCTTTAAGGCAGGCCTAATTTAGTACCTCTTTTCGAAACTTACTTGCAAACGATTTTTCTAGCCGACTTACTATTACCCCTAAGGCCTCTCGCTTAGAGCACGCTTCTTTATAAGTACCCTAGAAATCTCCCAGCAATTTTATAAGGCATCCTTACCTATAGGGCAGAGATAGGTACCTCGTTACCTATGCTATCTAGTGTCTATAAAAACCACCTCTTCTTATGCAATAACGAAGACCTTATCTCTAAAAAGATTATTACTAACCTGGCCCTAGGCCGTATATAGGCCACCGACTCTGCAGTTACCTTACCCCTAGGCCTAGTGCCTAAGGCAGATAGCGGCTTCCGCCGTATTTACGACCTCTCCTTACCTAAGGGATCCTTAGTTAATAACTCTATTAACCTAGCCTAGGCAACACTACACTATACCCAGGTAGAGACTATACTAGTATACGTAATTATAGCTAGTAGGGGCTGCTACCTAGTTAAACGAGATATTAGAGATGCCTTCCGGATCATGCCCGTCTTAGTATAGTCGCGTTACCTACTCGGCTTTATCTAGAAGGGAGTCACATACGTTAAATGCTGTCTGCCATTTGGCTTACAAACAGCCCCATTTCTCTTTAACTTATTTGCTAAAGGCCTCTACTAGATCCTAGCATAATAAATCAACTCTGCTATTAAGTACTACCTTAATAATTTTATATTTGTGGTTAAGTATCTAACTATACTGCCATTACTAAGGGAGGTATACCTCTCGGTTACTAACCAGCTAGGGGTACCCCAAAATAATACTAAAAATATTAAAGGTACGGAGGCTAAAGTACTGGATTACATAATTAACACCGCGGCAATAGAGATAAAACTCTTACCAGTTAAGCAATAGAAAGCTATTAATTAGGTAACTAAAGCTCTCTAAATAGGCTAGCTATTATTACAGTAAGCCTAATAACTGGCGGGCCGCCTAGCATAGTGTGTAAAAGTTATCCGCCTTAGGCGCTTATACTCTTGCTCCTTATAGGACTTTATAACAAAATGGCCTATTAGGCTATTAAGATATGCGCACCAGCGCCTCCCCCTAGAGCTTAAGAAAGACCTTAACCTCTGGCTTAAGGTTCTTATATTAAGTAACGGTGTACTGTTTTTTAATAACAAGGAGAGGCTATAGTTTTACTTATTTACCAACGCCTTATCGCTTAAAGGCTATAAAGGCTTCTACTTTAGCAAAGAGAATGGCTACTGGCCTAATTACGTGGCTTCCCTACCCTAAGCCCAGGCTTTTAGCTGTTACCCCCTGCTAGACTAGGCAGATAACTATATTAACCTAAAAAAAATACATGCTATCGTAGAGGCATTTAAAAGGTGGTTATCGGTATAGCGGCATGGGTCTCTTTATATTTATACAGATAATATAGTTACTTACAGCGGCATCTAGAATGATATTATAAAAGGTTCTGGAAACCGATTACTCCAAAAGATACTTATATCCTCAATAACAAATAATATTACTATAACGACTATATAGGTCTCCAGCGCCAATAATAGGCTTACTAATACTCTCTCGCGATTTAACCGCAAGAAATTATTATTAATATACCCTAAGTAGCAAATAAATAACGGCTTTTTACTAGACAAATAACGACTATATAGGTCTCTAGCGCTAAATGGGCTTGCTAATATTCTCTCGCGATTTAACCGCGAGAAATTATTATTAATATGCCCTAAGTAGCAAATGAATAACGGCTTCTTACCGGATAAATAACAACTATATAGGTCTCTAGCGCCAAATGGGCTTACTAATATTCTCTCGCGATTTAACTGCGAGAAATTATTATTAATATGCCCTAAGTGGCAAATAAATAACGGCTTCTTGCTAGAAAAATGATACCTCTTTAGGTGGCTACTAACTCTTACAGTTGACCCAAAGTCATTTAATTAACCTCCCCCGACCTTCTAGAGCGAGATCAGTAGGTCTTACTACTTTTCGCTACTTATATAGCATGGCTTAGCAGCCAACATAAGGAAGGGCTACTCCTCCGCTATTAAGAGCTGGGAGGCCTTTTTAGCCCTAAACGGTTCATTACCGTATCTAGCTAAGAAGATGGACTTAGGGGAATGGATTGCTTAACGAGCGTTCGGTACAGCCGCCCCTCTAATAGGTAGGGTTAAGCCAGAAACCCTCTCTAATTATATCTCTATAATCCGATCTCGTTATATAAATCTAGGTTACTTAATTACTGCCTTTAAAGACCATACTATTAAGAGGGCCCTAGCGGGGGCTATATTACTATTTCTATCTACTAAGAAGACTAAATTACTGATTATAAAGGATATCCTAGATAAGATTATTACGCTTAGGCCCTATAAGGCGGATGCAAATATAGATACAGCATTTACGATGGCGTTTACAGGTTTCCTACGTATAGGAGAAATTACGTACCCAAATAGGAAAGCTAAGGACTTCAGCACTATAAAGGCCCTCCATAGCGACGTTAGGATCGCCCCTAACAGCCATTTAATAGTCTTCTACTTAAAACAGAGCAAGACAGATAAAACCTATAGTGGCGTTAATATTTAGATCGCCGCTATACCGGGAGATCGTCTATACCCCATAGCCGCAATAATATGGTTATTTAACCGTAACCCCTAGCCTCTATCAGATCCATTATTTAGCGTTAATAATAGAGCTTTTTCGGCGCTAGTAGTGCGTAAGATTCTATTAACCCGCCTAGCCGCCGGCGGCATCCTGCCTAATAGCTACTCCAACTATTCCTTCCGTAGGGGTGCAGCACAGTATACGCATAATTGTGGCTTTATAAAGTTATAAACGGCGTAGTTAGGTTAATGGACATTAGATACGGTTAAACTTTACTATAACACCTTGGAAACCGAACAACTTTAATTAAACTTGAATTTCCAGCGGAGTGTGCCTATACTGGCTAGGTGACGGTACTAGAGGCGCGTCACCTGGCACGTTCTGCCATATCTGCAGAATATAGCAGAAGGCGACAGGCAGAATATGGCAGAATATAGCAGAATGCGACTGGCAGAATATGGCAGAATGCGACGGGCAGAATATAGTAGAATACGACTGCAGAATATGGCAGAATATAGCAGAATATAGCAGAATATAACAGAATGCGACTAGCAGAATATGGCAGAACATAGCAGAATGCGACACTGCACGTACACTACGTCTATTGCACCGTGTTAAAGCATACCAACATTAGCATATTGCCGCGATATTGCCGCAATATGCCGTATATTGCCATCTACCGTTTTACTATGCTGCTAAGCCTAAGGTGGAATTAAGACTCTATACTTTTCAGACTACAGAAATTACCCCCGTTTTAACTTAATTCTTTATAGGTGGCAGGCGCTTTACTGGTGGGCACCGGGTAGGATTTAGGCCAGATCTCCAAAGTTTAGGCCTAAAAAGCCTTATAAACGCTATAATATCGCCTAAATCCCGCCCTATAAGCCTGCACCCCCCATAATTAATATATTTAAAATGGACTATGACCTATTCGTGCCATGCGAGAGATAGATATCACGTGTCTATACATTGCTTGGCCGAAAACCCTGCAACTTAGGTATTTAACCAGATGTTCAACACGGTTAACAGCATCATCGCTTATAACTGCACTCAATAGGTCGTTCTTTTCACCCACCCACCCCCCTTCCGATGTATATTAGATTAGATACTTGCAGTCCT
>Ga0307515_10003867_pt1 | contig 31270 bp, 29 predicted proteins | sample 17_EM_MG_FD_194513 | JGI IMG/M metagenome (GOLD analysis project Ga0307515, IMG submission 194513) | Populus trichocarpa ectomycorrhiza microbial communities from riparian zone in the Pacific Northwest, United States - 17_EM | ecosystem: Host-associated > Plants > Roots > Unclassified | place...
CCCCCCCCCCCAATGGTGCTCCTCCGCTATAATAGGCGCTCCTCAATTCCTGTCGGCGCTCCCCAGTCTCGAGTAGCACTTCCATATTTCATTCAGCGCTCCATACTGCCTTTGCTCTCGGCACACCTCCTCTAGGATGGGCGCTCCTCAATCCCCTCCTCGACCTCGAATAGGAGCGCCTCTATTTCATTCCAGACTCGTTACCTTTCTCCCCTTTCAGCGCTGCTCAGCATGGATGGGCTGCTCCACTGGATATGCGCTCCTCAATCCCCGTCGGCGCTCCTTGGCCTGGATTTTCACCCCTCAATTTTATTCTGCACTCCTCCATCACCATCAGCACTCCCCTTGCCCACCTCGAACTCCACATCAGGCACTCCTCCTTTCCTGGTGGCGCACCTCGTTTCCCCCCGAATTCGTCATATTTGCCTTTCAAACCCCATTATGATTCACCGCTCGCTAACCTCAATTCCAACCCTTTTAGTTATCACAAATCGAGCCAAACGACATTGGAATTCAATTTCACCCACTCGCCAAGCCAGAATCATTCAGAAATACAAGGAGCGCCTCCAGATTCTATGCACCGTGGATGAATTGTGTGTTCCTGCGTTTGTCGGCCCTGATGAGATGGGAGATTTGCTGGATGACATTTAGACTATGTTCGATTGCATTCCGATCGCTTAATCGGGTTAATGTTTCGGTTTTACTTACTTTCATTTTTGAATCACTTGTCATTTTCTTTGGTTCTCCTTAATGTTGCGATGCAAACAATAGAATGTTGAATGAGATGCTGGGTACTATAGTATGATTTAGAAGTTGATAATAAACAATAATCTATGCATCATACGTGGAGGGTATTCTTATTGCTCATGTACATTCAGATGTCGCCTGCAGTCCTTCGAGTGAATATCTCTAAGAACTCGGCATCTCTCAGAGTTAGTCTGGGATTCCCGCATTGGTTGGGCGACAGTCCCAGGTGATCCCAAACTTCCCACAGCTGCTCCCATGGTGCTCCTGTACCAGTCATCAGAGATCCCAGTTACTCCGATGGCCGGCCAGAATGCCCTCCTAGGGTCTGGTTCTCTCCTAAAATTGACGCTTCCAAGTTTACACTCCGCCTCCTCTCAGACACTCCTGGAGGCTCCCAGTGACTAAAATACATTTGCTGATGTTACTGTATGGTATGAAGTTCACAAACAGTCACAACCATATATAAAGACATGAGCACAGGAGAATCTTGTAAGTTTGTACAACAATCACCACCACGAGCTGTGTGCAGAGGTGCAATTGTGGCTTGAGATGGCAGTGGCGTTGCAAATGAGAGTGCGATTACACATTTGCAAATGTCCGAAGGAGGATGACAGGAATCCTTGAAGATTGGTAAGACCCCATGTTGAAAGAAGTGAATCTAGTCACGGCATGTTCCGAGAACCTGCCAGCTTGCACTGAGATAAGTAGCAAACATCCAACCAGATCCTTCTCAATGTTGTTGTGACATTTCATTTTGCTAAAAACACATCGATAATGGTGAGGAGTGTCTTTCCAGATCGAACACGTGCTCGTACATCAGCTATTACATTGCTAACCTGCATTGCTACCACAACGAAACGATCGAATATGTATTAGATGAACAACTGTGAGATGATGATTTTCCAAACCTGCGTGATAGTATTCTACTTTGATTCTTCGGTAGTATTAGCAAAGGGTCCAGGTAACCAGCCAGCGGTCTGGGTTTGGACCGGAAAAACTGTTCGGTTCAGTTCCAGAACCGTCCAAAAACCCGACCCACTTCTTCTTGGCTGTCCAAACCTGGCCCGGTACCCATCAACCCACAGGTTTCGCTGGGTTTGGCTAGACCCGTCGGGTCCAATCTCCGGTTCTGCATTTCAGGTTGTTCTATTTATGGTCCCATTCAAATATCCTAACGTTAATAGTAAAATATTAACGATGGTATGTTGTTGTTCTTTTTGGATGTAGTGGCCGCCTTTATGATCAGAATGTGTAGACAAACGGTCCCAGACCCATCCTGGAAATGAGCGTCAACATAGCGTCAACGATTTTAGGTATTGCATCCTGAGTACTCAGAGTGGGCATTGGTTGCAGAGAGTCATAAGTGAGGTATTGGCCTCCTTTATACGCAAAAGCAGATAAGACACGCTCCCTGCCCCATCTTGAAATTGAGCGTCAGCGATTTAAGGTCTCGCAGCTTGGGTAAGCTAAGTGGCGCAGGTTTACAAACCTCTATTATGGAGGAATTGGCAGCCTACCTAGGCAGATAAGTAAAAGACGTTCCCACGACAGCCTCCCCGACAGTAACAACTGATTTCATTTTCACTGATGCAACACAGAGTTCATGAACGGTTTAGCGTAGAAAAACTGTCAGAACATCGCATATACACAATAACCGATGCATCGCGCTTGGATTGCCCATGATGTGAGGCCAAAAATTGTTGACGCTCTGTTGACGCCCATCTTCTACATGAGGGAGGGAACTTGCCTCTATCTCGTTGCCCAATAAAGGCGGCCAATACCATGATTATGCATAGTAACGACCAAATCGCTTCTGAATTACCTGACTTACAGGATCAAAAATCATCATCGCTCAGTTGACGCTCATATTCAGAATGGGGCAGGGAGCGTGCGGCTCCGTCTTTTGCCCAAAAAGCCAGCCAATACCACATTTAGGAATGGCTGCAATCGACCGCCACTCAGATTAACAATGATGCAAGACCAAAAATCATTGACACCCATTTAACGCTCATAAGAATGGGGCAGGGAGCGTATGGCTCTCTCTTTTGCCTAAGAATCCAGCCAATACTACATTTCTGAATGGCCGCAAATGATCACCACGCAGATTACCAATATGCAAGAACAAAAATTGTTGACGCTCCGTTGACGCTCATTTTGCCATGGGCGTATCCACAATATGTTATCAATTAATTTGGCCTAATATATCATTGATGGTGTTTTGGCAGCCTTTGTACCGTCTTCATGTATTTTCTCCTTCATCACTACATTGTTCTTTAATAATACATATAAATATATCCTTTAAAATATACTTCAAAGTGTCCGCTAATTGTGGATAATAATACACTCAAAAATCCCGTTCCATTCGATCAATGCTCATTTTCACTGTCACGTTCGCTCAATTGGCTGCTGTTGGCTGCAAAATCGATGTCAGCTGCATAACCAGGCAGCACCTAGTGTACTGACCAGCGGATGTTCCATCATCAGTCAACAAATCTGGATTAAAATCTTTATCACGCTTATGATGTGTGGCATATGCATCAAGATTGACAAATTGAGCACTGGGAAGAGGAGTATGGATAGACACATATCTGGGTGGAACACCATCGATTCCGGATATTTGAGCTGCTTCATTGTAACCGGGTAGAACAGGTGGTGTTGCGGGTGGATGTGGCATCGGTTCTGTTGTCGGCTGTCTGAGTCGTGCTGGTGGATGTGCACCTGTGCCTTTCATTCTCCAGAGTGTCTGGGGATTCTGTGCTGTGCCATTTTGGTAATGAAGGCAGCTGTCCGTCTGATTTTCCCAAAGCATAGCCGGGTGTCTTTCCATCGCAGCCTTCACATTTTTATGCCCAGGAAACTCAACTCCCCGCTTCTTCTCTTCTCGGACTTCTGCACTAGGCTTCATGAGTAAGAATTGCGTTTGCTCTATTGCGGCGCGCAAAAACCCTCCTTTCGCCATTTTGGCCATATGCAAGGCAAGGCCCATGTCAGACTGGTCTAGCTGTACCCAACCTCCTTGCCTTGCCATAGATGCAGACATGTTGAAAACCTAGAAGAAATTAGTTGCTGCATCTACAGATTAGATTCGGCTATTACCTCCACCATGGACGCTTCTGCAGCATCCTCTAAGGTGGTTAAAGCCTGTTGGGTCAACTCTCCCGGATTCTTATCACTCAATTCGTCCGAGAGAATCCTAGAGCTGACAACATCATGATGATCAATTTCACAGGCTGTGCGGACAAATGCCTTGGTCGACTATGGAGGTTTTCTATTGCGGGCAGCTCTCAACTGGTCACGCCGCTCTCTACGTACTCCAGCTATATGTTATATCGTTAGTTGACGGCCGTGTACCTCGATACAACTACACTTAAATCCGATTGCATGCTGTTTCTTATTCTTGCTATTTCTGGTTTCACAGACAACTTTTAAATGTGCGTCCTGGGTCACATTTTTGGTGGCTGCATTTGCAGCGTCGCGGTGACCTAAGTGGTGTCTGCACTGTAGTTGGGTCTCTGAGGGTGGCATAGCGGATGAAACGGCCGTTGTTCTGCTCGATTCTGTTCCAGTCTCACCTTGCTGCGGTGCTTGAGGGGCAATAATTTGCCGCTGTGGAAGGGAAGAGATGATGATAATGAAACAAAGTGGGAAGTCCTGAGGAAGAAGATAACACAAAGAAGTGGGAAGTCCTGAGGAATATATAGTTAGCTTCAAGTCAAAATGGCATGGGTAACAGCCAACTTGCTCGTTCTACACAAGATGAATCCTGTTACACATAGCTGCCCGTTGCACAGGTTGCCAACTTTTGTGCGATTTGCACCAAGCCGGTCTGATGTTGTGTGTTTGTTTACTGGGATACATCGTGGCGAACGACCGCCGAAATCTCGTGTTTGTGACAGATACACGGTATATTCTTCGACGGAAAGGACTTCTGCCGAGGTTTGTTTAAAGAAAACCCCGGAATGCGACATTCAACAGATGATGAACATCATGTCATGATGTAAGGTTAGCATTGCGATTCCCAATGTAGTGACTGTCAAAATGCAGATTTTGCTTTGTTCAAATCGAATAAGCATACCAACCTCGACATGAAAGACCCAGCTTGCCTCTATGTGGTCCACATCCTGCAACAACCAACATCTGGTCCATCAACGAAGTCAACACAAAATACAATGGTCAATGCTCCGAAAATGAACCTTATGCCACTACCGGCAGGCAAATACGGCAAATCGACAAAGCGGTCAACCTGACGACGTCATCAAGTGAATACAGGGAAGAGCGGCTCGGAAGTGGAACGGGTCCGAGCACTTTGAGCATTGCGCAGCTTGCGATCAATAAAGATGCTTGAGGCAGGGAAACGAAGAGAAACTCACTTCTTAAGCAACGAAGACACAGAGAAATGGATCGAGGATTATGTGGAAAGAGAGACCGCTGTGGGAAGAAAGTGAGTTGATGACGCAGTGACAGCAATTCAACAGGTGCAGGATGATATGAGAAATGCTGAAAAGGTGGCATTGACAACCACCAAGTCTGAAACAACATTTGAGGAGATGTTGAACTCCATTGGCAATAGTCTAAGCGATCATGCAAGTTCCGAAGATGAGGAGAATGGGGATGACAAGGATGATGAGGTAGGATATCCCGCGGGGGGCAAGCTTAGTGAAGATGACGAACCCGGCAGGGTGATGGGCACAATCTCCAAATCGGTGCACTATTATTTGGAGCGTTTTCGGCAGAAGCAGATGAAACTTGACGAATTGTTGCGACCAGGCTGGGGATATGTGGCCGACTACTTCCGTGCGAGAGATATGGAGTATGGGACAACCTAATGGAAGGTTCCGGCTGTCGTTCAACCTCAAATGGCGGATGACGCAGTGACATTGGCACTGACGACATACGGTTCGCCTATGCAAACTCTTCACAGCGTCCCTGGAAAATTGCAAATGCTGCAACTGACTTCTCCACCACGGAGTAGTGACAGAAGGCTATGTTTGCGGAACCCGCCGACACTCGAACCCATTCCGTCCTTCCCACCCGCCCCAATTCCTGATTTATCCCTGATTCAGAAATCGAAGCATATCCAAACCGTAAGCTTTAACCCCTGCGTATCACGTCCCAAGTCAATTAGCATATAGAAGTGGGATTCCGACAAAGACATGGTGACGGCTCCTGCATCACCGGAGGAATGAATAGGCAAATTGGCATTTCTGACGATGTATCAATTTGGAATGTAATACCTGTACCTATTTTGCTATGTATCAGCTGTTACTAGATTTCAGTGACCAAATTGTGAGACATGATAATTCGTCAATGCATGAGCAAGGGTCGGATATGGCATGCCAATGCTCTAGACTTCACATCCCTTTGCCTGACAATCACTGAACGTGACATCGTTCTGCCTGTTCCTGGTAAGTCAGACAATTGAGACTAAATCAGAGTCGAAACTCAGTAGCAAAATATAAGTCAGTGATGTCATATGAGTAATTGATGCAGCCATTAAAGCCTGATGCAAAGCTGAATGAATTACGACCGTCATGGTGCATACGATCATGCATCCAACTGCATAACTCCCTCCACAGAGCAGGTGCACATGGTTCAGATATTGAAAATTGCTCATGGTAGGTCATGGAAATCCCGGAGAATGAGCTGGATGAGGAAAGGTGAGGATGTCAGGCTGAATAAATCCAAAACCAGTGTGTGGATAGATATGCGGTTAATTGCCGTCCAAAAGCGCTGCAACGTGATAGGCCAACCTCATTTATCACTCAGACAAAGTGTCATGTGGTGGATCAGAAATTGAGAGGCTTGGAAGGTTTTGGATTCAAATGTTTATACATAGAAACGATTTAGTGGCTGCCAATGACAACTCTATGCATTTTTACATACAATTGTTCAGCATCCACCGACTGTTAGTATGTCATTAAGTTGAGCGTCAATGGAGCGTGAATGATTTTTGATCTCGCATATTTGGCGAACAAACGGCTGCATTGTCACATTCTTCGATAGTGATCGGATTGGCGGTTTTGATAGGTAAGAAGGATTGTGACAGGTTTGTTCAAACATCCTGGAAATGAGCGTCAAGAATGTGTCAACGATTTTTGGTCTTGTGAGTCTGATAATTAAACAAAAGACATGGTCGCTGTGAAACATAATCAAAGTGTTGGCCACCGCAAAGGCCAAAATTGCTAGCGTCGACATTGCTACTATCTCTTAAGAATGAGCGTCAACAGAGCATCGACGATTCTTGTTCTAGCATCTTGGATAATCAAACAGCTGTGCGACTATATTATGCCATAACAGAAGTGTTGGCCACTGTGATGTGTAAAAATGGCACCAACGATATCGCTACCACCTCCTAAAAATGACCGTCAACGATATTTGGTCTGGCATCATGGACACCCAAAGCCCTGTGCATCGGCGTTGAATCATGATCAATCCATCGGCCCCCTTTGTTGGCAAAAATGCTACTGACAATTTCGTTCCCCCCCTAAAAATGAGCGTCAATGGAGCGTCAACGATTTTTGACGATCCATCTTGGATAATCGAAGTGCTATGCAACTGCGTTAACCCATAATCATAAGCCCGGCCACCTCTATGGGCAAAAGTGCTATGGACAATATCGCTACCACCTCGTAACAAAATGCGTCATGAATTGTTGGTCATGCATAATGGACACTCAGAGCACATTACTTCGGCATTAACCCATAATTAATGTATCGGCCGCCTTTGTGGGCCAAAATGCTAGTGACAATAACGCTACCACATCCTAGAAATGAGCGTCCACCAAGTGTCAACGATTGTTCGTCTTGCATCCTAGACAATTTATGGGCTGCGGAAAGGTGTGAACCCATAATCAACTCATCGGCTGCCTTGTTTGGCAATAATGCTAGTCACAATATCGTTACCACCTCCAAAGAATGAGCGTCAACGGAGCATCAACAATTTTTGGTCTTGCATCATGGACAGTCAAAGCGCTGTGCATTGCCAGTGACCCATACTCAATGCATCGGCCGCCTTTATGGGCTAAAATACTGCTGACAATAACGCTACCACCTCCTAAGAATGAGCGTCAACAGAGCGTCAACAATTTTTGGTCTTGCATCTTGGACAATCTAAAGGCTACGGAACAGCATCATCCCATCATCAACTCCCCGGCTGCCTTTATTGGCAAAACTGCTAGTTAAGATATCACTACCACCTCCCGAAAATGAGCATCGATGGAGCGTCAACAATTTTTGGTCTTGCATCATGGACAGTCAAAGAGCTGTGCATCGCCCTTGACCCATAATCAATGCATCAGCCGCCTTTATGGGCTAAAATAGAACTGACAATAAACCTACCACTTCCTAAAAATGAGTGTCAACATTGCGTCAACAATTTTTGGTCATGCATCTTGGATAATCTAAGGGCTATGGAACAACGTTATCCCATGATCAACAGCTCAGCTGCCTCTACGGGCAAAAATGCTAGTGACGATATCACATCTGGCTCCTACAATTGAGAGCCCACCAAGCGTCAACAATTATTGTAGGGCCTCAGTAAGCTACACAGCAATGACATGAATCGCATTGTCACTGAATTGAGTCTTATGCGGTCAGTCTTTTCAATATGTCATTGTATACAAGTTCACAAATATGCATGCATTGTCTGACAGATCCGATTTTTTTGCTTGTAGCTGTAGTGTCAATAATTAAGAACCTACAGTCTGCTTTACTGTATCGTGACTTTCGGCAGTCTTTCGAGTCGGATTATCATGCATTCTCATTCTTACAGCCATGTTGCATTCAAAATCTTTGAACACCTCAATGCTCGAGGTTGTGATCTCTTCAAAAAATGAACTGGTCTTTATTCGTGAGTTGAGTGACCTCACTTTGCAAATCATCATTGATGTTTGGTGGGCTTCAATGAATGTTGTCTAGAATCAGCCTAGTGCTTCGAATAATTCTAGACATGTGCCTTCGTGGTGATTCTATTTACACTGCAGCATTGAGGCGACAGGCATCCCTGGCAGCATATTTATCGTTTGTCATCAAGTTCTTCGCCATCCATCGGAACATGGGACCAGGTTAAGGGGGAAACCCTTGCTGGCAAAAGCTCACATCGCAAAGTTAAACAAATTAAGAGGGTCAGGAGTGACTGAAATGACTAGTTCGACGGTTGATGAAACAGCTTGAGCCATCCTGAAGAGGCAAGGAAGTCGTGGAATTCCAATAGTAAGTTCCCAGAGGAAGATCATATTTAACATCCTGCTGGATCCATATTGACCGAAATGACAGACAAAATGTTGCAAACTGGCAGATAGGGAATTTGAAAGTTCCGAATTTTGCCAAGACACGTGGAATCGCTACCTGATGTTAGAATTGGATTTTGCTTACATTCCATGGAACGCGATATCAAATGTGGAGCTGCGACAGTCATATAAGGCATTACGCGATGACCTAGTGCTGCCGTCCGCTACCACCCTTAGTGACATTTGCCAGAGGGAATATGCACTGAGCATGGATGTAATTAAGAAGCAAATGCCGTCACGAAATAAAGTGAGTTTAGCTTTGGACGGATGGACAGCAATGAACAAACTTGCAATGAGGTCGGTCATCGCTGAATATATGGATCGAAAATGGGCATTGCCTGACGTTCAACTCGCGTTCGATGAGGTTGATCAGTTATTCTTTTCACCTTTTGACAGGTAATTGAGGATCATAGGGCAAGGGCCAACATACTGGAGCTAGGCTAGCTGTACATTTGAATGGTGCGCTTGATCGTTTTGAGCTTACAGACGGCCATTTGCTTGGAATCACAACTGACAATGCTTCATCACATTACTCGATGACACGCGAGCTGCAATCAACACCTAAGGCCTCTGCAATGAAGTGGCCTGCTTTGAGGAACCACATACCATGCATGGCGCACATCATACTGTTCGCTTTAGGTGCATTCAGGAGCAGTCTCGGCGTAAAAGGTCCCACCAAGTCTTCGGAAGCCCATGAGCGCCATCCGCAATATGGAGAGACTGAAAGCATTGAGATTAGGAAGAGTCAGAGACTTCGAAAGGAGGGGGACGCTAGAAGCAATAAGATGGCGGCCATCGAACCAGGTTTAGCAAAGATATTTGAGAAAGTACATATGTCATGATAATTTGAAAGTCCTGAAATTGATCTTCATATAGCAGAGAGTGCTTGCGGTATTGATTACGCTGATACCTGGTAGTCGACACGATTTCATAGACTGTCAAAAAGCCAAAGTTTGCATTGCGGTACTACTGATTATGGATGCGAAGACACATTGGAACTCAACACTGCAGTTGCTCAAGCGCGCCTACTGATTACGGGAATTCACACGCTAGTGGCTCCACAATCCAACATACACTGATTACTAGTCACTTTTCACAACACAAGGTGAATGGACCATTGTGAAGTATGACATGGAAGTATTGAGGCCATTTTGATATTGGACCCTTCGGATGTTGGAGAGGCATACCATCGCATTGCATCGTGTTATCACATTGTACAATGACATTTTGGATCACATGGACGGCGGGATGCGAGCTTTGCCTACAAAGAAAACTCCATGGAAGCAAGACTTGTTCTTTGCTGTGCAGTTAGCTTGACAGAAGCTGTCCAAATACTATGCTGAAGTAACTCCAACGACTGGCATGCTTCTCATTTCTGCACATATTGTCGATCTTTTTTGGGAAGTTGCGATCATTTAGAAAGTGGGACAAGGGACTGGATATTAATCCTCAGGACGAGATATCCTATACTACCCAATAAGAAGAGGCCATTGTGAAGTATGTGGAGAATGAATACTGTGCCAGACATTGACGAGTGCCAGTTAAGAAGCACAAAAGCTTTCCGAGCAGCAATCTTATCCACTCTGCAACGAATTCAGGATCCTGTCAATCATCTTTTGATCCATATGATTTGTCCAGTGATGATGATGAATACTTAACACCTAACAATGTGGCAGAGATGACACACAGATGAAGCGTTCGCGCAGCACCTCTATTAACCACCACCAGGCTATATTTGAATTCGCCGCCTGAAGCACCAAACAACTGGGGGCAGATTAATCCAAATCTCAATGATTACCACTCGGACCCAATGGAGATTAGCAGTAGATTCTGGTTGCCGGGTATAACCAACAGGTGGCATCAACAGGAGCAAACGCTATGAAAGTACGCCGATGGTTCCTATGTGGCGCGCTACATGTGCTTCATCATACCACATGGTGTCGGAGTGGAGGCCGGTTTTTCCCTTGGCCGAGATAGTATCGGCTGGAGGCATTCAACAACCACAGGCGAGACCCTGTGCAAAAAAGTGGTTATAAGGCCGTTAGCTTGAGCCAATAACGGGATACTGGCCGGCGCTGACCCATTATTGGATACACCAAACACAGAAAACCACACGGAAATAACAAAAAAGGAGGAGGAAAGGAAATTGCACAGAATCACCAAGGTTCACAACTTGGTGAAGATGTGGAAGGGCAGCCAAAGCCTACATGCTACCCAAAGGGAATCTCGCGCTCAAAACAAGCAGGTGACTGCAGTGGGATTCATTTCGGACACGGACGAGATCGTCAAAGCATCGTGGTCACTCTTTCATCATGATCGTGCGGCTGCATTTACATTGTCAGAAAGATCTTCTTTGCCACCACCTTTGTCCGCAAAGGACCTCCCTGGGGGACAAACTCAAGTATTGAATGTCCGCTGAATCCAAAGAATCAACCGTCATCCACTCGAAAGTGATGAGGATAGCGCATCTGAAAGCATTTCGGACACTGAGGATAGCCTTAACTGGAATGCGGACTTACCAAATCCAAATCACAGCGAAGACAATTGCGCGGCGGACATTGAATGTGATATAAAGCAAGGCTATAGAATTGGGGACCCGGAATGACCTGGGCTTCAGGATGTAAGGGCCACGCCAAATGTTCCCGGATTGATTCGGCCGACACGGAAGTCAAAGAGACAGGCTGAAAAGGTGTCCATGACTGTCAATGCAATCGAAACGAGGAGGAATGTGGGAATGAAGCAAACGTAGAACTAGTATTAGCAATGGTTCCGGACCGTCACTTCGTGTCTGGGTCCCGGTCCAAACTGAGCCGTTGCCAAATTGGCGGTCTGGGTTGTCAATGAACCCGAACTGCCCACTCGGGTACGGTTCCATGGAACACTCCCAACCAGTCTGATTTGGGCGGGTTGTCAGCGGGTCGCCCAGCGGGTCCATCTATAGATTCATATAAGGCTCTTGAATTTGCAGTGTGTTAATAGTATCTTATCAAGATCGCATTTTCAGCAACCAACAATGTTTTTTGGCTTGTTGAGCAGTTGGCAATATCGAGTAATTTGGTATCTGTATTTCACCTTCGATATATGGTATTTTTGCCTAGCAAGGCGGTCAATAATACAGTTATGCACGCGAAGATCCACACGATGACTTGATTACAAAGTATGCAAGTCCTAAAACTGTTGACGCTCCGTTGACACTCATTTTCAGGATGCCGCACGGAGCATGTCGCTGTTGATTTTGCCAGTAAAGGCTGCCAATATCTCATAAATGACTATCCACAACCAATCGGAACATAACTTACTCCAGATGCAATGCTAAAAATCGTTGACGCTCCGTTGACACTCATGCTACGAATGGGGCAGTGACCATGTTGCTATCACTTTTGCCATTCAATGCGGCCAATACGTCCGTTATGCATAACCATGACCAAGTCACCTGTGATGTACCGTACATACAAGACCACAAATCGTTGACGCTCCGTTGACGCTCAAGCTAAGAATGGGGCGGTGACGGTGTTGCTATCTCTTTTGCCAATAATAGCGGCGAGTACGTCCGTTATGCATAACAACGACCAAGTCACTGGTGAATTACCGTACTTACAAGACCACAAATTGTTGACGCTCCATTGACACTCATTTCAATGTATTGTCCATTCAACATCTGCTGCCGTCGATAATTGTTTGCATCCTGATTTGACTTTATCAGTTCTCTTTCGGCCTCATTGAAACTCGGCCCTGTGGCAAAGCCGAGCAGCGTAACCATGTTGCACTGTTCACTCTCACACGACTAAAAATGATGTATCATGCCAAAAGATTCATTGCCCCTGCTATAGATCTATTTATGAACCGACATTCGCAAGCTACTTCTTACCATTCGCCCATAATATATCTCTAACTGAAACTCTCTGTCAAGCTACATAAAGCTGGTGAACCATTGACACATTCTGTCCTAATTTTTCTTCCCTCCTTTATTTCTCCACGTTTCAACTGCACTGACTGTCAATAACACCATTTCAGCCTGTCTGTTTGACTTCCGAGTCGGCCGAACTAATCCGGGCACATTTGGCGCGGCGCTGATATTCTGCTGCTCTGGGCATTCCAAATCCTCGATGCCATTGTATTACTCTTTATCGGATTCATCATCCGCTGCGCAATCATTTTCGATGTCATTTGGATTATCCAAGTCCGCATTCCAGTTTAGCCAATCATCGGTGTCCGAAAGGCTTTCCGGTGAGCTATCCTCGTCACTTTCTATTGGATGACGGTTGATTCACCGGATTTGGCGAACATTCAAGATTTGAGTTCGTCCTCCAGGGAGGTCTTTTGCAGACAAAGCTGGTGGCAAAGGTGATCTTTCTGACAATTTAAACGCAGTGGCACCATCATGTTGAAAGTGTGACCAGGATGCTTTGACGATCTCTTCGGTGTCCGAAATGTATCCTACAGCGGTCATCTGCTTGTTTTGAGCGCGAGATTCCTTCTAGGTAGCACATAGGTTTCGGCTGCCCTACCACATCTCCAACAAGTCGTGAACCTCGGCCATGCTGTGCAACTTCCATTCCTCCGCCTCTTTCTTCATTTCCGAGTGGTGTTCTGTGTCTGTGGTATCCAATTCCTGGTCAGTGCCAGCCAGAATCGCGTTATTGGCTTGAGCAAACTGCCTTACAATGACTTTTTTGCGAAGGGTCTCGCCTGTGGTTTTTCACTGCCTCCAGCCAATAACATCTCGGCGAAGGGAAAAGTTGGCCTCCACTCCAACACCATGTGGTATGATAGAGAATATGTCACGCGCCACATTGGAGTGATCGGCGTACTTTGAGTGCGTTTCCTCCTGTTGTCGCCACCAATCAGTTATGTCCGGTATCCCAAATGTACTGCCAATCTCCAATCGGTCGGAGTGGTAATCATTGAGATTTGGATTAATTTGTCCCCAGTTGTTTGGTGCTTCAGGTGGCCAATTCAAATGGAGCCTGGCGGCGGTCAATAAGCGGGCTGCACGATCACGTCGTCCGGGGGTCGTCTCTGCCACATTGTTAGGTGTTAAGTATTCCTCCTCATTGCTGGACGAATCATATGGATCAAAGGATGATTGATAGGACCCTGAAGCCGTTGCGGAGGGGACGAGATTGCTGCTCGGTATGGTTTCGAGTGTATTGACCGGCACATGTCAATGATTGGTGCAGTATTCATTCTCCACATACTTCAGAAAGGCCTCCTGGTATTGTGTTGTGTAGGATGTCTCGTCCTCAGGATTAATATCCATTCCCTTGTCCGACTTTCTAAACGATCGCAACTTCAGGAAAGGATTGAGGATCGGTGTGGAAATCAGAAGCATGCCCGTCGTTGGAGTCACTTCGGAGTGGTAGTTTGACACCTTCTGTCAAGCTAACTTCACCGCGAAGAACAAGTCTTCCTTCCACTGAGTCTTCTTCTTGGCCAAAGCTCGCATCACGCCATCCATGTGATCGAACATGTCATTGTATACTGTGAGAACATGATGAAATGTAACTGTATGCCTCTTCGACATCCAAAGGGTCCAATATCGATATGGCATCACTACTTCCATGACTTACTTGACAATCGTCTATTCATCCTGAGTTGTGAATGGCGGCTGGTATTCACTGTATTTTTGGTTTTGAAGTCACTCGCGTGTGAATTCCCGCAAATAGTAGGCGCGCTCGAGCCACTCCAGTGTAGAGTTCCAATGTGTCTTCACATCCAGGTTCGGAAGTACTGCAATGCGGACTTTGGCTTTTTGACAGTCAATGAACTCGTTTCGGCGACCATGTGTTCGCGTAATTAATACAGCAAGCATTCTCTGCTATATGAAGGTCAGCTTCAGGACTTTCAAAATATCATGAAATACGTACCTTCTCAATTATCTTTGCTAAACTTGCTTTCATGGCCGACACTTTATTGCTTCTGGCATTGCCCTCTTTTCGAAGTCTTTGACTCTTCCCACCGTCTATGCGTTCATTCTCTCCAAATTGCTGATCGCACTCATGGGCTTCCCAAGACTTGGTGTGGCCTTTCACACCGAGACTGCTCATAAATGCACCCAAAGCGAGCTGTATGACATGTGCCATGCATGGTATGTGGTTCCTCAATGCCGGTCATTCGATTCCAGAGGCCTCAAGTGTTGATTGCAGCTCGCATGTCATCGAGTAATTTGAAGAAGCATTATCAGTTGTAATACCAAGCAAACGGCCGTCGGTAAGCTCAAAACGATCGAGCACATCCTTCAAATGTATGGCTAGTCTTGCTCCAGTATGTTGGCCCTTGACCTATCATGCTTAACTAGCTTTCAAAAGGGGAATAGAACAGGCGATCAATCTCATAGAAAGCGAGTTCAACTTCAAGCAATGCCCAATTTCGATCCATATAGTAAGCAATGACTGATGTTATGGCCAATTTGTTAGTTGATGTCCATCTGTCCAAAGCTAAACTCACTTTATTTCGTACCGGCAATTGCTTCTTAATTGCATCCAGTCTCAGTGCATATTCCCTCTGGCAAATGTTACTAAGAGTCGTAGCAGATGGCAGAACTAGGTCGTCGCATAATGCCTCATATGAGCGCCGTAGCTCAAGATTAGACATATCGTTCCGTGGAATATGTGCCGAAACACATCCTAACATGAGGTAGCAATTCCACGTGTCTTGGTGAAATTCGGAATTTTCAAAGTCCTTAGCTGCCAGTTTGGAAAGTTTTGTCTGTCATTTCGGTCAATATGGATTACACTGGATATCAAATATGATTTTCCTCTGCAAACTTACTATTGTGATTCCTCGACTTCCTTGCCTCTTCAAAATAGCCAAAGCTGTTCCATTGACTGTCAAACAAGTCAATTCAGTGACCTCTGACTGTGTCAATTCGTTTAACTTTGCGATGTGAGCTTTTGCCAGCAAGTGTTTCCACATTGAGCTTGTCCCATGTTCTGATGGATGGCGAAGAACTTGATGGCAAACGATACACATGATGCCAGGGCTGCCGGTCTCCTCAATTCCACAGTGTAAATAGAATCGCCACCAGGGCGCATCTCTAGAAGCATTCCAAGCAACAGGCCGCTTCGAGCCTACATTCATTGAAGCCCACCATGCGTCGAAGATGATTCGCAAAGTAAGGTCGCTCAAATCGCGAATAAAGACAAGTTAATTTTTGGAAGCGATCATAACCTCGAGCAATGATGTGTTTAAAGATTTTGTATCCGACATGGCGGTAGAATTTAGCAAGCTGGGCAATACGACTCGAAAGACTGCCGCAAATAATGATCCAGTATAGCAGACTACGGGTTCTGAAATATTGACTCTACAGATACAAGGACAATAATCAGATCAGTAAGACATTGCATGCATATTTGTGAAGTTGAATACAACAACGAAGTGCAACAACTGACCGCGTAAAACACCATTTAGGAACAGCATAATGCAGTATAGTGCTGTGTAGCGTTCGGAGCCTTGACACAGCGTGGGCGCTCAATTGTAGGAGGCGGACGCGATATCCTCACTTGCATGTTTGCCATTCAAGGCTGCAGATAGGTTCACTGTGGTTTATCGGCATTCCATTCCGGTAAGATTATCCAAGATGCCAGCGCGAAAATCGTTGAGGCTCTGTTGACGGTCATTTTGGGACATGGTCACGATCTTCTCCTAAACATATTTGCCTAGAAAGGCGGCCGATAGTGCAATTATGGATCATTATGATCGCACAGCCCCTTGAAGTTGGAAGATAGAAGGCCTCAAATTGTTGACGCTCCGTTGAATTCATTTTCAAGGCATAGTGACGATGTCGTCAGATGCATTTTTCGCTAGAAAGACGGCTGATAGTCCGATTATGTGTTAATGTCGCCGCACTTCCCTCGGATTGTCCAAGATGCATGGCCAAAAGTCGTTGACCCTCCGTTGATGCTCATTATTAGGATATAGTAGCGCTGTCTTCGCAACCGCTTTCGCTTAGAATAGCAGCCGATAATCTGATTATGACACAATGTCGCCGGAAAGTCCTAGGATTCTCCATGATACAAGGCTAAAAGTCGTTGACGCTCCATTGACGCTCATTTCTAGGACATAGTAGCGATGTTGTTGCAAGAGTTTTTGCCTAGAAAGGCAGCCGATAGAGTGATTATGGAGTAACGTCGCCGCACAGCCCATGCATATTCCAAGATGCAAGACCAAAAGTTGTTGACGCTCTGTTGAAGCTCATTTTTAGGACATAGTAGCTGTGTCGTTGTAACCGTTTTCGCCTATAAAGGCAGGTGATAATCTGATTCTGGCACAATGTCGCCGGATAGCCCTAGGATTCTTCATGATACAAGGCTAAAAGTCGTTGATGCTCCATTGACGCTCATTTTTAGGAGATAGTAGCGATGTTGTTGCAAGAGTTTTTGCCTACAAAGACGGCCGATAGCGCGATTATGGAGTAACATCGCCGCACAGCCCATGCATATTCCAGGATGCAAGACCAAAAGTCGTTGACGCTCTGTTGACGCTCATTTTTAGGACATAGTAGCTGTGTCGTTGCAACCATTTTTGCCTAGAAAGGCAGCCGATAATCTGATTATGGCACAATGTCGCCGGATAGCCCTAGAATTCTCCATGATGCATGGCTAAAAGTTGTTGATGCTCCATAGACGCTCATTTTTAGGACATAGTCGCGATGTTGTTGGAAGAGTTTTTGCCTTGAAAGGCGGCCAATAGGGCGATTATGGAGTAACGTTGCCGCACAGCCCATGCATATTCCATGATGGAAGGCCAAAACTTGTCGACGCTCTGTTGACGCTCATTTTTAGGACATAGTAGAAATATTGCTACCACCTTTGCTGTATTGAAAGGCAGCCGATGGTTCGATTATGACTTACTGGACCCGCACAGCCTACTGGATGTTTCATGACGCAATGCCAAACATCGTTGACGCTCCGTTAATGCTCATTTTGAGGATGTGGCAACGAGCGAGTCATTTGCTTTTTTCGCAATATCGCCGACTTATACATTCACTTTGAGCCGATGTGACAATGCAGCCCATTGATTGCAGAATGTGTATGACGTAAGATCGTTGACACTCTGTTGACTGTCACATTAATCACATCGAAACAGCCTTTGTACACCCAAGAATTGTATGCAACGAATCATATACGCATTTTTGACATCCGGTATTACGTTTGTGTGTATTATGATATGCATCCAGGAGTTTTGTTACCTCTCAATTTCTGATCAACTGCTATCTACACTATCTGAGTGAGAAATAACTTCGCCTATTACAGTCTCGCGCTTTCGGCCGGCAATTGACGGCATGTAGATCATTTCACTAGTTTTTAGTAAATATAGCTCGACTGCCTCACCATTCCTTATCCAGCTCCTTCTCCTCAAGTTCCATGACGTACCACAAGCAATTTCAAATATTTCAACCATGTGCACCAGGTCTGTGCGGCGAGTTATGCAGTTGAATACATGGATGAATTCAACATGACGGTTGTCATTCAGATCGATTCGTCGTGCTCACTGACCGCTCTGTCTATGACATGTATGACATCACTCACCTAAATTTTGTTAGTATATTTCGTCACTAATATTGCTTTTGCTTTGTCGCTTAACAGTCACATGCAAATGGAAACTGAACGTTTGGGCCGTCTTACAGTGCGATTTAGATTTTAGACCATTCACATGGCGCGTTCAACCCGTGCACATGCACAGACAAATTATCATGTCTCACAATTTGGTCACTAAAATCAAGAAATAGCTGACACGTAGTAAAATTGGTAAACACATTGCTTTTCACCGCGATCGGACCTCAAGAATTACACTTTGCATATCTAATCATCCGCTGATGAAGGAGCTGTCACCATCTCTTTGTCGGAATCCGATACCTATATGGTAATTAGCGGGAGGCTATATGCAGGGGTAAATGCTTACTGGGTCAACTGGCTTGGCATTCAGTAACGTGGATGAATCAGGCTCCGCAGATGGCTCACCACTCGGTATGCTTGATTTTGACTGCGGTTTCACCGAACCTAGCCTGATATGACTACTTCCTGGTCGAGAAGTCCCTTGTGGCCTTCGCGATCTTCTGGGGACAATGTCAAGACTCTCCATAAGCTCTCCAAATGGTGTCGGCAGAGGTGCCAGAGCGTCATCATTCCTTTGCTGCTGATCGACTGCCGGGACCCTCAATTCGGATGTGCTGTACTTCTTATCTCGTTAACGGAAGTAGTCCGGTGCATCCTCCCATCCGGGTTGAGTCAGTTCGTCGAGCTTCATCCGCTTATGTTGAAAGCTCTCCATGCACTGGTGGACCGTTGTGGTGATTGTGCCCATCACCCAGCCAGGTTCGTCATCATCGCTCAGCTTGCCCTGCTCAGTCTCTTCATCATCCTCATCTTCCCAATCCTCCCCATCGTCGGAACTTGCAAGATCACTCAGACTGTCTCTGATAGCAACCAGCATCTGCTCAAACGTCATGTCGGGCTCTCTGGACGTCAATCCCGCGATTTCAGCCTGCGACATATCATTCTGCTCTTGTTGAACCGGTGCCTCTGCGTCTTCAACTCGCTTTCTTGCCCCGGCGGTTTCTCTCTCAACATAATCCTCAATCCATTTCTCGTTGTCTTCATTGCTTAAGAAGTGCATTTCTTGTCGCTTTTCTGCCGCAAGCTTCTTTTTGGATCTCAAGCTGTGCAATGCCCCAAGGGCTCGGACTCTCTCTGCCTGCAACCCGATCTTGCCTTCTTTCGCATGATGACGTCATTGGGTTGATCGCTTTGTCGATTTACCGTATCTGCCTGCCGGAAGTGGTGAAAAGTTCTTTTTCTGAGCATTGACCATTGTAGTTTGCGTGGACTTTGTTGTTGGGCGAGATGTTGGATGTTGCAAGTTATGGACAAGATGGAGGCAAGCTGCGTCTTTTATGTCAAGGTTGGTACGTTTACTCATCTTGCACAAAGCAAAATCTCCCTCTTGACTGTCAAGAAATCAGGAATAGCGACGCTAACCGTACGATATGACATGATTGTTAGTGTCATTTTCATGTAATATCCTGGAGATTATTTGAGACAAACATCGGCAGACGTCCTTTCCCTCGAACTGCATCCTATATATATCTAGCAATTGAGCGATTCTGGGGGTCTTACACTGAAATTTATCTCTGTTAACAAACAAACAACATCAGACCGACTCTTTGCAAATTGCGGGGCGGTGGGAAACCCCTGCAACTTGGAGCCATACTCAGTACAATTCATTTTGAGCATAACAATCATGTTGGCTGCAACTTATTCCATTCTGACATGAAGCTGACTATATAGTCCTCAGGGCTTCCAACTTCCTCTCATTGTCATCTTCCTCTCCTATTCCACACCAGCACATCGTGGATACACAATCACCTCCGCCAGGTGAGAGCGGATTGAATACTGGCCGATTGGTGGGCACTACATCAAATACTGATATTCTTGGCACACAACAAGAGCGCAGACACAAGTTAGTTCACCGCGACACTGCCAATGCAGCCACCAAACATATGACCCAGGATGCACATTTCAAAATCATCCGCAAGACTGGAAGCAGGAAAAATAGAAAGCAACATGCGGTGGGATGTGAGTGTATCCGTATCGAGGCAATCGGCGGTCAATTAACCGAATAACGTACAGCGGGTGTCAGTAGAGAGCTACCTAACGAACTGATTGCTGCCCGTAATGGGTAACCTCCATGGTCGACCAAGGCATTTGTCCGCACAGTCCGCGAAATCGACCATCATGATGTTGGCAGCTCTGGGATTGTCACAGATGAATTTCCTGAGAAGTATCCCCGGGAGTGGACGAAACAGGCGTTAATCATCTTAGAGGAGGCTACAGAAGCGTATATGGTAGAGGTAACACCTGAATTTCCTTGTTAGAAGCAGCAACTAATGGCTTGTAGGTTTTCAACATATCTGCAACTATGGCAAGGCAAGGAGGTTGGGTACAGCTGGCACAGTCCGACATGCGCCTGGCGTTGAATATGGCGAAAATGGCCAAAGAAGGCTTTTCGCGCGCCGCAATAGAGGAAACGAAATATCTTATTAAGCAACCACGCGCCGAGGTCCGAGAAGAGAAGAAGCGGGGTGTTCAGTTCCCTCGGCATAACAAGGTGAAGGTTGTGATACAAAGACACCCGGCAATGCTTCGTCAAAACCAAATGTCCGGCTGCCTTCCATGCCAAAATGGCAACGCAAAGAATCCACAGACCTGCGGGAGACGCAAAGCAACAGGTGCACCTCCACCCACCCGACGTGGAGTGCTGACTCCAGAGCCGACTCCACTTCCGCCCGGCACGCCACCCGCCCCACCCACCCCAACCGGTAACACTTCCGGAGCTCAACCTTCTGAAATTGTCAATTTGCTGGCCTGATATACGTATTCGCATACAGCTCACCCCGGTGCGGAATTTTTCGACGATGATGAGGATACCAAGCATGATACCGATTTTGATCCAGATATGCTACCTGATGAACGTTAGTACACTATCTGTTCTGTGGTAATGCAGCTAACATTGATTTTGAAGACAAAAGCAGCGAATTGAGCGATCCTCCAACTGATGACGAGCAGTGACCGAAAGACGCGGGATTTTGGAGATTATTATTATATATATCTATGTATTATTAAAGCACAACGTAGTGATCAAGAAGAAAGTAAATGAAAACACCAGAAAGGCAGCCAAAACAATGTGAATGATGGACTGTGCCAAATTAATTGATTGCATATTGTGGATACAGCCATGGCAAAATGAGCGTCAATGGAGCGTCAACAATGTTTGGTTATGCATCCTGGGAAATCACACCTCTGATAGGTCATACTCAGTCATAAAGGTATTTTAGCCGGCCTTTATAGGCAAAACAGATTGCAATACCCTCCCTGCCCCATCATGAAAACGAGCGTCAACGGAGCGTCAACAATTTTTGGTCATGCATCTTGGGAAATCACACCTCCGATAGGTTGTAGTAAGTCATAAAGTAATTTTTGCCTGCCTTTATTGGCAAAACAGATTGCAGTACCCTCCCTGCCCCATTATGAAAATGAGCGTCAACGGAGCGTCAATGATTGTTGGTCATGCATCTTGGGAAATCACACCTCCGATAGGTTGTAGTAAGTCATAAAGTAATTTTTGGCTGCCTTTATAGGCAAAACAGATTGCAATACCCTCCCTGCCCCATCATCAAAAGGAGCGTCGACGGAGGGTCAACAATTTTTGGTCATGCGTCCTGGGAACTCACATCTCCGATAGGTCGTACTTAGTCATAAAGGTATTTTTTCCGGCCTTTATAGGCAAAACAAATAGTAATACCCTCCCTGCCCCATCATGAAAATGAGCGTCAACAGAGCGTCAACGATTTGTGGTCATGCATCTTGGGATATCACACCTCCGATAGGTTGTAGTAAGTCATAAAGTAATGTTTGCCTGCCTTCATTGGCAAAACAGATTGCAGTACCCTTCCTGCCCAATCATGAAAATGAGCATCAACGGAGCGTCAACGATTTTCGTCATGCGTCCTGGGAAATCGCACCTCCGATAGGTCGTAGTTAGTCATAAAGGTTTTTCTGCCGGCCTTTATAGGCAAAACAGATAGTAATACCCTCCCTGCCCCATCATGAAAATGAGCATCAACGGAGAGTCAATGATTTTTGGTCATGCATCTTGGGAAATCACACCTCCCATAGGTTGTACTAAGTCATAAACTAGTTTTTGGCTGCCTTTACAGGCAAAATAGAGTGCAATACCCTCCCTGCCAGATCATGGAAATGAGCGTCAACGGAGCGTCAACGATTGTTGGTCAGGTATGATGGGTAATCTGTGGGGCGACAGGTTGCACATTGTAATGAACTGAGTATTGGCTGCGTTTATAGGCAAAAATGAAAGTGAAACGCTTCCTGCCCCATCTTCAAAATGCGCGTCAACAGATTGTCAACAATTGTTGGCCTTCCATCATGGTTAATCACAGCGCGATGTGGCGGTTATTATCTATAAACATTGTTTTGACTGTTACTATACGCCAAAAGGCTCAACAATACTTAGTGGCACCTCTGTAAATGAAAGATGTTGTTACTGTCCCGGAGGATATGACTAGAATATACTGTACATATCTGCTTACAAAGGCTGTCATATCCTTCTTTATGGATGCTTGTGATCAAGCTCCACTCATATTACCGAAGATTCAAGACCAAATATCGTTGATGCTCTCTTGACTCTCATTGTCAGGATGTGGTTGGGCGCGTGAGTATGCTTCTTTTCCACATCAAGGCGGCTAATACATTGAAAATGAAGCGTGCAGTATCAATGTCAATATTTTACGATTCACAGTAGCATATCTGAATGCGACCATAAATGGGAAACCCGAAACGCAGAACCAGAGATTGGAACCGACAGGTATAGCCAAACCGGGCGAAAGCCGCGGGTTGACGGGTACAGGTCCGGGTTGGGTCCGCCAAGAGTCAGCGGGTCAGGATTTTGGCCGGGTCTGGAACTGAACCGATCCGTTTCAGCAGTCCAACCCGGACAGCTGCTGGGTTACCCGGACCGTTGCTAACACTACGTAGAACAGAATGCGACAATGTTTCCCCAGCTTGATTATGTATCTTGGCCGAGGGTTTTGGGTAGAGATGTATTTTGGGCGAATATTGCGCAGTAGCTTGTGAATATCGGTTAATAAACAGATGTATAGTAGGCGCAATAAAGCTGTTGGCAAGATACCTAAATATTAGTCATGTGAGAGCGAACAGTGCAAGAATTTTACTGCACTCGGCTTTGCCACAGAGCCAACTCTTCATCTGTGAGAAAGACTACCAATAAGTTCAAATCATGAGAAAAACTATTATCAATGGCAGCAGATGTTGGATGAACAATACATTAAAATCAGCATCAATGGAGAGTGAACGATTTTTCAGCTTCACCTCTTGGATACTTTATGTTCCGATTGGTTGCAGACATCTATTTAACTGATATTGGCAGCCTTTACTGGGAATAACAACAGCGACATGCTCCCTGTCGCATCCTGAAAATGAGCGTCAATGGAGCATCAATGATTTGGGGTTTTGTAAGTTCGGTAATTACACAGTGATCTGGTCACTCTTATTCATAACCGATGCATTGTCAGCTTTTATAGGCAAAAGAGCCAGCAACACGGTCACCGCCCCATTCTCAGAATGTGCATCAACGGAGTGTCAACGATTTGTGGTTTTGTAAGTGCGGTAATTACACAGTGATTTGGTCGCTCTTATGCATCACTGATGTATTGGCAGCTTTGGTCGGCAAAAGAGACAGCAACACGGTCACTGCCGCTATCTGGGAATGAGCATCAATGGAGTGGCAACGATTTGTGCTTTTGTAAGTATGGCAATTACACAGTGATTTGGTCACACTTATGCATAACTGATGTATAGGCAGCTCCAATAGGCAAAGGATAATGCAACAGGGTCACAACCCCATTCTGAGCATGAGCATTGACGGAGCGTCAACAATTTTCAGCTTTGCGTCTTGGATACTTTATGTTCCGATTGGTTGCAGACATCCATTCAACTGATATTGGCAGCCTGTACTGGAACAAACAACAGTGACATGCTCCCTGTCGCATCCTGAAAATGACTGTCAACTGAGCATCAACAGTGTTAGTTGTTGCATATTTGGTAATCAAGGCATCGCGTGAATCTTTGCGATCATAACGGAATTATTGCCTGCCCCGATAGGCACAAATATAGTCTATCAAAGGTATAATACCGATTCCAAAACAATCGATATTGCAAGCTGCAAAGCATGAAAAACCATATCCTTGGTTGTTGGAAACACGATTTTGATAAGATACTATTAACATACTGCAACAACAAGTGGCTTAATTGAATCTATGGATGGACCCGCTGGGCGAACCGTTGACAACCCGCCCCAATTGAGATGGGTTGGGAGTTTACCATCGAACCGTACCCCAGTTGAAGGTTTGGGTTTATTGACCACCGGGACTGCTAATTTGGCAGTGGTTCAGTTTGGACCCGGACTCGGACCCGAAGTGACGGTCCGGAATTGTTGCTAACACTATTCTTAGGTGATTTGCATCAGAAGTATGTTCTTCACCCTTTGAACGATGATTCCAGCGATAGAGAAGCCGATAGCCAAAATGCATGTATCCATCCAGAGCAACCTACAGTTTGGGCACGGATTTATGGGACTCTTCACTTGGACAGCTGTCTTGCGGGACTGCCTATCAGTAACGAGCATTTCGATATCTTCGAAAATGAAATTGATTAATGGTCCATGTTTTCTGGCAAGGAGGAGTATTGATTTGCGCACTGGTGCATCAAGCACAACTTGAGCAGTGCTGCTTTCAACAAGCTTTTCAGGAACCCTACGATCGCAACCATCACCAACTTCACATTGTCTCACACTTCATGCAAAAGGTTGATGAAGTGTCCTACACGATTGGCATCAACTCTTTGAAGGGGCCACAGTCTATTACAATCATTGGGCCAATCGAAACAACCTTCACAATGAGCATTACACGCATTTCTTTCGCTGCAATCATGTTGAATACATTGAGTTCCTCATGGAACCACCTGCGTTCATGGAATATATGATATGTCCTCCTGGAACCGAATTCAATGATGCTGGCGAATGTATCGACTCAGAGATACAATCAAGGGCCAGGTGGTGGAATGAACAGCCAGATTTGTTGACTTTCGTCATTGCTACGATGATTGTGACCACTTCAATAGCTATGATTGCCGCTTGGAGCTACAATGCTCCCCCTATTTGGCAGTTCAGACAAAACACATGTTACAAATTATTCGGGCAACATGAAGGAATGGCCAGTATATTGGAGTCTCTGAAAATTCGACTGAACGATTAGATCAATGCGCCCGAATCTTGCATATATGGTAGTTGCTTATCTTCCAATTCCTCTGAAATATTTCCTTAGATGATGTTGAAGAACAACTGCCATGGTGGAACAACAAATCCACACATGAGAGGTTGAAAGGAATGTGTTCAAGTAGATTCTTCGTCATCTCGACCCACTTGTCAAGACTGGAACGCTTATGGGTTGTGCAGATGGTCGTGTGTGGTAATGTTATGCTGTCATCTGTGCATGGAAGGCTGACTACTTCGAAATCATTCACTAACACTCCATCAAGCAGCCCCACTGCCCTGTGTGGGAAGCACCAAACAGGCCATTTGGAGAAGGGACTTCATCGGTGTGGCAATTCAGTGACTACTGGCTATACTTCCAACAGATGATAATTGTGACTCAGGGAGATGCAACAGAGAGACGGGAAGCAAGATAATGCTGCAGAGGTAATTGGTTGGAACCTCAGAAGGTGTCTTGGGAAATATGAGATGTATCTCACCGACGACTATTATCGTACTGGATATTCTCCAGATCATCTATCTTCGTATGTTTCAGAATGTGATGAACTGGGTAACACGCTTTCTCGAACAACATTACAGGATTGACAAATCTATCCAGCTCTGGGTGGTGGTGCTTCCATATCCTCACTTTGCTCGATGTAACAAGCCCTACAGCCTTGTCACGCAATGGTGTGGTATGGAGATGAAATCACTCAGTCGCATGATTGTTTCAGTCTTCCAGGCAACTCATTTGAACCCTTCAGCAAGCCAATGGATTTTCTTCACAGAAGCCCTCTTGAGCGTCAATGTGAGGGCACGTACATCTACCTTTGGCTCCGTAGGGATAAGGCCATACTATCAGAGATGGAGTTGCACATGTTGCCTAGAGTGATCTTAGATGTAGAAGTGTTGGTTAGATTATCTGTGAGGATCTAAGTCCTCACGACCAGTCAAGATAAAGTTGCAGTTACCCAGCCCCATGACGTGCTTGCTGTTGCAACTCTGACCTCAAGTACACAACTTCGCCATTACATCATCCCCTCTCTATGTGCAGGCCTCCTGGGCTGAATGTTGTCATACAAAGAAGAAAACAACAGGGGAAACAAAATTCGCGATCATTCTGCGAACCTGCCGCATGGGGAACTCCCACCTCTACTTGACTGCAATCCAAAGGTGGTACAACCTATCCCAAGGCCATTCGAACCAGGCCAGACCCATAAGACAAAATGACAGGAAGAAAAGTGAAGCAAAAGAGTTCATCCAATTGATGCATTTCGTCTGCTGCCGAGACCCAAACCCCAACTCATTTCCTCCACATCTGAGTCCCAAAGCTTGATTCCTTTCCTTCTCAGCTTCTTCGGATGTGTTTGGTGACAACTGTCGACCAGCTCCTGGGCATTCTCGAGGTATTCTGTCGGTTTCCAGGTTGTATGTATCTCATAATATCCTACCCATTGAACAAGGTAGTGAAGCTTCCGATAACCCAGCTCAGCATCAATAATGCATTCGACCTCCCATTCTCGCTCTGCAGCGTGATGCACAATTGTCGGTTGCGCTTCCGATGGTCATTGGCCTGCAACTGGGGGCGCATGTCTATCCAGTAGGGACACGTGGAAAGCATTGTGGTTGCGCATTGTATTTGGCAAGTCGAATTCATAGGCATTCTTGTTGATGATCCTTGTCATGGTGTATGGTCCGGTCCGCTTGTATACACGCTTCTTCAATCATCCAGGAGTCCGGAGCTGCATGGTTGAGAGCCACACAGTATACCTGACTTTCATAGTGATTTCCTTACTGCTGTCATACTTAGATTGCCTCTTTGAAGCTTACAGTCGGTTTTCTTGGAGGACTAGGGTTAGCAACGGTTCCAACCCACTAGAATGGGTCCAGGTTAGGGTTGGAACCGGAACCAAATGTTTGCAATGGGTTTTATCACATGAAAAACCTGCACCATGGCTTCTGGGCCAGTTCCCAGCTGAAAACCATGTCCCTGCATGCCCGGCTTGTTAACTCCGATCAGGCTTTTGAGTTGTATTCGTATTGTGACATGATCTATATGTCGAATCTGCTGTTGTAGGGGTACTATCACCTGCTGGTCTCCAATTCAAAATCTGAAGAATCTTTGTTGAGTCACTGTTGAAAACCTGCGATTTGGGTGTGATTTGGACTGTGATTTCGTAGTGACTCAACAGATATTAATCGGATTCCAAATTGGAGGCAAGGGCGTGAAAGAGTTCCTTAAACTGCATGTTGAATGTATATACCATGTGGTGATACGATAACAACTCGAAAACTCAATTGCAGCCAAAATGATACTATCTGCAAAATGGAACCATAGTCCAGTTCGAACCCAGCCAACAACCATCGGTATCCGGCCCAGTCCAGGTAACAACACAGCAATAGTTAGAAAGTTCCATTCTGGGGTGGCTTGTAACCTGGATCTGGGTCGCGGTTCCAGTTCCAACCCAGACCGTAGCTGGGTAACCCGGAACCATTGCGAACACTACGGAGGACTGGATGAGTCTCTTGAAGTCCTTCCAGAACAGCAGCTGTTTGGTTCTCCGACTTGAGGTGCAATGCTGGCAGCTTCGGTACTTTAAACTGCATCTAGGGATTGTGATGGTAATGGGCCCACAATGGGGGTTATTCTCATTGATGAGTGAATGGAGTTGTTGTTTGTAAATTCTGCCAATGGTAGGAGCTTGACCCAATTATCCTGTATGTCGTTGCAAAATGCTCGGAGGTACTATTCCATCGTCTGATTTTGCTGTGCTGATTGACTGTCTGTCTGTGGATGTAATGTGGTGGAGCGCCAGTGATTGCTGCTCAGACGAAAGCAGACCCGAGTCCAAAATTGGCCGGAGAATGGCGTGCCGTGGTCGTTGATGAAGTTATGTGGTAAGCCTTGTTTGCAGATCACGTGTTCGAACAATATATGTGCCAACTCTGGTTAGTCCATCTCCATTCGGCACAGTAGGTAGATTGCCATCCTTTGCAGTCTTACGTCAATCACTACCGAGCCGGTGAAGCCTGAGCCTGTTCAGTCGGGGAGGTCCATTATGAAGTCAATGGTGTTTCTGTTCCAATGGTGGAGAGGTGGTGGTAGTGGCATATTGACTCCGTGGCGAGCATGGCACTGTGCTTTGATTCTGTGGCATACCTCACAACTGGCAATATGCTTTTTGATTGTATTATGTAGCACTGGCTGGTAGAGGTCTCTAGATACTAGTTCAGCTGGTCAAAGAGCTCCGAAATGACCGGATTATGGGTAATCGTGAAGAAGATTTGTCATTGTATTGCGGAGTAAAGTGTCCACCGGTATGTATATCCTCCCTTTGTAGGTCTGAGTTCCCAACATGACTTTCCATTGCTCTTCGGCAGGTCCATCAGGTCCAACGGCCCTCGCCGTGTCAGGGTATCCGATCATTGGAGTGTCAACAATTATGCATGTTACATCAACGAGCAATTAGTCAGAGACCTGGGTTGCCTCGAATCTGGCTAGTAGGTCATTGTACGGTGCAAAGAGAGTGACTGTAAGAGTCGCCAACCATTGTGCGGTAGGCCGTTGGTAGCCATCTTTGTAATGAGGTTGTCTGGATGGTCCATCGGCACTGTTCATCTTTCCCTCCCGGTGTTCGATAGTAAACTTGAAGGAAGCAGGGTTTCACACCCTGCAAGCCTGTCTCTAGGACAGCACTGGTGCAGTTACAAAGTATTCTAGAGTCTTCAGGTCGCACCATGTCAAACACGTAAAATTTGCTCCCTCGATCTAGGGCCCCATTCCTTCGGAGTCTCCATGATGACCAAGTGCTCCCGATAATACGTGTTGTAAATCTACTTAGCTGGGGAGTATTTTCGAGACTCCGAGATGACTGGGCAGAGAGTTCTGAGTCCATCGTATTGATTAAGAATGCTGGCAATCGCTAAGCCTGTTGCATGGGTCTGGAGAATGATGAGTTTTGCTTGGTCAAAATGCGGCAGCTTCAGCACTCTGGTGAAAGCCCTCAGAAGCTTCTGGAATGCAAGTTCGGCCTCACTAGTTCAATCCCATTCGCAAGCAGGCTTATCTGGGTTTTGGCTGATTTTCAGTGCATTTCATGTTTCTGTCTTGCATAGTAGCTCTGTCAGGAGGAACCTGACATTTGCATATTTCCGGATGAACCATCGGTAGAAATTCACAAACACCAACAGCACATGTACATTGCGTACTGACTTCAGTGTAGTGCAGTCCTCAACGGTAGATATGCAGTCTGAATCCACGCCAATCCCATCGTAGTTGATGAACTATCCAACAAAGCCGAGTCCCAAGACAATGAATTGGCACATCCCGGCCTTGTGATAGGGAACAAATTGCTCCAGGGTTTGCTGCACTTCCCATGCATGATCTGCATGCTCCTTCCCATTGGTCGACTAGACGAGTATGTTTTCAAGGTAACAGACAGCCATGTCGTTGATATATGGCCATAGGCAGTCATCAATGTAAGCCTGAATGGATACTGGCACATTCGTCATGCGGAGGGGCATAACTCGTGATTCGAATTGGCCGTACTTTGTTCGATAAACTGTTTTCTAGTCATCGACTTCTTAGATTCGGATCGGATGATAGGCATTCCACAGATCCAGTTCAGTGAAAAACTGAGATCCAGATAGTTTGTCGAGCATTTCCGCAATCAAAGGTAGGGGGTACCGGCTCTCGATTGTCCCCAAGTTGAGATCCCGGCATTCCACACAAAGCTGTAGTCCTCCATCCTGTCTTTGTCGAATAGGATCGATGCTGCTGCCGATGATGATGACTGCTGGATGACTCCATTGGCCAGATTCGTCTCGATATAGGCTTTCAGCATCCTTGACTTGAACTCTGAGTGATTGTTGATTCGGCCATATTGTAGTTTGAAGGCTGGTTCCAGGTTGATCACATGGTCCATGCAACTGTGCGCGGAGAGTCAATCCGCATTGGCTGTAATGGAAACTTCCGCAAATTCGAAGTACACCCCAGGGATGACGCCCCAATGGTCTGTGAATATCCTCTCCATCATCAGCAACGACCCTAATTTCCGTCTGAAACACCCGGGTGTTCCGGACGTCTCTGACGGCTCTGACAGAACCTCGTACGCACTGACGGAGAATTACACGCTACCCGTCGCCCAGGCGACAGGTCGCGTTGCATACGTACCTCCTTTACTTTGTGGTGATGTATACGCATCATCAGAACGACACATGTGTTACACTCTTCGCAGGGGCTGCAGTTATGCTGAAGCCGTTTGCACAACGCCTGGCGATCGACGACAAGCCTGGGAGCACCTGGGAGCGCCGGCGACATGTCTGGGAGCACCTCGAATCACAGTCATGTATTCAGTTTGTATTCTCATCTATGTATCTATGTATCTATAT
>Ga0307515_10003868_pt1 | contig 31267 bp, 28 predicted proteins | sample 17_EM_MG_FD_194513 | JGI IMG/M metagenome (GOLD analysis project Ga0307515, IMG submission 194513) | Populus trichocarpa ectomycorrhiza microbial communities from riparian zone in the Pacific Northwest, United States - 17_EM | ecosystem: Host-associated > Plants > Roots > Unclassified | place...
TCACCTGGCATCACTGACACATATACATTCTTGATGAATACCTGGAACGCACTACAGGTGAGCTACCAACAGAGGGTGTATAACAACAGTCTTACTACAGTCAAGCGTAAGAACAAACAGGCGGAGAACCCCACGCCAGACGTGGTGATCAGCGCGCAATCAGCAAGAGTTGATAAAGGTATTCTACTTGATTATTTGTCCTCCGAAGCGGCGCTCGAGGATCCTGAGTCCAGGAGCACGGAACGAAACATGCCGATAGACATCAACCTCACGAATGATGAACTTGATTTCGGGATCCCAGGGGGCAGCGAGAATTGTGACAATCAAGGTGATGAGAGCGACGTGCGGGATGCCATCCCCATCGCCAGTCAACGACAAAGGCCCGCAACTGAACACAATAGAGTGGACCTGCAAATCAGTGATGTAGACGGGTATGAGTGCGAGGATGGTGACAAAGCGGATGGGGGCGAGGAGGAAGAAGTATCGCAAGCCGATGATAGATCAATGCAGAATGTGGAGGACTGAGGGCATAGTAGGTTTGATCTGGAAAGCAGTGATTTTGATGGGTATGGGTGTGAGAATGGTGACAATACGGATGATGATAAGTTGGAATACGCATCCCAAGCTGATGCTGGATCAACACAGAATGTGGATGACTGAGGGCATAGTATGGGAAAGTGTGAAGATTGGACTGTATATTTCAGACCTGTAAAATACGTTAATGGCAAGCCAAATCCAGCGGCAAGCGAGGCATCCGAAGCGAAGCCGGTATTGTGATATGTGACACAATCGCAAAGCTGAACATATATGGGCCCAATGCGGCATCTGATATTTAGACAAACGGGGAGGTAAAATGGGGCCATCATCCGGAGAGAGGAAAAATCATCGCCAGGCGTTAACTGGACAGCGACAGCATAGCTGCAGCCCCTGCGAAGAGAGTAACACATATGTTGTACTGATAGTGTGTACACCAAGCGAAAAGTTCTGGAGGTGAGTACACAATGCGACGGGTCGCCTATGTGAAGGGAAAAGTCTAATTCGGTGTCAGAAGGTACGAGGGACCATCAGAGCCGTCAAAGCCGTCTGGTACACCCGGGTGTTTCAGACGGAAACTATGGTTGTTGCTGATGTTATGTCCGAAGATAGTGTCCATCTGCTGACATAAGTTGGTCAGGTCAGAGAACTTTATGGATTGGTTGATTTTCATTTGCCTCAATGCTACCTTCCCACTTGTTTGCATGATTCTCCAAATGCCTAGACAATGCATCAGGTTTTCCCTCTGCACTTTCGGGACGGTAGAATGTTTCAAAATTGTAGCCTGCTTGTTCCTGTACCCATCTTGCTTGGACTCTATTCAAGATCTTTGTAGTAGTACAATATTTGAGATTTTTATGGTCTGTATAGATGTGAATTTGACGGTAGGCGCCTTCCAGGTAACATCTCCACTTCTTCGATGTGGATACCATTGCAACTCATTCCTCGTCGTGGATCTCATAGTTGATTTTTGCTTTGCCAATCTTGCAGGAACAAACTGCACTGGGGTGTAGTCGTCAATCAATGCCATCAGAGAGTGCAGCACCAATGGCAATAGTGCTTTCGTCAGTCTCCACAACAATATGGTGGGTAGGTTCGAAATCTTTTGATATTGGAGCCTTAGTAACCCAGTCCTTCAATTCTTGACATGACGGCATGACATGTCGCCTGGTAATATCAAGACTTTGAGTACGATTCGAAATTGCTGCTGACCACTGGTGTCTCAGTCACTGGACCTCGACAGTCGGCATTGTGTAATGTCTTCCCCTACTTCTGACCCGCATTTACGCTCCACTGGGCTGGGTTGCCTCCATAAGTGCAGTCACATCATTACCATTGTTCTGAGGAATGTATTAGTCATTGGATTGGAACTCAGAATATGTAACTGAGTGAAGTTATATATCGGCTGATGATTTGGTTGGGGTTGCGCTGTGAATCCACACGTTTGGTTGTAACATGATCCTATAATGCTGCTTCTCTGATGTCGGTGCTCGATTGCAGTCATCAGCCAGAAACTCTCCCTTGGTCGATCATTGGCTATTTGTCTCCATCGAGGGGTTTGGTGACTTGGTGAGTGGGAAATAGGTAACTCAACTGCTGACAGATGTTGCTTGCGATGCTGCTTCTGCAGTCATCACTGCTTTTCTCAATTGACCCAATGTTGAATCATTAATGATCGTTGTGATTATTGCCTGATTGCTGAATGTGTGTGTGGTAGACTGTCATTGAGGGATTGTTGGGTTATAGTGACCTGTTGGAAAAGTACTCAACATGCCATGACTGAATCCTGGGAGTGAAAGGACTCCATTTACCTACAAAGCGCTGATAGCCTAAGGGTGCAAACACTCAGCGCCGGCTGCATACCAACCTAGATGGTATTTGGGATGATAAGGTTGCAAATGTGGACTGAAGTGATAGTATGGGTAAAAGTGTGAGATATCATGATCGCTAGTAATGTACGGCTCATGGGGAGCCCACAATATTGAATGGCCGATACCTGGCCCATGACACCTAACATGTCACTCACATGATGCATAACCGCCCCCTGTTACCATCGTGATGAATGATTCATTTCCCCTCTTCATACTTCAGTTTGTGCACAAATAGTCACACGCGACTGGTCAATATCCTCCGATAACATTTCTGAACCTGAAATTCTTCGTAAAGTAACATATATATTCTGGGTGAAACATATTGACCCCTTCCATCCTAGTTTTTCATGTGTCCCTAATTCCTGCAGGTTTCAATTGCAGTGACCATCGTCAAGCCATGTTCATCCTGTTTCACTGACAACTGTGTTTGCCGAATTGATCCAGGAACAATTTGTGTGGCGGTCATGGCCTCATGCTGGGGCATGACTGGACCATTGCTGGCATTCTCAAGCTCTTTATCGCATTTGTTGTCTGCCTCCCAGGTATATTCGCTCACAGTTGGATTGTGCAAGGAACCATTCCAGATACGCCAATTATCCTTGTCGGAAATGCTTTCAGGTACACGATTCTTGTCACATTGTGCTGGAAATCTGTCGATTGTTAGGATGTGCTAGACATTTAGTACTTGAGTCTGTCCTCCAGGGAGGTCTTTTGTAAACACAGCCACTGGCATAGGTGATCATCCTGACAATGTACATCTAGCTATACCATCATATTCAATGGTTAACCAGGAGACTTTGATGATCTCTTGGGTATCTGAAAGGAATCCTCCAGTTGTTATTTGCTTCTATTAGGTGCGAGATTCCCTCTGTGTAGCATGTGGGTTTTGGTTGCCCTGCCACATTTCCAAAAGGTGGCGGAGTTTGGCCAATCTATGAAAATTTCTTTCCTCCGGCTATTGCTTCAATTTGAAGATGACATGGAAACTATCATGAGAGATATGCCCGATAGAGGTCTATTGATATATATGTACGACCGCTTAATGTATTCAGAAACAGAAGAGGAACATACCCAGATAGTCCTGGTGGTACTTTGATGATTACAGGAAACTATCCTTGCCATTGCACCAGACAAATGTCCATGGCATGCCTCCAGAGTGGAATTTCCTGAATACATCATATATTCAGAAGGAGTAGAAACAGTTTTGGATGAGATAGAGACAATTCTGCAATGGCGAAAACAAGAACGCAAAGAAGACATGCAAATGTTTTTGGGATTGAACAACATTTGTGATGATTTTTTAATGATTTGTAAGCAAGATGAAGCCTATTACAGACCGTCTTAGGAATGGTGTTCTAGATGAGCGGTCTCATCAATGTGCTAAGGTATGCCATCTTGAAAGCAAAAGTGATAAAATGAAGAAGCTCAATTATCTCTTGATACAAGAGAAGGAAAATACTAAACTTATAAACAGAGAAAACACCATGCTCCGCGAAGCCGAGTATTACAACCGAAGCCACAAGCTGAGTACCAGTGCCGGAGCTAGTCCTCCTCATCCACATGGGGGCAGGCGAGGCCCATGGTGGCCACAACGCATCGGCCTGATACCTCCAGCCTTAGGCCAGTGGGGGCTGTAAGCCCCCCAACGCCACCGAAGTCACCAGGCCAAATCCTATGCCATCACACCTCCTTTGGCCCAAGGCTATTCTTACAAAATAAATAAACTACACAAGGAAACAATCCCAAAATACAACCCATTAACCAAAGGAAAACCAATTAATCTCCTTGTGAATTCCATCAGATCCAAGAGCAAATCCACATCCATATCCAAGACTCGAGAGAAATTATCCAAATCCTTCTCATGATCCTTCCTGGGTCCAATTATTCCAATCATGCCTGAAACCGTGGGATTCTACCTTACTCAAACGTGCTGTACAAGCTCCCAGAATATCACTCTCCCATGGGCCTGAGTGAGCGGAGCAGCCAATAACCATAACCGTGACTACCAAGCTCAAGATGGACACCAAGTCCCGAGTCCCGGCGTGTGATCAATCAAGATAGAATCATGCGACACACAGTCGATCCGTACAAGGAGAGGTAGTCGACACGCAGTCGACCAAAGGATTTTCTCTCACCAAATCAACATCAGAGATTTTGGTCAACAATTCGACAGAAAGGGGATTGTCGTCACCAAGTCAAACTAGGGAGATGTTGTCACCAAGTTGCCAAGAGGTCATCACACGGTCGACCAAAGGGGTTGTCATCACTAAGTCGACAGCAGATCGTCACATATTCAACCAATGGGGTTGTCATCACCACGTTGGCAAGAAGGGGATGTTGTCACCAAGTGGACGAGAGGTAGTTACACAGTCGACCAAATGAGCCGGCATACCAACTCAATACAAGAGTAGACTAAATATGTCAATCCAAGGAGCGGGGACACCAAGTCAACCCAAGGAGCAGAGACAACCAGTCAACCAAAGAGTGGGGACACCAAGTCAACCCAAGGAGCGGGGACACCAAGTCAACCCAATGAGATAGGGGACACCAAGTCAACCCAAGAGAAGGGACACCAAGTCAACCCACAGAGGAAGGGGACACCAAGTCAACCAATGAAGAAAGGGAGGGGACTCCAAGTCAACCCACTGAAAAAGGGAGGGGACACCAAGTCAACCCACTGAACAGTCGCAGGGAGTATCAACTCATTGATTAAAAGAGGTCAATAAGGAGGGAAAGGCAGGGCTCTAAACCTGTTGAAAGCAAAAGAGAAAGAATGAGGAAGCTCAAATGTCTGTCGATACAGGAGAAGGAAAATACTAAACTTATATACGGTGAACAGACCATAGTCCGCAAAGCCGAGTATCACAACTGGAGCCTGAAGCTGAGTACTAGTGCCAGAGCTAGGCCTACTCCTCAGCATGGCGGCAGGCGAGGCCCATGGGGGCCACAACCCACCGGCCTGATGCCCAAGGTCTTAGGCCAATGGGGGCTGAAGGACCCAGAACACGACCGAAACCTTCAATATGGAGTCCCCATTTCGACAGATAGTGCCTCAAGAAGTACACCAAGTAGATGTTCGAATCTGATGACCAATTCTGACGTATTCAGATGACATACTCGGATAACATGAAAAACCCCATCAGACGAGGAGATTTACAATCTCCATCCCACTTTACAGCAGTTAATCGAACTTTGATCCGGCAGATACGAGAACCGAAAGAATTGAATCTGTATTCACCAACCATTCCCAGATACGCGCCTGTGGACGACTTCATTGGTCTTGGGACAAGAGTCCCCTGTGCGACAAGAGTCTACCCTTGAATACGACCCCACCCTCGGACATCAGTCCACCCTCTGACAAGTATCCACCCTCAGATAAGAGTCCACCTTTGGCAGTTGGTGCTGGAAGCACTTGGAGTTTCTCGATCAAGCTTGTCTTTTCTGAGCATCTGAAATCAATGGCTTTATGCATCAAGAACCGTCTGGCCCACACGTTCTTGTGATATATTTATTATTGCACTCTGTAACATCCCGCTGCAGATGGAGAGTCCGGACATCCAATGTAGGAGGCTGGATGGCCCAGATGAACCTTCGCGGACAAGGGACGAGTATGTCGTCAGTGCGGTTGTAGACTTTGACACGCTCTAAAAACCCGGGAATGGGATGGAGCAACTCTGGAGGCAGATCACATTAGTACTCTGCAGTCCGCGTTAAATTTTATCAAAACTTTTGAAATCATATCCCATTTGTACTGTGCTGTTCGATCATATCACAGTGAGTCCTGATGAGTTTCCGAGGCACAATACCGGAAGCACCGCATGTATGACAACCTATTCTACAGGCCTGGTGCCATGGTACTTGCTATCTCAATGGGAGCTTGCACTACGCCTACTGAGAGCTATGCGAAAGCGGTCTCACAAGGTGAATGCCCTTGTATGCGGGACAAGCGAGCAGATGCACCAATCAATGATTCCACCAGTCCAGCAATTGACCAGTCCGGACCGGGTCCGTCCAAGTCCGGTCCAATCCGGTCTGAGAACTGTTTGGGCCGGGCTCGGACCAATCTCCAATTTTTCGGGACCTGGACTGAACAGGCCTGGACTGCTGTGGACCGGTCCATTCAGGCCGAATCGGCCCGAATACGTTGCAAGTTACTGATATATGTGGTCACCACATATACTCATCTTGTCACTTGCAACTCACCATGCACGTCTTACCCCTCACCACCTGCTACTTACCACTCACCTGTCACCACTGTAATCTTCTGAGTCACTGAATAGACTCATAAACAATAGCTTACTTGCCATCGCCAGTCACCACTCTCCACCACTTACCACTTGCCATTCCAAATATCACTGCCTTATCATGTTGACTAAAGATTTCGCCTACAAGGCCTAATACTTTCTAGAAGGCCAGCAAAGCTGCCGGAATGCACTGGAGAGTGGTTACTGATGATCTGAGTCGCCAGGTAGACTCATACAAGATGAGTCACCTGCCACCAACATAGCCATTGACCATTTGTAATGCATCTTCGCAATGGTTGCTCCATAGAACCTTACTTTTCCTTGTTTATATAAAGCATAGATCTCTCCTGCAGTGAGAGAGAATAGAAAGACAGATTAGATCTTCTCCTCCTATACTCCATATCGTCTCAACTCATCACTGTGGGACGCTCAGATTCAAACTGCAAATAGAGCATATTCTCCACCCCGAAACAGTAAGGGGTGGGTTCATTGTGATTGTACACAGCGGGTGTGTGTTGTGAAGTGACGTTGTGTCTGTGTTCGGGGTGTGTTGGGATCAATCGAGTACGAAGAGAGATATTGAATTGACTATTGTACACAACTGATTATCCAAAGAGCAAAGAGCGAGAAAGACAGGCAACTATATATGGGAAGGAAGAGGGCATACTCGGCAAACCTGAGTATCACATCGGGACACTGATGCCGACCATCATTTCCTGGGCTAGCCCGACTCCTTGGCGTTGAGGCTGGTCGCGGCCGATGTGAGCCGCAATCCACCGGCTGCTTGCCCTCAGCCTCAGGCCGAAAGCTGCACAAGCCATCCGGCCAAAACCCGTGCCAACAGGTTGCAGAGATCACTATCTCACTTATTTAGTTTTCGATTTACTTCGAAATTGATAAAGATTATCCAGGTCGGACTGGTCCAGACCAAGCCCGTCCGGTCCAAGACTGCCAATGTGGTGCCCGGTCCAGTCCGACCTTCTGGTGAGACTGGACCGGACCAAGCCCCACCCCAGACTGGGTCCGTCCGGACTGCTGGAATCATTGGCATCAATGGAAGATGCGCAAGACGAGTTACACATTCTAAGTGCTTGAATGTCTGCCACCGGCTCGCCAAGTCACAAACGGAGTGTTTGGACAGTGGAGCTTGGCCCTATTGTGGGAAACTTTTCAGCCCTGGCCTTCTGGATTTACCCATAACCTCTTCCATTCTTTTCTTCATTACCAATTGAGTAAATACATGTAGACTGACCTGGAAATTGTGGTGGCACAGATAGCGCTACAGGATGCCTTACCGAACGTAAATGTCCCGGTAATCCCGAGAATGGTGTACAGACGAATAGAGATTGCGCAGACAAAATCTTGGCAGTGAGACGCACCGGAGGCAATCCTTATGGTTTGGCAATTGCACCACGGCACCGAGACTGTCAGATACACATGCATTTCACCGATGATATCGGTTGGGCAATAGGAGATCCTTATTGTGCTATTAAGAACTATGGCCGAGGTCACAGAATTGCAAATGCCAATCTACTGCCTGACAGCATAATACCTCGTGATGTGGATTTCTCTGTTTTATGATCCCTTCCGTTAGAATACAAGTGTAAGGGCACATACGCCAGCGTTCGGCCATATAGGCATATGTATGGTAATTATGATATACGGTTCCAAACCTGGACTCGAGTGATAGTAAATAGGTGTATAGGTAAGATTATCGCGAGAGGTCTAAATCTCGTGGTGAGCCGACGATATAGAATGGCCGTTACCCGGCCCCAGTCACGTGTCGCCGTTACATTATCCCCCTCTCTAGGCGCTCCCCTCCTGGGCTGCATAAACCATACAAGAGTACTGGGACAGAAACGGAAGAAAGCATTGTACATTCCTGCCGCGTACGTACTCTTACGAAATCATAAGTCCCGTTACCGATTGGTACAGCTCAATGGCGACCTTTGGGCGCATCCGGCGGACGGGGAAACTCCACATCCTTTGACAGGTGGTAAAGTCCCGTGTCGATGCCATTTGTAGCGGGCCGAGATCCAAAGGAGAGATGAACAGAAGAGAAAAACAAGAAAACATCTAAAAGTGATCCCATCTCCATATCTCGACTTCCTAACTAAACACATGCTCCAATGACAATCATTCCGGTAGCTCGTATCTCGGCGTAGGCCTTGGTTGAAATTTTCAGGGTGGTAGAGCGTCCGCTCGTGACTTGGCATCGATGGGAGCTTGCGCTGCCGGAATCGGTCATAGCCGTCAATCATATACGTCAGTCGCGTCATATTTGTTGATATCTAACAAGTAAGTCTCTCTAAATTGGTTATACTTACCAAGTTCAAGAGCGCTAGTGTTGTCTGAGCTCTGTGCATTGCTTCCGCATGCTCCGTAGAGTATATCTTGCAGCAGGAAGCGGTATTGACTCGTCTTGTTGGACCTTGCCAGTCGACTTCTCAGTTGACTGCATCCCGGTGGGCTTTTGGCATGTCGGTAAGACTTGACTGGTGGACTTCTCAGTAGACTTCTCGGTCGAATTCTCGGTCTGTCTCAGTTGACCGCGTCCCGGTGGGCTTTCGGCTCATCGGTAGGGCGCATTTTTGACACGGTCATGCCCCCTTATTCAAGTTCATTGCTCAGTGGACGACTTAGACTCATATGGGTTGTTGAATACCGTCGTGGTTCAGTAGACTTATGAACGTCGGTAGACTTTAGTTGATCTTTGATGACCTCCGCGTCTTTGGGCAGCCTGTGTCTCTGGACTTCGGAGGTTTGCGACTTCGCTTGTCTTTTGGCTGGTCCTGGTCGACTTGGTTTGTCTCATCTTTCCACTTGCTTTGTCTCATTGTTGCACTTGCTCTCGTCTTATTTTCCCACGCGCTTTGGCCTTGCGTTTGACTCGCTTGGTCAACACCCTGCGTGGTGTTTCGACTTGTTTCTTGCTTCGACTAGGTTCGTGTTTCGACCTGCTTTTCGCCTTTTCGGACTTCGCTTGGTCTGTTCTCGTCATCTCTGACTTCGGGCTTTGGCCGTGAATCCTCTAGGTACGCTTCTCCCCGCTCTCTCGGTGCAGTTATTGCCGCTGGGTTTCTCTGTCAGTAAGTGCATTCTGGTACGTCATTCTGGCACCTGTGGTAGGGTCGTTATACATGAGGATTTTGGTTCCGGTGTGGTCATCTCTCTCTTTAAAGGTATTTGCTCTGCCGACGACTTATCTCCTGGAATTGGTATTGTAGCTCAGGCTCGTCCTCGTCGCGTTCATTGATTTGGATGAAGTGATAGGAATTCTTGAGGTCCGGTCGAGCATCTGCGGGATCGTTGTGAGACGATATGGGTTCTTCTCCGCCACTGTATTGAGAGCTCGGTAGTTCACACACAGCCGCAGTCCGCCGACCTTCTTCCGGACTTTCCGAGATCTCGGAGATCCACGCAATTTATGTGGTTCCTCACGGCGGGGTTACACTGTCATTTCCTCTCACGCTCTTTCTACGCTCCTTGAGCAAGAATCGCTCTTCCTAACGAATTCGCTTTGCATGCCGTGATAGGTGCGGTGCGAGAGTTGGCATATCTTGCTGCATACGTCCACATAGTCCTTGTATCTCACGAGGATACAACAAATCTCGATATTGTGAAATCTTTATATTGTGAAACCTGGATATTGTGCTGGGATGCGACCTCCATCATCTGTTACCATCTCCACGTTAACTATGTCTGTTCCTATTCTCGTTAGCCTTGTCTGCATTGTAGTGTACTTTGGCAGAGTGGAGATGGGTAGGGGTCCCAGCATAGCTGGATCAGACGGTTCGTCACAATAGAACCAAGCCCTGTGGACCAGTTACTCCCTTTGTGTCTCAGGGAGCCGGTAGCAGTCATTCGACCACCGTCACTGTGTCACACTTCTGCCGTAACTACCGCCGCTGCTCCTGCTCGCGCATTCAGTATCCTGGGGTTTCTCTCACTTTCGGTGATGCCTTCCAGTCATGCTCCCCGCAACCCTTCACATTCGCCAAGTCATATGACAAATGGCTCGACCGCTTCCTCACTAGTTCAGAGATGATCGGATCCGGCAGCCCCGAGTAGTTGTATACCCTGGGGAAAGTGCACCATTTTTGTTCCTTCACCGCGTTCTGGCAGACTTGTGTGATCTGCTTCTGGAATCTTCGCCCGTTGCGGTCCATTTGGCGCTCGCAGGGCTGTCAATCGACCTTTGCTCCAGTCGATTTCCGGGTTTCTCGTCATGCCAAGCCCAGGAATAGGTCGTACACCTTCAGTGGGACAACTAACTAAAACCTCCGATTTGTCAACCGGTTTAGGGTATTCACAATACAGAACCAAGAGTATGGCTATTCGACTCTTTACATACATCATCACCGGGCTAGGGTGGAGGTGAATGCTGGTTCGTATGGTATCTCGAGTTTCCTAAGTAGGGTCGGCAATCTACAGATGCTCATTGCACCTCAGTCGATTGGTACTGAAACTCACTGCACGTTGCGGTGAATATTGGATAACAGGACTTCACGGATGATATGTGCCTAATCAGGTCTCCGTGTGCCCCGTTGATATTGGCTTGACATCAGAGCCCGACCTTCCAGAATGACTCTTGATTTCAAGGCGATTCGGTGAGGTTGTATCTCATCCAAGGTGGCATATAAGGTTTTGTGGTCTCCGCTGCCCCAGCGAGTGCATTGCCGGTTTGCCTTTCGGCTCTCACAGACTTCCTTTGAGAGCCATGGCGATGATTATAATTGGCACGGTTGCCTCCACTGGGCTTATTGGACTTGACGGATTTTGAATTCCCGGGATAGGGATTGTTGGAATTATTGGAATTGGCGGAAATGCTTTCCGCAAGTTCGGAGATGAATGGTCGGAAGTTGTATATGTTATCGCCGCTATTTTGGGACCCTCCCAATTGCCGTGGTTGTTTTGGCTGTCCTCCGGGATTCTTCGAGGTTGCTAGAGCTGTAGGTATACACGATGCGGTCACTCGGAATCGTCTGTTGACTTCGCATTCGGTTCTCGGTATTGCCGATTCAGGGGTAAGATCGCATTATTCATTTTGGATTCTGCGACAGATGATTGTGCTCCATTGACTTGTGGGAATGGTATTTGAATACTCTTGTTGGGAGGGTAGAATCCTGTACTCGTGATAATCGTCGTCATTGTGGCGACCCGTCTCGTCCATTGTAGCTTCTCTTGGCGCTGATCCCACTCTATTGGCTCATAGGAATCATGTTCGACTATATATCTCGATCGTGTTCGGATTCGCTCATTGGCCTGATCGAATACTTGTGGCCTGTAGTCATGATAATTGTCATCATTGCGGCGACACGTCTCGTGCGCCAATTGGATTCTGAACTCCTCTCCGCTGCCATCAGTGTGCTCAATTGGATGATCAAAAGATCAATATCCGTGTTTGCAGTAATCATGCTTCGACAGGTCGTCTTTAAGGGTGTAATCTCAATTGTAGACGGTAAGAAGTCGGGCATCCGTAACGGGGTAAAACTCGTAAATGCTGTGAGCGAAACGTATCCGTTTACCGAAAAAGTGATACTAATGTAAGGGCACATATGTCAGCGTTCGGCCATATAGGCATACGGATTGCAATTCTGGTATATGGTTGCAAACGTGGACTCGAGTGATAGTAAATAGGTGTATAGGTACGATTATCGCTAGAGATCTTACTTATGTGGCGAGCCGACTATATGTAATGGTCATTACCCGGCCACAGTCACATGTCGCCGTTACAACAAGTTACATGACTAGCAATCATAGGCCGAAGATATACCGAGAGCCAAATCCATATTGTACCAGGGGTATAACTTTACGGAGGCCATTGCTGAGTGCGAAGTGCTGATGCCACAAATTGAACCGAGTCTCAAATACAGTTCCGACTCTGATTTGAAGACCCTGTGTTAATCAAAAACCAATGTAAGATACAATAGTTGATCATGGTCCTTATGAATAGTGTTAGCAATGCGTGCACATTCCTGGGTCGGTTCCGGAACATGGCAATTGGTCTTATCACACGACAACCCCAGCCCACTGGAAATGGGCCGGTTTTACCACGAAAAACCTGGCATTTCAACATCACAACTTTGCCTCCAATTAAGTATTTGAGTTCTGATCGTATCATGACATGATCAGTATGTAGATTGTGCAGGTCTACCCGCTCGTTCACCTCCCGATCTCGGATATGTGATCCAACCAATATTCGTTGAGTCATTATCGAATACCCGTTAATTTCGCATATAATGTGCCCTTTTGCCCCAGCCACTCAACGAATATCAGTCAGATTGAAAATCGGGATAGGGCAGGTGAAGGAGCGGCCAGAACTAATTTATCTATGTGCTGATCATGTCACGATGCGATGAGAACCCAAATACTTAATCAGAGGCAAAGATGTAGGAACATTCAAGTTGCATCCGCAGTCTGGTTCGAACTCGGCCGAAAAACCACGGGATTATCTCTGCTCCATGTTAGAAACCAGCCATGACAATGCTGGTCGGGTTTTTGGCCAGGTAACGAACCAAACCAAACCAAACCGCCGGGCAAAGAGTGGACAGCTGGCAGGTTACCCGGACCCATTGCTAACACCACATATGAAGTAGTTTGAATGACATTACTTGTAGGCGGGGCATTGACCTTTAATGACAGGGCGGAGCATATCGGAATCAATTTCAGCGTCAACTGCCAGCAATTACAGTGCTGGAAGTGAGGAGTGGAACCAAGACAAAGTGCACATACTGGCAAATACGGCTATCGGCAATATGTGTAGCCAGAGTGCAGAGATGAGCACATTGGCAGACAAACAGCGAGTGTGCATCGAGAGAGCATACCACGAGAAGGCTCCACACATTCACCTACAGGGAGGTCAAATGGTGAAATTAAAGACGATCAGCATATCCAGCATACAACAAATGACAGATGAATCAGGTAATGTTCCAGTGAGAAGATCACATGCGAAGATCACTTGATCTCAGCACAAGTGCAAACATAGCGACAATATTGAACGAGTTCCAAAAGAGCCTACTGAGCGAGTTGGCACAGTGCCTAACTAACGGAATGCATAGTTCTCAATCAAGTTATCTACCAAGAAGGTGACCAGAGGGAGACCAAAGGTTTCTCCAAAATGGTCATTACCGAGAAGCTGCCTTTGAGATTATTAAGCAGGCAAGATGCAATAAGAATCAGTACAATGCCACTTTGCAAGAACGGGAGCATGGCATATTATCCTTGGTAAGTATAACCATATTCTGGAAGTTGAGGTGTCAGGTATAACCAATGATATACTGTCAATGCTGATGTAAGTGCCAATGGTAATAATGAGCCCCAAGTGGCACCTCACATTGATGTCAGGTCATGACCTACACTGAGATACAAGTTACAAGGATGGATGTTGCTGGGGTATTGTTTGGTAGTTGAGATATGGAGAACGAGATCCCTCACCATAGTTCCCCGGTGAATAGCTCCCCTTCGTCACTTCTGTTGATCTCGGCACAGGCCGAATGGTGTCAGAATTCGAATATACCACCTCCGAATCAAGGTAGAGCTTCCTGGTGCGCCAGACGCACCAACAGATTACACTGGGCGCAACACAGTGTCAGTGAGACATATTGTTTTGTACAACAACGTACGTGAAACTGTTGTGTTATTGTATAGTTCTCTTCCTTTCATTTTCAACATGGCAGCAGTGAAGGGGGTCTGCTCTGACAGAGGAGGATGAGTTAAGGGAGGCCAGTTAGGCATCCTGGAAGCAATATGGGACATATCGTTGGCCAGGTAATGGCCATTCTGTATTGTGGATTCGCCACATGACTTCAATCACTACCGAATATTATCGCTCACAGTTCTATATATACCATTACTCGAGCACATTTCCACAACAGAATCCACCCTATTGCCATCTACCTAGGTATGTAACCGGAGGCTGGTGATTGCACCCGTACACAGATATGGCAAAATTGGTTGAATGAGAGCGAGCTGTGCAAGAAGATTCCTTCGCTTGCCTTTGCCAACGAGCTGAATCTGAATATGGCAGAGATGCAACCAATAAGTAGAAAGAATCATTCGTACAATTCTCAATGGCAGCAGATACAGACTGGAAAATGCATTCAAATGATCGTCAACTGTTTTAGTGTGATCAACAGGTCCAGGGAATCAGACAGCAGTCGGTGTTTGGAATGGAACAACTCTTTGGTTCGGTTCCAGACCCATCCAAAAACATAAACTGCTGTGTCTTGGTGGAGTTGTTACCCAGCCCGGACATGAACAAGTGCAATTGTGGCAGTATTCAACCTGGACTGCAGTTCCATTTTACGGATCCAGCAGTTTTTGCTCCTATTAGGTATATGAGTGCAGATAATAGCATGACACAATCAATCAGTACATTGTGTGGTTTTAGCATCTCATCCACCCCCCACATTCAGATTTACCACCGGACAAATATGTTGAATCACTGCGAAATAACTTCATATTTTACGCAGTATTTGCATGTTATCGATAGCGACTCAAGGAATATTAGTCTGATCACAATTCTGACTGCTGGAGGTGAATGAGCGGTTGAAACTGCAAAATCAACATATTAATCAGGTCCGGATATGATCAAAACTCAGATACTCCATTTCCGCCTCAATTCTGAATTTGAAATGCCGAGTTTTCAGGTGTAAACCTGGCTAAAATCCAATGGTCCGGGATTTCAGTGTGATAAGATCTGTTGCCCCGTTCCGGGTGTGGGTGGAATGGAAGCTGGATCTGACCCGGGAATTTGAACCTGTTGCTAACACTAAACAGAGTATCAATGACTGTGGTGTTGTAGGCAAAGTAATTGTAGTGTGAATTGATCACTCTTTAGTATAACCAATGTACTGGCTACATTTATAAGCAACACATCCAGCATCATGATAACTGTCCCATTCTGACAATGTGCATCAACTGAAGGTCATCAATCATGGGCTTTGCATCTTGAGTTATGTTCCTGTTGATTTGTGGTACTGATTTGTATACAATCTATTGGTGGCCAGTGGAACTAAAACCATGTGTGATATCCCCGTCACTGCATCCTCAAAATGTCAGTCAATGTAGTGTCAACTATTTTTTGTCTTTTTATTCAGGTTGTTACAACATTATTAGGCATGTTGAATGTACTGGTAGCAACTACAGGCAATAGAGAATGTGACACCGTCATTGCCCCATTTTGAAGATGCACGTCAACAGGGTTGGTCTGAAATTGGTCTTTGTGTGAGGTCGTATATCCGTATATGGCAGCGTATGAGAGTTATTGAGAAGATACAGTTGCACACGTGGTTGTAGTAATATAATAGAGTAGTTGATATGTAAGATTATCGCTTGCGATCTCAGACATATTGCGAGTCGTCTATATAAGGCTGGCGGTTACCCGGCCCTTGACATGTCTCGTGCCATTGGCGAGAACGTAATCGTGACTGCCATTACATCATCCCCCTCTTGAGGAGTGGACCCCCTGGGCTGAGACATACGTTCATATAATCGGAGAAACCACCACAAAAAGAAACCAAACCAATTCGTACGCCTCCGCACGACTTGATATGTCCCACAACCAATCAGTGCCCTATGAGCAGCCTCACGTCAGATTCGGTGCACGGGGAAACTCCACCCCCAGGTGTAGGTTGCAAAATCCTGTGCCGACGCCATTTATACTGGCCCCCTATCCATGACAAATAATGCAAAGTGAAACCCCCGTAGAAAACGTCCAATCCCACTCCTCCAAGTCCAATCATTGTTGAAGGATCCTCGGATTTTCCCGGTGAAACTCGTCGACCAATTCCTGCGCATTCGTGAGGTTCTGCACAGGCTCCGAGCTCGTCCGTACATAACTGTAACCCGCCTATTGTACGAGATAATGGAGCTTCTGGTAGCATCATTTAGAGACAAAGATCCAGTCAACTTCCAATCAGTCTGAGTCATCAACCACCGTCGGCTGGGGTTCAGATGGTGGCTGCCCAGCGGTAGCAGGTGTAGAGCGGTCGAGCAAAGAGACCTGGAAAATGTTGTGCTTCCGGATCGTATACGGAAGGTCTATTTTCTCAGCATTCTTAGTGATGACCTGACTTACCATGTATGGTCCTGTCCGTTTGTAATCCAACTTCTTTGACAGTCTTGTCGTCCGGAAGTGCCACGTTGAAAGCCAGACCATATCTCCAACCTCAAAAACAACCTCTTTGCCTCACGCGTATTTTGTGTGATTGGCTTGAGCCACCTCCAAGTTCTTTCGGAGGGTTTGGTGAGTCTCCTCCAAGCCAGCTGGGAAAGTGTCTGCTTGGATTTCCGAATTGAGGCTAGAAGGTTGCTTTGTGGCCTTAAACTGCAACACCGGATGATACGGGTAATTTGGGCATTACGAGGTCATCCTTGTCGACGTGTGTGTCGAGTTATTGTAAACGAATGAGGCTAGCGGCAAGTGTTCGACCCACAAGTCCTGCTCGTAAATGCGAATAGCCCGGAGATACTGCTCTGTCGTCTGGTTATGACGCTCCGTCTGCCCGTCCATCTGTGGATGGACGGCCGTCGAGAGCCGATGGTCAGTACTCAAGTGAGAACATATCCGCTTGCCGAATCGGCTGGTAAACTGGGTGCTGCGATCTGTAACTATGTTGTCCGGGACGCCTCGCTGGCAGGTGACGTGTTCCAAGGAAAGCCGGGGCAATTCCGGTGAGTCAATATCTTTTGGGCACAGTAAGTAAATTCCCATCTTTGTCAGAAAGTCCACGATGACGAGAATCCCAGTGTAGCGCGATACCATTGACTCTGGCAAGCCTGTGATGAAGTCCATGATGACACCTTCACATGGCCGTGATGGTGTCTCCAAGGCCATGTTGAGTGCGGGCCTGGTGTGCGGAGGTGGTATGATTCGGTGGCAGGCTTCGCAGCAGCTGTCATATTTACGTACATGCGAGTCCATTGCTGGCCAGTAGAAATCCCTAGATACCAGCTCAGTAGTCGTATGAGCTCCAAAATGACCGGACTCAGAGTTGTCATAGAATGGAGTTATCACTTTTTGGTGTAGGGAATCGACCGCCAGTGGAACGTATATCCTCCCAACCTAAGTACACACTGCCGAGAGGACTTTCCATTGGCTCTCATCTTTGGCGGTATCTGTGCCTTGCATCATTGGTCAGTAGAAATGCTTCGCCGAGACGTCGGCAGCCAGAGGGTCGGAAGCCTCGGCCAAGATCATTGCTGGCATGAGATTGTCGTATGGTTTCACTGACACTGTTGCCAATGGTTGTGAGACAGGCCTTTCGTAGCCGATCTTGTAGTCAGGCCGTCTCGATGGGCCATCGCCCATGTTATAGCTGCCTTCCAGGTGCTTCATAACATAGTCGGAAGCCGAAAGAACGTCCGACCACCTGGCTTGGCTTCTGCCGTGTACCTTGGACGTATGGAAGTAATGGACATTTTCCTGGTCGCACTGAATAGAAACCTTCTTATTGGCGCGCTCGAGGTAGTGTCGCCACTGTTTTAGTGTTTCCACGATGGCGAATAGCTTCCGATCATAAGTGTCATAAATCTGTTCGGCTGCAGAGCACTTGCGGGAGTAGATATTGACCAGCCTGTGCACCATGAAACCGTCGTACTGTTTGAGAATGCCCAGAATCGCGAATCCACTCGTGTCCGTTTGGAGAATGATCAGCTTCACCAGATCAAATTGCTGGAGCATCGGAGCCTTGGTGAGGGTTGTTTTCAGTATTCGGAACGCCACTTCGGCTTGCCGCTTCCATTCCCATCTGGCTGGATGTGTCCCTTTCTTGGCCCTCTGGCTGGTCTCTGGTGTCTTTAGTAATTCCGTCAGTGGAAGGGTCACCTTGGTATATTTCGGGACGAATCTTGGGTAGATGTTCGCCAGCCCCGAGAGGCACCTGGCTATCCTTAACTGATTTCGGCGTCGGCCAGTCCTCGGTTGTGGAGATCCAGTCTGATTCCATGCAGACTTCATCCTATGTGAGAACAAACCACAGGAACCCGACTTCCAAAACTCCGAATTGATACTTCTCGGCTTTGCAATGGAGTCCGAATTCCTTGAGTCGCTGCAGCACTTGGCGCACGTGCTGGTCATGCTTCATCTCATCGGCCGAATAGATGAGTATGTCGTCGAGGTAGCATACTGCAAAGTTGTCAATGTATGGCTGTAGGCAATCATTGATGTAAGACTGGAAAGTAGCTGGAGCGTTTGTTTGGCCCAATGGCATGGCAACATATTGGAATTGGCCATAACGCGTTCGGAAAGCCGTTTTGTATTCATCGCCTTCCTTGATCAGGATGACGATATATGCCCTGCGGAGGTCCAGCTTTGTAAATATCCTGGCCTCACGCACACGGTCAAGCCTCGCTGGAATCATCAGGAAGGGGATACCGATTCCTGACCGTCGCCTTGGTAAGCGCACGATAGTCGACACAAAGTCTTAGTCCTCGGTCATTCTTGTTTGCAAACTGAATTAGCGCCACTGCCGGCGATGATGACCGCTGAATAAACCCATTGCCTGGGTTTGCCTCGATGTAAGCGTTTAACGTCCTCAACTCGAACTCCGACAGGTTATAAATCAGCCCATATGGCAAGATAGAGCCGGGCTCCAAGTCAATTGCATGGTCGGTTGACCGATGAGGGGGAAGTGTCTCCGCCTTTGCATTACTGAAAACCTCCAAACAATCGCCCTAGATGGCCAGAATTTGTCCTCCATCGTCTGTAGGCACCGTCTTTGGCCTTGTGCCAGCTCCATCTGCAAACCTTGGTTCTCGATTCGTAATATATATATATACGGAGCGGTAGAGAGGAATAGCCAGGAGCCGAGATATATAACTTTTCGCACATAGGAGAGCCAAGCGCTGCCGTCCAGTACTTCCATCGTGTCTCGGTGTGTGGGTAGCAGTCATGCAAGGTCCGCATTGTTGGTACACACATCTGCCGCAACTACCGTCGCTGCTCCCAGCTCGCCCGCCCAGCGACTGGGGCCTATCTCACTCACCATCAGTGATGCCTTCCACGGTCGCTCCCAGCAGCCCTATATAATCTCCCACTCTTAGAAAGAATGTCACGACGACCTGCTCACTGGCCAGTAGATCGTCGGGAACAGTTGCTTAGAGTATATCAATATCTGGGATACCGCCGCCTCCTTCAAAACACGCCTCCTCCCTAGCCATAGATCCTGGTACATTGCCTGGGCGATCCTGATGGTCCACCCGGTCCACTGCCACCAGTTCAGCTCCCCGTGGGGTTCGCAGAGCCAAAAGTCGACCGCGTTCCCAATTGACATCAGGATTCCTGGACTGGAACCAAGGCAATCCCAAAAGCAAGTTGTAAGCCCGCATGGGCACGACAAGCACCTCCGATTCTTGCACCGGCGCTGAGTGCTGCATATACTGAACCGTCAATGCCGTTTTTTGACTTTCGCTTGTGTGAGCCATTACCTGGCCATTCAGGCCTAGGGTCCTGACATATGGTGGTGCGTCTGCTAGACCAAGCCGTTTTCGCGGTCTCGGTTCTATAAAGATGGCTGTCGCGCCACGATCGATGACAGCTCGCACTCGTTGCATTTCCCCACTTCCCTCACTTATCAAAACCTCGTGAATAATATGGGACATGTCCGGTCTGCAAGTGCCACATAAGTACTCACTTGATATGGAAGCTTTTGGGCACTCCAATAACACCGTTGACTTCAAAGCGATCCGATGCGGTTGTATGCTGTCCATCATCACCATCAATGTCTGCATTGCCAACCTCGCTACACCCAATTCGGCCTCCTCGAACCTCTCCTGTCGGGGCAGATGCTGAGAGAGGCCTCTGAGTTTTTTGGCTGTTGATTGTTGAAGGACTTCTGTCGTGTGATTTGGTGTCGCCCGTCCCTGTTTGGAGCTAATGTCTGGACCTGCTGTGGTGGGTAACCTGCTTGTGAGAATCTAGGGCAGGAGCTCGCCATGTTGTTCGGAGATCCGTGTCATAAGCATCTGCCAGTAGACCGTCAGCCTTCGAAGATGTCCGTTGAGACTCTTGGTACTGGCGGTAAGCTTGACGATCGACCTCCGCTGCCTGATATGCCATGTCTGTTTGATCCCGATCGGCCGGACTTGCCACCGCCGGTGCTGTCGGCTGGCTCGGAGATGGATGGCCAATAGCCTCGTTTGCCGCCTTTGCAAGACGCGTCCCTAGGCTGTTTCTGGTGCTGTTGTTGCTGCTGATGTTGCTGCTGCTGTTTCTGCTGCTGTGGCTGCTTGATTTGAACATGTGTAACTTCCGTGGCCGTGGCCTTATCGAAGAATTTGTCCAAGGTGTCAAATCTGCTGCAGCCAGGCATCATCAGTCCGACTTTGTTCCTAAGAGAGTTGCGGAGGCCTGCCCAGGCAATGCCATGGAGGACTTCTTCATGCTTCTGTAGATTCCACCCAGCCTGTCTCCAATCAGCTTTCAAACGATTCACATAGGCTCTGACCGATTCTTGTGGAAGTTGTATGTATCGCTGCATCAGGGTGACCACTGGCACGCTTCGTCGCTCAATATCCGCATAAACCTCAGCCATTTGTTCTGAAATGACCTCGAAGTCCTGTAGGCATGGGTTGGAATCCGCAGAAAAGCCACCGGCCGATTCCAACAGGGTCTGTCATCGCCATCTGTCCAAGTTTCGGGTTTTGATGATTACTCCAGGCGTCCAGAAGAGACATCGCGTATTTAATGTAATCGGGTCCACCGTGTGGCAATAGGTGGCCGCGGGAGTTCAAGTTCGAGCGTAACGCATCCAGGGATTGGTCCACCTCCTTTGCACTGCCGCAGAACCTTATGGGGTCAACGATCGTGTAGATATTACGTCCTGAGCCTACAGTGTTTGGTTTGGGGCGTTTGGTAGCCAATTGATCCTGGTCAGCAGCCGTTTGTTCCCGTTCGGCCGCCATCCTCTCCCCTTCGAGTCTCTGTTTGGCCTTCCACTGGGCTTGATTTTCGAGCTGCATTTTCAGCATCAACCGGTTTTGAGTCGCCACGTCCAGACGATCCTCCTGATTAATTCAAGAACTGAGATCACCACTATGGATGTCGAATGGGGTATCTTTGTTTCTTTCACCTCCAAGGGCGTAGTAGAGGTCATCATCGTCGTCATCGCAATCTCTGACTGTGGGACGACGTTTGAAGTAGTGCATTTCGGCTGTCAATGCCGCTCCCTGCAGACTGTCATCACTCTGATGGATGTCAGTGACGCGCAACTGATTTCTGGTAAACTTCTTTGGAGGCATGTTTTGTGATAAAACGCGGTATTTTGTGGTAACAGGTTGAGAAGGTTGAAATCTCAAGATCCCTTCAGCGAAACGTATCGAATTGATTAAGAGCAATACTAGTGAAAGGCTGTATATTCGTATATGGCCTCGAATGAGAGTATATGAGAAGATACAGTTGCACACGTGGATGTGGTAATATAATAGAGTAGTTGATAGGTAAGATTATCGCTAGCGATCTCAGAGGGATCGCGTGTCGTCTATATAAGGTTGGCTGTTACCAGGCCCTCGACACGTCTCGTGCCATTGGCGAGAACCTAATCATGACTACCATTACACTTTGCATCTTGTGTGATCACATTGGGAATTGGTTGTAGGTATCCATAGATGATACATTAGCCTTCTATACCAGAGAACACAACGGTGGCACCATCTCTGCCCCATCATGAAGATGAATGTCAACCGAGCTTCAACAATTGTTGGTCTTGTATCTTCAGGAATCCAACTGTCCCTTTGTGGCAATAAGTCCTATACCCTTTATTGGTGGCGATTACAGCCAACACAGTGCACTATGTCTGGGTTACCCCATCTTGAAACTGAGTATCAATGGAGGCAGAACAATTTGTGGTCATGTACTTTTGGTATTCAAGGCAACATGCAGATATATGAGACTATACCAGAACTATTGACCACCTTGGTAGTCCAAAATACAAAACCCAAAAGTAAAAACAGTGCTTCCATACTGATCAATATTGCAAACTGCATAGCATTCAAAAAGAGATTATGGAATGTGGAATAGGTCATTTTGATCAAATACGATTATGAAGCAGCAAATGTAAGAGCATTAATGGAACTTACGGATGGACCCACTGAATACCCGGCTTGAACACTCCCCAAATCCGAAGGTTTGGGATATACCCACTGTACGGTACCAAAAGGGATGGTCAGGGTGAATTGGATTTGGGAATAGTTCCAATCTCTTCCAGACTCAGACGACAAGCAAATGTCCAGATCCATTGCTAGCCCTAGCCGAGATCGATGAATCCATGGTGACGCAATCTCAACTGTGGGAAATCAGCCCTGCAATGGGAACCACGGCGAGACCTGCCTGGGTGGGACAGGCGTTGTGAGCTGTGGGTGATGTGAGAATGGTCGTAACATTGTAAGAAGTGGAAATAGAGATGAGTGGGCATATGCAGGTAAGAAGTTTAAAATTGAAGCTGAGCTGGCCTCAACCACAGTACTAGACTTTGAGTCGTACATAGCGGATACTGCCAAGTCTGTAGTCTGGGTACTCCAGCTCCGGTAGGAGTAAATGCAATGTGAATGCGTGGAGGATGGTTGGCAGAAGATAGGTGGATATTAGAATACGGGGATAATGTATGTGATGTTGTCTATCCATTAATCTTTGACACTTGATTTGGGGATGTATTGTTTCGTATAGATTAGCTTTGGCCTTTAACCTGCCCTTCAACTGGGACTTGGACTTAGACTAGGATTGTTATTTTGGTTTAGACAGCAAGAAGGATTGGAGGATTTTTTTTGTGGTATTGTGTTTGGAAGGCAATGGTGAAACGGCAGCATCTGACCCAGGGCCAGGTAACGGCTGATTTATAAAGTCGGTTCCCCAGGATATATAAATCTCTAGTGTTTATCTTACCTATTCACCTATTTACTATCACTCTCATCCACCATTGCAAGCATATTCCAATCTTTACCTGATGTATACCTATACGGCCGCATGCTGGTGTAGGTGCTCTTACACCATGGTTGCTCTTTCAGTAAACGGATAGGTATTGCTCACTTGATGTCATAAGTTTACATATTTACCGACACGCTTCATCCTAAAGTATACCATTGAGATTCCAGACATAAACACAAGATATTGAAGCATGATTACTGGAAGCATCTATATCGATTGTTTCATGATTCAAGTGAATACCCTGATGGCTGATGTGACGAGTTCAGAGACCCATTGGGGCCCAACACTTGTTGCTGGCAAGGACCATGATAATCACAAATACAGGATTCAACTCTACCAACAAGTACAATTGAATACAATTCCTACAACTGAATTGAGGTTTATCATCACTCAGAGAACATACAATCAATGGCACTATCTTACCCATAATGCGCAATATCAAGAACACAAGCCGAAGTCAAGAGACAATTCCATGTCAATGCATAGTGCATACCTACATCTCTAGCAATGTCATGGAAGCCCGAAGGACAGTGAAAACACCAAAGGCAAGTGGGAGCATCTCAGAATTGTGGCAATAAGCAATGCAACTTGAGACCATTCATATCTGAATCTGAGGAAACCACTTACCGCTATTCTAATAACTCCAACAATTCCAATCCGGGGAACAACAGATCACTCAAGTCCAATACGCCAGGGGTATGCAGCCATGCATCAGCCGAATGTAAATTAGTCCAGAAGCCACACGCAAATCTCCTAGACACTGCGGTTGACCTCACCGGTGCTCCTAAAAAAATCCAGGTGCTCCCAGACCCCCCTGGAGCTGAGCAAAGTGCTCTCAGACTCTGAAAGCGCATTCTCAGAATGCTACAAGATTTGGCTTATAGGGTAGCCAAATTTTGGAGCAGCGAAGGCCTCTGCGCAGCTCTGGGGGATTCTTTGAGAGCAGCTTGAGACCTCTGTGCCGCTGGGCAGGAGATTCAGTGTGCTACTCTCACCGCAGTGGTTCGTAGGGATCGATACCCACAAGGCATTGCGTGCATCAGATTCGTCTTCATTACAGTCACATGATTAACTACATCATATTATCGCGTGTATTATCTATTTACGTCTCTCTATATACATACATACAGCCAATCTGGCTGTAGATGGAACTACAGCGTAATCGCATGAGCACCTGGAGAGGCTGATGGAGAGAAATTAGAGATGTACTTGTAGGCCATGATGATGTGAACTTGGGAGATGTACTTGGAGGCAGTGATTGAGTGAGTTTGGAGATGTACTTGGAGGCCGGGATTGAGTTGAACTCAATGATGCACTTGGAGGCCGGGATCGTGCGGATTTGGAGATGAGCTTCGAGGCCGAGATCAAGTTGAAGTCAGAGATCTAGTTGGAGGCCGTGATCGAGCGAGTTTTGAGGTGCATTTAGAGGCTCAGATCATGTAACTCAGCAATGCACCTGGAGGCCAAGATGAAGTTGAACCGAGAGAATCTCTTGGACGCCGTACTGGAACAAGTTTGGAGATGCACTTGGAGGCCGAGATCTAGCTGGACTCAGCGAGGCACTTGGTGGCTGTGATCAAGCGACCTTGGAGATGCATTTGGAGGCAAAGATCGAGTACCTCAGAGATGCACTTGGACTTTGAGATGGAACTCGAAGATGCATTTGAAGGCCATGATCGAGCGAGTTTGGAGATGCACTTCGAGGCCAGGATCGTGTAACTCAGAGATCCATTTCAAGGCCGTAATTGAGTGAGTTTGGTGATGCACTTTGTGGCCAAGAATAAGTTGCACTCAGAGATGCACATGGAGGCTGTCATTTAGCGAGTTTGGAATTGCATTTGGAGGCCGAGATCAAGTAGCTCAGACATGCACTTGGAGACCGAAATCATGTTCCACTCTGAGATGCACTTGATAGCCATGATTGAGCGAGTTTAGAGATGCATTTGGATGGGATGATTGTGTAACTCAGAGACGCACTTGGAGGCCGTGATCATGTAACTGGGCGATGCATTTGAATTGCAACAGAGAGCGAGTTTGGAGATGCACTTCGAGGCCAAGATCAAGTTGAACTCAGAGATGCACCTGGAGCCTGTTATCTAGTGAGTTTGGAGATGCATTTGGAGGCCCAGATCGAGTAGCTCAGAGATTCATTTGGAGGCCATGATCAAGTTGAACTCTGAGATGCACCTGGAGGTTATGATCGAGTGAGTTGAGAGATGCACTTTGAGGGCATGATCAATTGAGATTGTAGCAGTGCTTGGAGGTGGTTAATTATCAGGCGGTAGATCGGGAGGGAAGTCCAATGGCAGCTGGGACTCTATTCATTGGTCAACTCGTACTTATGGGCATGTAGAGAGCTGCGTACAATATGGTCCGCGGAGTGACAATGGACTGGGTAGGAGCTGAGGACAATGGATCCTACGATGATGTATTTCTCGGTGAATTCTGTACTCGGTCTATTCTGTAGTCGGTGAGAACTGATGCTTGTTGGATTGAGAGATAGATCGGGATAACTTAACATCGTGTTCTGACTAGATCACGCCAGGGTAAGAGAGAGATGAGAGGAGATGGGATATATCATCATGAGAAACTGGGACACAGGAGAATTTCGTGTGCGACTCAATTTACAATTCCTGATGCAGCAGGTACAAGTGCCGAACCGGCGGGTGGAAACACAGATACGAAGTCTTCTAGACCCAATCAGGCATGTCTACCGCTGACTTCCCATATCTGCTCATATCCTCCACATTGTTCCCATCTTTATCACCTATCTCTCTTACTCTACCATCATTGCAGAACACAAAGTTAAGTCATCCCTCTCTATCTCTCCATCCTCTGATCATTTGTTGACACAGAGTACAGCAGACACCGAGTACAGCATACACCGAGTACAGCATCCACCCAGGAATGCCTGGCTTCTCTTCATTCTCACGAGTACGAGTTGACCCCTGAATGTAGCTTCAGCTTCCAGCATGCCTTCCTACATAATCTACCACCTCCAGCCAGCCCTCTACAAGAGCTCAAAGGTAATGTCACATCTTCAAATGCCCATGGCTGCGAGTTACCTAACAGATGGATACAGTCTCATGCACCTGGCTATTGACCGCCTCCAAGTACCCCTCCAATCTTGCTCAATCATGGCCTCCAAATGCATCTCTGGGTTACACAATCGCAGCCTCCGAATGCATCCCCAAACTCCCTCGTTCACGGCCTCCTAGTGCATGTCTGGGTTACTCGATCTTGGCCACCAAATGGATCACCAAAGTCACTCGATCCCGGCCACCTAGTGCATAGCTGATGAACCTTGATCTCAGCCTCCAAGTGCATCTCCAAACTAGCTCGATTACAGTCTCCAAGTGCATCTCTAAGTTCACTCAATCATGGCATCCAAGTACATCTCCAAACTCAACCGATCATGGCCACCAAGTGAATCTCTGAGTTCACCCAATCATGGCATCCAAGTCCATCTCCAAACTCAACCGATCATGGCCACCAAGTGAATCTCTAAACTGGCTTGATTCCAGCGTTCAAGTGCATCTCTCAGTTACACGATCATGGCCTCCCAATGCATCTACAAACTCGCTCCATCTCAGCTTCCAAGTGCATTTCCAACCTCGCTCGATGATGGCCTCCAAGTGCATCTCCGAATAAACTCGATCACGGACTCCCAGTCAATGTCCAACCTTGTTGCATCACGTCCTCCAAGTGCATCTCTAAGTTCACACCATAATCACTCTGAAGTGCATCGCTGAGTTTAGAGGATAGTCATCTTCAAGCGCGCCTTGAATTGCTCTCAAGTACCGCCTGCAGCCAGTCCAGATATACCATGTGTACATGTGTTGCTATATAGATACATATATACATAGATGAGGATCCAAACTTAATACAGGAGTTATAAAAATTGTTGAACAATAAGTAGTATTTATGATTTCCAGGCGCGCTACAGTGTTCCCAAAGAAAATGTTATTTCTCCCAGACTGCACGACAGGGATTCGAGGTGCTCCCAGGATGGTCATCGGCGCTCCCAGTCTTCTCGCCGGCGCCCCCAGGTGCTTCCAGTGGCACCTGCAGGGTAATGCATCGCCGCATCGGTCTTGTATACTCTGGGATTCGACCACCCTGGGATTCTGGTCTGATCACTCTCAGACACTCCCAGAGGCTCCCAGTGACATACTTACATCTTGCTGATGTGCCAACTTATCATTGGTGACGTGCCATTCAAAGAAACGGTATGAACGCTGAACGCCAGGCCCGCAATGCATTCGCTACGGCCGCGGTAATTACAAATCCTACCATTGTATAGAACTATTCAACGCAATATGCAGCGAATCTACGCACAAATCTACCTCCGTCCACTGATAATCAGTATATCCCTGTGCCTACTTCAGAAATTCAACCTACGATATGCACCCAGATTGACCTTGACCTTGGGCTCGTGATGACGTCTGTATTAGAGAGACCACAAGCAAGTGAATTGGTTGAGTATGTTGAACACCTTTGACTGGTTGACGAATTGGAGATTTTTGTCATCCTGATGAATGACATGACCCACTCATGGGCATGGCATGGCGAGAAGGCACAAAGTTGACTGCAGTAATGGTCAATCGACAGAGGTCCGAATGCCGAATTGATTGCAACAGGTGCGAATCCCAGAGGCAGATCACACAAGTCCTCTGCCAGAACTCTGTGAAGGACACAAAAATCGTATGTCCCACTACCAGATTTAATCATCTGTTACCTACTAAGTGGTTAAGGCATTGGCAATATGACCTGGAGAATCGCAAGGGTTCCAGGGAGTGTCTCTGGAGGGCATCACTGAAGGTGAGAGAAACCACAGGATGCTGAATGCATGAGCAGGAACTGTGGCAGTAGTTCGGGCAGAGGAGGGCAACAGTGACAGTGACTGAATGACTGCAACCGGCCCGCCAAGAGGCGAATGGTGATGGTGGACAACAGGCGTTTTCTATTCCGACAAACCGTCGGATCCAGACAACCAGTCACCCCTACCCATCTGCCCTCGACCAACACATGCTACAATGCAGAACGCAGAACAGCCTAATGAGAATTGTAATAGAAATAGTTAAAGTGGAGATGGTAACAGAAGATGGGGTTGCATCCCAGCACAATGTCAAGATGTCACAATATCAAGATTGACATTATCAAATTTTGTCGTATCCTCGTGAGATACAAGGGCAATGTGTACAAATGCAGCAAAGATAATGCAAACGTTTGTACCACACCTGTGATGTGATCAATAGGGAATTCGTGAACAAGCGCAATTCCGCGTCGAGCAGTGTGGGAAGAGTGTGAGAGACAATGACCGGGTATTCCGGCCGTGAGGAACCACATAAATTGCCACGATTTACGAAATCACAGAAAGAGGGAGTGAGACCATGAGCTGGGGAAGTATGAAACTGCTTGAGCCAACACTGCGCTCTTTTGTGCAGAAGAAGCACAGCAGACTGCGGCAGTGTGCACTACTGAGGTCTCAATAAAGCTCTGGAGATGACCCAAAATCCTCCACCACTGATACCGGAGATGCTGGATAGGACTTCAAGAATTCCTTTCACCTCATCCGAATCCAGGGAGGTGACTGGTACAATGCTGCATTGTACACCCAGTTCAGGCAGTTCACGCACCGAGACATGCCATTCAGGTTGCCAAACCAACCAGCTTCCATACTTCCAAGCTACAATACCAATTAGAGCAGATAAGTCGTCCGCAGAGGAACAACATGTGAAATTCAGGATATCTCTAACAGAGCTGACATATTGACGGACCGCAGTGCACTTAACAAATGTCAGGTCTATTATGACCCAGAGAACGAGAGGATAAGCGTGCCTATGGGAGAATCAACATACACACCTATCATCCGGAAGAGGATATGCCCAGAAAAAGAATCATTGCATGCGTCACTTGAGACAAGTTCAAATACTGACAACTGTATCTAGCACCTATTGAAGAAGTATACACGACTGCCATACCCCTAAACACATCAGTCTGTTCACAGCTGAAGCCCAACATCAGACAAAACAAGAACCCATCACGTGATGTCCACACAGGCGAGGAGGAAGTCTACACCGGAATCAATTAAACAACAATAAACGTCAGTTAAAGGCAAATCATTGCATGTTGACATCTGAGACGAACCAGGCCAACAAACAAGTGAAATCAAAGACCTCCGAAGTACAAACAAGCAGGTGACTGAACGACGGGTTGGAAAACAATGAATCGTACAGGATAGCATCGCGAAATGTCTGCAGAAGTTCATGCGTCTACCCGGCCACGATGATATTCATCCCATGTTGTTCCAACTCATCAGTGGAGCAAGGAACTTCAAAACTGGGGGATGACCTTATCACAATGTGGCCTACGGATACGTGAACTAGTCTACAGAGACACATCCTGAGAAGTGGACTAGTCAAGTTCTACCAACATGCCAATAACCACAGTTAATTAGTGTTTACCGAGATCGGCACCCTGAAGTCGACAGAGCAGTGTACCCAGAATATGATCATCAAGGCTCGTAAGAGGTCGACCAACAATCTACCAAAGCCGCCTGACCTGAGCAATGAACCTTGAAAAGGGCAGCTACCCGTGTCTTTATCATAATGCATATGACAAACAGGCACCCACGAAGTCAACCGGATGGTCACTGAACCCGAAATCAAATGATGATTAATGAATGAAGCAGCATGCGTGACTAACCTGTAGTGTTAGCAACGGATCCAGACCGTGACATTGGGTCGGGGTCAGGGTCCAAACCGAACCATTGCCATATTGGCTGTCCGGGTTGTCGATAAACCCGAACTGTCACCTCGGGTTCGATTCAGAGGTAAACTCCCAACCCATCTGGATTGGGCAGGTTGTCAGCGGGTCGCCCAGCGGGTCCATCTATAGATTCAAATAAGGCTCCGGTTTTTAGAGTTTGTTAATTGTATCTTATCAAAATCGCGTTTTCAACAACCAATGATGTGTTTTTATATACTTGGCAGCTTGCAATATAGATTAATTTGGAATCGGTATTTTACGTTTGGTATATTGTATTTTTGCCAATGATGGCGGTCAATAATTCCGTTATGAACGCCAAGATTAGCGCGATGACTTGATTACCAAATATGCAATTACCAAGACTGTTGACGCTCCGTTGATGCTCATTTTCAGAATGTGGAAGGGACGATTTTCCTGTTGTTTTTGCTAGTAAAGGCTGCCAATATTTGATATATGGATGTATGCAACCAATTGGAACATGAATTAACCAAGATGTGAGGCTAAAAATCGTTGACGCTCAGTTGACGCTGATTCACAGAATGGGGCAATGACCATGTTGCTGTCTATTTTCCCAATAAACGCTGCCAATTCATCGATTATGCCTAACAGCGACCAAAGCACGGTTTAATTACCATACATACATAACTACAAATCGTTGACGCTCCGTTGACACTCATTCTCAGAATGGGGCGATGACTATATTGCTGTCTCTTTTGCCCATGATATCTACCAATACATCGGTTATGCCTAAGGGCGACCAAAGCACTATTTAATCACCATACTTACATGACCACAAATCTTTGACGCTCTGTTGACACTCATTTTACTGTATTGTCCATTCAACATCTGCTGCCATCGACAGTAGTTTGCATCATGATTTGAACTTATTGGAAGTCTTTCTGCCAGATTAAGACTTGGCCCTG
>Ga0307515_10003869_pt1 | contig 31266 bp, 5 predicted proteins | sample 17_EM_MG_FD_194513 | JGI IMG/M metagenome (GOLD analysis project Ga0307515, IMG submission 194513) | Populus trichocarpa ectomycorrhiza microbial communities from riparian zone in the Pacific Northwest, United States - 17_EM | ecosystem: Host-associated > Plants > Roots > Unclassified | place...
AACAACAAATAGATCCACCTCTAGCTCGCTAGGCGGTAGGAATTAGGTCTTAATAGTTGGAAAATCGATTGTTTTTAATGGTAAGATGGGTATGCGTAAGTTTTGAAGTGCGGCGCCACCTTTTGGTAAGGTTGTATGTGTAGGTAACGTGAAATAAGGAGTTAGAGCAGTAACTTTTACTACATATTATCCGCAGACAGACAGTTAAATAAAAAGACTAAATTAGATACTAGAGTAGTATTTAAGACACTATATTAATTACGCACAGAATAATTAGGTATTATTGTTACTAGTTATATAGTTTGCATATAATGTAACACCTTAAGAAGGAATAGGCATATTACTATTTAAGGCGAATTATAGATATAAGCTAAGAACATCGTTATCGCTATATTAAGCAAAGAAAATAAATAGCACAGCTAAGTAAAGAATAGAGATACTAATAAATCTTTATAAGTACCTTATAGAAATAGCTAAGGTATTATAATGCTAAGAGATCTAAGGGACTAGGTCTTAAGGAGGGAGATAAAGTATAGCTATTACACAAAAATTTTAAGAGTTAATAACTAAGTAAGAAGTTAGACTACGTTAGACTAGGACCTTTTAAAATTATATAAAGGATTTCACCAGTTACATTTAAGTTAAACCTACTAGCCAAAATAAAAATCTACCCTATACAGTATATTGTAATGCTAGAGCCAGCATATAGAAATATTAAGCTACTAGTTTATAAAGCAGATACGTGTAAAGGATAAGAAGAGGACAAATAGCAAGTTTTAAGGATTATTAGTTATAAGGACGTTAATAATAAAACATAGTATAAAGTAAAGTGGATAGGCTATAACGAGACTACCTAGGAACTATTAGAAAACCTAAAGAACGCTATAGGAAAGGTATAGGAGTATTAGAAGAAAATAGGTTAGGTAATATAGATAGGGAAGAATCGCTAAAGAATAAGTTACCTAAGAGGGACCTAGGAAGAGCGACTGCTAAACTACTTAGAGTTGTTTCCTTTGCAATTAGAAGAGGATTAGTCCTCTTATTACTAAGTTCCTATAGACCTTATTCTATAAGCTTTTACTCCTTAAAACGGACCTTTTTACGTACCCGTTTAAGACAAAGAAGACAAGTAGAGGCTAAGAGACGAGCTTTAAGGGCACGCTGTTAAGTAGCTGCAGCCTCCTACTCTACCTCTTGCGAACGACACAACTCGTCCAAAGCACTTAAGAGCTTACTATTAAGCTTCGCAGTAGTAGATTAAACATAAGACCTTACGGCAAATTAATTAAGGTATAAGACGGCTATTAAGAAGAATAGAGCGTATATACTTAGCGTTAGAAATAGAGCGGACGTTATAGGACAAATGAATATTTACTTTAGTACACTCTAAATAAAAGGAAGGTTATTGAGATAAAGGACTTACCAGCGCAATGTAAACTAACCCCTCTTTGGCACAACAAGAGTAAGGAGATAGTATTATTTCACCTAGTGATAATATAGTAGTAATAGTGCGAGCATGGCAAACTGTGGAAGAAAGAGAAATTACTTTAGGTATAATAAGTAACGATATTAACTAAATTAATTAGACGGACATTATACCTCTAGTAAATAACTTAGAGATATTTAGAATCTTTAAGGACGAAGATAAAGAGGAGGGAGATGGTATTACGGACGCTTTAAGTATAATGTTATAACTACTTAGAGAGGAGTTAGAAGAAGCTAGTTGGTTAATATAAATACGGTCTAGAATAGAGCCGATAGAACTATATAATAAGGAATAGTAACTAAAGTTATATAATATAATCTGTGTAATCTATAAGATCTATAGGATCTGTAATAGAGTAAATAGAGTATACGTATATTACGTATAAGAAGGATTTCTTAGGAGTACGGTCGTGTATTTAAAGGACTATAGTCTCTACTCTAGATAGTTCTTTCCTTATAGTAATTCTTAGAATACAATTAGAGTTAATCTATTAGGCAACTACTCCACCAGTTATTATTACGTTATTAACTTTAATTTATATTACCTATATACCTAGCCCATTAACAAGCCTATCGTAGTACCTGCTACAAGGTTCCGTTACAGGTTACGTAACGGTTACAATATTGGCAAGTTGCTATAGATTGCCGTAGATCGCGGTTATATAACGCGAAGATCTTATAAAATATTAAGCGGCGCTACTCTTCTTCCCCTTCCCTTTCTCTAGCTTTAGATCCTTATTTATAGATAATCTAATTATATAGGCTTACGCGTCCCCCTTGCTGTACTTATACCTTAATTAACTAAGTCGCTAATATTATTTAAAGCTTATTTATTTTTCTTTTTAAAAAGGAACCTAAATACATTCACGGACTATAAATAGGATAATAATATAGAAACGGACTTAAAGGGTATATAAGAATAGAATAGGACCTTAAGGATAGGATAGAATTAAAAGGATATGTATAATATAACCTAAAGAAACTACTAGAAATTACCCTAATACCCCTATTACTATACTAAGAAATATAGTACCTGGTAAAGCAGCTATAGAATCCTTAACTACCTCTAATAGTAAAATAGTAACTAACTTAAACTTCTAGGTAGGGCTTACGGTAGCTAATACTAAAATTAAATAACTATAAGAGCTACTTAAAACTAAGGATACCCTTATACTTAGTAATAAGTTATTAAATATCTAGAGACTTGCTATAGTCCTTAAGGCCCTAGCCTAATATATAGCATTAGCATTATTACAGTCTATAAAGGTCGTAGACCCCCTATTACTTATAAACGGAACTAACCCTATATTTAATAATTAGAAGCTTTAACTATAAAATTAGCTTTAAGTTAATATAGACTACTTTCCTACTACTTAAGCTAAAATAGCCTATGTCTTTAGCCACACCGGTGGAGATATATAGATATATCTATATTCGCGATACGCCTAGGACTTAATAAACCCCTTTCTCTCTAAAGAAAAGATAATTATTTATCTATCTTCTATTTATAAGGACCCCTTTAAGGTATAAAATGCCAGCTTTAATTATAAAAGTCTAAATATAAAAACGACGGAGACCTTTTTAGCCTTTTAGACCTACTTTTTATACCTAGCTAGCTAAGCCTAAATTCCCTATAAAGACCTAATACTAAACCTCTTTAATAAGCTTACCCTGGACTTATAACGTGTTATACTGCTAGTTATTACAACTATATAGACGCTAAAGGTGCTTATAAACTACTATCTGGCTATTAACTAAGTCCTCTTAAATTAAGGCATAAGCTAAGTGGTATAAAGCTAGAAACTCTTTAAACTAAATTATAAGCACTCTAAGAACGGCCCATAGTGCCTTAGCACAACCTATAACTCCTATAGTACTAGCTATATAGCCCGCTATTAATCTAGTAGCTAGCTATATAGTTAGTTCTGCTATAGGTTTAGTATATACTTAACCTATATATAGTAACCCCTATAGATAAGCTTTTAGTAATTAAGGAGCTTATTTTTTATATAGCTAAAAAGACTACTTTATAAAGGACTACTAAATAGCGGTAAAGATAAAAGGTCCTATTAATCTAGAAAGATAGCACGGAGTTAAAAAAGAAGGAACCCTTCAAAAAATACTCCTTTTAGGATTAAAAGGGATTAATATATTATATATTAATCTAGGTCGGCTAGTTAGTAATAGAAGCTGCACTATTTCTTATACTTTATTCCGTAATAGATATTAAGTTTTAACTTCTGCTTTGGCTAACTTTTTAAATATACCCTTTAAAGAACTACCTAAACTAATTTCTATTCGCGGGTATAACGGATAGGTCGGGCTACCTATTATAACTATCTTATAAATTTACCTTTGTGTTAACGGATAAAGGTAGTATAATATCCCCTTCTTTATTATAGACTTAGGAAGCTATAATATAATCTTAAGGAGAAAATAGCTAGCCTATTTAGGCTTATAGCTTAATATATAGAGTAGGCGGCTTATTTGGCCTAAAGCTCTACCTCTAACCCCTTCCTTTATAAAAGAAATTACTATTATAATAGAAAACCTTATACAGCCCTAGATTAATGTAACGGCGCTATAGCACGCTACTTACTAAATTCTGCCAAATTCTACCGACCTATAATTGGCTCGCCCATTACTAGCGCCTTAGCGGCTGCCCTTATATATTTATTTACTTCGGTCCTAGTAACTCCTTTTCCTTCTCTTTAGCTTAGTATCTTTGTAATATAGTATTCTACAAGCTTTAGTTTAGAGGCATTTATATAAGCCGTAATATTATATTAAGCTCACCCTATACTACTTAGGAAGGCCTTAATAATATCCCACCCTAAAAGAAACTTTATCTATAATAACGCATTAACTATAACGAAGCCTTGTAGCAGGAACTACGGTAAACTCGCTAATAGGCTAGATGTGTAGGTAAATAAGAAGTTAATAATATAATAATAACTAGTGGAGTGGTTGCCTAATAGATTAACTCTAATTATATTCTAAGATTTACTATAAAGAAGAAAACTATCTAGGTAGGGACTGTGGTCCTTTAAATATATAATACTGCGCCTAAGAAACACTTAGGTATGTTAGTATGTTAAATAATCTAAGTATATAACGTTCTAACAGATTATATAAATCTTACATTCTAAACTTATAATGTAACTAGCTATATAACTTAGCTACCCCTTATTCTATAGCTTAATCGGTTCTAGTGTCTCCTATATTATCTTAACTAACCTATTTATATTTCTTTTTAGTAGTTATACTATTGCTAATATAAGGTCCGTAATACTATCCCCCTCCTCTATATCTTTATCCTTAAAGATATCTCCTATCTCTAAGTTATTTATTAGAGGTATAGCATTCCTATCTTTAATTTAATAACCTTTATTATTTCTAATGCCTTTTATTAAATCATTTATATCTAAGCGCCGTGCTTATATAATTTTAACAATTCTTTTACTGGGTAAAATTATATCCCTATATTCTTATTATACGGAGAAGAAGCTAGTATATATTATAATTACGGCTCTATCTAGTCGCCAACCTTCTTTATATACTAAGTATATGCAAGCGAACATATAATTATCTTGCAATATTTAATCCGTATCTAATACTAAGTATACGCGTTTTATTAATCTTTAAAGCCTTTAACTTCCTTATCTAATTTATTATACGGTTTTATATTTAGTCTGCCGCTATAAAGCTTAATAAGGAGCTCTTACTGGCCCTAAATAAACATTATTATTTTTATAAAGTAGAGTAGAAGGTTGCGGAAGCTTAGTAATAGGCCACTAAGGATTACCTAGCTACATCCGTTTAACTACTTTGTCTTAAAAAGGTTTATAAAAAGGTACGCTTTAAGGAGTTCCGTTTTATAGAGTAAGGTCTTTATAAGCTTAAGGCTAAAGAGGTTAAAAGGAATTTTAGTTAAGAAGAGGCGGAAACAGTATATACGCTAGTAGTAGATCCCTTAGATAATCCGGCTTATTTATTACCTTTAACTAATTCTTTATCTTTAGCTCCTTCTTAATATTACCTAACCCGTTCTCCTCTAATACTCCTATACCTTTCCTATAGCATTCTTTAAATTCTATAGTAGTTTCTAGATAGTCTTATTATAGCCTATCTACTTTACTTTATACTATATTTTATTATTAATGTCCTTATAACCAATAATCTTTAAAACTTACTATTTATCTTCCTCTTATCCTCTATACGTATCTACTTTATAGATTAATAGTTCTACGTCTTTATACGCTAGCTCTAATATTATAATATATTATATAGAGTAGATCTTTATTTTTGCTAGTAAGTTAAGTCTATATATAACTTCTAAGATCTTAATTACGATTTTAAATAGTCCTAGTTTAACGTAGTCTAACTTTTTACTTAATTATCGACTTATAAATTTTTTATATAATAGCTATACTTTATCCCCCTCCTTTAGATCTAGTCCCTTAAATCTCTTAGTATTATAGTACCTTTTTATTTTTTAAATACTATTTTTATTATAAAATACAGGTCCTTATAAAGATTTATTAGAGTCTTTATTCTTTCTTTTACTATATTACTTATTTTCTTTACTTATTATAGTAATAATAATATTTTAGACTTATATCTATAATTTACCTAAGATAGTAATATCTCTATACCTTTCTATAGTGTCGCATTATATATAAACTATATGACTAGTAATAAAGATATCTAATTATTTTATATATAATTAATATAGTACCTTAGATACTACTTTAGTGTCTAATTTAATCTTTCTATCTATCCGTCTATCTGCAAATAATATATAGTAAAAGTTACTACTCTAACTTCTTATCCCGCTAAGAATACTTCCTAAAATACTACTATAAATTTCGGATCCCTATCTAATATAATCTTATTTAATACTCTATATCTTATAAACACTTCCTTAATATATATTTTAGCAATATCCTCTACTAAGATTTCTTCTATACATACTATAAAATAGCCCTATTTAGTTAACTTATTTACTATTATAAGGATTATATTATATTTTTATCCAGTAATAGAATCTTTTAACTTTAGTAACTTTATAATAAAGTCCTATAATATTATTTCCTATAGACGTTCTAGTACTTTAATAGGTTATAGCTTCCCGTATAGCTTATACCTTATTAGCTTATTCCTTTAATCTAAATACTCTTTTATAACTTTTCTTACTAAGCCCTAGATTCTATAAATAATATACTCCTCCTAAAGTCTTAATATTAAGCCTATAGCTCTATTATTGTAAGGGGATCTTATAGACAGGGGGCTATAAGGACACGATTGTAGAATAGGATAGATTAATAAGAGAGATAAATCCTTAAGGAGGTAAGGCCTTGGGGATTGTGGAGACTATATACTATAGGTATATGCCTTTAGCATGTGACCGGCGACTATCTAAGGGGCGTCTAGGGGCTGTCCTAAGGGCAACCTAAGGTGTCCGCAATAATATCCCTTACATTGCCCCCCCCTTCTTATAGTTAGCCCCTAATTACTATTACCTTACAGTAGGGAGATTATAAGGGCTTGTCCCAAAAGGGGTTTGGAGAGATATTAGAGAGGTATCGGTATGCCGCTATATATTATCTATCTATCTAACCCCTACTTTAAACTCCTAAAAAACCTTAATAAGGAAAAAAAAAATAACTAGAGAAAAGACACGAGGATTACTAGAAAACCTATTAGGAGCCTACTAGAAGCATGCTGGTAACTACCTAGGCTAACATAAGGATTTTTATGCAACTCTACTTTTAAGCCTTTATGCCGGTCTGCAATTAATTACAAGTATTATAGGCAATTTAGTGTTCTAGTATAGTTCTATAGAACCTTTTAGTATAGGATTTAATATATAGAGCCTTAGCTTGCCGTCGTCTTTAACTATTAAGATATAATCTATAATTGTTTTATATAATCCTTTACGTTACTAACGTATTATTCCCGTATCTACCCTTAGGCTATTAGATACGGTTAAGGTATCAATTAGTTAATTAAGGAGACTTATCTCTTAAGATCTAGTATATATACTTTTAAATCTAATAGTCCTATGCTATATATTTGGCGTAGCTCTACTACCTAGCAAATAGGAGGGACACTTCGCAATAGCACTTATAGCTATTATACGATTGTTAAGAACGTCTATAACGTTGTTCTTTAATACTATAGTATTATTTTAGGTATAATTTAACCTATATACGTCTTTAATTAATGTCTTAATTACCTTCCCCTAGCTACGTACTTAGTTTTTTATAAGGAAGTAATGGTTAGATAATATATACTTATATTTCCTTTCTTCTAAATAACGCTATTATAACGGAGTTATATCGGTAAGGTTGCGGCTATTTACTAAAAGGGTATTGTGGGAGGGTACGACCTTTTTAAGATGGGAAAGTCACAGTGCCGTCTGTCTGTCTGTCTGTCTGTCGGTTAGTTAGTCGGTCGTTAGTCGTAATCAATCAGTAGGAAAGCAGTTAGTAAGAAGAAAGGAAAGAATGTATTCCCGGTAGGTTGTGATAGAGAGAAGGAGAGAAGCCGAAGGCTCGATATATATAGGAAAATGCCAAGGCACTAAGTAGTGGTCCATTTTACCCCACTATAGTATTAGACAGTAAAGTATAAGGACACCTTTACTTATCGAGCTACTCCTTTTCCTTAACACCTTACTTCCCCATTATTAACCTTCGTCTAATTTTGGACGTATCTTTAATATATTATTAAGATTTTCTTCTTTTCTATTAATAATTTAACATGCCTCTTTATTCTCCTACTAACTACTCTTTTAAGCAGATTCTATAGCGTATCCTAGCCCTACCTTTATATATAGAACCCCAACCTTCGCTAACCTGTAACTAGTACTAGTTCTACCTAAATAATTTTACCTATACGTCTTTAAAAGACTAGAAATCTAATAATAGGATTTTAGAGGCTTGTAATAAGACGTATTATATTAGATCTAATACCTTTAGTCCTTATAATTAATACATGCGTACTAAGAGCGGCAGTTATATTAAGGTAAGCCTTTCTATCCTTAATAGATTTCTATTACTAACTTTAAGCTTTAATAGCCTAGGCCTAAGTAGCGACGATCCTTTAATATCCTTAACTACTATATTACCTAGGCTTTATCTTATTCTAGCGCCAATACTAAACGCCTTAGTCGAATTTAAGACTATGCTATAGCTATCTACACCGCCTATAATTCCTAGTAAGCTAGTTAATAACGCCTAATATAAGAGTAAGGTTAGTATACTAAGGATAGGGTATAATATAGGGGTAATAAGAAGAAGGTTGCCGTCTACTATAGGAAGAAGTTTGTGCATACGCATTAAGTTTTAAAAGAGTATAATATAATGCGGTATTAGGTAGGTTACCCTTTAGGTACCTAGCGGATAGGTAACTAACAGTTACTATAGTAAGGTCTTGGTAGTTCTGGACTATACTAGCCAGCTAATATCTATTTATTCTAGGCTTAAGCATATCTTTATTAACTATAAGCTTACTTCCTAAGAGCTTTATTAGTATTAGTTTAGACCTAATATTAGTATTAAGCGTTTAAGAGTCTCTGCTCTAGCTACACCTTATTATCCTACCCCTGTTTTTATACCTACTTATACGCCTACTAAGGGATCTAAATCCTATTCTCGTTAGCTATTACTTAATAGCCTAATAGATACTAATCTTACTCCTGATAATAATAAGGCGTAGTAGCTTTTTAGATTAGGTACTTATGGTTTAGACTTTTAGGATTTGTTCTTATATATAGTAGCAATTAAGGACCTTAATTAGGTGCTTAGAAAGGCCTTATAAGGCTTTTAAAAAGGGCTTAGAAGCCCTAGGAATAATATTTCTAGTATAGATTAATAAATAGGAATACAATTCTAGCAAAATGCCCTATTAACTCTATGCTATATACGTAAAAAGGCTAAGGACCCGTCCTGCCTTAGGCCGTAGCCCTATCCCTATAGTTTCCGGAGCCTATCTGTTCTATATCTAATTTAACCTATTTACTCTTTTCGCGAGCTTTCTTTATAGGTCACAATAATACCGTAGTATTAGAGCGCTTTCTATAACTTATAGATTGTAGACCTTAGTCCTAATATTCTTTTAAAATATCTTCGCAATAATTAAATTGCTCCTTTAGTTCCTATATAGAGTTTTTAGCGGGCTAGCCTAGCTATTTAACTTTAAATTAAAGCTTGTTCTTAACAGACTTATAGCGTAGTATAGCTTTAACCTTATACTACTTGCCCGCTACCTTAGGGTATTTAATTGGGCCTAGACGGAAGTTCTTTTTTAGCGGTAGTCTATACTATAGCTCTAGTAGGTTTATATAAAACACTAGATATATATAGGCTATAGATAGGGGTAGCTGGAGATAATAGGCTAGCTTACCAATTTATTTCTTGGCTTAGAAGGGACCTAGGTATCTTATATTAAGCTTCTTTAATAGTTAACGGGTTTTAATATTTGTTAAACGTAATAGAACCTTATCGCCTACTCTAAAATGCTTATCCTAGTACTTATAGTTATACTAAAGTCTCTACTACTCTTAGGCATCTTATAAGCTCTACTTTATATAATTCTATTACTCCTCCTATTCCTAGAGCTATCCTTATACTCTCTAGTAGATATCCTTAAACTTTCTAGTACGATCCTATAACTAATTATACGGCCTTAGCCAGTAATTATTGGGTATACTATTAAACCCAAATAGTTAAACGCTATAGGCAATCTAGATTGGTGCATACTTATGCGATACATATTGCTTTAAATTATAAGCGTACTCTATATACGGAAGTAGCTTATACTAGTTGTCTTGCTAGTAGTTTAAATATATCTATAGGTAAGACTCCAGTTCCTAGTTCTGGCGTTCTATTTGCCCGTTTATTTATAGATGGAAAGCTGTACTATAACAGTAGTCTATCTTTAAATAGAAGTATAGGTCCAACCAGTACTGGCTTATAAAGACGCTGCCCCTATCTATAATAGTAGAGTGCGGCTAATCTACTTTAAGAAAGCATTTCTCCTTAATTAGATTGGCTAGCGCTTATATATTAATCGTCTTATTAATAGGAATGTATTAGACGTACTTTAAAAACCTATTAATAAGTATAAGGACTAAATTATATATTCGTCCTTAGCCATTTTTAGATAGTAGAAGATCCGTAATAAAGTCTATAGCGTAATATTGCTATAGCTTACTAGCGGGGGGAACTAATTTAAGTAGACCCTATAGCTTATGCCTGCGGATCTTGTATACTTAATACTTCTTATAATAGCTAATATACTCCTTTACTTCCTAATTAAGCCTTAGCTAATAGTATTTGCGCTAAAGTAATTCTACTATTTTTACTTAACTATAGTGGCCGCCTAGAGGATTATCGTAATTCTTTATAAGAATCTTCTATCGTAGATTTGCTTTTTATAGTACCCAAACCTTATTACCTCTATATAGTAGGCCTATTGGGTCTAGTTTCTAATAGTAGTACCTAGTAGCTTCCTTTCCGTCACATTTCTAGTCTACTTCCGCATTAAGAATGGCATAGAAAGTGTCCCTCCGTTATACCTTACGAATAAGATCTATTAACCTTTTAGATAGTTTTTAAGTAAAGGCTGTTTTGTTTTATACTACTCTAAGTATAAGACTAGATGGTACTATAGATCTTATAACTCTTTAATGCGTATATATTAGGAAGGCCGCTATAAGGTTAAAGTCCTTTAGTTATTATAGGGCTCCAAGTTCTAATTACTTTATGGCTTTACTATTGGTTTAAGGGGATAGCTTAGTAATTAGGGATAGTATATTACTAGGTTCTAAGAATATATTAAGGACGTCCTATCTAGGTATATTTGGACCCTTATTAGTAATAGACCGGGTACTAGCTAAAACGTTAGTAAAAACTAATAGGGCTTATACCACCTAAGACTTAGTATATAGAGCTATAGATACTTAAGTATCCTATACCTAGAGCTTATTCTATAATATAGGGAGTAAGATATCTATTATCTATTTTCCTTCTCCCGTTTTAAAGCCTTTAGTATAGTCTAGCTGTCGTAATAGTCCATTAATAGGGTTGTTTTCCCCTAGCTTATATTTAATTAAATCGTATAAGCTCCTCTACCTATTTGGCTTATTAAGGTATAAGCTCCTTTATAGTTATAAAGTAGCGTAGATTATAGTAATCTAAGAGTATACAAGTAGTATAGCTCGCGTACTTAAGGTAGTGTCGCCACTATTTAAAGCAGTTAACTATAGCTAGTAGTTCCTTATTATGGGTATAATACCTAACTTTAGGTCCCTAGAATTTTCTACTATAAAATACTACTAGTCTCTAATAGAGCTGGGTAGCGTCTGGATACCTATTAGGTTATAGTAGGATACTAGCAAAGGCAAAATTTAATACATTAGTAATTATTATTAATGGCTAATCTAAGTTAAAATGCCGCAGCAATAAAGCTTCTATAAACTTCGCGTAAAGTTTCTAAAAGGCCTCCTAAACCTTTCCGGGCTATAACTATAGCTTATACTATTTAGTTAGTCCCTTCTTAGTTTTCTTCCTTACCACCTTTAAACTTTTTGCTCCTTAGGTTAGGTCTTAGAAAGCTTCCGTAATATAGTTAGATAGGTATTAGGCGACGTCTAAGTAGTTATAGATAAAGCGCCTATAGAAATTAGCAAAGCCTAAAAACACTTAAATATCCTAGTAGCTCTCTAGCTCCGGCCACTCCTAAATCATCTACACCCGTACTAGGTCTATAACTATACCTATAGGCGTTATAATATAACCTAAAAACTTAACCTACTTAGTGTTAAAGATATACTTTAACGCCTTAGCGTAGAGGCTCTAATTATCCAAACATTCCAGCACTTCGCGGATATATTACTCGTGTTAATCCTTATCTTCTAAGTAGATTAAGATATTATCTAAATAAACGACGTATATGCGGTTAACTAGTCCCCCTAAGGCTCTATAAATATACAATTAGAATATTATAGGCGCATTAGCTAGCCTAAAAGGCATTACTAGATACTTAAAGTGGCCGTATTAGGTCTTAAAAGCGGTCTTCTACTTATCCCCTTCTTTAATATAGAGCCTATAGTAGGTGTCTTATAAATCTAGCTTCGTAAAGATCTTCACCTTAGATAGTTAATCCAGCATTTCACTAACTAGTAGTAGTAGGTAACAGTTCTTAATTATAATCTTATTAAGACCGTAATAGTCTACGCATAGCCTTATAGTTCCATCTAGTTTTAGGATAAAGAGGATTAGTACGCCTAATGGCAACTTATTAAGCCGGATCCACCCCTTTTCCAGTAACCTATTAAGGTACTCCCGTAGGATCTTAAGCTCTTTACGCGAGAGGTTGTAGATAGGAAGGTTTAGTGGTTATTTACCTTCTTCTAAATTAATTATATAATCATACTCCAAGTTCTATAGTAGAACTTTAGCTCTCCTACCCAAAAATACCCTTAGTAAGTCCCTTAGGCCTACTAGAATATTTAACAAATTAGGGTCGCGTTTATCCTCCACATTATTGTTAGGTAGGTTCCAGAGCTCCCTTAGAATACTCACGGGCAGTATTGTGCGCCATAATAGTTACTCGTATATAGTTGCTACTATACGTTACACCGTTTTATGCGGTAGCTAGTAAAGGGTAAGGAAATCCTTAACACAGCGCTCGAGGTGCTATAGCATACTCTCCGTATATTACTTAAGCCATAATAACCCATAACGGTTAAAGTATCTCATAAGATCCTTAAGATCGCTACTTCCCTACAATATCTCCGCGACCTATCCGGTAGTTCCCTATAGGGTCTCCGTTATAGAGGGGTTATTACCTATACTAGGCTCTATACCCATCTTACTATTAAACAGGGGTTAAATCCGATACTCCTTTAGGTATAGAGCGTACACTATTTTACCTAGGGCTACATTCTCTAAAATATCCTTTAGGCTTATTAGTAATATACGCCCTTCCGAATCTTTATCATTCCACTATTTAAAGGCTCCAGTTTTAAAGCGTATCTTAGGATCTACTTCCGCTAGCTAAGGGTATCTAAGAATAAGGTTATAACCTATAAAGTTAGCCGCCCAAAAGGGTTGCGGGCCAACCACCTTAGTACGGTTATGCATATCGGCTACTAACACTATAAGCTTATGGGCACTATATAGCTTAATCCAATGCTTATCCAGAAAGCCTATAATAGGTTTCCGCTACCTTTATAATGGGATAAGTTTATGCTCTTTTACCAAATTATATTATATAAGATTAATTTCGGCACTACTATTATATAGTGCTTAGAACTATTATACCTTACCCATAGGGAGTATTATTTCTAGCTTAACAGCAATATAGAGAGTCTCTCCTTCCGTATCTTGCCCTAGTTACAGCTAAAAAAGGTCCGCAACTAGGGCTTTTCTTTTTTTAGATTATTAGTACGGTTGTCGCTCTGCTTATTTTTCCAATAAAATCTACCTCCGGAGTTTTCTTTTAACTTCTTAGAGTATTCCCATAAAGGTGCCGGATAGGTATTAGGTTAACCCCAGGAGTCTTTCCCGTTATTTAAGGTTCCTAACTTTAACCCTTCTAAAGTTCTCTTTAAGAACGGCTTCTTTAATAGTTAGGTCTGCCCTACGTTACTACTAAAGTGCCCGCGCTTTTAGTGACCCCCTAGCTTTCTACCAGAAGAGGTCTGGTTTCTTATTATATCTTTAGCGTTTAGAACTGCTTATTCAAAATCCGTATATATAGTAATCCGCAATAGGGCTCCTACGTACTTTATTTTATTACAAATTGCTAGCTTAATTCTAGCCTAAATAAATCTAATCTTCTCCTTCTTACAGATGCTACCATCTTTATTTTTAAAGGGCTCTAGATCTATCTGCTAAGCATAAGTTTCCATAAAGTTTATAAACTGGCGGAAGTTATAGCGGTCTAGCTATATCCTATTCCAGAATAGCTCTATATTATTATATTATACGACATACGGATCTTAAGTCCATTTCTTTAGAAAAGTTTACAGCTATAGCCATATAGTAATTTACTCTTTATTAAGCTAATTAAGTGCAATCTAGTTTAGTAATCGGTCTTTAATCTTGCTGATAATCCAGTATATACGCTCTTTAGTATTATCTCGTATTATTAGTATCTTAAAGAAGTTATTTACCTTATAAACCCAATCATCTAACTACTGGGCGTTAGGTTTATAGCGGAGTTCTAGACTACTAAAGGCCTTAGCCAATTGGTCTATATCCTTTTTCCATTTATAGCGTAGATAACTCTCTAAGTCTTCTATACCTCCTTAGGTAGGTACTAAGTAGCTCCCAAAAAGCCCTTAGCCTTAACTAGGTTATAAAAGAATTTGCCTAGCTTAGATTAGACCCTATTAGATCTAGATTTACCCTTAAAGGGTTCTAATATATTTATTAGTAGCTTCCTCCTATATAGCTTCTAAGAGCCTTATAACAGCTTCCTAATATCCATCTTAAAGGAGATTAATATAGGGCTCTTAACCTTCTAAACTCGGGCCTAGGGAGGCTCCTACTATAGAGGTAGTATTAGTACTAGTAGCTAGTGTGGGCTTCCCAATAAGGCTCGGGTCTTAAGTCAGTAATTAGCTTAAATTACCTAAAGGGGTAGGCCCGCTTAGCTCGTAAGCAGTCTATATACCACTACTATACTAATTATAGGCCGGTGGTCTTCCGGAAGGGTTCCGGTTGGTTCCCTAGTCGGATGCATTAGTATATTCCTTTGGCATTTCTAGCTTAGGGGAAGATCTTAGAATTACCTCTAGCGCTTAATCTTCTAATTGGCCTGGGTGGGGCCAGAGGGGTTTCAGTTGCTTTCTGGCAGCATTATAATCGTTATAGAGGGTATCTGCGTTTTCCTTAGCGGTAACTATAGGTGTACGAGAGTCTTTAAGCTCCTGGAGTATCTAGGTATTAGGGCTCGTTCGGCCGTCTTGCTTAGAGGGTTATATTATCGCAATCTCTTACTATTGGAGGGACCTTCCTGCCTTTATGCGACGGCTTTCTATAAGGTATCTATAGAGTTTCCGTTTAGGTCATCGCGAGATTTTAAGGGAAAATAGTGGTTATAAATAAAAGATATAAATAAACAATCTAGTCCTTAAAGCCAACTACCCTTCTAAAAAAGAGTAGGAAGGATTTAAATATAAGGGGATCTTATAGACAAGGGGCTATAAGGACACGATTAAAACAAGATAGATTAGTAAGAGAGACAAATCCTTAAGGAGGTAAGGCCTCTGGGATCGTGGAGACTATATACTACGGGCACGTGCCTCCGGCACGTGACCGGCGATTATCTAAGGGGCGTCCAGGGGTTGTCCTAAGGGCAACCCGAGGTGTCCGCAATAATATCCCTTATATAAATCTTATCTTCTATTACCTAGGCGCTGTTTATATTACCTTTTAGTTTCGCGTACTAGTCTTCTATAATGTTTCCCGCCCTAACGTCACTATTTAGCTAAAAAGATATAGAGTGCTTGCGAACTTATTTATAAGCGCGGCGGGATCTAATATATATACTCTTACATCTTCCCACTCTTTCTACTTTGGCTTATACGCCTTTATAGTATTTTTTAAGCGCTAGGCCTTATAAATATTCTATAGCCGCGCCGTTTAGGCCTTAAATTTGCTCTAGAGGCTATAAGGGGGGGAGGCTAGGGGGGTTTCCTTTAACTATAAAGTGGACTATAGGGTAAGAAGATTCTTAAAAGACTCTATATCTATAAGAGGTAAGAGGGGAGATATATAAGCGTGGTGTAGGTAAATAGAGCTACCAAACACGTAAATATTAAAGAAAAAGAAAGAAGAGGGCTCTATATTATAAAATTATAATTATAGCGGGCCTTTCTATATAAAATTAGAAGCCCTATATAAGCTAGAAGCTAGCGCAGGTATAAAAATAGGAGAGGGTTAGAAAATAAAATTATTAAGGCGATAATAAGGTTAAGGGCATGCGTTAAGGACCTTTATACTAACCTAGTACTAACCTAAGCCTTAAAAACGCGTCTAAAAAGTAGGGGCCACTACTAAAGGGGGGGGGGTAATATTTGGACGATATATATAAGAGGCTAGCCTAACCAGAACATATAATTATCTAATTAATAGTGTAGAATAAGAGTTATAGGTAAGTAGAAGATAAGTTAAGGTAGAATAATCTTTACATAATAAAGGACAAATGCTTTCTAACCTCTTTTATTTAGAGACTAATTGCTAGCTCTTCTCTAGAGAAGAACTAGCTCCCTATATAATCCTTCTAAGACGCTAGTAAAACCCTTTACCCCTTATTTATTTAATTGTATTTCCTAGAATATAGATAGAATATAAATAGGACATAGATAAAACCTTCTATTGTCTTATCTAATATATACCTTCCGGGGGATTCTATTATAATTACCTCCCCTTTTAGGGTCTTAGTCCTCTAAGACTTCGCCTCTACTAAGCTTTTATAGAGTTCCAGCTAAAACTACTAGGGAAGATTCTTAATAGAAAGGTACTCTATAATACGGCTTATAGCTAGTTCTTTACTAGTATAGAACTTTACTTTATCTTTAGTTCCTCCACTCTTCTTCCACTATAGCTCTTTATAATGCCTTTATAATAGAACTGAAATAATAATAATAAAAATTAGATAGGATTTACCTTTTTTATTATAAGAGTTTGTTATAAATTAATCTAAAGGTTATCCTATGCAACGCGCCTATAAGCTACTATTCCCATTTACCTAAAATAGGTTCTAATAATAATGTCTTTATTTTAATTTCTTCTAGCCTATAAGCTATCGTCTCTTACGCGTCTTTTTATTAATAATACTATTCGTCTTATCTTTTAGTAGACTGTTTTTACTATATTTTAGCTTCTAGCTTCTATATCTTTAGCTATTCTTTTATAACTACTCTATTCTCTTCTTATAATATATTTATAAGTAATAAAGTCCCTATTTTATCTCTATTAATAATGCTAACTTCCTATAGTATTCTTTTATAATATCTTATAGTTATACTACACGTTCCCTAATCGGCGGCAGTGTTATTTTAGTGCTACCCTAGACCACCTCTATTGCTCCTACAGTAATCTCTCTAAAGTATTACCGTTGTTATATTTACGCGCTTATGCTAGACCCGTTTTACGCCTATAAGATACCTTATTCTAGTAAAAACAAATCTAAGTATTTCTATTGCCGCAGTAAGAAAAAGACCTACGTTCTAGTATTTTCCATTCTATCTTATTCTAAATTTCACTAATTATATTAGATCCCCGCTATTTATACATATAAGACTTATAAGCTCTATTACGCCATCTAGGATTTCCGCCTATATTTAAATAGTAATAGATAGAGATAGAAGGTATCCACTCTTACTTATAGGCTCTTTAATTAATAAGGGTCTCCACTACTATAGAGAAGTAATAATCTCGGATATATAGTATCTAAGAGCGTATATGCGAGCAGCTTACCTTTATAAATAATAACATTCATACTCTTACGTGGGCCTTTCTAGCTAGGTAAGTTTCTCTAGTAATATATTTAGGAACTATACTAATTTTCTTAGCCAACAGCTTTTAGATCCCTACTTAAATACTAATTTAGAGCCTAGGGATACTAAGGATAGCAATAAATGTTAAGATAAATGTTCTCTTTACCGGTCTTCCGCCTATGCTAGTCCTTCCAGCTCCCGTTATACTAAGAAGAATATTAGTAAAAGTGCTAATACTTCTAGAAATAGAAGTCCTAATAATACTATTAATAATAACGTTAAGATAGAAGGGGAGGCTCCTATTACTACTGCTAGTATTTAAGTTATTATCCGGTTCTTCTCTTCTTCTTATAAAATAGCTTTATATAGTACTTCTCGGGTGCCTTTAGAATGCCCTATTATTAGGAATTAACTTTATACTTTAGGGATGCCTTTATTCTAAGCTTTAGTAGCAATTTATATAAAGGCAGTGCACTACTATAATCCCTATATATAATAAACAGGTAATATTCTAATAGGTACTTTATAATTTTTTAAAAATTTTAATTCTTTATAGGCTGTCTTTTTGCTCCTCTTTATACTATTAACTCTACTATATATCTCTAGTGCCAGACTAGATATTTCCCTTTTATCCCTAAGGGTCTTTCTAAATCCCTAAGACCTCTTCTTATATTACTACTACTTATTCTTAAACAGCGTCGTCTTTAGATAGTATCCCTAGTAGTTCTTCTATAGATTTTATAGGCTTCCCCTTATAGGGTTCTAGGATCCCTATTATAATAGCAAAACGTTTCCGTTTTTAATGCCTATACTTAACCTTATGGTTTTAATTTATAGGGTTTTCCCTATTATCTTATCTATAGCATATCCGGAACCGTTAGCGAATCTTTACCTTTAGTCCTAAGGAAGGTTTTAATTACCATATCGTATCCTAGCTAAAGGTGCTCCTTAGGTTCCTAACTATTATATACCTAAAAGTATTCTTTCTAATAGATTAAGAATTCGCGCTTTTTCTAGCGCTATCTTTAGTCTAAAATATCTTCTATATTTTATTCTAGTTCCCTATTAATTTTGCTAGGGGGTAGCAGTTCCGTACTATCTCTTCTCCAGTATAGCTTTAGTAAGAAAATATAAAATATAGGATATATTAAATATAATTTCGGCAATTCTAATTTATAGGCTTAATTTCCTTTAGTTTTCTTAACTATCTTAAAGGGTCTAAGCTACTGGTAATCCAGCTTCTTCTTAATACATTTTATTTAGATATTTTTTATAAATAGTAAGACTTCGTCTCCTATCTTAAATTCTTTTAGTATATATTTTTTTATTATAGTACCTTTTTTGCATAGCCTAAGCGTCTAGTAAGTGCTTTTTAAGTTCTTTTCTATAAATTCTTATCTACTTAATTCTCTTAGACGCTACTAGTGCCTCCCTTTTAAAAACAATATCCTTAACATTTTAAGGGTTATTTGCTTTTACCCCAAACAATGCTTTATAAGGGGTTATTTTTATACTGCTATAAATACTTATATTGTATACGTATTACGCTAAAGCTAATTATAATATCTAATTATCCTATTAATAATTAATATAGCAGCGGAGGTAGTATTCTAATAACGCATTTAGACGCTCCGTTAGCCCATCTATTTATAGGTAAAAGGTAATACTTATTCTTCGCCGTATTTTTAATAAGAGATAGAATAAAGACTAGAATGCGCTATTAAATACAGTACCTCTATTAGATATAATTCCCCTTAGTATACTAAATAAGAGCTACCGTTTTAAAAATAGGTCTGCCAGTTCTATTACTGTAATTATTATTATAATAGCAAAGTACCCTAAAAACTTTATGTATCTATCGACGATTACTAGAATAGCGTTAGCAACCTCTCCCGTTCTTATTTTAGTAGGGGGTAAGCCTATTATAAAATCTATTATTAATTCTAATATAGGTCCCTATAGAATAGGAAGCACTAATAACTCGCTATATAGGCGATGTCTAGATATCTATACCCTTTAGTATATATTATATCTTAATATATAGTTCTTAACCTCTTCGGACATTCTATCCTAAAAGTATTTCCTTTAAATAGCCTTAAGGGTTCTATTAGCACCATAGTAACCCCTAAAAGGGTTATTATAAAAAACTTTTAAATTTTTATTTTAAACCGCTTGGTCCTTTAGGATATATAGCACTCTTAAAATATAATAAACCCTTTTAGTTTTACTACTATAGCTTCTTAATAACTCTAGCTAAGTTAGTCTTTATTATATCTTTCTACCTCTCCCCAAAAACAAAGGCGTCCCTCTATTATACTTAAAGAAGAAGATCTAAAAAGGTTTTATATAGATTACTTACTTCTATTTCGCCTACCGCTATTATAGATATAAGGTATAACATAAAACGTTTTAAACCATTAGTGCTAGTAGATTCTCCTACTATTATATAATATGCCACGCTATAGATAGGTATCTTACCTATTTCCCTTAAATCTGGATACTTATAGCTAATACGCTGTTAAGTTAAAGATACCGTAATACCCCTAGCATATTCCGTAGAATTCTCGCTAATTCTAAAGTATACTAACCTTATAATATCTACCTAGCCTATAACCTAGTCCATAACTATATCCTACGGCTCTATAATTATAGTGCTTCGCAACTATATCGCCGGAACCTCTGCCCTACTATAAAATTCTATAGTTTTAGGAAAAGGGTCTTCTTTTTTTTTTAAGCAAATTTTGTAATATAGGAATTATTTCCCCTATACTATCCTAGATTCTTCCTATCTTATAATCCAGACATCTTAATAACCTATTAGCGGGATTTATCTTTCCTAGGCGGTACGTAATTTTAAAGTTATACTATAATAGTGCCTCTGCCTATCTAGCTTATTAACTACTTAACACCTTTATAGTTATAAAGTATTCTAGGTTATTGTAGTCTATAAGGACTTTAATAGGGTAATTACTTCCTATATAATAATGCCGCTAGTACTTTATTACTGTAACTATTATAAGTAGCTCCTAGTCGTGCGTTATATAATACTATTTTATAGAGGTTGTTTTCCTTAACCAAAACGCTATAGAATACTATTCTCCGTCTTTTAATTAAGATATAATTGCCCCTAAGGTAAAGCTAGATATATCCGTTTTAAGGTATATATATAGCTCCTAGTAAAAGTATATTAGAATAGGCGCTAATATAAATAAATTCTTTAATTAGTCTATAGTTTACTTAGCAACTTCCCTAAATATAAAGAGTCCTAACTTTTTACTATTCTTAAATCCTTTTAGTAGATTGGTAATTAGAAGTATTACTTATAAATAATAAATAATAAATATTTAGTAGAAGTTTACTGTGCCTAAAAAAAACCTATACTTCTCTAAATGTTATAGGGTAGGGCTATTCTTTAATAGTGTCCACCCAACTTTTCCCTATTAATACTCTATTAACGCTAATAATAAAGCCTAGAAAATTAATGCTAGTAGTATAAAATATGTACTTTTTTAGGTTTATATAGAGCTTATATTTCTATAGTCTTTTTAATACTATTCGCACGTAACGTATATATGCTTTATAGTTATTAGAGTAAACTATAATGTTATTAAGGTAGACTATATATATTATATCTAATAGGCCTAATAATACCTTATTAATGTAGGCCTAAAATATCACTAGTGCGTTAATAAGCCTAAATAGCATTACTAGGTACTTAAAGTGGCTATACCGTATTTAAAACGCCGTTTTCTACTTATTACGGGCTTTAATCTGGATTTAATAGTATATATCTTTTAGATCCAATTTTATAAATATCCTTACGCCTAATAGTCTGTTAATAAGCTCCCCTATTAAGGGTAACGGGTAGTAATTCTTTATAGTAATCTTATTTAGCGCCTAATAGTCAATATAGAGGCAAAGGGTCTTGTCTTTCTTAGGTATAAATATAATTAGTACCCCTACTAGGCTTATAGAGGGCTAAATCTATCCTCTCTAAAGATTGTCTACTATATATTAACATAATACCGCTAGCTTATTTTTTAATAGGTTATATAGTAGTCCAAAAGGAGGTTATTTATCCCCTATATTTATCTCGTACTTAACTAATATAGGGTTAAGTAAGGTTTATGCAGCCTCTTTACTAAAAATATCCTCTAAGTTTATATATTCCTATAGAATCTCTAGTTCCTTAACTATGTATAGCCGGATATCTAAAAATAAATATCCTATATCCCTGTTCTTGGTGTTAAGAGTAGTATATATAGTATATGCCCACCCTTCTTCTTATATATAGTTTAAGAAAGTCTTTTAATCTTTAACTATAATGTGCGGTTAAGACTTTTGATATTAATACAAGGCTAAAGGCCAATTAATATCCGGATTAACTTAGTAAAGCTATAGATATCTCAAAATAAGGTTATACCCCTTAATTTCTACGGTATAGAAGCGCATCTTTTATATATTTTATAGACCATCGCGGTCCTAGCTAGCCATAGAAAAGGCCTATTCCCCGTAGTATAGAATTTAGTGGCCTCTAATACTTTAAACGGTATATACCTATAAGCCGCTAAGGTCCAAATCTAATTCTTTTACTAGTAATTAAGAAATAAACCCTATAGTCGCGCCGCTGTTTATAAGGCAGTCTTATATTACCTATTTATTATTAACTTAAATAGAGATAGAAATAACTATACGGCAGCTTACTCCCTCCTTCTCTTACTAGCCTAGTATAAGGGAGTAAAGATCTACTAGGCTTTCTCTTTTCCTAATTAATCTAACTCTTATTTCTTCTACTAGTAAAAGCGCTTTATATAGCCCTTCTTACCATAGTTATAATAAACGCGTAACTCTTAGTTCTACTTATTTAGATTAGGTTTTTACCTATTATTATTCTAGGGCTAACTAGCGTTACTTTAGGGCTTTAAAGCCTGCTCGCGTTATTCTTCTATAGAGTAGTTAGGTCGGAATCTACCCCTATTATTAAAGCTAGGTCTAGTCCTACGCTCTTTATTATTGGCGTCTTATTCCTTTCACTTACCTAGATAGTCTCTTTTAGTATTCTTAATCTAAGTAGCTTTAGAGATAAGTTTTTCTTAAAAGGTAGGAATTTCGCCCTTCTCCTGTATAGCCTATTAAATCTTAGGTTATAACTTAGTAAGTAGCTAGTAAAGTTATATAGTGTTACCCTATAGGTCTAAGTAAGGTATATTATCTTCTAGTTCTTCTAAGTAATTTATAAACTAAACTACACTCTAGCCTTCTCGCTATTTAGCGTTATGGTATTACTAATTATAATCTATCCCTTAATTAGTAGGGTTTTAGACCTAATTAACTAACTAGGACTTAAGTTTACTAAATTTAAGGGGTATAGTAAGTTTCTTATAGCGTATCTATAAACTCTTAACGGTGCTATATAGGAAGGTAAAAGCAATTAGTATTTAATTATACTTGTTAGAGTAACATTTTAGATTTAGTTAAAACTTAGTTTTATATTAGCGGATAAAACGATTATAGTTCTGGAGACTATTACCATAGTACTTATTAAGTTCCTTTATACGGAATTTAGGTTTTTCTAACATTATAACATAGTATAGTATTACCCCTTTAAGTCCGCTTCGTGTCTAGGGTATCTATATTTCCCCTAATTATCCTTATAATTATTTTTAATAGTTTTAATATACTTATCTTAATTATATCTCTAACTCCTTTATTTTTTATAGGGTTTCGCATAGTAACCACTCCAATAACTTTCTAGCGGTAATTATTTCTAAGGGTCTCGCAAGGTTAGACGAATTAGCCGTGGCTTCTTTATAAAAAGAGGAAATGCGCTCCTTTAGGGAGACTCTCTAAGCCTCTTACGGTGGGGGCGTCGTTTTAGGGGATAAGGAGGTATAGCCCGTTATCGTTAATTAATAGCCATATATTCCTTCTATAAAGGATTAAAAGCGATTAAAATTATAAGAGGCCAGTTTAACTAGAACGTATAATTATTTAATTAATAGTATAAAATAAAAGTTATAGGTAAGTAAAAGATAAGTTAAAATAAAATAATCTTTACGTAATAAAGGATAAATGCTTTTTAACCTCTTTTATTTAGAGACTAATTGCTAGCTCTTCTCTAGAGGAGAACTAGCTCCCTATATAATCCTTTTAAGATACTAGCAAAACCCTTCGCCCCTTATCTATCTAACTGTGTTTCCTAGGACGTAGATAAAATATAAATAGGACATAGATAAAACCTCCTACTGTTTTATCTAATATATACCTTCTAGGGGATTCCGTAACAATATATAAAGGACCTTAAGGGGTTATATATAACCTAAGGTTATACTAAACCTAACCTAGACCTATAATACCTATTATATATTAGGGGGGGTAATTTAGCTTAGTTATAACCTAGGTTAATATAAGGTTAGGGCTACCCCTATTAATAACGCGCGCGAACCCTATATAAGGTCGCGCAGCAACTACCCCTAAGTACCCTCGCACGCTATTTTAGGCTAAAAGGTATATAATTTAAGTTTAATTAGTACCTCCAGGCAGTTGCGTAATATTACTCTAAATTTATAATACCTAAACGCGCTCTACCCCTATATTAAGGCGTTTTAGTTACTATAATATAGTTCTATATTAAGACGTCTTAGTTACTAAAGTATAGTCCTATATTAAGGTGTCTTAGTTACTATAGTATAGTCCTATATTAAGGCGTCTCGGTTACTATAGTATAGTCTTATATTAAGGCGTCTTGGTTACTATAGTAGTTTTATATTAAGGCGTTTTAGTTACTATAGTATAGTCTTATATTAAGGCGTTTTAGTTACTATAGTACAGTTTTATATTAAGGCGTCTTAGTTACTATAGTAGTTTTATAGTAAGATAGTATTATATATATATATACTACTTAATACGGAGCCTTTTCCTTCCTTTCCCGACCCCCCCCCCAAAGGGCTAGTAGTTAAATATTCTTATAAAGCTAATCTAAAGAACGCCGGTCTTATAGCTGCTCTAGCTAGTTAATAGCCTATCTCTTATCTCTTACTATACCGTCTTTTACGCGCTATCTTATATCCTTAATTATCCTATAGCGACGGCTATAGAATATAGCCTCGCCGTTAACCTACTAGCGCGCCCCCTAGCAATAATTAAGAGCTTTAATTAACGGCCTACCTACTAGCCTTAAAGTCCACTTAGCTTAGAGCTTAAATACTAAATTACTGCCCTAAAGCATTTTATATTTCCTGAGCAGCGCCTATAGGTTAAGGATAAATAGGAAAGGTAGTTAAGTATTTACTTACGCCTACGCTAGCGGGGGTAGTGCGGATATAGTAAATAGCTAAGCGGGGGGTGCGGATATAGTAGATGGCTAAGTAGGCGGTGCGGGTATTGGCTAAGCGGGCGGTACGGATATAGTAGATAGCTAAGTAGGTGGCGCGGATATAGTAGACGTTATAATAGACGGTATAAGTTTACCTAGAGGTAGATATACGGACTTTATAGGCCCTATTTAGATACCTATCTTTCCTTACTAAATTTATATAGGTATAGGTGCAAATAATACTAATAACCTTTTTATCTTATTAAGGCGTTTTAAGATTATATGCATATATAATTAAACCCCTTTAATCTCTAAGATTGCGGCCTTATATCTTAGCTTAGCTACGGCCTTATAGGCAGGCCAGTATTTCTGCATTATTAGCTTATTTAGCGTAACTGTGTTAGCTAGCGAGTTTTCTATCTATATAGTAAACCTCTAGTACTCCTTATAGCTAAAAAAGGGAGTCCTTTTATAGGGGGTGGAGCGGGAACTGCTTATATAGGATTACTAAGTCCTATAATAGAATTACCCTAAGTATATAGAGGAGGCGTAGAAATCCTAAGCCTATAAGGTTAAACTATATAACCTTATTATTGGCCTTATTTAAGTAGTAGGTCTCTATATATTTTAGCTAGACGTTAGTCTTAGGCTATATCTTTAATAGAGGGCCTCCTTTAGCACCTTCTACGCGTAGGGGAGAAAGTAGCCCTTTTTTTCCTTTAGGAAGCTAGCAATTAACCGCATAAACGTATAGAGTAGGTAGCTAAGGTAAGCTCCCGTTATCGCGTTTATATTCTAGTATCCAGTCCATCTAATTTAGATCTTCTTAACGCTGTTAAGCTTAGTATGCTAGACACTCTACTTATAAGCGCTATAGGTCTTCTTTTTTAAGTAAATCCCTACTTCCTAAAATATCTTTTTTTTATTTTTAAACTGCGTATAATAGCTTAACGGCCGTTATAGTACTTTAATACTGCCAGGGAAGACGTATAGGTTATAGTAGTTCTCTAGCTACTAAAAGGATAGAAAGCTTTTAGCACCGTTCTTACCCTAGCGGTTAAAGAAGTAGAAGGCTATTATAGAGAGAAGGTAGAGGATAGGGTTAGCGTTCCGTATATAGCCTATATACTTAACCTTACCGTGCTAGTTCTGCTTCCCCTATATTATTAATACAATTATATACAGCGCTAGCTTGTTTAGCTTAGGCCCTTTATTCTTTAGTTTAATAAGGATAAGGTTAGTAAGCTAAACGTCCCGTCTACTCTTACCTTAGGTAATAGTAGTATGGCCTAAGGAACGGGTTAGAAAATAGTAGCTATACGGACTAGATAGGGTATATAGTAGTAGTAATATATAAACCTAATAAATACTTAGCCGTAGTTTAAAAGTAAGACTTAACTAAACCTAGTATCTTAGAGCCCGTCTTCTAATACTAATTAATCGCCCTTTTAAGCCCTTTAATGTTATAGCTGCTAGTAATTATAAATAGGCCTTAGTTAATAAAGTTAACGCGTTAAATCCGGTCCTCGTTATAGCGGACGCTATTTAGTATTACTAAGAGTTTTACCCTCCGTAGCGGCTATAAGGCCTTACCTTTTAATTACTATATATAAAGCTTAGTAATAGCGGAGACATAGCTATTTATAACTAAGTATTAGACTATTTTATTAAATAGGGCGTCTAGGGCCTCCTTATCCTATATCTCTTCCTTATCCTTTATAGCTTCCTCCTCTATAGCTACCGCTGCCCCTATAGCTGCCCTCCCCCCTAGCTATCCTCTTACTATCTTTTGCCTCTTTTTTACTTACTTACTATCTTTTTACATCTCTTTTTATTTTAACTTCCGTTTTTAATAGCTAGCGGCCTATAATTCTTAGTTAATAACTTACTACTCTAGAAATAGGTAAATCTTATCTTCTATTACCCGGGCGCCGTCTATATTACCTTTTAGTTTCGTATACTAGTTTTCCTACTCTTTTTACTTTAGCTTATACGCCCTTATAATATTCTTTAAGCGCTAGGCCTTATAAATATCGTATAGCCGCGCCGTTTAGGTCTTAAATTTGCTCTAAAGGCTATAAGGGGGGGAGGCTAGGGGGGCTTTCTTTAACCGTAAAGTAGACCGTAGGGTAAGAAGATTCTTAAAAGACTCTATATCCCACAAGAGGTAAGGGGGAAGACGCGTAAGCGCGGTATAGGTAAATAGAGCTACCAAACGCGTAAATATTAAAGGAGAAGGGAGAAGAGGGCTCTATATTATAGAATTATAATTATAGCAGGCCTTTCTATATAAAATTAGAAGCCCTACGCGAGCTAAAAGCTAGCGCGGGCATAAAAATAGGAGAGGATTAGAAAATAGGATTGTTAAGGCAATAATAAGGTTAAGGGCGCGCGCTAAGGACCTCTATACTAACCTAGTACTAACCTAGGCCTTAAAAACGCGTCTAAAAAGTAGGGGCCACCACTAAAAGGGGGGGTGATATTTAGACGATATGTGGAGGACCTTAGGGGGTCGTGCGTAACCCGAGGTTATGCCAAGCCTAACCCGGACCTCCGATACCTTCGGTCGTATACATGCCCTTTTTTGCCTGCGACCCTTTTTGCCCATATGTACCCTAGCCCAGTCGTTTAGATCAGCTGACGTGAATGACGTCTTCAATCAATCGTGTCCTTAAAGGCCGCAAAGCTTCTTATGAAATCCTCGAGGTCCTAAAGGAACCATTTGTGCTCAAAGCGAGGGTTTTACCGTCTCTAGACTGTTTCCCACTTTCGTCCTCCGATGTTACTTACAAGCCGTAAGATCTTTTGCTAGCGTCACATTAGAAATATGACTTATAAAGCTCTAGAGTCGTTACCAAAGATATATTGCGAGAACGAGAAATACGGAATCATCAAGTGCCTGCTATTCTAGCATGCCCTTATATCCGACAGCTCGAGGATATCATTGACAGGAAAGAAAATGAGCAGAATTTTCCGTCCGACCCTAACATCAAGACGAGGCTGGTTTTAGAGTGGATGGATACCGACCTATGGCAACTCCGACCATACGACAAGTTAACGAATCCAAGGCTGCCTCAGGTCGTGGCAAAGTCCGTCCTCGAAGCTTTAGTGGTCTTTCAGAAACTCCATGCTGTGCATACAGGTAAGTTTTACGGCCTTGCTTTTATTATCCCTCTAACTACCCATTCGCAATAAATCAGATGTAAACCCGAATAATATATTCGTGTCGAACTTAGATCAATCTACACCCACAGTCAAACTTGGCGACCTAGATAACGGTGAGTTCATGGCATATTACTATAGTGCGGCGGGCTTTTGCTAAGTTAAGACAAGCCTTTGCGGAAGGTGTTGCAAAAAACAATCCTAATGCGCAAACCCACGAAACACGTGCTCCAGAGGTGTGGAAAGGTCTTGGAGTTTGGCATGCCTCTGATATCTGGTCTCTAGGAGTGAGCGTACGTTTAGTGTGGCTCAATTTTTATCTATCTCGAAGCTTTCTAACGCTGGTAGCTGGTTCACTGGCTTATGTCGCGCACCTTGTTCGGTCCCCGAGATAAGATCATTCAAGATCACAGAACCGCTTGGTGCCTCGCCAAAATAGTTAGACTTATAGGGCCCATAGAGATACCCGAGGATCCGAATTATAAGGACGAATTTGAACTCGCACACGACCTCGAAGAGTCAGAGTATCAGCATCCCCAGACAGGGCAGCTAACCCCCTACATAACCTTAAAGTCTTTACGACAGGAATTGGAGCAGCTTCCCCGAGACGTATGCTCGCGGGAATGTATTGACTTTCTCGAGCATCTCTTGGTTATTGATCCGACTCGGCGACCGACTGCTGAAGAGGCTTTGCAGCATCCATTTATCAAGTCAATCTCGTAGTCGAGAAACGATGCTATATTTTTAGTTCCATATATAGTATCTCAACTCAACTATATTTGACGTAATATTTCTGCTCAATCTCCCAATCGCGTTGATTAGATCTTCCATTAAAAGGCGTGGATTATCTAGTGTCGAAGTGAGAATGACGTACTTATCACTGTTTTTGATACCTAGTACCCTATGTCTCATTACCCCGCTATTTACCATCATGTCTCATCGAATGTCTAATTACCTGTTTCCACTACCGAATGACGACGTAGTCGTCATTCTATTTATCACCTATTTGGTGTATATATAGAGGTCTTAGAGCCACATTCAATACTACACACGAGTCCTCATTTTCGGACCTTATTTTCAGGTCAACATCTAGCATCTGTACACAGGATATTTTTATAATCCATAGAAGAAGCAAATCTAACTGATGAAGCCATTTAATCACTGAACGGGGGATCACCAAGGAGGATAAAACATTCGCACTCAAGATCATGAAACTTGAGAACGTTCTTGCAAAGGATCCGAGCCGATCTAACAGCGTCACCAATGTCAATAAAAGCTTTTGCAGTAATGCACTGCACGAATGTGGAAGAGATGACTCACCGCACCGCACGTATTGTATCCAGCGGGGACACTATTGCCTAGTCGCACCAAAAATCAATGCAGCCGTGTTCTAAAGACTAGAACGAGCCAAACAGCCTATCCACGGATGGTAATAGGCAGTACTCAAAAACCGAGTTTGGCCGCGGCTTATTGCGTCATGCCTTATCATGAAACCCCTGTTCATAGACAAATGACGAGGTAAAAGGGAAGAGTCATGCTGTCTTTGTTTTTAATATCAATATCTAAATTCCCAGCGCTCTCATTATCCTCCTACGTCCCTGCCTCCCTCAAATTTCCTTTCTATCCTCAACCTGTTCCTTCAACCATGTCTAGCTTCCGTCAAGTCATCTATCAAGGCAGGACCATCGTCGTTGGCGTTGCGAACATGGTCTATACTGGCCGGGGAACCTCCTTCTATCGTCTGCTCACCGCACTGGATCAGAACCTTGTGGATGATGGATCAGGCGCCGCAGAGGACAGAAGAGGCAATCAAGACCAGTGAGGTTATCCATAATCAATATTGATTAACGATTAATGAATATTGAATATTGAACGCAGGGATGCACATAACCATTAGATCAGTTATATAAGTTATGATTATTATACCGTGTTTTAGCGCCCTCGCGTAACGATCGCTCGTATAAAATTTCAATTATTTTTATCTCCACCAATATAGCTCTAATTAAGGCCATATTATATTTATTGGAATCGCTAAAGCCTAAAGAAACTTTTAATTATACTAAAATATTTAAATAATTAGAAATTTAAGCTACTTTTTATATAGTATTACCTCTTATATAGAGTTTCCTACTTTTTATATTATTTATAACTTAATAACCTCTTAATAAAATTCTATAAAAATTTAAATATAACTTATTAATTAATAAAACTATAATTTTATAATAAAAGAATTTAAAATATAGTAATGTATTTATATTAAATATAACCTTAAAAAAGTAGTATTTTATTATAAACTATATCTATTATTATTATTACTAATAACTTTATTATATACTTATATTTAATATATATTTTATATATATATATAAGTAAGTTTTTTTAATAATTATTAAATATATTAAATATATTAAATATATTATTATAATATACTTTATAAGTAAGTTACTTACTTTATTTTTTATTAAGGCTATAGGGTAATATTTTAATAATAGCTTAATAATAAATTCTAAAAATTAATAATTAAGCTTTTATATACTAGTATATTATTTTATAAAAATTAAGACGTAATATATATTTTATATTATATTATAGCCTTTAAATTTAGGCAGAATAGCTTAATCTTAATAATTACTATATACTTTACCCTTAAATTCTTATAGGGTAATATAATAGTATATAAAAGCTTAATTATTAATTTTTAGAATTTATTATTAAGCTATTATTAAAATATTACCCTATAGCCTTAATAAAAAATAAAGTAAGTAACTTACTTATAAAGTATATT
>Ga0307515_10003870_pt1 | contig 31266 bp, 30 predicted proteins | sample 17_EM_MG_FD_194513 | JGI IMG/M metagenome (GOLD analysis project Ga0307515, IMG submission 194513) | Populus trichocarpa ectomycorrhiza microbial communities from riparian zone in the Pacific Northwest, United States - 17_EM | ecosystem: Host-associated > Plants > Roots > Unclassified | place...
GTGCAGATCCTCTCAGCAGGGAGATTTTGAATTTGGTGGAATTTCTCAACGATTCACACCTTTCCCCCGACATCAATTATCTTCACAGATTTCTTGAGAACCTAAAAGTTACCGCCGTCTCTAATGGTGCCTTGGAACAATTTGTCAAACAATCCGAGGAACTTATCGCCGAAGCCCAAAGGGACACTATTGCCCGGTTTGAATGGGTAGATGGAATGCTGGTCAGGGCGGTCGAGGAAGGGAAGTGGCTTGTTCTGGATAATGCTAATCTATGTAGTCCTTCAGTTCTCGATCGCTTAAATTCTTTGCTTGAACCTAATGGGGTTTTGATTGTGAACGAACATAACACCTCAAGTGGAGATCCTAAATCCGTCAAACCTCATCCAGAATTTAGACTGTTCATCACTATGGATCCAAAACACGGAGAGCTCTCGAGAGCTATGAGAAATCGATGCGTTGAGGTTTTCATCGATCACTTAGTTAGTTTGCCCGAACTTGCACTGGAGGATGACAAGGAGAGGCAGACGGTTGCAAAATTTACTGGGTCAGCTAGTGTAGTGTCCGACATGGCAACATTTCAACTACTGGAGCAAATTGTCAGGACACCCGCAACACCAGAGGAATATTCCGAATTAGTCCGAACAGTACTGGAACACGTACCAAGGAACATTGCTCCTGTATTGAACAGATGGAAGGCACATGTTTGCGATTCAGCTTTGGGGCAAGATCAGCTACAAATTGTTTGTGACGCTGTGGAGGGGCTGCTTCACTTTGTAGCTCACTCCACAGTGAAAAAAGTCGCCGCAGATTTCATTCAGTCTGTGTCTAGTAGACTCCAACTCGGCCCAGAATTCAGTGAAACACAGGTTAGTAACTGTATTCATGTGCATTATTGGATTCTATGGTTATTTCGATTGTTTAGCGATAGGGAAGGGACATGTACTGATAGACAAAATTTAACACTAGCCTACCATTCCTCTCCGTAACACAAGCCTCATTGCAGCTGGAGGCGATGATCCCGCCACCCTTTCATCCTTCTTCAATGTTTCCCGCGAAATATTGGCTATCCAAAAAGTTGAGGAAGGAATCCTCCAGAAAGCAACCACGGTCAAGATGGCAGAGATGAATTTCTTGGAAAGATCAGCATCGAGGAGAGGAATTAAGGCATCAGCCTTTGGCGGAAGCGTCGGTGTTCAGTTATTTGAATTTCTGTGGAACATCAGAAAGGTCGTTAAACAATGGCTTGATGAGAATTCTCAAGGATTTAACCAGACCAGCCTCACCCGAATTCGGGAAGCCCTTGACTTGTGGCGTGACTTGGTTCAGCTCGGCAGCGCTACAGATCTGAATGAGAGTGTGTTTCATGTATACCTCTCGCTCTTCGAGAAGTGGGTCGGGAATGCTACGAAGGAACTACCGCAGTCATGCGTTTCAGCGGCCCAATCTGCATTGCAAGCCTTCCAAGAGCCTTTACAGCTAACTACTGGTTTGTCTATGGAGAAAATGTGGGTGGCCCTTCGGCCCTCGGTCCCTAAGAGTTTGGTTGCCTGGGAACAATATCTGTTATTGAAGGGTATAATGGAGAGGTTTGACAATATTAGGGTTGAAGGTGGGTTACTTATATCTATATCATTCGCTTGATGTGCTGACAGGTTGAGCAGGTAATTTGGACAGAGTGTTGAAGCTGAGGGAATCACTGGTAGAGACTGCAACCGCTCTCCTTACTGATGACATTGAGATCTCCGGCTTGCTTCAGGAGCTCGACATTTCAATCTCAGAACTGGAGAAAGCGCGTAAGACGAACCTAGAGCAGAAATCTGGCGTTTTTGACACCATATTCGATTTGTTATTGAAATTTAAGATGCTGCAGAACCCTACCAACTGGGTACCCCTCACCAACGACAATTTAAGGATGGCGCTTTTTGCTAAACGCTCCACTGAGAGTTTGATTGGATATGGATCACCGAAAATCGCTGTCAACGCCTCGTATGAGCAGGTTATTGGTGATCTTTGGATCTACCCAACAGTGAAGGAAAATGCCAAAGGCCCAAGTAGCATTCTGGGTGGCAATATCGCTGCGGAAATGTTACGCACGAGGTTTGCTATCCAGTTGGTTATCTCTACCGTAATTGGTTACTGATGGTGGTTCCAGTTATATTGCAAAAGAAACGGCCATCTCACAGTTACAGGAACTTGAAACTGAAATCCAGGAGCTCTCAAAACAGTTCACCCTTCACACACCTGAAGTCACAACCAATCGAATCAATCAGTTGAATACGCTTTTGCGGGCAAAATTGAAACAGGTTTGACCTTGTCATCGTTTCGTATGTTGATGTGGATATTGACTTCTGTAGCTCTTCGTAATCCACAAAGACTGCTACGATGACACTCAATATGCGTCAGCAATCCAGTCCTTTGACGAATGCACTCCTCAAAGTCTCCAAAATATCAAGGACAGTCTCCTCTCCACGCAGGTTGGGTATTTGCGAGATATTACCGACGAGCACCTTATTCCCGTTGTCGACTCTTTATTAGAGATCTTAACATCTTCGCACCATGACCGCATCACCATCTCTGGAAAAGCTTGGGTTCACTACGCGCTTGCCTGTATGAAACTATACGTTCCCAATGTTGCCTTCGATCCAGCCATGCAGTCCATGGTCGAGCGCCAGCGCCATCTGGCCAGAAAGTCAGAGATTACAAGCAAGATTGGAGCCGAAAAACTGTTTGAGATCAAGTTTAGCGGGCAGGAAGATAACCACAATATCCAAATGCTAGAGCAGCGCCTCGTCAGTCTCGGCGAGGAACCTCCAAACTCATTGATTGCTCGTCCCATTGACTCCGAGATGTCGAGTCTGCAGGGTGAACTTTCCAACGTGCTTCGGGTAGTCGTAGACAGCCAACCCCACTACCGCCTATTGAATTCAATCTTGCAGAGAGCAGGAAATTTTCGTGCCCAGGAAGCGTTATTTCAGACTAATCTTTCACAACTGCTGGAGCGGTTGGAAAAGGGATACCCTATGTATAAAGATATGGTCGACCCTGTTCTCGGGTTCATCTACTACCTTAAACTCGGATTGTCTCTAGTTACAATGACGTCAGAATCCTCGTCGGATACTGCGGACACCAAATCATTCCTGGCACCTTATGACAACATCTCTCAACGACCTCGGATGCCACAAGCGGTGGAACATGAGGCTCAAATGCTTTGGTTGCGACAGTATGCTGCTCGCAGCTCGACTGAAAGCTATGAGTGTCTCGAACAGCCCGTGCGTGAAAACATCCATTCCATTTTCCAGAAACTGTTCAGAAAATGGAAGTCGGAGACTGTCGAGGAAAAGGAGAAGGCTATTGTTAACCGGAGCTTGTACAATTATCGTGGCGAAGTTGAGGATCACGATAAACAAGAGTTCCAGGAGATGTTTCCAAGCTATGAAGATGAATCGCCCGAGGAGGTTAAAGAACAAAAAGAACCCAGGCTGCTTAACCATAAAGATGTTGCGATCCGAATTGCACAATGTCAGAGCGCTCTATTCACGACCTCCACCGACGTTAATCTGAGTCTTTCGACGCTGGTTCACGATGGGGCCTCTATCTGGATGAAAACTATGGGCGACAGCAGTGCCACATTCACCCACGCAAAGATTGAGGAGTTTTTGCCCGCTATTTTCCTATCTCTCAAGGATACAACGAAATGGGTAAAGGGTGAACGCGATAGCTTCCGCCGATATGACTTTTACACTCATGAGAACCTCGAGCAAGCCCACAAACTGGTTTCCATTGTTAAAGCTATTCACAAACGCATGGTGTATCTCCTTGAGATGTGGCCCGAGAATGTCACCCTCCAAGACGCCGTCGAATCCTGCCAACAGCTTTTTGATTTCCCATCCACCACACCCGTCGCGAGGTTCCTAACTAAGATCGAAAAGCTTCATGGAATTTTGAATGAGTGGCAGGGCGTGGCAAGCAAAGAGTTTACCGCCGCGGAACAGTATAATACGTTGTCACAACTGATTATCAGTTGGAGAAGACTTGAGCTTACTACCTGGCCGCAATTGTTTGATCTGGAAGACGAAAAGGTAAAGCAGAATGCCTTGTCGTGGTGGTTCTTCCTCTATGAGAGCATCGTTGCAAATCCCATAGAGTTACTCACTGAAGATCTCAAGAATCATATTCATCAGTTGATCGCCAATCTTATCAATTGGGTATCTATGTCATCTATTGGGCAATTTTCGCACCGCTTGCAACTGCTTCGGGTCTTTGAGCAGCATATAGCCCGTTTGATTATTGACATCCCTGATATGGAGCTTGTGCGCCGCGCTCTGCAATCGTTTATCCTCTACTATTCACAGTATGAGTCTGCAGTAGCAGAGACGCTGAAGTGGGAGCGGAAAAAAATGGAAAAGGTTGTCGCCGATGTGGTACTGCTGGCAAGCTGGAAAGATACGAATATTATTGCTCTCCGCGACAGTGCAAAGAGGTCTCATCACAAACTCTACAAGACAGTGCGGAAGTATCGACAGCTCCTCGACAACCCTGTGTCCGGAATTATTTCTAGCGGTATGACGGGCGACGATAAAACAACCTTCAAGAACCCCGTGTCGGTCGACCCAAAGGTCGATGCCGAGGCTGTCAAGAAGATCTACGAGGTTTCTGTGCAGGGTTGGAATTCCCGTCCTCTTCGTCTCTGCGACCTACCTGGAGCAGTTGGTATAATGCAACGTGTGTCCAAGATCGCTAGAGACAAAGTCGATGTCGTCGACTTTTTCGACCGTTTCTCGACCTCCATCATCACTACCACCAAGGAGCTGCAAGCGGAGACGCCAGCGATGATGAGCGAAGAGGTGAAGGATGTCATCAAGCATCTCAAGACCCGCAAGCGTAAAGCATTCACCGATAGCTTGAAAGAGCTCCGCCAAATGGGATTGAAGTCGAACCTTAGCACAGCTCAGCTCCAGAAGCAAGCTAGTCTTGAAAAAATCCTCGCGACTGCAGCATCTCTAGAACAGCATGTCAATATAATCGATATATCTGGAATTCAACATTACTTTGTCCGTATCCTGGAGATACTGCTAAAAGCTCAGAACCTAAAGGACTCCTCGCCGGATCTTCAAGGAAACGACGTGTCGAGAGTTGTCGGGTTTATGCAGCACTTGTTGTCAATTAACCTGGAGCAACGTGCTTCTCTTTGCTCAGCACTCGGCGATCTTAGTAAAACCCGAACCGCTACAGAACAGTATAGGGAGCTATCAGACATGAGAGGCGAGTCAACGCTACACGGAAAAGGAACCTTAACAACCACACGCTTCTCGGATGCATTGAGGAAAGTCCGATGGCTTCCCAAACTTTTGGACTTCACTTTAATCCTTATACAAATCCGTTCCGAGTTCACTGGTACGGCCGCCGAGAAGGTTGAGAAAGATATTCTGGAGTGGAAGCAACAGGCCATGGACCTCAGCGATCAACTTGCGAGTGAGAAGCTTGTGCACAGCCGTATCTGGCAGGCATCTACAAAAGCTCTCGTTGATAAGTGTGAAGAGTACCTGGCCATGATTCGATCCCAGATTTCGCAACTTATTGCTCAGAGCCCGGAAATCCGATACGTCATGATGCCGCTGCTACAATGGGCTTCGCCGCTGTCAGCACAGCTGGATGAAGACGAAGACGATGCTATCGTCACCTCTATCATGGAGCTTGATGCATCCCTTCAGAAACTCGCTGATTCCATCTTTGTCGCTCTCCAGAAGCTGAAAGAAGCACAGAGCGCCCTCCCTAGCAACACCATCGAAGCCGGATGGTTACTCAACTACCAGACCGCATCTGCAGCAAGTCTCAAAGCCTTACATATGCGCAATATATCTTACAAGATCGAGAACGCCATCACACAAGCATCACATCTGCAACCCTTTACCACCCAAATTTCATTAGCTGTACGTGCAGTATTTGCCGCCTACTTCCCGATCGTTCAGGAATATGTCAACACTTGCCAGCGTACGCTTCAGCAGACTGCGGCGGCCAACCGTTCAATTTCAAAGGCTACCTTCATCCTCTGCACCACGGCTAACACAATCTTGTCAAAGGGATTTTGCGAGCCCGCTGAGCAAGGCAAAGCAGGTGAATCAAATGGTCAACTGGAATCAGGCATTGGTCTTGGGGAGGGACAGGGTGCAGAAGACATTAGCAAGGACATTAAGCTAGATGAAGACCTCTCAGAGCTTGCACAAGAAAAGGACAAGGAAGAGCGCGAGGATGAAATCGAGGACGAGGAGGATGCTGTGGATATGGGCGACGATGAGATGGAGGGTGAGATGGGTGACAAAAAAGAGAAGGGAGACGAGGAAGAAGATGGATCGGATAATGGTGAAGAGGAAAATGAGGTGGGTGAGGAGACGGGAGATGTTGATGACCTTGATCCTACTGCGGTCGATGAGAAGATATGGGATGAAAAGGCGGATGATAACGACAAAGAGAAGGAGGGTGATACTAAGGGGAAGAAGGAGAAAGGAGATGAGTTAGAGGCGAAGAAAGAGCACAAAGAGCAGAGGGATACCGGGGAACAGGGTGATGAGGTTGATGATGGAGACGAGGATGAAGAAGGCGGGGCAGAAGAGAATGACGACGTGCGCCAGCAAGATACGGAGGGTATGGATGAGCATGCTCCGGAAGTAGATACTCTCGAATTACCAGAGGATATGAACCTGGACAGAGATGAAAGTGAGGATGAGAGTGACGGCCCCGAGGAGGATGGAGATGATATGGACATGGATGATCTCCCTGACGTGGCTGCAGACGAAGAGCCCATCCAGAACGACGGCAAAGGTGAGGACCAAGAGGACAAATTCCCCGAACTGGATGCTCCCGAGAAACCCGAGACTGCGCAAACGGAGGAAAAAGAAGGAGAGGATGAAGACGAGGAGATGGGCGAGGAACAAGGCGATGGCGTTGAAGATCCCGACAATACCGACGAACCTGAAAACCTAGATGACAACCTCCTCACACAGCAGCCTAAGGACAAGGGCAAAGAATCAGAGGAGACTACGCCTAGCGATCTTCAAGGTACTCAAGGTGGCGCCGACAACAAGGAGAAGGCCGATCAAACCTCTGCACAGCAGGAGAATGGCGAAGAATCCAAGTCCGATGAACCTCAACAAGGTCAAGGGACAGAAAAGAATGAGTCTCAACGGCAGGACCAGGAGGCTGGAGCAGCCTCTGCGCAAGACAAAGACCCTAACCAAGAACCGCAAAAGCCACAGGATAAGGCTTCAGAGGAAGAGCAGACTTTCCAAAAAGTCGGGGATATTCTTGAAAAATGGCATCGGCAGCGGAAACAAATCTTGAATGCCAACGAGGAGAATACTGAGCGACCCCAGCTTGACAATATGGTAGGAATTCCTGGTGAGGTGATATGACTGCACCTTATGTTAATAAATATTCTAGGAACTTGATGATCCAGAATTCGAGCATCTACCCAACGACGAGACTGAGGCTGATACTCAAGCACTTGGTACGGCTACAGAGGAGCAGGCCCATGGCCTCGACGATTCAATAGCTATCGACTCAGGCATGAAAGAACCTCAGGAAGCGTTTGAAGATGATGCCCTTGAGAAAGATGATGCCCAAGAGCGAGCGGAGCCCATTGAGCACGACAATACAGGAAAAGATGCGGCGCTAGAGGAGGACGACGCGCGTGCTGGTGCAATAGTTGGGGATCGCAAAGATGGTTCTATACGTGACCGTAAGGCACAGGGAGGAGACGAAATGGATATCGATGACACCTTCGAAGAGCCCAGAGACGACATGGACGAAGAGAATCTCGAAGCAGATTCTATTATCCTCGCCAGCGCTCGACCTCGCGAGGAAGCCCGTGAACTCTGGCAACGCTACGAATCTGCCACTCGTACCCTCTCTGCCGGCCTCTGTGAGCAACTCCGCCTCATCCTCGAGCCTACCCAGGCGACCAAGATGCGCGGTGATTTCCGCACCGGAAAACGCCTCAATATGCGCCGTATCATTCCGTATATTGCTTCCTCATACAAGAAGGACAAGATCTGGATGCGACGATCGAAACCTAGTAAACGGGAGTATCAAGTCATTCTAGCTGTCGATGACTCTAAGTCCATGGCGGAGGGTACCTCGTCTGAACTTGCTCTCGAGACTGTGGCACTTGTTGCACGTGCGTTGTCCTCGCTCGAGGTGGGACAGATCTCGGTACTTTCATTCGGGGAGTTTACACATGTCGTCCATCCTTTCGATAAACCCTTCACCTCCGACTCTGGAGTTGAAGCCTTCTCACGCTTCACCTTTGCACAGCAGAAAACAGACGTGCGTCGGCTCGTTGAGACTTCGCTCTCCTTGTTCTCATCTGCGCGAGCCCAGGCTGCAGCGTCACCGACGGAGCTGTGGCAGCTGGAAATCGTTATCTCTGATGGCGTCTGTGAGGAGCACGACACTTTGAGAAGACTAGTAAGAAGGGCACAGGATCAGAGGGTTATGATTGTATTTGTGGTAGTGGATAGTATTAGGGAGAACTCGATTTTGGAGTTGAACCGAATACAGTTTGTGGATGGAGAGATCAAGACGGAAAGATACCTCGATTCGTTCCCGTTTGGGTACTATCTGGTGGTTTCAGATGTTAGGGAGTTACCAAGCGTTTTGGCAGGAGCTTTGCGACAGTGGTTTGCAGAGAGTGTGGAGAGCAGTGGGTAAGTGGGTAAAGGCAAAGTAGCTAAAAGTTAGGCGTTTTTTTGTACGGATTTATTTGCAATGGGGGGTTTGCGTCTGGCGTCTTTGTTGTTGTTGTTTATTCATACTGTATTCACTCTTACTAGAGGTCTGGCGTCTTTTGTTGTATGATACTAGAATTTGATAGATGGTTTTGTGTTTGATCATTGTTTCTGGAATTGATCTGTATCCATCCGTCAACGAAGTGCGCACAAAGCCGTACGTCTACTTAGAATCCGAAGGAGTATTCTGCTGGTGACCCTGCTATCACTGTGGATGTCAATCATTCATCTCACTAATCTCCTAAAAACTCCAGGACCGTTGTAAATAGCAGAGCACAAAGAGGGATGGCGTCCTCCAATACTTCGCTTGTTTTAGAAGCAGCTATTCAGGTGTTATCACTCAGAGCTATCTTTGACCAGCCTCTCGCCTCTTAACGACCCAAGATTCCCTAAACCATCAGAGAGCCAATATATCTAAAGCTCGCTGTTCCAAAGGCTCTGTACAGGATAAAACATCTGTCTGTCCGTAGTTCCATATTGGGAGCAATATCAACAAGCACGAGTGTCGGATACGACCTTGGTAGGGATTAATTTTTAAAAGAATATAACTGGTTCTACAGCATATTCGGCCAGCTCTTCATACATGCACTGTGATGCTCCTGTGAACGGAGCAGCTCCCCCGCAAAACGGCAACTCAGGCCTTTCCCCGGCAGCGCCATTTGATAGATTTCGTCTACCCCCCCAATCTACTCCCTTCATCAATAATGGGTACTCGTAATGCCGACCAGTAGCCCAGATCCCCTCGCACGCCCATATTTCCGATAAACGAGCGGTGATCGGTTAGCTGCGATTGATAGAGGGACACACATCACACATTCATTTATACATAGCCCGTGGGGTCCGCGGTATGGCGACGGTGGCCCCTCATAGTGGTGGAAGGGGAGGGTGAGCTCCTACAGAACTCGAGGAATACTGATTCGGGAGCATCTTTACTTGCATTTCACGTTGAGGCGTTCATGTGGTTGTGGTGGCATCGTTTCATATGAAGTCATTTAACATACATTATCCATTCTCTGCATCGAATAAACAAAACTGGTATATGCCCAGACCATTCCATCATATGTGCTCCGCAAAAATATCAACTATATTACCACTATTTCCACCCCTTCCCCTCCGGATTCCTCCGAACCTCTCCATTAATTCCCACATCTCCGCCTCCCATCATCGTGCGCCCATCGCTCCTTGAATACCTAGTATCTTCAACCCACTCCTCTCCAGTTCCACTCATCCGTTGCCTCACCGAACTTGGTGGATGAACTAGCAATGAGGTGCGTGCTCCAGCGCTGCGATAACTCTGCCCCGAAGCTAGCGAGGGATCTCGGCTGACGAATCTGCGATGTGAATGATGGTGATGATGATGGCCGTGGGAGTGTCGGGGGTGATCAATAATTGTTTCCTTGGTGGTGGTGACACGGTCAATGGTTTCTCCGTGTGTGCCCTCGAGAGTTTCGTGCTTCGTAGTGACAAGGGCGCGGTCATTGTTGACGGCAGTTTCCTTAGCAGCGAGCATTTCCTCTGCCACCTTTTCACGCCAGTTCACGACTTTCTCCATGGATTTCCCTGCGGACACTGGGGGAGTGCCAACCAAGGTGCTAGAGCTAAGAGCAACAGCGGTCGAAGGGTTTATACGTTGAAGGCGCGGTGCTGGCGGCGGAGGCGGCGGCGCAGATCTGATGTGTTCTTCGCGGAAAGAACTTGAGCGGTTATGGGCGCCGGACACTTCAGCTCCTCGCTCACGAGATGATGTGGCGACGAACCTCTCTTCCTCGAATGTTCGTGGTGCACCAGTAACGCGTTCCTCCTGGATTACTGTACGTTCTGTTCGTTCCTTAGGTGTCGTAAAACGTTCTTCGAACATATCCTCCTCTTCTAAGCGGCCGCGAAGTGACGTCCTGCTTCCTTCACGAATAGGAGCGCCTTCGATCAAGCGCTCGCGCGACCTATGTCTATCGGAATGGCTGTGATTGCTGCTGTGACCAATATGTACTTTCTCCTTCACCCTCTCCTCCAAGTGATCTATCTTGTCCCTGGCAGATTCGATTTTGCGCTTTCCAGCCCCCACTACATGACCCGCTTTGTGTGCGCCTACTAACGTCTTCTCGAGTGCCTTTTCTCTGAAGGAACCGTGTTCACTGTGGTTGTAGGCATCCAAGACGAAGAAGTAAAGTTTGAGAATGAAACGGTGAACATTTTCTTTGACCAGCATAGTAACGCCTTGATACTAGTTAGTTGTTTCTTCTGGAAATGGGTGTATAACAAATCTACCGTGCGAAAAAAAGCCCTTGGCAATCGAACCCCCCAAGCCAATATACAGGGCGCTGATCCCCTCCCTCTTCACAATCTCTGAAATGAGTCCAATGATACCACTGGCTTTTCGCATAGCTTTTCCATACCGCGAACTCATTCCGCTTCGAAATCTCTCTCTCTCTCGTTCAATGTGGATACCTTTTGAGCTGCTCCCCATCGGTCCCTCATACATATGCTCCCACTCTTCGCTACCTTCATCCATTTCCGATCTGATCCGAATGATATTCATAGGATAGGTGAGAGTGGTAGCTGCGGCTTTGCAGAGTGCCGCAAGCATGAATGTATCAAATTTATCCATTGATCCTTTGTAGTTCATAAGATGCGGTTTTGCTGCTTCGTACAAAAGAAAGGTGATGCTAGGATTCAAGGTCAGTAACAGACTTGCTTTATAACCCGACCATAGCCCGCTTATTCCCTTCTCCCGCATAATGTCGTGGTAAATACTGAGGAAGCTGGGAGTCTTTGCGTTGGGATAGAGCATAGCTGCAGTTTGCTTGCGAGTAACAATGTTGCTCATAGGCGCAGAGACAAATTTGGACAGTGCTGCTGCCGCGATACCGATTCCAAGCTCCTCCTTTATAGGAAGCTGCGCATTTTGGTGCCGGTGGCCCAAAATATGCAATCGCTGCTTTCTAAGAAGATTATCTACGCCATAGTTAGCTCTGGCACATCCTACTAATAGTATAACTTACAAGCCATAAAATACCAAAACCCACTTGCCACAGTTCCCAATGTATCCCATACCACGCCATGATAGAAACCCTCAATTCCCTCGCGTTCGTAGATCTTCCTGGCGGCATCAAAATGCCCCTCATAAAGCTCATCCTCATCATATTCATACTCCCAAGTCTCGATAATCTTGGTCCCCCCTTCCGTCTCTTGCGTGTACCTTTCATATTTCTTCTCGTCCTGCTTTGAAACATTGAAGATCCCCTTCACCTCATCTTCTGACGACGATGAATCACTGAGGTACTTCTTCTTCTTCGCCCGCGAGCGCTGGGCTCGCTGTGCCAACGCGTAACGCTGCACTTTGAGACGCGTCGATATTACATCGAGGGGGTAGGTTACGAGGTTGGCGAGTGCGGAACCGACAGCGCTGGAAGCGGCGTGGCCGAGAGCGGGGAGAGCATGTTCTTCCCGGAAGGAGCGCGAAGAGTAGCCATTTCGGTGGGATCTGGCGAAGTGTTAGCACAGAGAGAGATATAGTGCCAGAGAACGTACGAGTGGTCGTCGTGGTGGTAGTAGCTTTCGTACTCGTCGAGCTCGTTGTTGTAGCGAACCATTGCTGCGGTTCACAGAATAAGGAGATGGGAGAACAAGCTCTCTGCTGAGCCAGGAAAGGGACTGACCAAGGTCAGAAGAGTTGAGAACCTACTCTGGATAAAGCAATTCAGGAAGATTAGGAGGTGCAGTGGAACGTCGATTGTCTGGTCCAGTACCCACGTCACCAACGCCTATGAAGTGAAAGAGCCGAGGTATTTTCTCTTAAAAACAAACAACACGAGCAATACAAAAATACTAACCCCCAAAAGTCGGACGAAAGCAGTGCTGGAACTGGTTATTTGGGAAACGGCAACAAGCCAAACATAAGGAGTTTATGCATGTATATACAGAGCTGCAGGTGAAAACGGCAGTATCTAACCCCCGCTCATTGGAGACAAGTGGCTGGATCAACAGAGCCAATTGGGCGGATGGTCACTAAAAACTTTGTTCCGACAGATAGAATAGGCATAATAGGAGAAAGACAGTTTAATCACAAAACCCTTGAATGCATAACCCGCATGATTGATCGACGTCATCCTCACTCATTGGTAAGAGTGCACAAGATCTGTTCTTGAGAAAGTTCATATATTCTCTGAAGTCCCTTTTTTCTAAGCCATGCACTTAATCCCAAACAATACGCAGATACTATCTATACATCCGGAAAGAGAGATGATACACCCAGCGCTACAGCAAATGAAGCGCGGTGGTACTTGCAGAACTAAACGCCATCAGCACGATACCATCAGCACGCCGAGATATTTTGCCCCATAAAACATCAATCGCTTCTGTACGAAACAAGATATAATCAAAACAAAGCTGTCTCAGAAGCAGAAAACCTGGTGGTCAAGTTTGGACACTGGCTTGGCTGGCTCGAAGCCAAGAGCAGTGGTGGCCTTCTTCATAGCACTGACCATGGGAGGAGGGCCGCAGATGAGAACCTTAACGTCCTTTGCGGAACCAGGGCACCAGTCCTATATGACTTAATTAGTATAATACTCAAATTGTACCGAAACAAACCGAATTACCTTGATCATATCGGCAGACACAAAACCGACACCACCCGTCCATCCCTCTGGAGGGTTGTTCAACACATAGTGAACACGGAAGTTGGAGTGCTTCTCGGCAAGTTCATCCAAGTCCTCCTTCAGTAAGATGTCCTCCTTGTTCACATTGGCAAAGATCAAATCGATCTCAGTCTTGTCCTCGGGGTTTTCGGTGATGGCGCGCACGATTTGAAGCATAGGAGTGATTCCGGTTCCACCAGCAATCATAGCAAAAGCCCGGACCATGTTGGGAGTGTAAACAAATTGGCCTTTGGGACCTCTCGCACGGATGGTCTGCCCGATCTTCAAGTTGGCAAGGTATTTGGAGATATTTCCGGTGGGGTAAGACTTGACCAGAAGGTTGAAATGGCCGAGGTCTGCGTCAGATGAAGTAGGGGTGTAGGAGCGAACAATTTCTTTACCATCGATGTTGGCGGCGATGGAGACATGCTGGCCAATTGGCAGTCCGAGGATGCTATTTGGTCGGGGAAGGTTGAATTTGTAGCTATCAGTTATATTAACAACCAAGCTAAGTTGATATGAAGTGTAGTTACATCGCAACATTGTGTGAGATTACGGTTTTATCCACCAGCTCAAACTCCTGAAACTCATCAGGCTTAAGGACTTTAGTGGGCTCTAGAAATCGCATTAGCTTCATAAACTAGACAGAAGAATACGCATTCGCCACTTACTTCCTCGGGCCACTTTGAATACGCTCAAAAGTATGGCAAGGCCAATTGCGTGCGGTACATAGTTCTTGTCGATTATTGCAACACCGAGGACGAGAAGACCAGCAGGGATGTAGATTCCGTGCAGCGGAGTGCTGAGTAGGCTTTGCTTTGGGACCATGTCGGCGAGTGAAGTATCTTGTGGCGTTTGAGACGAGAGAGCAAAAGGAAGAAAGGAAAGGAGAAGACGGGGGAAGGTTGAGGAATATGTAGCCGGGAGAAGGCTGTGGTGAGTGATGTTGAGGGCTGTTGTGGTCCGAGAGTACTGGTATCATCACAAAAACACTGGCGGACATTTTGGTTGCGAACTCAACCAATCTTTGCCTTTTCGGGCGATAGGGCTAGGGTTGTTCGGTTTCCGAGTGATTGACCTCTCGACCGAGGATAGTTAGAGTAATACCTCTACAAAAAGTCTCCGCGATAAGCCACCACCACGTATCTACGTGCTCTACGCCGGTTATCACCGTACGGCCCGAGCTGCGGTGCGCTTCACTCTATTTTTTCAAGGATCTTCCGTCTTCCGTTCGTTTCCAGATACTCTAGACAGTTCACAATGACAAAACCTCTTGACACCGCCGCCACCAGTGGAGATGGAGCTGATAAGTTAGCCGAGGCGTTGCACGATGGATACCAGCTTACGGAGAAGGACCAACTGCAACTGGCGCTGAGAGATGAAGAATACAAGCTGCAGACATGGGAAGATTTAAAACTGATCATCGGTTGGTTTTGAGAATTCTTAAAAAGAACCAGGCTGATAGCTCGACAGAGGACAACCGCCTCGAAGATCTCAAGCGCGTACCATCTGACCTCAGGCGCTACATCGCGTGGTCTCATGGAACACGAAAGCGGTACGGCTCGATTCAAGCCTTCGTTTTGAAGGAGCGGCTAGGTTGGACAGACCTGAAGTGCAAGAACCAAACACCGTATGCTGAACCAGGTAGTTAGCCACAATTGGATCGATGTTCTGCCCTTCAGCTACTAACGAGTCGGTGAACAGAGGATACTAAGATCCTGGTTAACGACTGGCCCTACGGCAATGCTCCTGGTATTCTCCACCTTGTCGCCTGGACTAAGTCCCTAATTCCGACGCGGCCAGGCGATGATGATCTCACTCCCGAAGCTCGGGAGATTCTTGAAAAGTTTGTTTATGATACTTTCTCGCAACATCTTGGAGAAGGCAATGTATTATGGTTCAAGAATTGGGCGGGTATTCAGAGTGTGCGCAGTGTTGAGCACATCCATATCTTGATTCGAAACTATACCGAGGACTTCCTGAAGAATTTGGTTGAAAAGGATGTGAGGGATGAAAACAATAGGCCAATTGGAGAGTTAGAAAAAGAAAGAGAGGTCGCAAAAACAACCAGCAATAATTTTAGGGATGGATTATAGCTTACTGGGGTCGCAGGTTGGGGCCGGGAGAAGGGTCCCGGCTGATACTCACAACCCCGACAATCGCTGAAACTGACTGTAAGTACATGGGGGCTTGAGGATCTGAGGATTGAGGATCTGAGAATTTGGGATCTGAGGATGTTACAATGCTACGGGGGGGCAGGTTGTATTGGGAAATAACGGCAGGCTTTCGACAGCAAATATTTGAGGAAGTATTCCCTCCATTGTGCCTCGTTGATTTTGTTCAGGTAGATACTCCAGCAAGTAGATTTGTTTCGTTCTTTTATGTTATATACCTCGATAGAATTAGATGCCGCTTCAATTATACCATTTACGAACAGGTTCATATCGTGGTTGCTGCTTAGGTACTGTGCTTTTTGGTGTTCCTCTGATGGTTGACGCCAAGCCCCGAAACGGCGCCAAAGTCAGTCGGTTGCCGGACAGCTCCAGGCACACCGAAGGAGCACCTCAAACCCCATACAAACTTGGGGCCGAAAAGTAGGCGTGTTTGGGGGGCAGCTTTTTGGTGTTCGGCAAGGTTGCAATGCTGTCCACTCTCGGCCCTTGCGCAGCACAGCACAGCTGATCCGTCGTCTGTCCTTTTGCCATATAAATACCTTCTCCCCTTCTCTCAGCTTCTCCTCATTCATCCACCCACGCCAACAACACCCGCTTACGACCACCACAACAATCTGAACTTTTCACGACACACCCCTCACAAAACAATCACTACTAACCTTCTAGCATCATGACTGGACGTGAGTTTTTTCTCTCTTTTTGTTTCTATTTTCTTTTATTCGCGATTGATCTCGCTTCGCGTGGTTGATGGCGATGGTGGCTTATGATCAGTTGTCGCGTCATGAGTTGTTTGCTGCCTCATATCGCGACCGCGTTTGATCATCCGCCACCACGATCACAACTACAACCACAACCATTCATTGCCCCTTCCTTCCTCTCACTTATTACTTCTGTCGAGCATGTTAATCACATACCATCTGAATAGGCGGCAAGGGCGGCAAAGGTCTTGGAAAGGGTGGTGCCAAGCGTCACCGCAAGATTCTTCGTGACAATATCCAGGGTATCACTAAGCCTGCTATCCGTCGTCTCGCTCGTCGTGGCGGTGTCAAGCGTATCTCTGCCAGTAAGTTCTATCGCCATATTTTCCGTACAAGGATTGGCGTTAATGGAAATGAAACAGTGATTTACGAAGAGACCCGTGGTGTCCTTAAGACCTTCCTTGAGGGTGTCATCCGTGACGCTGTCACCTACACCGAGCACGCCAAGCGTAAGACTGTCACCTCCCTGGATGTTGTCTACGCTCTCAAGCGCCAGGGACGTACCTTGTACGGTTTTGGTGGTTAAAGGCTCGGAGAAATGGTAGGATGGTCGCTACATTTCAAACTTGGCTGGAGTTTTGTACTAGGCTTTTTTGTAACGTCAATGATATTGGATTTGGTCACTTATAGACCTGCACCATGTTCTTAGTTGTGTTGTGTTGTGCTATCTGCGGCGGCCTTTTGCTTTTTTTTTCTTCGAAAGACTGGCTTATGATGCAAATATTATGAGTTGCCTCGTTTTATTGTCAAGCGTAACGGATATGTCTGCTCTGCGTTTCTTATTGCGCTCGTAGATCATCTGGGCAGTTTACGAGTGACGACAAAACTCTGGGGATGAGAGCATGTTGCAGTCTCACGAATCCCATTCCTTGCATAGTTATCTATTTACCCTCGCTCGTACTCATTCCTAGTAATTCTAAATATATTAAGATAATAGTGCTCTTATCATGAACATCCAATTATCACCACAAACCTCTTTGCCTATCAATTCTCCACTTGCTGCATCAAGCTTTATTCGGCGGCAGGATCCCCATTCATTCTGTAGTTGTCACTAGAGCTCACTCCCACAGCAAGGAGAGTGATACTGTGTGAAGGTATTTGGTTTTCACAAGAGCACCACATAACGCACTTATCTACTTAGTATGTAATTCCGCTGCTATCAAACAGCATACATGCAGGTTTGCCCCGAGTCGATGGTAGGTATGTTCAAAGTAGAGATAGAGAAGCTCGATTGCATATTATCTAAGAGAGCTATAAGGCCATATATATATATATATATGAGAGTACAAGTGTGAATGCGTGCGTACGCATCAATGTATAGACCCTTCAGGCCTGATATGGACATACTAAATCCAGGTTAGCACCGCATTGCCCCGGGTATACTAGAAACACCGAGTCTGCATATAACCCGTACAACTACACCATATGGAACGAGCTAGAGCCTGATTCGAGGCCACTTCGAGGTGCTCCCAGACTTGTCGCCCGCGCTCCTTGGTGCTCCCAGATTTCTCACCAGCGCTCCTGCATGCTCCCGGATGCTACTGGAAGCCACTGCAAGGGTCCAATCAGCTCCGAAATTTGTCAATTGTACGATTATGCTCCGACTTACTCTCAGGCACACCCGGAGTATCCCGGAGACTAGATGGCATTTTCCTGATGTACCTTCTAGGACACTCTAAACAGAAGGTAGATAAAAACAAAATAAACCGTATAACCTCACCCATCCATAGCATGCTCCACCTGTATGATTTGCTCCATTGCTTGCAGATCGAAGCGGAAGATAAAGGAGGGAACGGAGAAATAGGAGAGGACGTGTACACGGAGGAAACAGAGGAATTCTCGCCTTCATGAGCTTCGTCATAGTTCAAGCTTCCCATAATTCTCAAGGTTGCTCCGGCAATATAACCACCAGGACAGGCACTTTCTGCTCGACGGTATTTGAGATCTATAGTGGGGCGAATCATGACACCACGTGAAGGTCTAAGTGAACCAGATTATATCTTCAAGTCAGTTATTACAAGCATTTTCCCACACCTAACCCATCTCCTCAAGAATCTTTAGCTCATCCTCTGTCAAAAAACATCGCGGGGATGCTATACATTATGTTAGCACAACCCAGCGTCTACAAATCATGGGTATAGCCCACGATGCTTTCCATAGGTCCTCAAGTTACCTCCAATACCTGTTTATCGGTGGGGAGCGATGACATCCAGCAATTCTTTGATTTCCTCGTAACTCCTTCCGGGAGTAGTGATTGGATCCTCCTTGTTGCTACTGCCTTCGTCCGAGCGTTAGCATAGTGAGAGTAGCGAGGTGCAGAGTGCTCAATACTGATTCCTTAAGAGTCGATTTAGCAGAAGAGACAGTGGCTGCTTCACGTGGACTTTGATTATTGAACTGAGCGTCAAGGTTCGTACGATGACGATTTTTTTCATTACTGAATGCCCAAAAGTGGGCTAATACCGTAACAAAACTTCCTCAGACGGAGGCTCCGTAATGCGTGACGTGCGAACCTTGACACTTGGTACTGTAAACCGAACTCCGGTACAACGCTCTTTGACTTCCTCGAGGACTGATGGGATTGAGGAGTTTCTATGATCCTTGTCCGGCGCGGAAGCACACATGACAGTGGCAGAAATGCGGCACCAAGCTTCGATTATGGTATTTAGCGTTGTGGGGTGGCGTTTGAGGAATGGTAAGGTTGCGAAGCAAGGATATCATCACCAATGATCACTCGACTATATTCGAAGTCTTCGTTTGTTTCCCTTCCTCTCATCTTTTCAGACGAACTACAAAATTCGCCTACGACTAATTCTGCTTGAAGTCACCAAGCCAAACAAGGACTACTCGCGGACTAATATGGACTACTCATGTCGCCAAAAAGTCACCGCACACGTGATTGTCAGTGTTAGGAGTGTAAATATTGAAAATGCCGCGATTTCAAAACAGCTTCCTGAAGGGGGACTTACTAGCTTGCGGAGTATGTAGTCTACTGCTCTTACCCCTAGTGGTTGAGAAATACTCATTGCCTAAAGTTTACTTCTGGTTTTTTTTTGTCAGAGGTCACAATGTACCCCTAATCCTGACGATCACGTGCCCTGGTGACTTTTCGGCACATGAGTGGTTGTCGTCATGCGCTCTGGCCCCCGCTCCAAGAACACCAACTCGTATTCACAAAGCAATATGCCAGCCAACGGCATTCAAATGCTCTTCTGGCCCCTCATATTTTACCCTGTGTGCAAACTACTCCTCCCTTCAGCTGTAGTCGCTGCTACTCCGCCTAGCCATATGCTCGCATCATGTTTCCGTCCCGCACAGTTACACCTCCTCTAGATCTCTCCCATCTCCCTCGCACATATCTGCTTCCAACCCACCTCGCCCCCGAAAAACTCTTAGAGCTCCAGGATAAGCTTCGCGCATGCAAGTGTCCGCTCACAGACACGGCCAGTGATGCGAGCCTCTTCATTGCCGACGTCAATACCGAAAAGCGAAGCGAGTTAGAGCTCCGAAAGAAAGAAATCGCTGTTATATCCAATACTGAAGATCCCGCCATAGCCAATGCGACAATCTGGCCAATTCGTGTGGTGAAGTTAGAATGGTTTACAAAATCACTCGAAACAGGGCAAGCCGAGAAGCTTGAGGAATATACAGTTCTTTCTGCAACCGTTGCATTGGCTCGACCAAAGATTCATACCGCTTCCCCCAAGCCCGCAACTACAGTGATACCTGATTCGAATACGGCTGCGAGAAAGAGAAAAGAGATTTTGGAACGCGCACAGACAGACGCCGCAGAATCGCCTCAGCCTAAGCGAGCGCGCTACGGACGGACAGAAAAGCAGAAGGGCATAGACTTGATATTGTCCATCACCAAAAAAGCGCCTTTACTACGTCGATCTACCTCGTCGTTCGAAGGGAAAAGGTCCTCAAACGACTTGCCTGACTGGGTCCGGACGAAAGTATGATCCTCAGTGCTTCAACCCTAACCCGGTACTCACAACTCATCTCCAGAATACCTACTCCTGCTGCCGTTCTACGCCTCTCCATTCTCCAAATGACCTGTTCATCTTGCAATTGAAGACCATAAAGCATTCCCGCATCATAAGTTCTGACTCGGTCGGCACCCGCGCCTATTCAACTGCCATCGCCGCCATAAAAGCGTATCCATACCCCCTCAGCTCATCCTCTGAAATTCAATCCCTCCCTGGCTGCGACGGCAAGATCGCTGGCCTCTTCGAAGAATGGAAGTCATCCGACCCAGACCCCGAAAAGCGCATTATTCCCGCAGTCAAAGAACTAGAACAATCGCAGACCTTTCAGATCCTCAGGCGGTTTGAAAGTATATGGGGTGTGGGTGCTGACACGGCGACGAAGTTTTACTATACCTATGGTTTCCGCAATATTGGCGATATCATTTCCCAGCACTGGTCCAAGCTCTCCAGGGTACAACAGATCGGGGTGAAGTACTATGACGAGTTTTTGACGCCCATTACCGCTTCAGAGATCGAGAAGATTGCTGCTCTAATTACAAAACATGCGAAAAAGTTGATTCCCGACGTACAAAGCATCTTGGTTGGTGGTTACCGTCGTGGGAAGAATGATTGCCACGATGTGGATGTTCTCCTCTCACATCCTGTAGACGGTACGATGTACACTGATTTCCTAATGGATCTTCTCCACAGCTTGGAAAGTTCGAATCTAATAACTCATACTCTCTCTGTATCTACGCCCAAGCTGCAACATATTGACCCACACCGACCTTCGAAAAGCAACTTTGATACATTGGACAAGGCACTGCTTGTATGGCAGACTAAGAAGGGAAGGTTACATAGACGTGTCGATATAATCATAGCGCCGACGATTTGTGCTGGCACAGCACTTTTGGGTTGGAGTGGAGGGACGACGTTTGAAAGGGATCTCAGGTTGTATTGTGAGAAAGAGCACAGGTGGAAGTTTTCCAGCCAGGGTGTATGGAGAGGCAATGAGCGTGTCCCCGGGACTGAGGGGTGGAAGGAGGGCGAGAGTTGGGAAGATGTCGAGAGGAGAATTATGGAGATGTTGGGGATTGGATGGAGGCCGCCGGGTGAGAGGTGTACTGACTGACGCGTCAACTTCCACATTTGGTTATTCTGTGTGTCCTTGTCATATTGATATTGGGGCAAGTAATGATATTTCTTGCTTTTCTTCAAGACAAGATGGCTTTCAGATGTGCATATATTTCAGGCTTAAACAGCATACGTGGTTCGGAATATATATCAATCGGTCTTGGATTCATCCGTCCACAAATGGGATATGCACCTTCAGTCTGCCTTGGGCTGAATACTTAGGCACTGTTTGGATTCGTTGGATTTAAGGCCTAAATGAGCATTCACTACATTCCACACGGAGAAGCGGCTGAATGCTGCATCTGACCCAAACTAGAGTACATTGGTAGTAGCCTCATGAATACTCTCATGAGCACGACCACTAGTGTCCATTAAATGACTGAATATACCTTGCATTCGTCAGCCCGGGCGCAGCAATTAAGCTTGCAAAACAGTCCTGGATGAGCACGAGCTTACCGTAAGCAGTAACTGCGATGTGAATAGCCGTCTGACAGACCCATTCGTACGACGATACGCCATCACGGATGGTTCAGCTTGGATAACCACCAATCATAAGCAATCCATGTCCAGGACATCACGCACATAATTTATTTCAACTCTTGTGTTAAGCTTTTACTTCTGCATGGGTGATCCGCCTTGCGTATGCTGATTTCTGCGGAATGTATTCAAGAATCATATTTCCGCGTGTCTGTATACAAGTACCAGATTTGTATAAATGAACAAAAATCGCCCACTTTTCTTCTCTCCCAGTATCCCCAGCATCTATCCAGGTACTACAGTAATAATGGCATCCTATCATCGTCACCTCACACATTTCCTCGTCTTGCTTCTTTTCTTCACCTTTTCCCTCTCTACCCCAACCAAGCAAATCCACCTCCCCACTCCCTTTGGTCCCCACAAGAACATAGGAACATTCACGCACACCCTCACCGATCACTCCCGGCCCGAAAAGTACGCACCGGGTACCTCCCGCAGGGTGGTAGTCCAGGCCTTCTATCCAATTTCTCGCCCTGGGAAACAGTACGCTCCATACTCTACTAAACTCACCCTTAATGTTATCGAGGCCTCATATGGAGTCCCGAATGGAACACTTTCTCCGCTCACAACCAACTCCTTCATCCAATTGCACCCAAAGCCGAAAGGGAAGAACTTGGTGCCGCTGATATTTTCGACGGGATTCGGACTACCCCGTGCTTTTTATACAACGATGTACGAAGAGCTGGCGAGTCAAGGATACTTGGTCGTTGCCATCGACCATCCGTATGACGCCCTTGTTGTCGAATTCCCCGAGGGCGATGCGGCGTACATGGCGAATTCATCAGGTGATCTAGATACCGTTCTTGAATTCCTGGACACGAGGGTGGCGGACGCAAAGTTTGTGGTCAAGCAACTTACGAAACTTCCGTGCGCCAGTTCCCTCGACCTGGACAATATTGGGATGTTTGGACACTCCCTCGGAGGCGCAACCTCGGCTGGAGCAATGGCCGGGAAAAACTCACTCGTCAAGGCCGGAATCAATCTGGATGGGTCGATTTTTGGCCCCCTGAACAATACGGACGTGAAAGGTCCTTTCCTTCTGGTGGGCACTACAGACCATAACAGTGCTAGGAACGAGACGAGCTGGAAATCGTTTAAGAAAGCGCAGAATGGGTGGGTGAAGGAAGTGACGTTTAAGGGGTTCACACACGCGACGTTTAGTGATATGGCTACAGATGTGGAGCTGCTTGGGTTGGAAAGGCTCTTTCCACCTGGGGATTTGGAGAAGGAGCTTGGGTCTGTCAAGCCTAAGAGGGGGCGCCAGTTGGTGGCTGCGTATGTGGATGATTTCTTCGGGTGGGCGTTGAAGGGCGGGAAGGGGAACTTGTTGAAGGGGCCGAGTAAGCAGTATCCAGAGGTGAAATTTGTGGTCTAATGTACGGAGAGGAGATGAGGTGAGATCGTGGTAGGTATGGGGAGCTTATATAGCATTTACATTCATTTACATTGTAGAATAATACTTGTTTTTCATGTCCTATCACTCGCTAGTTCAAATATTTACTGCGTTGCATATCCGGTGCATGAGTGGCAAAAGGTGGCAACGGCATATCTGAAGATTCTTTGTATTATCTCAAGTCTTTTCTCCTTCTCTTTGTACCGATAGATGAGGTAGGTACCGAAGCCCAAAATGTCAAATTTTGATGTAGGTACGAGGTCCAAATGACAACTTTGGTGATGGTACCATAGTGGAATGGAGGAATGGACGAGAATGAAACAGATCCAGAGTTAGAGAAGTCACGATTGAAGTCCGGAAGAGAGAACGTGATAGAGTATTAGTAGTGCCAGGGCCCAAGATTAACAAGGGAGAAGTACAAACATTGTAAAACAATTGCTCATACAGTAGTTTAAATTTCTGAAGCCACCGGGATGACAATTTGGTCAAGGCACCGCCCTCAATTGACACTCCCCAAGCTGAATACCGCTGATCCCAATGACCGATGATGTACCTAACTTACCTGTTGGTACAGTATTGTGACAAACAGCTGCGCCAGCTCAAAATTCTAAATAACGATAGGATATATGCTCGTATTCCTCCTTTCCGGGCACAGATCTTTCCCCAGTATGCCAAGCACACGTAAAGTCTAATTCCGGCCATATGATTGCAGATTAGCAGTTAGTGTTAGAGTAGCGGATGATGGTATAGGATGGCCTTCTCAAATATCTGGGGCTCTGGTACATATCTGGGGCATATGGACGTCTTTGGCGGAAACTGGGGTGGGTATGACTAGATGTCACGTACTGATAGGGGCGGGCCGAGCCGGTGAGGGTCCGAGATCCGGGGTAACGAGCCAAGCCGCTCATGAACTTCGACTCGTCTAGGATTGAGCCTGGCCGAGTGGGACAATCTGTACTTAGAAAGTACCCAGCGGGCCTGGGCAGAGCATTCCACAATACCAATGGTCGAAATGGAACTCCGCTCTTGGCCAACGAATTGGGTTTTATCTGCTGTACCGTCGCTTCCTACACCTCGCTCTCTTCCTCTTAGCCTTTTATTCCCTCGAGCTTGCAGGATCGAGCTCCTCTCACACCCGATCCATAGCTTGCAGATTTCGTTCTAAAGATCCCGCATGGTAGAGGTAGTTCTATTGATAAAAATTCTTGAAAATCCTTAATCTCTCTGAGTGGGAAGGATTGGAGCGAGAAGTAGGAGCTTCACTTGCTGAAATGAGTGTGGTAACATATCTGGTGAAGTCTGTGAAGCTGAGGATATCATTAGAGCTGCGTAAATTCTGGGTTCTCTTCTGATGGAGATATGAATACAGAACTTCTAACAATCCAATTCTCCTCCAGAGTATTCAAAATCTAGGCTACTATGGTGAATTCTGGGTTCCCGAGTCTCCTCTATGACCCAACAAAAGGAGTTCTGTTAGCCTCGGGCCTTTCCTTGGACTCGGCTCGACCAGTCTCGTGCCCATTAACGCCCAAGATCTGTGCAGATTTGAACAACAAAGGCAAAGTGAAGAAATAGAGTTGTATACATGTATAAAAGCACCTTATGTGGCATCCTCAGTAAAACTGGGCTTGCTAAAAGGTTCGGTCGTGATACAAATAAGATCTCATGCTGGAGATCGCACTCCCAATAACAATGGTACCAGTTCTACTTTTACTGGCTTATCTTCGTGGTTTAAGTCTCTTCCAATCTCAATCAAACACCATTCTCCAACAGCGAAGCAAAGGCGAGGCCTGTTTATTTGGTAAAGTTTATCTGCACAAAGTATCACTCACTAACACCGTCAAAGGCGTTGATGTCACGTGGCTGAACCTCACTTTAAGAGTACAAGGGGACTTGTAATAATCCACTCTACTTGAGCCCGGTACTAAAGATATTAAGCACAACAGCAAAGCCTTCTATGGGCTTTTAATTCAATTGAAATTATTTTTGTGATCATTCTTGCTTCTCTTCCATTTCAATGTGTCGTTCCTTGGCACAGGGTTAGGTTTTCGGGGGCCGTGGGTTAGGGTAGACTGAGCGAAAGCGGCGAGCGCTTCATCACCCCCGTCCTTTCATCAGTCGCATTCCCGTCGTGTCTCGCGTCCGTCCATTTGGCCTGAACAGTTAGTTATCCTCTATCATCTGTTCGCCCAACCACTTACGTCTATTGCAGTCGCTTTATTGACTTTCCCAATCCTTGTGCGCCGCGTCGCCCTTTTTTTCTGCGACCGTCCTACAGCCCTTACTAATCGCAACTGCCGACCTCACTTGCTTTCGCGATGGTCCGCCCATCTCGCGCTCCCACAGAGGAGGACGCTGAAGATACGCATCCTGCATCCAACACTCTCAAGTTTAATGAACCACTATCGTGGAAAGCCGGAAAGCCGATCCCTATTACAACCTTGATTAAGCGGTTGACCGCCCTCAGCAAAGAATTATCTGAACTGGAGCAAGAGGATGTTGATCGTGATAGTCTGGCGATACCTGCGAAGGAATTGGCACATACTAGTCTCATGCTACATAGGGATGATGGTGTCAAAGCATTTACCGCGTGCTGTCTAGCAGACATGTTGCGACTACACGCGCCAGATGCGCCGTACACTGCTCAACAGCTGAAGGTATGCATACCAGGGTTGTGCGCGTCATTGCCGCACCCGACTTTATTTGGCCATACTGATGGACATTTGTAGGACATCTTCTCTTGCTTTGTTTCTTGCCTTAAAGGTCTTGAAGACCCCGATGCACCATACTATCAACAATACATCTGCCTGCTCGACTCCCTATCCACTGTGAAATCCGTAGTCTTGATTTCCGATATCCCTGACAGTGAAGACATTACGCTTTCACTCTTCACCTCCTTCTTCGACATTGCCAAACCAGACGGATCAAAAAATGTTGAATACCACATGACCGACATCTTAATCCAACTGATCGACGAGTGCAACTCCCTACCCACTGAAGTCGTTGACATAATCATGGCACAATTCCTCCGGATGGCGCCAAATCCCGTCCAACCGCCAAAAAAGGGAGGGGCTGCTCGTGCGGACCCGAAAGTTGACGAAAAGCAGACGAGGCTTACAAATGCGGTACCTCCACCGGCCTACAATATGGCTAAAAATATTTGTAACAGCTGCATTGATAAGATGGCGCGACATATCTGTCAATACTTCTCCGAGGTAATTCTTGACGCTGCGCCGTCGTCACGGAGGAAATTAGGGTCAGCCGATGGCGAAGATGATGATGTCCCAGTTCATGAACCGTCCCACGAAGAGCTGCATGATCTCGATAAGGCCCATCAACTTGCAAAAGAACTCTGGAAGGCTTGTCCTCCGGTTCTTCAGAATGTCATCCCCCAGCTCGAGCAAGAGCTTCTGGCCGACAATGGGGAAATCCGAAAACTTGCTTGCGAAACCATCGGCGAAATGGCGCTCACTGGTAATTTCCTGTCTTCAGCACCAGCGACCTGGAAAGTGTGGGTGAGCAGGGCGAACGATAAGTCTCCTGGAGTACGCGCAAAATGGGTCCAAGCTGCCGTACGCATCCTGAAAGAGCGGTCCGATAGCATGGCTATTCAACTTGTCGACCTTATTGCGATAAAGCTCAACGACTTGGACGATGCTGTTCGCTTTGCAGTCTGTGAGTCGTTGAGAAGCCTTGATTATGTGACCATCACTACCAAGCTTGCAGCTGATCAGTCCCCTTTCAACTTGTATGACTCTTCTAATTCTATTGCCGGTACCAACACCAATCGCAAAGGCAAGGCTGAGGGCGATACAAAGGGATGGGGAAAGAAGATACTCCAAACGTTGGCAGAGCGTGTAAGAGACAAGAAGATACACGTTCGCCTGGAAGGTATGCGATGCTTGGCACGAATGTGGGATATGGCCTACAAAGATATTGCCAAGGGGGATGATGTTGTTTTTGCACAGTTGGGCTGGATTCCCAGCAAAATATTGGATACCTTTTACATCAATGATCCCGAAGTCAATGTACTGCTCGATCACGTACTTCACGAGATTTTGATTCCAGTCAACTACCCTCCCATCGAAAAGGAAAGGTACGGCATGGAGCCGGAGAAGGCGAATGGTAATGCAAAGGGCAAGGGCAAAGACAAGGATGATAGCAAGGAGCGAGAAAGAGAGATTTTGGAAGGAGACAGGATCCGAGTGCGACGTTTGCTTGTGTTGGTGAAAGGCCTCGATACGAAGGCTAAGAGGGCATTGTTTGCAGTTCCATTGCGGCAGATTTCGTATGCTAAGGTTATGGAGGTGTTCCTGAAAGCTTGTGAGGATAATAATGTGAGTTTTGTGAACTGTGTCTCAACCCTAACCCGGCTACCTATCTGACATGACGTGTGATTATAGGGTGGCGTTATTGAAGAGGGTATCGATGAGGCTGCAGTTCGAACAACACTCGACAAGTTCTCGGCCTGGCTTTCGCAGAAGTTGCCCGAGCCACCCAAGGCAAAGGATAATCTACAGAAGTTCGCAAAGCTTCATGATAGGCGGTGCTACCAACTTATTCGCTTTTGCTTCAACCCCGAGAGTGATTACCGGACTGTCGTTAAGGCTCTGAAGGAAATTAAGAAGCGAATTGGCGAATCATCCCAATCAGGAATTCTCGACTCCCTCACGCCATTGTTGTATCGTGTCTCGCAACTTATCTACAACAAGTCTCATGTTGCTCCAATTGTCGAGTTCTCCCGAACAGATCCTGCGCTCGGCCCCACCGCTCACGAGGTTCTGAAGGAAATGTCTGGTTCTAACCCGGCTGTCTTCAAAGCCAATGTCAAAGCTCTCTCTGATCTGCTTCAAGAGCAGTCACCCAACTCTGGTTCTCCTGATTCAAGTGGCGCGGTGGATACACTCAAGGCTTGTGCTGGTTTCGCAAAGTCATATCCGAAGGATATGCCACAGGAGCGTAAATTGCTCCAAGCTCTTGTATCGTTTGCTCTCACTGGTTCTCCCCCGACTGCGGCGAAGCATGCAGTTACGATTTTGATGCATTCTGCTTCCAGAAAGGATATATACGCAACGGATTTGGTCAAGCGCTGCATCAAAGACTTCAAGTTTGGTGAGGAGCACTTTTTGGCAAAGCTGTCCTGCCTCGGACAACTGGTACTACTGGCACCAGAACAATGTGAGGACGATAGCAAGGCTATTAAGGAACTAGTTACAGATATCATCGTGAAGGTTCGGACGCCAAAGCCTGACGACGAGAATGAAGAGGAATCGAAGTCGGTATGGGCGGATGATTCTGAACTGGATGACGAGATAAAGGCGAAACTCTTGGCCCTACGAGTTCTTGTGAATCGCCTGCGGGCACATGCGGATGTGGCGAACCCCGAGAATGCTAGTGTTGTGAAGAGTCTGAATAAGATTGTTGCTAACGAAGGAGAGCCGTTGGGAGCTAAGAGTACTCCGGCTACGCATCGCTCGCGACTCCGGCTGGCTGCGGCGCAACATCTTTTAAAGTTGGCGACATATAAGCCTTATGACGATCTTATTTCAGCAGTTGAGTTTAATAGGCTTGCTGTCGTTTCTCAGGACGGTTGCTTGCAGGTTCGTCAGGGCTTCGTAAATAAACTCAAAAAGTATCTGGCCGCAGGAAAACTCAACGCCCGGTACTACACCATCATCTTCCTCATGGCCTACGAGCCAAAAGAGGACTGGCGAGAGGAGGTTGTGACCTGGATTAGAGCGCGAGCTGTACAGGTCTCAAAGTCGACTAGTGGTAGCAACGTCATGGAAGGCATATTTGCTCGGCTTATGAGTCTCTTAGTTCACCACCCTGATTATGGAACGCAAGTTAAGGACTTGACGGATTTTTCAAAGTAAGTGTGATACACCTAGCACTTGTTTCGAGTTGCGATGTTTTTTAAAGGAGCATGGTGGCGGAGCTGATTATTAGCGTGCGCGCGTGGTTTTGTAGATATATTTTGTTTTACTTACGGGCCGTGGCAAATGAGGAGAATATCTCACTCATCCATTATGTTGCCCAACGGGCAAAACAATTCAGGGATAGGCTCAGTCCTGACAACTCAGACGTATGTGCTTCTTCCTTCCCTCCCTCACTGCTACGTGTGGTATGACTGAATGAACTAGAACCTGTACTACCTCTCTGAGCTCTCTCAAGCAGTCATTCGTCACTACGCCGAACATCACCGCTGGTCCATCCAGACGTGGCCAGGAAAGCTTCGCCTTCCTGCCGCCCTCTTTGCACCGATGCAGAACGCTCAGGAATCCCAAGAAATTAGTAATAAAACATTCCTTCCCGAGGGCGTCGACAAGAAACTAGGTGCCCTCGTCAGAACTAGCAAGAATACCTCCGCAGCAATCGCCACAACATCCTCTGCCGGAAGGAAACGCAAAAGCGAAGCATCAACATCATCGCCGGCTACAACTCCCGCCCCTAAATCAAAGAAAGCAAAACCGGAATCCTCATTGAAACCAAAGAAAGTCACGAAGAGAAGGGCAAAAGCGACAAGAAACGAGAGCACCCCTCCACCGCCGATGAAGCCGAGTGAGCGCAGACGCAGCGGAAGAACCGCAGTAGCGAAGGTGGCGAGCTATAAAGAGGACCTGCAGAGTGATGATGAGGGGTTCTCGGATGAGGATGAAGACGCTAGTGACGTTGATCAGGAGATGGATGATGGGACGAGTAGTGAGCAGAGTGAGCCCGAACCCAGGCCAAGACGGGTTAGCGGACGTGGAAGAGTCAGTACTAGCGGGAGTGCGAAGAAGCTACTCCCAACAAGAAAGGGGAAGGAAAAAGAGAAGGTTGATGCGGAAGAACCCGAAGAGATGGAGGTTGATGAGCCAGAGCTAGAGAAGGAGAAGGGGAAGGGGAATGAGAACGAAGAAGAAAGCTCCACCACCGTTGCTCCAGTTGCGCCAATGGCAACTTCGTCTCCCAATGTAACACCTACCAAGGCCGTGGCGTTAGGGAAGAGGACTACCAGGGCAGCAGCTGGGAAGGGGAAATCCGAGGAGAAAGCTGAGGGGAAGGGGAAAGCAGTGGCGGGTAGAAGGAGGAGTGGGAGGGGAAGGAACAAGAAGGATGATGATGAGGAGGTCGCGGCAGCGGCGGCAGCAGCAGCAGAGAGCAGCGAGCTTAGTGATGTTCCAGATGAGAGTTAAATCTCTCTCTTGTTTAAGTACAGAACCTTAACTACGGGTTTTTTGTGATTTTAGCAAATTTGGATTGTACGCAGGGGGGTTCATTTAATGGGGTTTTGTTTTCTTTATATGCGTACGTACTTAAATTAGTACTTCGGGGTTTTCTATGATTTCCTATATGTTGATGATTTATTATTAGGGGTTACCGGACTTGAATACTGGGTTTTGAAGGGTTTCTAGTTTCCAGACTTTTCGCCTTGCGAGTTCGGCTATGTCGAGCACAGGGTGTTTTGAGTGATTGTCGCATTTCAGGTGATGACCCATGATCCTGCTGCAGAATTACGCTACATATCACTCGATGTATATATATACCCGGGTACCCTCCGCCTGCCGCAAGAAGTAGTTAGTATATGTGCAAAATGGATTTGCGAAGTTACACTGCCCATCTTAGCTTTTAAAGGGAAAGAGTCGACTGTCACGTTCTTCCAAGTTTCTTCAAGGTTTTGAATGCCTAAACATCGTGCGAAACAACATCTGACCATCAATCCCGACAAGCTAACACTACAACACAACCTACATCTCCAATCCACTTCTCACCCACATCCACATCCAAAATGACCTCACCACCCTCATCCCCCGATATCCACCCACCCGCCTATTTCCAACCCACATCCCCGCCGCAGCAACAACAACGGCCACATCGCGCTCCTCCACCGCCCACACCCCAC
>Ga0307515_10003871_pt1 | contig 31265 bp, 24 predicted proteins | sample 17_EM_MG_FD_194513 | JGI IMG/M metagenome (GOLD analysis project Ga0307515, IMG submission 194513) | Populus trichocarpa ectomycorrhiza microbial communities from riparian zone in the Pacific Northwest, United States - 17_EM | ecosystem: Host-associated > Plants > Roots > Unclassified | place...
CATGCGCCGGCACTCGTTCAGGTAGATCGCGGACTTGTCCTTGTCGTCCTTGACCGAGGTGAGCAGCGCCGCCATGTACTCGGCCGGGTAGTTGGCCTTCAGATAGGCGGTCCAGTACGAGACCAGGCCGTACGCGGCGGAGTGCGCCTTGTTGAAGGCGTAGCCGGCGAAGGGGACCAGGACGTCCCACAGGCCCTGGATCGCCTCGTCGCTGTAGCCGTTCTTCTGGGCGCCGGCCTGGAAGATGGTGAAGTTCTTCGCCAGCTCGTCGGCCTTCTTCTTGCCCATCACGCGGCGCAGGATGTCGGCCTCGCCGAGCGAGTAACCGGCGACGATCTGGGCGGCCTTCTGCACCTGCTCCTGGTACACGATCAGCCCGTAGGTCACCGCGAGGACCTCCTCGAGGGGCTCCTCCAGCTCCTTGTGGATCGGGGTGATCTCCTGCCGCTTGTTCTTGCGCTCGGCGTAGTTGATGTGCGAGTTCATGCCCATCGGGCCCGGCCGGTACAGGGCCGAGACGGCGGAGATGTCCTCGAAGTTGTCGGGCTGCATCTGGCGCAGCAGCGAGCGCATCGGGCCGCCGTCGAACTGGAAGACGCCCAACGTGTCGCCGCGGCAGAGCAGTTCGAAGGTCTTGGGGTCGTCCAGCGGGAGGGCGAGCATCTCCAGGTCGATGCCCTTGTTGGACTTCACCATCTTGATGGCGTCGTCCATGATCGTGAGGTTGCGCAGGCCCAGGAAGTCCATCTTCAGCAGGCCGAGCGACTCGCACTGCGGGTAGTCCCACTGCGTGATGGTCACGCCGTCGGTGTGGCGCACCCACACCGGTGCGTGGTCGACGATGGGCTCGCTGGACATGATGACGCCGGCCGCGTGCACGCCCATCTGCCGGACCAGGCCCTCGACGCCCTTGGCGGTGTCGATGACCTTCTTGACGTCCGGCTCGTTCTCGTACATCCCGCGGATCTCGCCCGCCTCGCCGTAGCGGGGGTGCTTGGGGTCGGTGATGCCGGAGAGGTCGATGCCCTTGCCGAGGACGTCGGCGGGCATCGCCTTGGTGAGCCGGTCGCCCATCGCGTACGGGTAGCCCAGTACGCGCGCGGAGTCCTTGATGGCGTTCTTGGCCTTGATCTTGCCGTAGGTGCCGATCATGGCGACCTTGTCGGCGCCGTACTTCTCCGTCACGTACCGGATCACCTCGACGCGCCGACGCTCGTCGAAGTCGATGTCGACATCGGGCATGGAGACGCGCTCGGGGTTGAGGAACCGCTCGAAGATCAGGCCGTGCGGGATCGGGTCGAGGTCGGTGATGCCCATGGCGTACGCGACGATCGAACCGGCCGCGGAGCCACGGCCGGGGCCGACTGCGATGCCGTTGTTCTTCGCCCACATGATGAAGTCGGCGACCACGAGGAAGTAGCCCGGGAACCCCATCTGGATGATGACGTCCATCTCGTAGTCCGCCTGCTTCTGGCGGTCGTCGGGGATGCCGCCCGGGAAGCGGCGCTCCATACCCCGGCGGACTTCCTCCTTGAACCAGGTGATCTCGGTGTAGCCGTCCGGGATATCGAACTTCGGCATGAGGTTCTTGGCCTCGAACATGCCGCTGGTGTCGATCTGTTCGGCGACCAGGAGGGTGTTGCGGCAGCCCTCCTGCCAGGCGTCCGAGGAGTCCACGGCGTACATCTCGTCGGTGGACTTCAGGTAGTAGCCGGTGCCGTCGAAGCGGAAGCGGTCCGGGTCGGAGAGGTTCTTGCCGGTCTGGATGCACAGCAGGGCGTCGTGCGCGACCGACTCGTGGGCGTACGTGTAGTGCGAGTCGTTCGTCACCAGGGGCGGGATGCCGAGCTTCTTGCCGATGTCCAACAGGCCGTCACGGACCCGGCGTTCGATCTCGATGCCGTGGTCCATCAGCTCCAGGAAGTACCGGTCCTTGCCGAAGATGTCCTGGTACTCGGCGGCGGCCTTCAGGGCCTCTTCGGGCTGGCCGAGCCGCAGCCGGGTCTGGAGTTCGCCCGAGGGGCAGCCGGTGGAGGCGATGAGGCCCTCGGACCACTGGGAGATGGTCTCCTTGTCCATGCGCGGCCACTTCTGGAGCCAGCCCTCGGCGTACGCGTCCGAGGAGAGCTTGAAGAGGTTGTGCAGGCCCGTCCTGTTGGCCGCCCAGATCGTCTTGTGGGTGTAACCACCGGAACCGGACACGTCGTCGCGCTTCTGGTGCGGCTGGCCCCACTGGATCTTGCGCTTGTTGCGCCGGGACTCGGGGGCGACGTACGCCTCGATGCCGATGATCGGCGTGACGCCCGCTTTCTTCGCCGTGTGGAAGAAGTCGTAGGCCCCGTGCAGGTTGCCGTGGTCGGACATGGCGATATGGGTCATGCCCATCTCGTTGCACGCGTCGAACATGTCCTTCAGCCGCGCGGCACCGTCCAGCAGCGAGTACTGGGTATGGACGTGCAGGTGCGTGAACGGCGGCTTTGACACGGCTTGGCCTCCAGGGATAACAGGGGAAACGATCGACAAAGTGCGGCGGACGGTCTGGGGGGACGAAACCGAATCCTATGCCTCGGGACTGACACTCGGCGGGCACTCCCACGTACCTTCAAGCGTTGGAAAGTGACGACAGACCCGTCACATGTCACGTACCACCCGTACCAGGAGGCACAGAGCGATGTCGGTTCCGCAGCTCAACGACGAGCACCGCGGCGAGGAGATCCTTGCCGTCTTCGACACCGCCTTCGGCGAGCTCCTGGCCGCCGACCCGGCCGCGTTCCGCGTGAAGTTCCGGAAGATGGCGGCCTCCGCCTTTGCCTTCTACCGGGGCACGGCGGCCCTCTTTTACCACGACCTCACTGCAAATAATCAGTTTGGCTCGAAGCGGGGCGGCCCGTACCTGGACGAGCGCACCTCGCGCGTGTGGATCCACGGCGATCTGCACGCGGAGAACTTCGGCACGTACATGGACTCGAACGGCCGCCTGGTCTTCAACGTCAACGACTTCGACGAGGCGTACGTCGGCCCGTTCACCTGGGACCTCAAGCGCTTCGCCGCCTCCGTCGCGCTGATCGGGTACGCGAAGGCGCTCAGTGACGAGCAGATCACCGAGCTGGTGCAGGTCTACGCGGGCGCGTACCGCGAGCGGGTGCACGCGCTGGCGACGGGCGCGAAGAGCGACGAGGTGCCGCCGTTCACGCTGGACACGGCCGACGGCCCGCTCCTGGGCGCGCTGCGCACCGCGCGCTCGCTGACCCGCTTCGAGCTGCTGGACTCGATGACCGAGATCCGCGACTTCGAGCGCCGCTTCGCGTCGGGCGGCGGCTCCATCGAGCTGGACGCGGCGACCCGGTACAAGGTCCTCGCGGCCTTCGACGGCTACCTGGAGACGCTTCCCGAATCCTCCCTGGACCGCCCCGACTCCTACCGCGTCAAGGACGTCGTCGGCCGCCGGGGCATCGGCATCGGTTCGGCCGGGCTGCCGTCGTACAACATCCTTCTGGAGGGCAACAGCGACGCCCTGGAGAACGATGTGGTGATCTACATCAAGCAGGCCCAGACGCCGGCCGTCTCGCGGCACATCACGGACGCGGCGATCCGGGACTACTTCCAGCACGAGGGGCACCGCACGGTGATCTCCCAGCGCGCGCTCCAGGCGCACGCGGACCCGTGGCTGGGCTGGACCGAGCTGGGCGGGACCGGGCAGCTGGTCGCCGAGGTGTCGCCGTACGCGGTGGACCTGGACTGGAGCGACATCGACGACCCGGAGGAGATCGCCGCCGTCGTCGCCGACCTCGGGCGGGCCACGGCCACGATGCACGCGGCGGCCGACGACCAGTCCGGCGAGTCCCTGGTGCCGTTCTCCACGGAGCGGGCCATCGACGCGGCGATCGCGGCCGACGAGGACGGCTTCGCGGGCGTGCTCGTCGACTTCGCGCACGACTACGGCGCACGCGCGCGTGCCGACCACCAGACCTTCGTCGACCTGTTCCGCAACGGCCGGATCCCGGGTCTGTAACCATCCGTACGCTCACAGGAACCCTTTAGGGGTCCCTTACCGGAGCACATGACAGACTCACCTCCGCTATGGACATATCCGGGATCCAGCTCAGGGCCGTACGCGCGGCGCTGTTCACGGCACTGGTCGTGACGCTCAGCACCGCGTCGCACGTGCTGCTGTCCCGGGTCCCGCTTCCGTTCGGCACGGTGGCGGCGATCGCCGCCACCGTGTTCGTGATCGCCTACGCGCTCGCGGGCCGAGAGCGCGGCTTCGGCCGGATCGCCGCGCTGCTGATCCCGCTGGAACTGGCCGCCGACACGGTGTTCACCACCGGCCAGCACGCCTGCTACGGCAGGGCGGGCGGCCCGGTCGCCGGACCGCTGCGCGCGGTCGGCCTGGACGTGCTGTGCAGCGGCGGCAGCGTGGGCACCTCGCTGGCCCGGATGACCGACAACCCCCATCAGGCGGCGGCGCTGCTCACGCACACCGACGCCACCGCCGCCTGGCTGCTGCTCGGCGCGCACATCGGCGTCGGCCTGCTGGCCGCCGCCTATCTGCGCCGCGGCGAGCGCGCGCTGTCCGAACTGCTGCGCGCGGCGACGGCGGTGGGCTTCCGCCCGCTGCTGCTGGCCGTCGCCGCGGTGTCGGCCCGACGCACCTCACCGGCCCGCCGGCTGCCGCGCGCCACGCACCGTACGACCACCGCCCGTGAGCGGCTGCTGGTGCACTCCCTGGGACGGCGTGGACCGCCGTGCTCGCTCCTGCCCGCGGTCTGAACACCCACAGGTACCTGAGCACACATCAGTCCCCCACACGTATTCCGCGTACGACGTGTACGCGTCCCATATGGAGATCACCAACATGAGCAAGCGGAACAGCGCGGCGGCGAAGACGGCGGCCCGTGAGCGGCTGCGCGCGGAGCGCGAGCGCCAGGCCAAGCGCGCCAAGGTCAGGCGGCAACTCATAGTCGCCGGTTCGGTCGTCGCGGTCCTCGCGATAGCCGGCGGTATCGGCTACGCGGTCGTGCAGAACAGCAAGCCCTCCTACTGGGAGTCGGCGAAGGACGACAAGCTCGTCAAGCCGGCCAACACCACCGGCACCAACGGCACTACGGTCGTCTTCGGCAAGAGCACCGCCAAGAAGACCCTGGTCATGTACGAGGACCCGCGCTGCCCGATCTGCGCCCAGTTCGAGCAGGTCGTCGGCTCGACCGTGAAGAGCGACTGGGACGCCGGCAAGTTCAAGATCCAGTACGTCGGCGCCACGTTCATCGACAACAAGGACAACGGCGAGGGCTCCAAGAACGCGCTGAGCGCCATGGGCGCCGCGCTGAACATCAGCCCCGAGGCGTTCCTCGAGTACAAGACCGCGCTCTACTCGACGAAGTACCACCCGGACGAGACGACCGACAAGTTCAAGGACGACGCGTACCTGATCAAGGTCGCGAACACGGTCCCCGCCCTGAAGAACAACAAGGCCTTCCAGAAGGCCGTGAAGGACGGCACCTACGACAAGTGGGCGCTGGACATGTCCGCCACGTTCGACAAGAGCGGGGTGACCGGCACGCCGACCCTGAAGATGGACGGCAAGGCACTGACCTCCGACGGTTCGAACGCGCCGATGACCGTGGACACCTTCAACACGGCGCTCACGGCGGCCCTCAAGGGCTGAGCCCTGTTGTAACTCCAGGCCTGAGCCTCCTTGCAAGACGCGCAGCCGAAGAGCGGGCGAACTTTTACGAGTTCGCCCGCTCTCGTTAATACTGGTCAGTAACCTAATCGCTCGTGACCAGTCGATACAGAGCACCCGAGGACGTCAACCCGCCCTCCCCGCGCCGCCGTACGGTCGTCAAGGCCGCCGCAGCCACCGCGGTCCTGGCCGGCCCGCTGATCGCCGCCCTACCTGCCGGGGCCGCCACCGACACCCCCGCCTTCCTGCACGGCGTCGCCTCCGGGGACCCGCTCCCGGACGGCGTCCTCCTGTGGACCCGGGTGACGCCCACCGCCGAGGCGGTGCCCGGCTCCGGACTCGGCCCGGACACCGAGGTGAGCTGGACCGTGGCCACCGACAAGGCATTCACCACCATCGTCTCCAGAGGCTCCCTCACCGCGACCGCCGCCTCCGACCACACCGTCAAGGCCGACATCCGCGGCCTGGCCCCGGCCACCGACTACTTCTTCCGCTTCTCGGCCGGCGGCACCGACTCCCCGGCGGCGCGCACCCGCACCGCGCCGGCGACGGACGCGACCGTGACCGGCCTGCGCTTCGGCGTAGTCACCTGCGCCAACTGGGAGGCCGGCTACTTCTCCTCGTACCGCCATCTCGCGGCCCGCAACGACCTGGACGCCTGGCTCCATCTCGGGGACTACATCTACGAGTACAAGTCAGGCGAGTACGCGGCGCGCGGCACGGTCGTACGGCAGCACGCGCCCCTGAACGAGATCATCACGCTCGCCGACTACCGCACCCGGCACGGCAAGTACAAGACCGACCCGGACCTCCAGGCCCTGCACGCGAAGGCGCCGGTCGTCGCGATCTGGGACGACCACGAGTTCGCGGACAACGCCTGGTCGGGCGGCGCGGTCAACCACACCGAGGGCACCTGGACGGCCCGTCAAGCGGCCGCGAAACAGGCCTACTTCGAGTGGATGCCGGTCCGCCCGGCGATCGCGGGCACCACCTACCGCCGCCTCCGCTTCGGCAAGCTGGCGGACCTCTCGCTCCTCGACCTGCGCTCCTTCCGTTCGCAGCAGGCGAGTTCGGGCAGCGGTTCGGTGGACGACCCGGACCGTACGATCACGGGACGCGCCCAACTCGACTGGCTGAAGGCCGGGTTGAAGGCGTCGGACACCAAGTGGCGGCTGGTCGGCAACTCGGTGATGATCGCGCCGTTCGTCGTCGGCGCGCTCTCCGCCGACCTGTTGAAGCCGCTCGCCAAACTGCTGGGCCTGCCGCAGGAGGGGCTCGCCGTCAACACCGACCAGTGGGACGGCTACACCGACGACCGCCGTGAACTCCTCGCCCATCTGCGCTCGAACGCGATCGGCAACACGGTCTTCCTCACCGGCGACATCCACATGTCCTGGGCCAACGACGTGCCGGTGGACGCCGGGACGTACCCGCTCTCGCCGTCCGCGGCAACGGAGTTCGTGATCACCTCGATGACCTCGGACAACCTCGACGACATCGCGAAGGTCCCCGAGGGCACGGTCTCCGCGCTCGCCGCACCGGTCATCCAGCTCGCCAACCGGCACGTCCACTGGGTCGACACGGACCGCCACGGCTACGGCGTCCTGGACATCACGGCCGACCGCGCGCAGATGGACTACTACGTCCTGTCCGACCGCACGTCGGCGACCGCGACCTCGTCATGGGAGCGGTCGTACCGGACGCGGAGCGGCACGCAGAGGGTGGAGCGGACGTACAACCCGGTGTAGGCAGGGCCTTTAACCGGCGTGGGCAAGGCTTTAAAGGGTCTCCAGGAAGCCGAGGGCCACCCGCCAGGTGGCCTCGGCGGCCTCCTCGTCGTAGTCCGGGAGCCCGGGGTCGGTGTACAGATGGCCGGCTCCGGCGTACCGATAGATCTCGACATCGGCACCGGCCTTGCCCATCTGCAGATACCAGGAGCTGAGCCAGTCGTCGGTCTCGAACTGGTCGGGCTCGGCGACGTGCAGCTGCACCGGCAGATCGTCGACGGAGGCGTTGGCCGCGATGTCCGAGGTGCCGTGCAGGAGGAGTAGCCCCAGTGCCTTCTCGTCGCCGAGGGCGAGGGTCTGCGCGACGGAGGCGCCGAGCGAGAACCCGGCGTAGACGAGGCCGCGCTCGGAGTAGGGGGCGGCGGCCAGCACGGCCCGCTTGAGGAGCTCGTCCTTGCCGATCTCCTGGTTCAGGGCCCTGCCGTCCTCGACCGTGTCGAACGTACGCCCCTCGAAGAGGTCCGGCGTCCACACCTCGTGGCCCGCCGCGCGCAACCGATCGGCGGCGTCGCGCACCGCCGGCCGGAGACCGTACGTCGAGTGGAAGAGCATGATGTTCATGAAGCCATCGTGCCAGTACGGTCGGACACATGGAGAACGTACTGCGCCCGCTGATCGTCATCGGCGGCTCCGTCGTCCTCACGCTGCTCATCGGCTGGGTCACCGACCTGCTGCTGCGCAAGGCGGACGCCCGGCACGACGACACCACCCTGTGGGGCCTGCTGCGCCGAGGCCGAGTCCCGTACCAACTCGTACTCTGCGCGGCCTTCCTCAGAGCCTCCTACGACCAGGCACAGCTCCTGGAGGAACACCGGGTCGGCATCGGCCAGACCCTCACCCTGGTGCTGATCGGCGCCACCGCGTGGCTGATGATCCGGGTCGCGGCGGCGATCGTGGAGTCGTCGTACGCCCGCTACGCCCGCGCCTCCCGCGACGCGGCACGGGTCCGCCGGGTCCGGACCCAAGTGACGCTGATCACGCGGGTGGTGGCCGCGATCGTCGGCGTGGTGGCGGTCGCCGCGATGCTGCTGACGTTCCCGGCGATGCGCGCGGCCGGCGCGTCGCTGCTGGCCTCGGCGGGCGTCCTGGGCATCGTCGCCGGTGTGGCGGCGCAGTCCACTCTCGCCAACCTCTTCGCGGGACTGCAGATCGCCTTCGGCGACATGGTCCGCATCGGCGACACGGTGGTGGTGGACGGCGAGTGGGGCACGATCGAGGAGATCACCCTGACCTTCCTGACGGTACGGACCTGGGACGAGCGCCGGATCACCATGCCGGTGTCGTACTTCACGTCCAAGCCCTTCGAGAACTGGTCCCGCGGCACCCCACAGATGACCGGCATCGTCTACTTCCAGGTCGACCACTCGGCCCCGGTGGACGCGATGCGCACCCAGCTCCGCGAGATCCTGCGCGCCTGCCCCGCCTGGGACGGCCGCAGCTACGGCCTGGTCGTCACCGACACCACCCCGAACACGATGGAGGTCCGCGCCCTGGTCACGGCCAAGGACGCGGACGACATCTGGACGGTACGGGTCACGGTCCGCGAACAGATGATCCGCTGGCTGTACGTGGAGCATCCCTACGCGCTGCCTCGCGTGAACACGGCGGACGCGGCGCCGATTCCGGGGGAGGATCCGTCGCCGAACGGTGGTGGCGTCGGGCGCACGGCGCATGAGCCTCCGGGGGTAACCGGGGCTGAGGGTCGGACGGGGCGAGGTAGCCGGTCGGCTGACGACCACGGCTGAATTGCCCACTCACGCCCACCCGTTCACATTCGGTTGAGGGGTGGGCGTCTGCCGTTGGGGTGCGGCACCGCTGGCGACTGGCGGCCGGCCGGTTCAGGGCCTCAACACCCGCGCCGGGTGCGTACCCCCTCACCGGCGAGCGACAGAACCCGAACCGGGTCCGGGCGACTCCGGCCCCTCAACGCCCATGCTGGGCAACGTCGTTGGACTGGGCGGCCCGCGAAGCGACCGGGAACCGGCCAAGGCTGAGCACCTCCAGGCACCCCAACACCCGTGTCCAGCAACACCATTGACCCGGACGCCCAGCGAGGCACCCGGCACCCGGAGCGACCAGCCGGCCCAAGGTCGCAACGCCCATGCCCGGCGAGAACCCTCCCCCACCCCGAACGCCCAAGCCCCAGCCGAGGCCAGTACCCGGCGCCTCAATCTCCGCGCCCGGCAACGCCGTTGACCGGAACCAAACCTCAGCCAAATAGCCCCAGCCCCTCAACGCCCCCGCTCAGCCCCACCGTTGACCTGGATCACCTGCGAGGTGACATGCCCGGCCGCCGGGGACGCGAGCCAATGCAGGGTCGCGGCGATGTCCCCGGGGGTACCGGCACGCCCGGTCGAGGTGTCTCGGATCATCCGTTCACGCCGCGCTTCCGCGATCGCGGGGCCGAAGAACTCCGTGTCCTCGATGTACCCGGGCGCGACCACGTTCACGGTGATTCCGCGCGGCCCGAGATCCCGGGCCAGATCATGGGCGTACGGGTGCAACGCGGCCTTGGCCCCGCCGTACGCCCCACTCCCCGAACCCCGGTACGCGGCGATGGAACTGACGAACAGCACCCGCCCGCCCGGCTCCGCGAGCCGCGTCCTCAGCGCCTCGGTGAGCAGCGCGGCGCTCAGGGTGTTGCTGCGGAAGTTCACGGTCCAGTCGTGCGCGACGGCGTCCAGCTCATCACCGCTCGCGCTCGCGGGTTCCAGGCTCCCGTTCCCGCCCGCGCTGTGCACCAGCACATCCACGGTGCCGAACTCCTCGGCGACGAACTGCCCGACGCCCCGCACCACTTCGGGCTCACTCAGATCCCCGGCGTACGTCAACGCCCCGGGCACCCCGGCCTTCTCCAACACCTCACGCCGCCGCCCGAGCAGCAACACCCGGTCCCCGCCGGCCACGAAGGCATGCGCCGCGGCGAGCCCAATTCCCGTACCACCACCACTGATTACGACGTTACGAGCCATGGGACGAGCCTACAAAGAGGGCGAGGACAAACACGAACCAATTCGAACGACGGCCGCCGACAACACTCAACCCGCAGCCGCCAACGGGGCCGAGCCCCCACAGGAGACGTCCACCCTTCAATCGCCCGTAAACGGGCGGTGCGCGGGTGGGCAAGCATTTCGACCCGCAGCCGCCAACGACGCCCGACCCCCACGACAAACGCCCACCCTCCAGCCCACGGTGAACGGGCGGTGCGCGGGTGGGAGACTCACCTCAGACTACGCACGTCAAGATGCCGAAGCACCCGGTCCACGATCTCCGGATCCGCCCCCGGCTCACTCCGCGCCGCCAACACCTCATGCCGAGCCGCGCTCATCATCTCCCCCTGGATCCGCCGCATCCGCTTCACCCGCTTCACCCGCTTCTCGTACGCCTCCCGCCGCTCCCCGTCCCCCACCTCGGGAGAGATCCGCACCCCGATGTCGAACGCCCGCCGCAACAACTGCTCGGACACCTCCTCCGGCAACTCCTCCACATCCTCGATCTCCCGCAGCCTCCGCTTCGCGGCCTTCGCCGCCCGCACCGCCAGTTCCTTCTCGAACGCCTTCTCGCTGTCGGTGTCGGCCCGCACCCCCAGCCGCTTCACCAGCCACGGCAACGTGAGCCCCTGAAGCACCAGCGTCGCCATGATCACCCCGAACGCGATGAACACGATCTCGTCCCGGTCCGGGAACGCCGACCCGTCGTCCATGGTCAGCGGGATCGCCAACGCCAGGGCCACGGATGCCACCCCGCGCATCCCCGCCCACCACATGATCACGGTCTCCCGCCAGGACGTCGGGATCTCCTCGTCGTAGTCCCGCTTGGCGTGCAGCCGTTTCGTCAGCCAGGTCGCCGGCAGCAACCACGCCAGCCGTACGACCACGACGACCACGACGATCGCGGCGGCCCAGCCGAGCATCTCGCCCCACCGCCCGGACGCCGTACGGATCGCGTTGTGCAGTTCGAGCCCGATGAGCCCGAACGCGACCCCCGTGACCAGCGTGTCCACGACATCCCACACGGTCGCCCCGGCGAGCCGGGTCAGCACATCATCGGCGCCCAGGGAGTACTCCGCCAGGAACAGCGCGGTGGTGAGCACCGCGAGCACCCCGGACCCGTGCAGTTCGTCGGCCAGGACGTACGAGGCGTACGGCACCAGCAGCGTCAGCCCGATCTGCAGGGTGGCGTCGTCGAGGGCCGACATCAGCTTGTTCGTGGCCCACCCCAGGGCCACTCCGACCACTACGGCGACGACGGCGGACAGCACAAAGTCGAGCCCGGCACGCCAGAAGTTGAAGCTCCCGCTGACGGCGGCGGCGATCGCGACGTGGTACAGCACGATGGCCGTCACGTCGTTGAAGAGACCCTCGCCCTCCAGGATCGACACCAGCCGCCGCGGCAGCCCGAGTTGCCCGGCGACGGCGGTCGCGGCGACCGGATCGGGCGGTGCCACGAGCGCGCCGAGCGCCACGGCGGCGGCGATCGGCAGGCCGGGCACGATCGCGCTCGCGACGGCGGCCACGGCGAGGGTGGTGACGAAGACCAGCGCCACGGCCAGCAGGAAGATGGGCCGGATGTTGGCCGTGAACTGCCGCCAGGAGGTGCGCCGTACGGCCGCGTACAGCAGCGGTGGCAGCAGCAGGGGCAGGATCAGGTCGGGCGGGACGTTCACGTTCGGCACGAAGTCGGCCACCGCGAGGACTATCCCGAGGAGCGTCATGAGCACCGGCGAGGGCAGACCGAACCGGTCCCCCAGCGGGACGCTCACCACGGCCCCGAGCAACAGGACGAAAAGCAGGGCCAATTGATCCACGGTCAGGGCTCCGGCGGGATCTCGACGTTCAACTAGCGGACGTCCAAGCCTGCCATGCCGCCCGCCCGACCAGCTCTTTCGACGCCCTCAGGTTGTGGAGCCGGTCACAGCACGCGCCGCATCGCCCGATGCGGAATCCCCGCGTCCGGGAACTCCGGCCCGTACGCCTCGTAGCCGAGCCGTTCGTAGAACCCCAGCGCATGCGTCTGCGCGTGCAGATCCACGGCGGCCAGCCCACGCGCGCGTGCCGCGTCCTCGATGGCCCGCACCAACGCGACCCCGACCCCGAGCCCCCGCGCCTCCTTGGTGACGGCCAGCCGCCCCAGGGACCCCACGGTCGCGTCCCCGTCGGTCTTCGCCGCGGCCGCCTCGCCGTACAGCAACCGCCCGGTACCCAGCGGCGTCCCGTCCTCCCGCACGGCGAGAACATGCGTCGCCACGGCGTCGTAGTCGTCGTACTCGAGCTCCTGGGGCACGCCCTGCTCGACGACGAAGACCTCCTTCCGCACCGCGAAGCAGGCCTCACGGTCGGCGGGATCGTCGGCGACGCGCACCACGTACGACGACGGACTCACGCGTACGTCTCCTCGCGCACCAGGTCCAGCGCCTGCTGAAGATCGTCCGGGTAGCCGCTCTCGAACTCGACCCACTGGCCGTCGGCGGGGTGCTCGAAGCCGAGCCGGACGGCGTGCAGCCACTGGCGGGTCAGACGCAGCCGCTTGCTGAGCGTCGGATCGGCGCCGTAGGTCAGGTCGCCCACGCACGGGTGGCGGTGGGCCGCCATGTGCACACGGATCTGGTGGGTGCGGCCGGTCTCCAGCTTCACATCGAGCAGGGAGGCCGCGCGGAACGCCTCGATCAGGTCGTAGTGCGTGATCGACGGCTTGCCCTCGGCGGTGACCGCCCACTTGTAGTCGTGGTTCGGGTGGCGGCCGATGGGGGCGTCGATGGTGCCGCTGGTCGGGTCGGGGTGGCCCTGGACCAGCGTGTGGTAGCGCTTGTCGACCGTGCGCTCCTTGAACTGGCGCTTCAGCGAGGTGTACGCGCGCTCCGACTTGGCGACCACCATCAGACCGGATGTGCCTACGTCGAGGCGGTGCACGATGCCCTGGCGCTCGGCGGCACCGGACGTCGAGATGCGGTACCCGGCGGCGGCGAGGCCGCCGATGACCGTGGTCCCGGTCCAGCCGGGGCTGGGGTGGGCGGCGACGCCGACCGGCTTGACGATCACTACGACGTCATCGTCGTCGTAGACGATCTCCATGCCCTCGACCGGCTCGGCGACGATCTGCACGGGCGCGGGTGCCTGCGGCATCTCGACCTCCAGCCAGGCCCCGCCGTGCACCCGCTCGGACTTCCCGACCACCGAGCCGTCGACCGTGACCTTCCCCGCGGTGGCCAGCTCGGCGGCCTTCGTACGGGAGAAGCCGAACATGCGGGAGATGGCGGCGTCGACACGCTCGCCCTCCAGGCCGTCGGGCACGGGCAGGTTTCGGATCTCGGGAACTGTGCTCACCCGGTCGAGTATGCCGGACGGGTCCGACACCGCCTTACCCGAGCCGGGGCGCTCAGGCCTCGCCGACTCGCGCTCAGCCCTCGTGGATCCGCGCTCAGTCCTTGTGGACGGTGCCGTCCGGGTCCAGGCCGCGGAAGGAGAGCAGCACGATCAGGATGCCGCCGCACACGATCGCCGAGTCGGCGAGGTTGAAGACGGCGAAGCCCTTGGGCGCGATGAAGTCGACGACCTCGCCCTGGAAGATGCCGGGCGAGCGGAAAATCCGGTCGGTGAGGTTGCCGAGCGCGCCGCCCAGCAGCAGCCCGAGCGCGATGGCCCACGGCAGGCTGTAGAGCTTGCGGGCCAGCCGGGCGATCACCACGATCACGGCGGCGGCGATCATCGTGAAGATCACCGTGAAGGCCGCGCCGAACCCGAAGGCGGCGCCGGGGTTGCGGATCGCGTGGAACTCCAGCCAGTCCCCGAAGACCTCGATCGGCGCGTGGTGCTCCAGCTTGGCGACCACGAGCAACTTGCTGACCAGGTCGAGGGTGTACGCGAAGACGGCCACCACGAAGAGCACGGCGATCCGCCGCCTGCCCCTGGGGGGCGCACTCTCGCCCTGCTCCGGCTCGGCCCCCGCCGCCTCTGGGGTATCCGGCGTACCGATGATGCGCTCCGCCTCTGCCACGTGAGTCCCTCGACCTAGGTACCTAACTCAAGATGAGGGTACGGCACACCTGTCGGCAGCTTCAGTACCGGCGTCAGTACCGCGTCAGTACCGGCGCTCCTGCTTCTGCTTGCACTCCACGCACAGGGTGGCCCGGGGGAAGGCCTGCATACGGGCCTTGCCGATCGGGTTGCCGCAGTTCTCGCACAGACCGTAGGTGCCGGCGTCCAGCTTCCCCAGGGCGCGCTCGGTCTGGATCAGCATCTCGCGCGCGTTGGCGGCCAGCGCCATCTCGCTCTCGCGCGTGATGTTCTTGGTCCCGGTGTCGGCGTCGTCGTCGCCCGCGCCGTCCCCGGAGTCCCGCATCAGGCCGGCGAGGGCCTGCTCGGTGGACGTGATCTCCTCGCTCAGCCGCGCCGCCTCGGACTGCAACTCGGTACGGGCCTCCTCGACCTCCTCGGGCGTCCAGGGGTCCTCCCCGGAGCGCACCGCGAGCTCGCCGGGCACCGCCGCGACCCGCGCCTTGGGAACGGCCCTCTTCGCCGCAGTGGCCGTACCCGGAGTCTTCTTCGCAACCACCGTCGTGGCTCCCGTCTGCTCCGCGGCCTGCGCCGCGCCCGCCTTTGCCTTCTTGGCCGCGCTCTTCTTCGTGCCGGTCGTGCCCTTGGTTCCCGTGGTTCCCGCAGTGCGATTCGTGCCCGTGGTGCTCTTCGCAGAACCGCTTTTCGCGCCGGCGGTGCTCTTCGTAGGGCTGCTCTTCGTAGGGCTGCTCTTCGCCGACGCGCTCTCAGGGGCGACGGTCTTCTTCACGGCCGCTTTCTTCACGGCCGTCTTCTTCGTGTCCGTGGCCTTCGGGACGGCCGCCGCCTTCGTAGCGGTAGTCTTCCTGGTCACCGTCTTCGTAGCGGTCGTCTTCCTGGTCACCGTCTTCGTAGCGGTCGTCTTCGTAGAGGCCGTCTTCGTAGCCGTGGCCTTCGTAGCCGCCGCCTTTTTCGGCGCCGTGGTTTTCGCGGCGCTCTTCTTGGCCACCGTCTCCTCGGCCACCGCCTTCTTGACGGCCCCCGGTCTTTCGGCCCCTTCCCCGGTCGCCTTCTTCGAAGAAGCCGCCTTCGTAGCGACCGCCTTCTTGGACGCGGTCTTCTTCGCTGCGGTCTTCTTCGCCACCATGGCCGCGGCCCCTTCACATTTTGTGATCACGCACGCGAATCGTGCTGGGACGATAAATCGACTTGAGTCCCGCGGCAACGGGGCACGCCGCCCGATTCGTCCACCCCCCTGGCCTCGCGCGGCAAGCCTTCATGCGTTGTGCCCAGCTCCCCGCCGGGTAATCCGCCGAGTCCGACACCTCGAACATCGAACGCGTGTTCAGCGCCATTCGAGTCATGAACCGTGTTCGCAAGCCTCCCGCCGAGGCCCCCGCAAAACCGGTCGGCCGCTGTCCGTGCGGCCCCGTACACTGGGCGGAGCGAGAAGCGTGGATGGGGACGAGTAGCGGCGTACGCAGCCCAGAGCGACCCGGGGACGGTGGAAGCCCGGGGGCCGGCACGACGTGAAGATCACCCCGGAGCCGCCGGAAGAAAGCCGCAGCACACCCGTCGCGGCGAGTAGACCCGGTATCGCGACCCCAATGAGGGGGCTCACTGGTGCGCTGGACGCACCGGGGAGCCAAGGAGGGTGGTACCGCGGGAGCGCGCCGCACACGGCGTACGGAAAGTCGTAGCTCTCGTCCCTCCGGACGGAAGGCAGAAAGTCCGCCGGAGGAAGCTCGCTGATGACAACGCCGACGTACCGCCAGGTGCCCGCCCAGGTCGACCTGCCCGCGCTCGAGCACGCCGTGCTCGACTTCTGGCGCGAGCAGAAGATCTTCGCCAAGACCCTGGACCAGTCCGAGGGGCGCCCCGAGTGGGTGTTCTACGAGGGCCCGCCCACGGCCAACGGCATGCCGGGCGCCCACCACATCGAGGCGCGCGTCTTCAAGGACGTCTTCCCCCGCTTCCGGACCATGCGCGGCTACCACGTGGGCCGCAAGGCCGGCTGGGACTGCCACGGCCTCCCGGTGGAGCTGGCGGTCGAGAAGGAGCTGGGCTTCACCGACAAGCAGGACATCGAGGCGTACGGCATCGCCGAGTTCAACGCCAAGTGCCGCGAGTCCGTGACCCGGCACACCGACGCCTTCGAGGCGCTCACGACCCGCATGGGGTACTGGACGGACCTCGAGGACCCGTACCGCACGATGGACCCCGAGTACATCGAGTCGGTCTGGTGGTCCCTCAAGGAGATCTTCAACAAGGGCCTGCTGGTCCAGGATTACCGCGTCGCCCCCTGGTGCCCGCGCGACCAGACGGGCCTCTCGGACCACGAGCTGGCGCAGGGCTACGAGACGGTCGTCGACCCCTCCGTGTACGTCCGTTTCCCGCTTACCTCCGGTCCGCTGGCCGGCCGTGCCGCGCTCCTGGTGTGGACGACGACCCCCTGGACGCTCGTGTCCAACACGGCCGTCGCCGCCCACCCCGAGGTCACCTACGTCGTCGCGACGAACGGCGAGGAGCAACTCGTCGTCGCCGAGCCGCTGTTCGCCAAGGCGCTCGGCGAGGGCTGGGAGACCACCGGCGAGACGTTCACCGGCGCCGAGATGGAGTACTGGACGTATCAACGTCCGTTCGAGCTCGTGGAGTTCCCGAGCGTCAGCGAGGGAACCAATAGGCACAGCCCCGAGCCCGCCCACTACGTGGTGAACGCGGAGTACGTGACGACCGAGGACGGCACGGGTCTGGTCCACCAGTCCCCCGCCTTCGGTGAGGAGGACCTCAAGGTCTGCCGCGCGTACGGCCTGCCGGTCGTGAACCCGGTCCGTCCGAACGGCACCTTCGCCGAGGACGTCCCGCTCGTAGGCGGTGTCTTCTTCAAGAAGGCCGACGAAAAGCTCACCGAGGACCTCAAGGACCGCGGCCTGCTCTTCAAGCACGTGCCGTACGAGCACAGTTACCCGCACTGCTGGCGCTGCCACACCGCGCTCCTGTACTACGCGCAGCCCTCCTGGTACATCCGCACCACAGCGGTCAAGGACCGCCTCCTCCAGGAGAACGAGAACACCAACTGGTTCCCGGACACCGTCAAGCACGGCCGGTACGGCGACTGGCTGAACAACAACATCGACTGGGCGCTGTCCCGCAGCCGCTACTGGGGCACCCCGCTCCCGATCTGGCGCTGCACGGAGGACCACCTCACGGTCGTCGGCTCCCGCGCGGAGCTGACCGAACTGACGGGCACCGACCAGTCGGGCCTGGACCCGCACCGCCCGTTCATCGACGCGGTCACCTTCGCCTGCCCCCAGTGCGGCGAGAGCGCCACGCGCGTACCCGAGGTCATCGACGCCTGGTACGACTCGGGCTCGATGCCCTTCGCGCAGTGGGGCTACCCGCACAAGAACAAGGAACTCTTCGAGTCCCGCTACCCGGCGCAGTTCATCAGCGAGGCGATCGACCAGACCCGCGGCTGGTTCTACACGCTGATGGCCGTCGGCACCCTGGTCTTCGACAAGTCGTCGTACGAGAACGTCGTCTGCCTCGGCCACATCCTCGCCGAGGACGGCCGCAAGATGTCCAAGCACCTGGGCAACACCCTGGACCCGATCCCGCTGATGGACCGTCACGGCGCGGACGCGGTGCGGTGGTTCATGGCGGCGGGCGGCTCCCCGTGGGCGGCACGCCGCGTGGGCCACGGCACCATCCAGGAGGTCGTCCGCAAGACCCTCCTGACGTACTGGAACACGGTCGCCTTCCAGGCCCTGTACGCGCGCACGTCCGACTGGGCGCCCAGCGCGGCGGACCCGGCCCCGGCCGACCGCCCGGTCCTGGACCGCTGGCTCCTGTCCGAACTCCACGCGCTCACCGACCAGGTGACCCAGGCTCTGGAGTCCTACGACACCCAGCGCGCCGGCAAGCTCCTGTCGGCGTTCGTCGACGACCTGTCCAACTGGTACGTCCGCCGCTCCCGTCGCCGCTTCTGGCAGGGCGACAAGGCCGCGCTGCGCACCCTGCACGAGGTCGTCGAGACGGTCACCCAGCTCATGGCCCCGCTGACCCCGTTCATCACCGAGCGGGTCTGGCAGGACCTGATCGTCCCGGTGACCCCGGGCGCCCCGGAGTCCGTCCACCTGTCCTCGTGGCCGGAGGCGGACCTGTCCGTCATCGACCCCGAGCTGTCCAAGCAGATGGTCCTCGTACGGCGCCTGGTGGAGCTGGGCCGGGCCACGCGCGCGGAGTCGGGCGTCAAGACGCGCCAGCCACTGTCCCGCGCGCTGATCGCGGCCACGGGCTTCGCCGCCCTGGACCGGGAGCTGCACGCGCAGATCACGGAGGAGCTGAACGTCGAGGGGCTCGCCTCGCTGAGCGAGGTCGGCGGCTCGCTGGTCGACACCACGGCGAAGGCCAACTTCCGCGCCCTGGGCAAGCGGTTCGGCAAGCGCGTCCAGGACGTCGCGAAGGCCGTGGCGAACGCCGACGCCGCCGCGCTGTCCCTCGCCCTGCGCGAGGGCACGGCGACCGTCGAGGTGGACGGCGAGACCATCACGCTGGCTCCGGATGAGGTGATCATCACAGAGACCCCGCGCGAAGGCTGGTCCGTGGCCTCCGACTCGGGGGCGACGGTCGCCCTCGACCTGGAGATCACCGAGGAGCTGCGCCAGGCGGGCCTGGCCCGTGACGCGATCCGGCTGATCCAGGAGTCCCGCAAGAACAGCGGCCTGGACGTGGCCGACCGGATCGCCCTGCGCTGGACCTCGACCGACCCGGCGGTCATCGCGGCCCTGTCCGAGCACGCGGCCCTGATCGCCGACGAGGTCCTCGCCACGGACTTCGCCCAGGGCGAGGCGGACGACACCTACGGCACCCCGTTCACGGACGAGGGCCTGTCCCTGGTGTTCCGCCTGCACAAGGTCTGAGCACCACCGGCACCCGAAAGGGCCCGGCCTCCTTCGTGGAGGCCGGGCCCTTTTCTCACGCCCAACGGCGGCCAACTCACCTGAGCCAACGGTCAACTCACGTGATCCAGCGCTCAACCCGCGTAAAAAGGGCGGGGCCCCGGATCGAAATCCGGGGCCCCGCCCTGTTGAACGCTGCCGACGCCCAAGGCGTACTAAAGGCCGGTCAGTTGTCGTCCTCGTCGATCAGGAACCCGCGCATCGGCGAGGGAGCCTGACCCATCGGGGACGGGCCCTGCGGCCGGACCGGCGCCATCGGCTGGGTCATGGCCGGAGACATCTGCTGCTGGCCGCCGTAGGACGGTCCGGCCGGAGCCGGGCCACCCATGCCCTGCGGGCCGCCGTACGACGGGGCGCTCGCGCCGGCCGGGGCCATCGAGGGCGCCGGGGACGGCGGAAGCGACGCGGCGGCCGGAGCACGCGGCGGAGCCAGCGAGTCGTCGGCCTGGGTCTCCAACTGACGCAGCTGGGACTCCAGGTAGGACTTCAGACGCGTGCGGTACTCGCGCTCGAAGCCGCGCAGGTCCTCGACCTTGCGCTCCAGCGTGGCGCGGGCGGACTCCAGGGAGCCCATCGCGACGCGGTGCTTCTCCTGCGCGTCCCGCTCCAGGGCGTCGGCCTTGGCACGGGCGTCACGCTCAAGACCCTCGGCGCGCGAACGGGCCTCGCCGACAATCTTGTTGGCCTCGGAACGGGCCTCGGCGATCGCCTGGTCGGCGGTCTGCTGGGCCAGCGAGAGGACACGGGCGGCGCTGTCGCCACCGGGGCCCTGCTGCGGCATGCCGCCACCCATGGGTCCGCCCATCGGGCCGCCCATCTGCTGCTGCATGGGGGGCTGGCCGCCCATCTGACCCTGCATCGGGCCCTGGCCCATCTGCTGCATCTGGCCCTGCATCGGACCCTGGCCCATCGGCCCCTGACCCATGGGGCCCTGTCCCATCGGACCCTGACCCTGCGGGCCGCCCTGGCCCTGGCCGCTGGGGCCTGCGGGCAACTGCGGGGCACCGCTCGGCAGTTGGGGCGGGCCGCCCATGGGGCCGCCCATCTGCTGCGGCGGGCCCGATATGCCGGCGGGCACCGGGCCACCCGGACCGCGCATGCCTTGCGGGGGCATGCCCTGCTGGGGCATCCCCTGCTGCTGCATGCCGCCTTGCTGCATGCCACCTTGCTGCATGCCGCCCTGCTGCTGGTCCTGTTCGGGGGGCTTGCGCATGTTCTGTTGGTTCTGGGCGGCTGCGCGCGTGGCCGCGGCCAACTTGGCGCGCAGGTCCTCGTTCTCGCGCAGCAGGCGCGTCAATTCGGCTTCGACCTCGTCGAGGAAGGCATCGACCTCGTCCTCGTCATAGCCTTCTCGGAGGCGGACGGTCGTGAACTGCTTGTTCCGCACGTCCTCGGGGGTCAACGGCATCTCTTCACCTCAACGTAGTCATCGGCAGTCGGCAAGACCGTATCGTCCACTGTCACCTCGCGAGATTGCCCACGATAGAGATCAAGATGTAGACGATGATCATCAGGACGAAGAAGGACAGGTCGAGCGCCACGCCCCCGAGACGCAACGGCGGAATGAACCGCCGTAGAAGCTTCAACGGTGGATCGGTGACAGTGTAGGCGGCCTCCAGAACGACCACCATCGCCTTGCCGGGTTGCCATGAGCGGGCGAACTGGAAGACGTAGTCCATGACCAACCGGAAGATGAGCACGATGAGGAACACCATCAGCGCGATGTAGATCACCTGCGCGAACACGCTCATGGTCTGTCTTTCCCTCTCCCCTGTTCCGTGCTTCCTAGCGGCTGTCTGTCTCAGCTCTGATTGAAGAACCCGCCCTCTGCGATGCGGGCCTTGTCCTCCGCCGTGACATCGACGTTAGCAGGCGACAACAGGAACACCTTCTGCGTCACCCGCTCGATGCTGCCGTGAAGACCAAACACCAAACCGGCCGCAAAGTCGACAAGTCGCTTGGCATCTGTGTCATCCATCTCAGTCAGATTCATGATCACCGGGGTGCCTTCACGGAAGTGTTCCCCGATGGTACGGGCCTCGTTGTAGGTCCGGGGGTGAAGTGTGGTGATCCGGTAAGGCTCTCGTTCCGACACGACCTTGGGCATGATCACCGGTGCGTTCTTCTCCAGGGACTGGCGTTCTTGTGTGATGGATGCCACGGGCGCGATACGCGCCGGACGCCCTGATTCCGCACCCAGTGAAGCGGAATGGGACACCGGTTCGCGAGGGGCCGGAGGCTGCACCACTCGTACCGGTTCGTCCCTTTGAGACTGATGCGGGCTGTGTGACTGGTGCGACGGCTCGTGCCGTCGACGGTCCCGCTCGGGCTCCGGGTCCAGTTCGGGTTCGAAGTCGTCATCGGGGTCGAAACCCCGGCCGTCGTACCCATCGTCCTCCACGAGGCCGAGGTAGACCGCCATCTTGCGCATCGCGCCGGCCATGCTCTGAGTCCTCCGCTCTGTGGTGGATCGGCTGACGACTGCCAAGTGCCCGCGATCCACGAGGTCGTTACGCCCACTTTCGGGGGCATTGACCATATTTTCTGCTGTGGTCCGACTTCCTGGCGACGTTACCCGAGCCTGGGGCGCACGCCGAGTACCGCAGTGCCGACGCGTACATGTGTCGCTCCGGCTGCCACGGCCTGTTCGAGGTCCGCACTCATCCCTGCCGACACCATGTTCGCAGCAGGATGGGCTCGGCGCAGGTCAGTCGACAAATCCATCAACCGCCCGAACGCCTCCTGTTGGCGTCCGGCGTACTCGCCGGTGAGCGGAGCGACGGTCATCAGACCGTCGAGCCGCAACCCCGGAGCCCCGGCGACGAGATCGGCCAACTCCCCGATCCCGCCCGGCCCTACGCCACCCCGCTCGCCCCGCCCGCTCACTCCCGCGTCGAGCGCGACCTGGATGAGACAGCCCAGTTCGCGCCCGGACCGCTCGGCCTCCTTCGACAGCGCGGTGACGAGCCGGGAACGGTCGACCGACTGCACGACATCGGCGTAACCGACCACGGATCGCACCTTGTTGGTCTGCAACTGACCGACGAAGTGCCAACTCAGCGGCAGATCCGCGCAGTCGGCGGCCTTCGGGGCGGCGTCCTGGTCCTTGTTCTCGGCGACATGACGCACACCGAGTTCGGCCAACGTTCGTACGTCGCTCGCCGGATAGGTCTTGGTGACCACGATCAGGGTCACCTCTTCGCGCTTCCGCCCGGCCGCCGCGCAGGCGGCGGCGATGCGCTCCTCGACTCTCGCCAGATTCACGGCGATTTCTTGCTTACGGTCCGTCATGTCCGATCAGTCCAACCAGACATAGCTCGCCAGCCGCCCGGTCGTCCGGTCGCGGCGGTACGAGAAGTGGTCGCCCGATTCACGGGTGCACACCGGCGACTGCTCCCGGTCGCGCACCCCGAGCCGGTCTAGCTGCGCGTGCGCTCCGGCGGTCACGTCGACCGCGGGAGTGCCCCAACTCGTCTCGGCGTACGCCGCGGGTTCCACGGCGGCGGCGTCGGCGCGCATGTCCGCGGGCACTTCGTAGCACCGGCCGCAGACGGCGGGTCCGGTGCGGGCGATGATCCGGGCGGGATCGGCGCCGAGTTCCACCATGGCCGCCACTGCGGCGGGAACGACCCCGGCCACCATGCCCGGGCGTCCGGCGTGGGCCGCGCCCGCGATCCCGGCGACCGGGTCGGCGAGCAGGACCGGGGTGCAGTCGGCGGTCAGCACGGCGAGGGCGAGGCCGCGCCGGGCGGTGACGACCGCGTCGACGGAGGGGACGTCCGAGGAGCCCCAGGGCCCCTCGACGACCGCCACGTCCGCGCCGTGCACCTGGTTCATCCAGACCACCAGCGCCGGGTCCAACCCCAGTGACTTGGCGGCCAGTTCGCGATTGGTACGTACCGCTTCGAGGTCGTCGCCGACCGCGCCGCCGAGGTTGAGCTCCTCGTACGGAACGGCGCTCACCCCGCCCCACCTGTCGGTGAAGGCGAAGTGCGCGCCGCTCACGGTGTCGAACTGTCCTATCACTTCAGGAAGTCCGGTACGTCCAGCTCCTCGGCGGCGCTGTCCGAGTAGGTCCGCGACGGCGGGACCGGCGGGGCGACCGGGAGGTCGGCGACCGGCTCCGGAGCGTGCTCCGGCTCCTCCTTCGGCTTGACGCTGCCGAGCGAGCCGAAGGACGGACGGCTCTCCTGCCGTACCGGAGTCGGCTCGTCGCGGCGGGCCGAGGACGAACTCGAGCCCGTCTCACGGCGGGTCGGCGGCTGGCCGCCGTCGAAGCCGGCCGCGATCACGGTGACCCGGACCTCGTCGCCGAGGGCGTCGTCGATGACCGCGCCGAAGATGATGTTGGCCTCGGGGTGGGCGGCCTCGCTGACCAGTTGGGCCGCCTCGTTGATCTCGAACAGGCCGAGGTCGGAGCCGCCGGAGATGGAGAGCAGGACGCCACGGGCGCCGTCGATGGAGGCCTCGAGGAGCGGCGAGGAGATCGCCATCTCGGCGGCCGCCACCGCGCGGTCGTCGCCGCGGGCCGAGCCAATGCCCATGAGGGCCGAACCGGCCTCGGACATCACGGACTTGACGTCGGCGAAGTCGAGGTTGATCAGGCCCGGCGTGGTGATGAGATCGGTGATGCCCTGGACACCGGAGAGCAGGACCTGGTCCGCCGACTTGAAGGCGTCGAGGACCGAGACCTGGCGGTCCGAGATGGACAGCAGCCGGTCGTTCGGGATGACGATGAGGGTGTCGACCTCTTCGCGGAGTTCGGCGATGCCGTCCTCCGCCTGGTTCGCCCGGCGCCGTCCCTCGAAGGTGAACGGGCGGGTGACCACGCCGATGGTGAGGGCGCCCAGGGAGCGCGCGATGTTGGCCACGACGGGCGCGCCGCCGGTGCCGGTGCCGCCGCCTTCACCGGCCGTCACGAAGACCATGTCGGCCCCCTTGAGGACCTCCTCGATCTCCTCGCGGTGATCCTCGGCGGCCTTGCGGCCGACGGCCGGGTTGGCGCCGGCGCCGAGTCCGCGGGTGAGTTCGCGGCCGACGTCGAGTTTGACGTCGGCGTCGCTCATCAACAGCGCCTGCGCGTCGGTGTTGATGGCGATGAACTCGACGCCCTTGAGGCCGACCTCGATCATCCGGTTGATGGCATTGACACCACCGCCGCCGACACCGATGACCTTGATGACTGCGAGGTAGTTCTGCGGTGCTGCCACGTCGAAGGCCTCTCGCCTCGAGTTACGTGTCGCCGATCGCGGTGTTCCACGATCCGACGACGGATGCCGAATGGGACGGTCCGTAGCGCCGACCCGAACCCTAACGTTGAAGTTTAGGGTTACCAGTGTGTCCGTTCCTTGAAGTCTTCTGAACAGGACACTAAGTCGACAAGTGGCGCACGTTCAACGAACACGCCGAACCTCCCGTTTTTCTTTTCACCCTATGTGATCAGCCGTAGCGCTGCCCAACCAGGGTGCTGGCCTGCGCGAATGTGCGTCAACTCCCGGCTGACGCAGGGGCGGTGGGAACACTTACGTCGAAGTACCGGGCGCCGGAAGCTGCTTTCATGAGAGCGGTGAGCGTACGCGCCTTCGCCGCGCCCTTGTCGCCACTTCCCCAAGAGACCGTCCGGCCGCCGCTCAACTCCAGTGAGATGTCGTCGTAGGAACGGACCTTGACGACTTGAGTGTCCTTCGCGACCGCGGCCGGAATGTCACCCGCGACCTTCACCGCCTCACGCACGAGTCGGTCCTCGTCGAAGCGGCGCAGGCTGGCCGCGGACGAACCCGACTGGGAGAGCGTCAATTCGAGGGTGGGGACGGACTTCGGTGGCGTGGAAACAGTGGCGAACCGCACGCCCTTACCGTCCACTTCGACGAAGTTTCCGCCCTTTTTCACCACCAGAACCGGGCTGCGTTCGGTCACTTTCAGCCCGATTCCATGAGGCCAGGAACGGACCACGTCAACCGCGTCAATTCGGGGCAATTTCCTGCGGAGTCGGGCTTCGATCGCATCGGTGTCGACGGAAATCAGCGGTCCGCCGACCGGAACGTCGGCCGCTTCGCGCACCTGCTCCGGCGTCAGAACCTTGGTCCCGGAGACCGACACCTTCTCCACCCGCAGCCACTGCGAGCCGTAGAGCAGCCAGACCGCCGCGGTGCCCAACAGGACTGCGGCGAGGGCGAGTACGACAATCAGACGAAGGCGCCGCGGTCCCAGGCGCCGGACAAGGGGCGGGCCGGACGACTCCTGTTGGCGTTCACCGCGCTCGGCGGTCGTCGGTCCGGCCACGATCCCCTGCCTCTCTCACATATGGCTAGCGGTGCCGCGAGGCGATCGCCTCGTACACCATGCCGACGAGCAGGTCGTCGGCGTCCCGGCGGCCGAACTCGCTTGCCGCGCGCGACATTTCGTACAGCCGGTGCGGGTCGGCGAGCACGGGCAGGACGTTGCCCTGGATCCACTCGGGCGTCAGTTCCGCGTCGTCGACCAGGAGTCCGCCGCCGGCCTTGACCACCGGCTGGGCGTTCAGCCGCTGTTCGCCGTTGCCGATGGGCAGCGGGACGTAGGCGGCCGGGAGTCCGACGGCGGAGAGTTCGGCGACGGTCATCGCGCCCGCGCGGCAGAGCATCATGTCGGCCGCGGCGTACGCGAGGTCCATCCGGTCCACGTACGGTACCGGGATGTAGGGGGGCATCCCCGGCATCTGGTGCACCTGCGGCAGTTCGTTCTTCGGGCCGACCGCGTGCAGGATCTGGATTCCGGCCTGTTGGAGGTACGGCGCGACCCGCTCGACCACCTCGTTCAGGTGCCGGGCGCCCTGCGAGCCGCCGGAGACCAGCAGCGTCGGCAGGTTCGGGTCGAGCCCGAACGCGGCCCGGGCCTCGGGGCGTACGGCCGCGCGGTCCAGGGTGGCGATCGTGCGGCGCAGCGGGATGCCGATGTAGCGGGCGTCCCGCAGCTTGCTGTCCGGGGTCGAGACGGCGACCCGGGCCGCGTAGCGCGAGCCGATCTTGTTGGCCAACCCGGGCCGGGCGTTGGCCTCGTGGATCACGATCGGCACCCCGAGGCGCTTGGCCGCGAGATAGCCGGGCAGCGCCACATAGCCGCCGAAGCCGACGACGCAGTCCGCCTTGGTGCGCTCCAGGATCTGCTCGGCCGCCTTGATGGTGCCGCGCAACCGGCCCGGCACGGTGATCAGTTCGGGGGTGGGCTTGCGCGGCAGGGGTACGGCGGGGATCAGCGCGAGTTCGTAGCCCCGCTCGGGTACGAGACGGGTCTCAAGGCCGCGCTCCGTGCCCAGGGCCGTGATCCCCACAGTGGGGTCCTGCCTGCGCAGGGCGTCCGCGAGGGCGAGCGCGGGCTCGATGTGGCCGGCGGTCCCCCCACCGGCGAGTACGACATGCACCGAAATTCACCGCTCTCCGGACGAACGCGCCGCCGAGGCACGCCGTCGCATCGTGTTCCATCTGCGGGGACTCCGGCCGGAACCGGGTCCCCTGCCCCCCCGTTTTCTACCAAAGCGGGGTTGCCGCATCGCAAGCGCCGCCCGCGCAGCGGGGTCGTCGCGCGCGAAGGCGATCAGCAACCCGATGGCGAACATGGTCGGCAGCAGGGCGGAACCCCCGTAGGAGAACAGCGGGAGCGGGACGCCGGCGATCGGCAGCAGGCCGAGCACCGCACCGATGTTGATCACCGCCTGAGCGGTGATCCAGGTGGTCACGCCTCCCGCGGCATACCTCACGAAGGGGTCCTCCGTGCGTCCGGCCACGCGGATACCCGCATAGCCTAGAGCCGCGAAGAGGGCGAGCACCGACAGTGTGCCCGCCAGACCCAGTTCCTCACCTGTGACGGCGAAGATGAAGTCGGTGTGGGCTTCGGGGAGTTGACCCCATTTCTCCACACTCGCACCGAGCCCGGAGCCGAAGATCCCGCCGGATGCGAGCGCGTAGATCCCGTGCACGGCCTGCCAGCAGTCGGCGACCCCGGTCTTGGGCTCGGTGGCGCCGATGCAGGCGAGCCGGGCCATGCGGTTGGGGCTGGTCTTGATGAGGATCACACCGATAGCGGCCGCGATCGAGAGAACGCCGACGAAGAGCCGGGTGGGCGCACCGGCCAGCCAGAGCAGGCCGAACAGGATCGCGGTGAGGATGATCGCCGTACCCATGTCGCCGCCGAGCATGATCAGCCCGAGCAGCATGAACGCGACCGGCACCAGCGGCACCAGCATGTGCTTCCACTGGGACAGCATCGCCTTGTCCTGCTTGCGGGCGAGCAGATCGGCGCCCCACAGGACGAGGGCCAGCTTGCCGAACTCGCTGGGCTGGATCTGGAAGGAGCCGCCGAGCGAGATCCAGTTGCGGTTGCCGTTGACCGACATCCCTATCCCCGGCAGCTGCACCAGCGCCATCATGAAGACGGCGCCCGCGAGGATCGGATAGGCCAGCGCCCGGTGGAGTTTGACCGGCATCCGCGACGCGGCGAGCGCCAAGACCCCGCCGATACAGGCGGCGAGGAACTGTTTGCGGAAGAAATACGAGCCGGGCAGCGAGAGTTGGAGTGCGGTGATCTGGGAGGCCGAGTAGACCATCACCAGACCCAGCACGGTGATCAGCACGCTGCCGCCTGCGATCAGGTAGTAGGCCGTCAGCGGACGGTCCCAGGCCCGGCGCGCGTTGGCGTAGAGCCGTCGTACGGGGTTGTCGCGGACGGTCCTGGCGGCTGCGGGACGTCTGGGGGTCCGCTGCTGCACGGGCGGCCGGCCGGTACGGCTACTGGGCATCAGCGCCTCCGCTTGCGTCGGTCAGGCGCCGAGTTCGCGAACCGCCGTGGCGAACGCGTCACCGCGCTTGTTGTAGTTGGCGAACATGTCCATGGAGGCGCAGGCCGGGGCGAGCAGCACCGTGTCGCCGGCGGCGGCGAGCCGCTGTGCCTCCTGGACAGCCGCGAGCATCGCCCCAGTGTCGGTCCGGTCGAGGTCGACGACGGGTACTTCCGGCGCGTGTCGCGCGAGGGCTTCGCGGATCAGCGCGCGATCGGCGCCGATCAGCACGACACCCCGAAGGTGCTTCGCCGACTTGGCGACGAGTTCGTCGAAGGTCGCGCCCTTGGCGAGTCCGCCCGCGATCCACACGATCGACTCGTAGGCTGCCAACGAGGCTTCCGCCGCATGGGTGTTGGTGGCCTTGGAGTCGTCGATGTACGCGACACCGTCCACATCGGCCACGTGCGCGATGCGGTGCGCGTCGGGCGTGAAGGCCCGCAGCCCGTCCCGTACGGCCTTGGCGGGCACCCCGAAGGCGCGCGCGAGGGCAGCGGCGGCAAGGGCGTTGGCGATGTTGTGCGGAGCGGGCGGATTGACGTCGGAAACCTCCGCCAACTCCTGCGCGTTCTTCTGCCGGTCCTCGACGAAGGCGCGGTCCACCAGAATGCCGTCCACGACGCCGAGTTGGGACGGCGCGGGACTGCCGAGGGTGAAGCCGATCGCCCGGCACCCCTCCTCGACGTCGGCCTCGCGGACCAGCTCCTCGGTGGCCTTGTCGGCGACGTTGTAGACGCAGGCGACCCGATTGCCTTCGTAGATACGGCCCTTGTCGGCGGCGTACGCCTCCATCGAGCCGTGCCAGTCGAGGTGATCGGGCGCCAGGTTGAGAACGGCCGCGGAGTGGGCGCGCAGCGAGGGCGCCCAGTGCAGCTGATAGCTCGACAGTTCCACGGCGAGGACGTCGTACTGCTCGTCCCCGAGTACGGCGTCCAGGACCGAGACGCCGATGTTACCGACCGCCGCCGTGCGCAGGTCCGCCGCCTTCAGGATCGAGGCGAGCATCTGGACGGTGGTGGTCTTGCCGTTGGTGCCGGTGACGGCGAGCCAGGGGGCCGCTTCGGGGCCGCGCAGGCGCCAGGCGAGTTCCACGTCGCCCCAGATCTCGATCCCGGCTGCCCGGGCCGCCGTGAACAGCGGCTTGTCGGGCTGCCAGCCAGGGGTGGTGACGATCAGTTCGGTGCCGTCGGGCAGGGTCGCACCATCGCCGAGGCGCACGGTGATGCCGAGCGCCTCCAGGTCGGCCGCCTGGGCCCGGGAGCGCTCGTCGGCGCCGTCGTTGACGACCGTGACGAGCGCGCCGAGGCCGTGCAGGACCTTGGCCGCCGGGATGCCGGAGACACCGAGCCCGGCGACGGTGACGTGCTTGCCCTCGAAGGAGAGCCCCTGCCCATCGGTCACTTTTCCGCTGCCCATCCCGCGTAGAAGAGGCCCAGGCCGACGATCACGCAGATGCCCTGGATGATCCAGAAGCGGACCACGATGAGCACTTCGGACCAGCCCTTGAGTTCGAAGTGGTGCTGGAGCGGGGCCATTCGGAAGACCCGTTTGCCGGTGAGCTTGAAGGAGCCGACCTGGATGACCACCGACATGGTGATGAGGACGAAGAGGCCACCCATGATGGCGACGAGCAGCTCCGTGCGGGAGAGGATCGCCAGACCGGTGAGAACACCGCCGAGGGCGAGCGAACCCGTGTCCCCCATGAAGACCTTGGCCGGCGAGGTGTTCCACCACAGGAAGCCGAGGCAGGCACCCATCAGCGCGGAGGCGATGACCGCGAGATCGAGCGGATCGCGCACTTCGTAGCAGGCGTTCGGGTTGGTCAGGGTCTGCGCGTTGGCGCAGGACTCCTGGAACTGCCAGACACCGATGAAGGTGTAGGCGCCGAAGACCAGGACGGAGGCGCCGGTGGCGAGGCCGTCCAGACCGTCCGTCAGGTTCACGCCGTTCGACATCGCGAGGATCATGAACAGCGCCCAGATCACGAACAGGATCGGGCCGATCTTCCAGCCGAAGTCCGTGATGAACGACAGCTTCGTCGAGGCCGGGGTGTTGGCGCGGGAGTCCGGGAACATCAGCGCGAGGACCGCGAAGCTGATGCCGACGATCAGCTGGCCGGCCATCTTCGCCTTGGCCCGCAGGCCCAGCGAACGCCGCTTGACGATCTTGATGTAGTCGTCGAGGAAGCCGACCAGACCCATGCCGCACATCAGGCCGAGCACCAGCAGCCCCGAGTAGGTCGGGGGGTAGCCGGTGATGACCTTGGAAAGGAAGTAGGCGACAACCGTCGCCAGGATGAAGGCGATACCGCCCATGGTCGGCGTACCGCGCTTGCTGGCGTGCTCGCGCGGGCCGTCGTCACGGATGTACTGGCCGTAACCCTTGCGGGCCAGCAGCTTGATCAGCAGCGGGGTACCGACCAGCGTCAGGAAGAGACCGATGACGCCCGAGAACAGGATCTGCTTCATCATCGGGCATCGACCCCACCCTCGGCACCGGTCTCGACGAGCGCCTGCGCCACGCTCTCCAGACCGACCGACCGGGACGCCTTCACGAGAACGACGTCTCCCGGGCGCAACTCGCTGCGCAACAGGTCGACCGCCGCCTGTGCGTCGGACACGTGCACCGACTCCTCACCCCACGAACCCTCGTTATATGCGCCCAGTTGCAGCCAGGACGCTTCCCTGCCCCCGACCGCGACGAGCTTGCCGACATTGAGCCGGACGGCCAGCCGTCCGACCGCGTCGTGCTCGGCGAGCGCCTCGTCCCCGAGCTCGGCCATCTTGCCGAGCACCGCCCAGGTCCGCCGCCCCTTGCCCATGGCCGCGAGCGCGCGCAAGGCGGCTCGCATGGACTCGGGGTTCGCGTTGTAGGCGTCGTTGACGATGGTCACGCCGTCCGGTCGCTCGGTGACCTCCATCCGCCAGCGGGAGAGGGAGCCCGCCTCGGAGAGCGCGGTGGCGATCTCGTCTGCGGACATGCCCAGCTCATGGGCGACGGCGGCCGCGGCGAGCGCGTTCGACACGTGGT
>Ga0307515_10003872_pt1 | contig 31265 bp, 6 predicted proteins | sample 17_EM_MG_FD_194513 | JGI IMG/M metagenome (GOLD analysis project Ga0307515, IMG submission 194513) | Populus trichocarpa ectomycorrhiza microbial communities from riparian zone in the Pacific Northwest, United States - 17_EM | ecosystem: Host-associated > Plants > Roots > Unclassified | place...
ATAGGTAATGCGCAAATTTTTATAAAGATAGATCTAAGATAGGCGTACTATTAGATTAGAATTAAGGAAGGCGATAAATAGAAGGCAGCCTTTAGGTTAAAGGAAGGACTATATAAACTATTAGTTATGCAATTTAGGCTTATAAACGCACTAGCGATGTTTTAGAAGCGTATTAATAATATATTAGGAGAATACTTGGATAAATTTATTATAGTATACCTTAATAATATTATTATCTACTTAATAACTAAGGAAGAATATGGGGAATACGTTAAATAGGTCTTAAGGAGATTATAAGAAGAATAGATACTAGTAGTAATTAAGAAATGCGAGTTCTTTACCAGGAAGACCGATTTTATTAGATTTATTATTAAACTAGGCTAACTTAGTATAGATCTAAAGAAGATTAAGGCTATAGTGAATTAGTAAGAACTAAAGAATATAATGTAGTTAAGATTATTTTTAGGGTTTTGTAATTACTATAGAAGGTTTATAGCGTAATAGTTAAAGGATATTAAACTATTTACGCGACTAATAAAGAAGAAAGAACTATAGGTATAGGGAGAGGAATAGTAAAAACTCTTTAAGAAAGTTAAGAAGTTATTTACCTAAGAGCTAGTTCTTAAGATCTATTAACTAAAACTAGAGACAGTTATAGAAACGGATACATTAGACTATATACTAGGGGTATACTTTATGCAAAAATATTAAAATAGATGGCACCTAGTGGCATACTATAGTAGGAAGATAATACTACTAGAACTAAACTATAACATCTATAATAAGGAGTTATTAGGTATAGTTATAGTACTAAAGGAATAGAGAGTATTTTTATAAGGTATAAAGGAACTATTTATAGTTAAAACGGATTATAAGAACCTAATAGGATTTCTAATAATAAAGGAACTTAACTAAAGATAGGTTAGATAGGTAGAGATACTTACGGAATACTATTTTAAGATTTAGTATACTAAGAGTATGGATAATATACAAGTAAACGCTTTAAGTTAGAAAGCTAAACTATAAAGCAATAAAAAGCTATTAGGGGCTTTACTATAAAAGGATATAGATAGATTAATTAGGTTTAATTATCTAAAAATTATAGTAACTTAGGAGAAATTAGAGAAAGCTTATAAGTTACTAAAAAGCTTTTAGATATAAAGAATTCTAAAAGTATAGCTAGAAGATCTATAGATAGATATATATAAAAACCAAGAAGCTAAGTATATCTTAAGAAGCATAGCAGAATAATTTATAGAAGATTTTTATAAGGGATTAACTTAGGGATATAATGGAGTAATAGGCTTAGTGTTAAGACTCTAAAAGGAGTATATTATTAACGGAATCTAGGGCTTAGCGTAAAAAGTTATAAAGGAGTACCTAGATTACTAAAGGAATAAACTAATAATGTATAAGCTATATAGAGGGCTACAACCTATTAAAATACTAGAGAGACTATAGGAGGTTATATTATAGGACTTTATTATTAAGTTACTAAAGTTAAGAGACCCTATTACTAGACAAAACTATAATATAATCTTAGTAATAGTAGATAAGCTTACGAAGTGGGGATACTTTATAGTATATATAGAAGAAATATTAGTAGAAGAGGTCGCTAGAATCTATATTAAAGAAGTATTTATAAGACATAGGGCACTAAGCAAGATTATATTGGATAGAGATTTAAGATTTATAGTAGTATTTTAGGAGGTATTCTTAGTAGAGTAAGGAGTTAGAGTAGTAACTTCCACTGCATATTATCTGCAGATAGATAGTTAAACGGAAAGATTAAACTAGATACTAGAGCAGTATCTAAGGCATTATATTAATCACGTATAAAATAATTAGGTATTACTATTATTAGTTATATAGTTTATATATAACGTAACACCTTAAGAAGGAATAGGCATATTACTATTTAAGGCAAATTACGGATATAAGCTAAGAATATTATTATTACTATAATAAGTAAAGAAAATAAGTAGTATAGCTAAAGAAAGAATAAAGATGTTAATAAATCTTTATATAGACCTTATAGAATTAATAAAGAAAGTATAAGAGAGAATAAAAAAGTATTATAATACTAAGAGATCTAAGGGACTAGATCTTAAGGAGGGAGATAAAGTATAGCTACTATATAAAATTTTTAAGAGTTAACGACTAAGTAAGAAGTTAAACTATATTAGACTAGAACCTTTTAAAATTATATAGAAGATTTTACCGGTTATGTTTAAGTTAAACCTACTAGCTAAGATAAAGATCTACCCTATATAGTATATTATAATGCTAGAGCCAGTATACGGAAATATTAAGCTACTAGTTTATAAGGTAGATATATATAGAGGATAAGAAGAAGATAAATAGTAAGTTTTAAAGATTATTAGTTATAAGGACATCGACAATAAAATATAGTACGAAGTTAAGTGGATAGGCTATAATAAGACTACCTAGGAGCTACTAGAAAATTTAAGGAACGCTATAAGAAAGGTATAGGAGTATTAGAAGAGAGTAGGTCAGGTAGTATTAATAAAAAAGTATTATAAAAAAACGAGTTACCTAAGGGGGACCTAGGAAGAGTAGTTACTAAGCTACTTAAATCTATTTCCTTCTCCGTTAGAAGAAAGTCTATTCTTTTATTATTAAGTTTCTATAGACCCTATCCTATAAGCTTCTACTTCTTAAAATAGACCTTCTTATATACCTTTTTAAGACGGATTAACTAAGTAGGCGCCGTAAGACGAGACTTAAGGGCCTGTTGCTAAGTATTAGTAGCCTCCTATTCTGCGTTATAGGAATAGCGTAACTCTACCAGAGTAATAGATAGCTTATTATCTAGCTGTATAGTAGTAGATTAAATATAAAACCCTAAGACAAATTAATTAGGGAACTAGACGACTATTAAGAGTAATAAATTATATATATTTAGTATTAAAGATAGAGCGAACGTTATAGGACAAATAAATATTCGCTTTAGTGCACTTTAAATAAGAGGACGGTTGTTGCGAAGATGGGTTTACTAACGCAATATAGATTAACCCTTTTCTCGAATAACGAGAATACGGAGACGGTATAATCTTACTAAGAGATAATATTGCAGTAATAGTGTAAATATGACAAGCAGTTAAAGAAGGAGAAATTGCTTTAGGTATAATAAGCAATAATATTAACCAAATTAATTAGATAGATATTACACCTCTAGTAAACGACTTAGAGATGTTTGGAATCTTTAAGGATAAAGATAAAGAGGAGGGAGATGGTGTTATGGACGCTTTAAGTACGATATTATAACTACTTAGAGAGGAGTTAGAAGAAGCTAGTTAGTTAATTTAGGTATAGTTTAGAATAGAGCCAATAGAACTATATAACGAGGAATAATAACTAAGGTCACGTAAGGTAATCTATATAATCTATAGAATCTATATAATCCGCGATAGAGTAAATAGAGCGCACGTATATTATATATAAGAAGGATTTTATAGGAGTATAGTTGTATATTTAAGGACCCTTAGTTCCTTCCTTGTAGTAATTCTTAGAATACAATTAGACTTAATCTATTAGGCAACCACTCCACTAGTTATTATTACGTTGTTAACTTTAATTTGCATCACCTACACACCTAGCCTATTAACGAGCCCATTATAGTTCTTGCTACAAGGTTCCGTTATAATAACGCTATATAACTTTACTAGCTACTCACTAAGCTATAACCTAAGATTTAACAGGCTATATAAGAGAAGGGCGAAATTCCTACCTCTTAAGAAAGGCTTATCTCTAAAGCTACTTAGATTAAGAATGCTAAAAGAGACTATTTAGGTAAGTAAAAGGAACGAGACGCTAATAATAAAGAACGTAGAACTAGACCTAGCTTTAATAATAGGGGCAGATTCCAACCTAACCGCTCTATGGAAGGACAACGTAAGTAGGCCTTACAGCCCTAAAGCAACGCTAGTTAACCCTAAAATAATAATAGGCAAAGACCTAATCCGTAGAAGGGGAACCGGAAGATATATACCTATTATAACTGTGGTAAGAAGGGCTATATAAGCCGCTTCTACTAGTAAAAGAAGTAAGAGTTAGCCTAATTAGGAAAAGAGACAGCTTAGTAGATCTTTACTCCTTTATACTAGGCTAGTAAGAGAAGGAGGGAGTAAACTGCCGTATAGTTATTCCTGTCTCTATTTAAGTTAATAATAAATAGGTAACGCGAGACTGCCTTATAGACAGCGGCGCAAGTATAGGGTTTATTTCTTAATTACTAGTAAAAGAATTAGATTTGGACCTTAGCGGCTTATAGGTATATACCGTTTAAAGTATTAGAGGCTACTAGATTCCGTATTACGGGGAATAGACATTTCCCATTACCAGCTAGGACCGCGACGGTCTATAGGATACGTAGGAGATACACTTCTACGCTACAGAAATTAAGGGGTATAACCTTATTTTGGGATACCTATAGCTTTACTAAGTTAACCTAGATATTAATTGGCCTTTAGCCTCGTATTAATACCGGAAGTCTTAATTACGCATTATAGTTAAGGATTATGAGACTTTCCTAAGCTATATATAAGAAGAAGGGTAGGCATATACTATATATACCACTCTTAACCCCAAGAATAAAGACATAGGGTATTTATTTTTGGATATCCGGCTATATATAGTTAAGGAACTAGAGATTTTACAGGAATATATAAACCTAAAAGAGGTCTTTAATAAAGAGGCTATATAAACTTTACCTAACCCTATATTAGTTAAGCATAAGATAGATATAGGGGACAAGCAACCTCCTTTTAGACTACTATATAACTTATTAGAAAACAAGCTAGCCGTATTACGTTAGTATATAATAGATAATCTTTTAAAAAAAATGGATTTAGCCCTCTATAAGCCCAGTAGGGGCACTAATTATATTTATACCAAAGAAGGATAGGACCCTTCGCCTCTGCGTTAACTATTAGGCGCTTAACAGAATTACTATAAAGAATTGCTACCTACTACCCTTAATAGGGGAACTTATTAACAGGCTATTAGGTATAAAGATATTTATAAAACTAGATCTAAAAGATATATACCATTAAATCCGGATTAAAGCCGGCGATAAGTAGAAAACGGCGTTTTAAATATAGTACGGCCACTTTAAGTACCTAGTGATGCCATTTAGGCTCACCAACGCACCGGTAATATTTTAGGCCTATATTAATAAGGCATTATTAGGCCTATTAGATATAATATATATAGTCTACCTTAATAACATTATAGTCTACTTTAATAACTATAAAGCATATATATACCACGTGCAAATAATACTAGAAAGACTGCGGGAATATAAACTCTACATAAACCTAAAAAAATGCTCTTTCTATATTACTAACATTAATTTTCTAGGCTTTATTGTCAGCGTTAACGGAGTATTAATAAAGAAAAGCTAGGTAGACGCTATTAGGGAATAGCCATACCCTATAACATTTAGAGAAGTATAGGTTTTCTTAGGCACGGCAAACTTCTACTAAAGGTTTATTGTTTACTATTTATAAGTAATACTCCCAATTACTAATCTACTAAAAGGATCTAAGAATAGCAAGAAGTTAGGACCTTTTATATTTAGGGAAGCTGCTAAGTAGGTAATAGACTAGTTAAAGGATTTGTTTATATTAGCGTCTATCCTAATATACTTCTACTAGGAGCTATATATATATCTTAAAACAGATATATCCGGCTTTACCCTAGGGGCAATTATATCTTAATTAAAAGACGGAGAATAGCATCCTATAATATTTTAGTTAAGGAAAATAACCTTTATAGAGCAGCGTTATATAATATACAACTAGGAGCTACTTGTAATAATTACAGTAATAAAGCACTGGCGACATTATTATATAGGAAGCAATTATCCTATTAAAGTCCTTATAGACTATAATAACCTAGAATACTTTATAACTATAAAGGTATTAAGCGGTCGATAAGTAAGATAGGTAGAGGCACTATTATAGTATAACTTTAAAATTACGTACCGCCTAGGAAAGACAAATCCTGCTAATAGGTTATTAAGACGTCTAGATTATAAGACAGGGAGAATTTAGGACAGTATAGGGGAAATAATCCCTATATTACAAAATTTACTTAAAAAGAAAGAAGACTCTTTCCCTAAAACTATAGAATTTTATAGTAGGGTAGAGGTCCTAGTAATACAGCTATAAAGCGATATAATTATAAAGCCGTAGAATATAGTTATAGACTAGGTTATAGACTAAGCAGATATTATAAAGTTAGTATACCTTAGAATTAGTAAGAATTCTATAGGATATGCTAGAGGTATTACGGCACCTTTAACTCAACGGCGTATTAGCTATAAGTTTTCGGATCTAAGGGGGATAGGTAAGATACCTATCCGCAGTATAGCATACTATACAACAGTAGGAGAATCTGCTAGCACTAATAGTTTAAAATATCTTATGCCACGCCTTAAGTCTATAATAGCAGTAAGTAAAATAGAAGTAAGAAATCTGCATAAAACCTTTCTAGATCTTCTTTTTTAAGCTTAATAAAGGGACGCCTTCGCCTCTAGGGAGGGGTCGAAAGATATAGTAGAGACTAACTTAGCCAGAGTTACTAAGAAGCTATAGTAGTAAGACTAAAAGGTTCTATTATACTTTAAGGGTGCTATATATATCCTAAAGGACTAAGCGATTTAAAACAAAATTTTAAAGGTTTTCTATAATAACCCTCTTAGGGGTTACTACGGTGCCAATAGAACCCTTAAGGCCGTTTAAAGGAAATACTTTTAGGACGGAATATCTAAAGAGGTTAAGGACTATATATTAAGGTATAATACGTGCCAAAGGATATAGGTATCTAGGCATCGCCTATATAGTAAGTTATTAGTACTTCCCATTCCGCAGGGACCTATATTAAAATTAATAATAGATTTTATTATAGGCTTACCCCCTACTAAGATACGAACTAGAGAGGTTACTAACACTATCCTAGTAATTATTAATAGGTATATAAAGTTTTTAGAATACTTTGCTGTTATAATAATAATTACAGTAGTAAAACTAGCAGACCTATTTTTAGAACGGTAGCTCTTATTTAGTACGCTAAGGGGAATTATATCTAATAGAGGTACCGTATTTAATAGTGCATTTTAGTCTTTATTCTATCTCTTATTAAAAATACGGTAAAGAATAAGCACTACCTTTTACTTATAAATAGACGGGCTAACAAAGCGTCTAAATACGTTATTAAAACACTACCTCCGCTACTATATTAATTATTAACAGAATAATTGGATATTGTAGTTAGCTCTAGTGTAGTATATATATAATATAAGCATCTATAGCAGTACAAAAATAACCCCTTATAAAGTATTGTTTGGGGTAAAAACAAATAACCCCTAAAATGTTAAGGATATTATTTTTAAAAAAGAGGCACTAGCGGCATCCAAAAGAATTAAGCAAATAAGAATTCGCAGAAAGGAACTTAAAAAGTACTTACTAGACACCCAGGCTGTATAAAAAAGGTACTATAACAAAAAATATATACTAAAAGAATTTAAGATAGGAGACGAAGTCTTACTATTTATAAAAAATATCTAAATAAAACGCATTAAGAAGAAGCTGGATCACTAATAGCTTAAACCCTTTAAAATAGTCAAGAAAACTAAAGAAAACTAAGCCTATAAATTAGGATTACTAAAATCTTATCCAATATATCCTATATTTTATATTTCCTTACTAAAGCTATACCGGAGAAAAGATAGTGCGGAACTGCCCCTACCTAGTAAAATTAATAGGGAACTAGAATGGAATATAGAAGACATTTTAGACTAAAGATAGCGCTAAAAGAAGCGCGAATTTTTAGTTTATTAGAAAGGATACTTTTAGGCATACAACAGTTAGGAACCTAAGGAGTACCTTTAGCTGGGATATAACACTATAATTAAAACCTTCCTAAGAACCAAAGGTAAAGATTTAGAAATGGTTCTGGATATACTATAGGTAAAACAATAGGGAAGACCCCGTAAATTAAAACTATAGAATTAAGCATAGGTATTAAAAACGGAAACGTTTTGCTATTATAATAGGGATCCTAAAATCCTATAAGAGGAAGCTTATAGGGATCCATAGGAGAACTACTAGGGATATTATTTAAAGAAGACGCTGTTTAAAAAGAAGTAGTAGTACTATAAGAAGTGGCCTTAGGGATTTAGAGGGATCCCCTAGCGATAAAAGGAGAGTATCTAGCCTAGCACCAGAGATATATAGTAAAGTTAATAGTATAAAGAGGAGCAAAAGGATAGCCTATAAAGAATTAGAAATTTTAAGAAATTATAAGGCACCTATAGGAATACTACCCGTTTATTATATATAGGGATTATAGTAGTGCACTATGTTTATATAAATTATTACCAAAGCTTAGAATAAAGGCATCCCTAAAGTATAAAGTTAATTCCTAATAATAGGGCATCCTAAAGGCACCTAAGGGGCACTATATAAAGCTATTCTATAAGAAGAAAGAAAGAGCTAGGTAATAACTTAAATACTAGCAGTAATAATAGAAGCCTCTTCTTCCATCTTAACATTATTATTAACGGTATTATTAGCTCCCCTATCCCTAGAATTATTAGCACTTCTACTAATATTCTTCTTAGAATAACGGGTACTAAAAGGACTAGTATGGGCGGGAGACTAACAAAGAGAATGTTTATCTTAACCTTTATTACTATCCTTAGTATTAGGTTCTAAATTGGCGTCTAAGCAGGGATTAGAGAGACGTTGGCTAAAAGAGTTAGCATAGTTCCTAAGTAAGTTACTAGAGAAACTTACCTGGCTAAAGTAGCCCGCATAAGAGTACGAATGTTATTATTAATAAGGGTAAGCTGTTCGCATATACGCTCCTAGACACTATATATCTAAGATTATTATATCTCTATAGTAATAGAAACCCTTATTAAATTAAAGAGTCTATAAGGGAAGACACCTTCTATCCCCGCCTGTTACTATTAGGATATTAGCGGAAATCTTAGATAGCGTGTTAGAGCCTATAAGTCTTATATATATAAATAGCGGGGATCTAGTATAATTAGCGAAATTTAAAATAGGATGGAATAGGAAATACTAGAATATAGGTCTTTTTCCTGCTGCGGTAATAGGAGCACTTAGATTTATTTTTGCTAAAGTAAGGTATCTTATAGATGTAGAAAGGATCCTACATAAGAGCATAAACGCAGCAATAATAGTATTTTAGGGAAACTGCTATAGGAGTAATAGACGCTGTCTAGGGCGTTACTAAGAGAGGAATAACACTATTACCAGTTTAGGGACGCGTAGAAGGACCATAAGCCATTATAAAAGAATACTCTAAAAAGTTAGCATCGTTATAAGAAGATAAGGTGGGGATCCTATTACTTATAGATGCGTTAAGAAAAGATAACGAGGCAGTAATAAAAGTACGGCTAGAGATATAGAAGCTGAAAGGCGAGATATAATAAAAATAGCCTATTTAAGAATGAGACGAATGGTGTTATTAATAGAGGGATAAGTAAGAGACGACGACTTATAAACAGAAAGAAATTAAATAAAAGACGTTATTATTAAAGCCTATTTAGGTAAATAGGGATAGTAGTTAGTTGACGCGTTATACCGGATAACCTCCAGATCCATTTATAATAAATTCCCAAAATTAGAGAGATAAATCCCACTAAATTTTTATTACTATTATTAAAATCCTATTATAAAAGCACTATAAGGAGCTAGGGTGGGAGAAAAGCAGAGGAATAAAAGATAAAGTAAAGTTCCGCGCTAGTAAAGAGCTAGTAATAAGTCGTATTATAAAGTACCTTTTTATTAAGGGTTTCCCTAGTGGTTTTAGCCGGAACTTTATAAAAGCTTAGTAGAGGCGAAGTCTTAGAGGACTAAGACCCTAAAAGGGGAGGTAATTGTAACGGAATCCCCTGGGAGGTATATATCCGATAAGATAGTAAGAGGTTTTATCTATATCCCATCTATATTCTAGAAGACATAGTTAGATAAGTTAAAGGCGAAAGGTTTTATTAGCGTCTTAGAAAAAATATATAGGAAGCTAGTTCCCCTTTAGAGAAGAACTAGCAATTAGTTTCTAAATAGAAGTAGTTAAAAGCATTTGTCCTCTAATATATAAAACTCATTCTACCTTCTACTTACCTTTAACGTACCTTTGACTTACCTTCTACTTACCAGTAATACTGTTAATTAGATAATTATACATTCTAATTAGGCTGGCCTCTTATATATACCCCCTTTACGGTCTATAGGGGTACCCACTAGTTAATTACAGCCGTTTTCTTTAGGTCGGCTTTAATTTTATTTATACTAATAATAAAACCTAGGTACTTTATACGCTTAATACTAAACTCTAACTTCTTAATATTAACTTAGAGACTAGTATTACGGAGCCGTTATAAGACTTTATAGATATACTCCTCGTATTCTAGCTCGTTCTTAAAGTAGATTATAATATTATCCAAATAGGCTATATAAAAGTTATTAAGGTAGTTAAAGAGTATATTGTTTATATACCGCTAGTACGTAGCTAGTCCGTTAGTTAGTCTAAAAGGGAGTACCTTATATTTATACGTTTTGTAACGGGTCTAAAATATAGTAAAATTCTTAGACCTAGGGTTTATTCTAATTTAGTAAAAGGCCTAGTAGATATTAAGCTTTATAAAAACCTTAGCTCTACTTATTTAGGCTAAAGTCTTATTAAGTAGGGGTAGCGGATAGCGGTCCTTATATATTATATTATTTAGCTTATAGTAGTTAATATAGAAGCAGAATCCTCTATTTAGCTTTTTAATAAAGAGAATAGGTAAGGTAAAGGGGCTTAGCTAGGCTTAATAAAGCCCTTATTTAGGTTATTAATAAGATACTACTTTATAGCCTATAATTCGGTAATAAACTACTTATAAAGGAGGCTAAAGCTAAGGGTATTTTCCTTACCCTGCTTAATCTTAATCTTATAGTTATAGGGTTAGTAAGGTAGAAGTATATTAGACGCTACTTTAGAAAATATATCCTTAAATTTCTAGTATTAATAGGGCAGCTTTTATTCTACTAGTTTCTTATCTATAAGCTCGCTTTTTTATCCGCTAAACTCGCCTTCCTTTTCCTTAATTATTTAGTTAGTTTTATATAAGCTAGTCGTAAAGGCGACGGTATTAGGCTAAACTAAGTTCTGGTAGAATTCTACAGCACTAATATAGCAGATATTAACTAGTAGAAGGTCTACTAGTTTTTTTTACAGATATCTATTAGGTTGTATTTTGCGGTATAGGGTTTATAGTCTTTCTTAGCTTATATTCTATTTTTTTTATAAATTATCTTTCCTATTTATTAGTTTAGTATAGCGTTTAATATTCCTAGCTTTCCTTTATAGCTATATAGGGCCTAAGTCCTCTATAGTTAACTTAGCTAAATTACTACTAGCTTTCTAGGTCTTTAGTATAGGTGGTGTAATATAGCTAGTCTAGAAGCGGCGTAGTATACGGATCCGTTACGGGTTAAGCTATATATCTTTCTTAAAGGCCTGGTCCCTATATATAGCATCTACCTAGTAAATAGTATTAATTTAGGGCCGTATAAGGTTTTCTATTATAATGCTAATCTCTTTTATAAAAGAAGGGGTTAAGGGTAAAATTTTAGGCTAAATAAGCCGCCTACTCTATACGTTAAGCTATAAGCCTAAATAGGCTAGCTATTTTCTTTTTAAAATTATATTATAGCTTTCTAGGTCTATAATAAGGAAGGAATTATAGAGCTGCTTCTGCGGATTAATTTAACTGTATTTCTAAGATAATAGCTATTATAGGGGTGTAGATTAATTTCGTTAAAAAAGGTAACTGCTCTATATACAAATAAAGTCGGATCGCTTAAGAAACGCTAGAAAAGTCTCTTAGACTATAGAATTAGCTTTTTGACAAAAAAGGTTAGTGATATCCGCTTGCGGATATATGTATGTCCGCTAATTGATTCTCTAGTCTGAGCTTGCTGAGGTAATAAGGCGAGATTTGTTAAAACCGTAAGCAAAATCCGCAAAATGGATATTGCGGATATCTAATTCATTTATTTATACAACGCATTATTATTACTAAAAGTTAATACAATATTTTTAAGACTTAGGGCTTCTAAATGGTATAAATTTTATAATATAGCTATTGCTTAGTCCTAATATTAATTTCGTTAAAGTTAAAAAAACGCATTATTAAAACCGTAAGCATATATTATATCTTATTAAATAGTCTACTAATATAGACAAAACTATACAGATATATAGATATCTACTACTTAAAGCTATTGCAACACCTAGTAGGTGTTATAGTTAGGCCCTTCCTTAAAAATATCCTCCCTTAGCCCGGAGAGCCTCTGCTACTACTAGGGGGTAAGCTTTAGGTAGAGCCTTATGTAGAGCCCCGTGTAGAGCCTTAATAGACCTTCGTATAGAGCTTTGTATATTCCTTCGTGCATAGCTTCGTGCAGAGCTCCGTGCAGGCGTGTAGACGTATAGATGTGCAGACGTGCAGACGTTCGTACGGGAGATCAATTGCAGAGACGTTTGTAGAGACGATTGTATAGGCGTTCGTACGGGCGCTCGTACGGGCGATTATGGAACCTTCCTAGTATATTAGTGCTGCGTGTTAGTAGAGCTCTGGAGCTCTATATAGGGCTTCGGGCAGAGCTTCGGGCAGAGCTTCGAGCAGAGCTTCGAGCAGAGCTTCGGGCAGAGCTTCGAGCAGAGCTTCGGGCAGAGCTTCGAGCAGAGCTTCGAGCAGAGCTTCGTGCAGAGCTTCGAGCGGAGCTTCGTGCAGAGCTTCGTGCGGAGCTTCGTGCAGAGCTTCGAGTAGAGCTTTGAGCAGAGCTTCGAGCGGAGCTTCGTGCAGAGCTCCGAGTAGAGCTTCGAGCAGAGCTTTTACAGAGCTTCGTGCAGAGCTTCGTGCAGAGCTTTTGTAGAGCTTTGGTAGAGCTCCGTGCAGAGTTCCGTGCAGGTCCTCCCCTGAGCTTCGTTCCGCAGAGCTCCCGCGAAGCCCCACAGCTCTAGAGCTTGCAACTCTATTAGGACCTACACTATAACCTGTAAAGGGCTGCAAAGTAAATAAATTAAATAGGTATATAGTAGATAGAATATCCGCTGGTTGTAGAGAGGGCTAGCGGCGTAGGCGTAAGCGTGTTCACTACGCGGCTCGGTAGTACAGGTAGAATTAGGGCCTCTACGGCGACGAATTCCTCTTAACGTTGCGCGCGTATAAGGAGCTAAATATCTCATAACTTATAGAGTAGGCTTTTCTCTATAATTTAGTGTAATTTTTATGTCAATAGGTATTGTGGGAGGGTAGATTAATTTCGTTAAAGTTAATAAGGTCTTCTTATATAAACCGTGTTTAGGTTTTCTACAAATCTCGCCAAAGGGCCTCAGACTAAGAATAACGATTACCGTCCTAAATAAGCTTAGCGGACGGTGCGGATATTCCTATATCCGTAATCGATTTCTTAGTCTGAGCTTCCGAGGTAAGCTTAACCTCTCCCTTCTATTATCTTAGTAAGTAACTTAGAAGTTAAGGCTACTTTATATATAGTCCTGCCCTTATATACGGCACTAAAATAAACCTTTTTAAAATACCTGTAACTTAATAACTATAATAGCTATTTATATAAATTTTTTAATATAGCTTATCTAATAGTAAATAAACCTTTTTATAAAATTATTTTTAAAAGATTTAAAGTTAACAATATATTATAACGTAAAGCACCAGCGAGACCGACACACCACCGAACCCGACAGCGCAAAATACACCAAAAATCAGAAAAAATCACATCTTTATATCTCAACAACCACTTAATAATAAATTCTAATAATTTAGATTTGGACTTTTATATACACTCTATAGCTTCTATTAAAGTTATATAGTAATTAGTTTAGTAGTTTTTAAAATAGAGTGATTTGGCCTTAATTTGGCCCCTAAATATTAATATCATAAAAACCACTAAACTAATTACTATGCAACTTTAATAGAAGCTATAGAGTGTATATAAAAGTCTAAATCTAAATTATTAGAATTTATTATTAAGTGGTTGTTAAGATATAAAGATGTGATTTTTCTGATTTTTGGTGTATTTTGCGCTGTCGGGTTCGGTGGTGTGTCGGTCTCGCTGGTGCTTTACGTTAAATAAGATTTATTTAAAATTAAAATTTTTTTATCTTATAAAAAGGGTTGTTTGCTATATAATAAGCTATATTTAAATTTTTATATAAATAGCTATTATGGTTATTAAGTTATAGGTATTTTAAAAAGGTATATTTTGGTGCCGTGCACGAGGGTGGGACCGTGCATGAGGTGCCTCACGGCGAGGGCAGGACTTAACCCAGTGGGCGACAATGTCATTCGGGGACCTTGCTGCCAGCGCAGCATGCACAAAGCCAATTGTGCGATCAAAGATGCTAATAACTGCGTCCGCAAAGTTCGCTGTCGATCGGTCGCGATGGAGGCAACTCTGGGCCCTGCACCCCTGTTGAGGCCATCCTCAGCAAGGGCAAAGGCACCTTCATAGTCTCCTTGTTTAGAGAAATCGATTGATACTAATTTGATCGTTTATTAAGCAGTTTTGACCAATGAGTCGGTTTTTTGCCTTGTTGATGATAACTTGCTCTAGTGCATTATTACACAGATTGTCAGTTGTCACCGATAACGATGAAGGTAACGAGGGCCCTCAAGACCTTAAGCACATCAATCACCCTTACAAAGCACCTCAATTTAGGTATATAAGGTGGGGCAAATGGGGGATATCCTTATGTATCTTATAGTCAACTTAGGGTTAGAAGTTTGTCCTGTAGTCAGAGAATAATCCCCAGTTATATGCTCAGACTTACGGCGCTATAATAACTAGCGGCCGCCTCGCCTGGTGGCTGAAATCCCATGATTACTCTTATTCCCTCAAAATGATTGGATTATGTTTCTCCTTTGGTTGCTTAAAGATAAACGATCTTTGAAACTACTTATTATTAATTTTATTCAGTCCTCAATAACCAGTCGCAATAGCTCAATTGGGTGAGTAGTGACACCGGAAGTTTGTGGTGTTGCCTAACCAATATTTCCAGGAGAGCGTAAGTACACTTATTCGACATGGTTTATCATATCTAACCTAACTCTAGGCCAGACTGAAGTTCGCTTCGGTAAACCTGTGCGGTATCTGGAGGTACTGTGATCGATCCACAGTTGCGACAAAAAAACTTTTTTTTTTCTCGCGTTCACCCGGCTAAATATCTACAGGCTAGAGTTAAACAGCCTCTGCGCCTAACATAAAATTGCGAAATCTCTATAAACATCGTCATTAATAATAGGGGATAATTGGATTTCTCGTGGTATATCTAGTTATAAGCGTCTCTACATTTATTTTATAAAATTAAAATCGTATTTACTAAGCCTTTCGCATCTTTAACCGTTTAAACTTAATCCTCTATACTCTTAATAAACGCTCAATAATAGAACCCTGAATTAATTACCAAGCTAGGTAACACAATAATGAGTACTTTAAACTTAATTAGGGTTCCGAATATTTTCTAACCTAGGCTAGAGGTGACAGACTGCGCTTTAGAAGTGGCCATATGTGCTCTTTATAGATTAAATCCGGTAAGGCCATTCCAATACTTTTACGCCCTGATTCCTTAACCAATTCTTAACAATTCAGAAGCCGTATAGATTGGTGCGTTTTGTTCTTATTATTATTGTTATTATTATTCTTACGCCGATCTAGCTGAGAGGCCATGCGGTACTTCTGGCTAATATACACTTGGGGAAACCCTTACTAGGCCGAAGCCGTTATAGGAGAAAAAACCCCAGCATCTGCATGTTATACCATTTCCACGGTCTTACGCAGCCTGCAGTAACATAAACGAGCCAGCGCCTCCCCATCAATAAATCAGGTGTGCAAGTAGTGCGGGTAAGAGCAAGCAGTAAGAGAGGGCTGCAAGTGGATAGGGAACTTTGCGTGTAACGTGCCCTAACTTAAGTATAACAGCTAAAAGTAAAGATTAATGGCTGATTTGTGGGCCAGCTATTCTGCGCCTGTGGTGGCCCACACGGGTGTCTTAGGCTGCAGCTCACCCTGTAACCCTTGACACTTTTATTAAGCCGGAGCGCGAACTGGCAAGGAGCGCGACGTTCTGCTCCCTCCGTATAGGGCCATTTTTAGCCCACTGCCCTAGTGGTGACCCGGCAGGATTAACCTGGTTGCCAAAAGCCAGGGGCCTAGCCGTACTAATAAGCCAGCAGACCGGAGTTTAACGTGGTGCAGCTACACGCCGGCGCCCCTAGAAGCCCGCAGATAGCCCCTATGACACTGGAGGCCTAGGGAAGAGAGCAGAAGCAGACCCTCTCCTTCTGAGACCCGTAGCATAGTAGAGAGTGTGGGCAAGGTCCTCTTTACTATACTAATTCCGCAATATCCTTAGTTTTAACGTGCTAAGGCGGCACGGGCCGGTCCCTTTTCTTCTCCACCTAACCTCTTTTCATCTCTGTTGCCCTTCCCTAAGTATAATGCAGCTTGTCTAACTCTGTGTAGTATAATGCGGCTTGTCTGACCTGTCTGTAGCATAATACAGCTTGTCCAACTCTTGCGTAGTGTAATGCGGCTTGTCTGACCTGTCTGTAGTGTAATATAGCTTGTTTAGCATGTCTACAGGGCGATGCGGCTTGTTGGACGGTCTATAGTGTAATACGGCTTATCTGACGCGTCTACTGTGTGGGTATATAGTCTGCAACATCCCCCTGCGACGACAGTGCGGAGTTGAAGAGGGAGACGACGGCAGAGTTGAAGAGGGAAGTGTGTTTTATTAAGGTAATGGAGATTTCTAAGCCGGCCGCCTTTTAGAGCTGCTTATAAGTTATTTTCGGGTTAGCGCGAATAAGGTGAAGGATGTGTTGTTTATTACGACTGGTAGGCTTTTTCGGGTGACCATTACAATGCTGAGATTTACCGTTGTTGAGGTGTGGGTAGTTCTTAATAGCAGATTGAACCGTTGTTTTGGGAAGGCTCATTTTATGTTGGATATTATTTATGGTCTCGCCGGCGCGAAACAGAGTATATTTCACCAGGAAACAACTCATGGCGCCTTTGTATATCATGGGAGAGCTCGGTGCCGAATTGACATGGCATTGTGGTTGATTTGTTGATTGTAAAACTACCTACAATTCAGGAGTTGAGCTTGTTCGGCGCTGAGACTTTTGACGCCTGACTGAACTCTTATTTTTCTTTCTATATATTTAATAAACATCGCTTTTCCGAGCATTACGCTGCAGCTCTTTCTCGAACTGTCTGTTCCAATCTGCCCCTTCTTTAGTTCGCAGGAGTGCTTCCCTAGCCCTTCGATAGACCACTTGATCTCCAAGTTTAAGAGAAACGCCATCTTTGGAGAACATAATAACTGGAGTATGCTTTGATCTTTGAGCAAGGTTATAAGTCGATTTCCCAGCAACGAGGATCAATGCTGGCCGGTCGTTGGTGATGAAAAGTGGTACCCGACCATTTGAACGGATTCGGACTTCACGACCATGCCAGCATTCTGCATACGTAATTCCGAATCGAAGTTCATTAAGTCTGCGATTCTTCGCTGCATGTCGAGCCTGGAACTCAGGCCGTTTATGTCTGGCTCTCATGCTTTCGCAGATCTTTCGATGAACGGTTTCAGCAAGAGAATGACCTCTGGTAAATATCTCAGAGGGCTTTTCTCCCAGATACTGCTCTGCCCAAACTAGGAAATTCGGGTCATAGTGGTTATTTTCGAGCCTTTGGCGGGATTCTCTTTCCAATTTGACGTAGAAATACATCTCTGCAAGAGGCGCCGCCCGTGGCACTCCTCTGATAATCCCCCTTTCGCCACCCGCGGTGAAGTGAGTCTCTCGACACGGCCGTCCATCAAGCCACAAGGCGAAGTTTAAGGAACCCTCTAGGCAGGCACATGCTGGTGTGTCTGGCTTCGGGCTAAAGAAGGCGGCAGATGGATGATTCGCGTAAATTGTGATCCAGCGGAGGCGAACGTCCTTCTGGAAGTCGAGCTCTAGTCCAACAACGGCGCCGGGCTGAATTAGGACCTCAAGATATGTAAGCTTAGCAGTGTGGGAGAATTGAATGAACGACTTGATTGTAGATCTATGGAAATCAAGAGGAATATATACACGAAAGTAGAGCCCTAACAGTAGGGTCTATAACTTAATCTTTGACTCATTTGAGCCATATACGAGGTATGCGAGATATACAAAGGTAGTGCCAATGCTGTCTTGGAGCCTTCCAGGCTACAGTCTAATGTCTTGGTACAGTACCGGTAGTTAGTTACACACCCCCCTAGATTTAACGGCGTAGTTAAAGCTATAGAAGATAAAAATTAAAGCAGAGACTATACCAAAATAGGAAATTTAGATACAATTTAGGAGTAGCAAAGGGGTAGGGTAATTATAACAGTATCTTGCGGATATTGCGGATATTGCAAATATTGCAATAATACTAGTTGCTAGATAATGCAGTAGTAATCTAATGTTAAATATCTACTAAATTTAACTACTTTATCTATACTTCGTGCTTTTAACGAGGTAAGGTTTTGGTAAGGCCGTTGGTAGGTATTTTATCTATAGGAACCTATTGTACGTTAATCTTTTTATCTTAGACTTCCTATTTAAGCCAGTGCTAACAAACATTAATATGTCGAAGCTTAGTATTAAGTTTTAGTATATCCTGTCTTAGTAGGCGTACAGTCTACATATTGTCGTAGAGTAGGGTAAATTCGCGTTCTAAATTAAAGCTAATTGCCTTAAAGAATCGTTGCCACCAGATAATTTGTAACCGACTACCGGTACTAATACCCTACCAAAACACGACCCTGTCTCGACTGCGTATCACCCTGTTTTAGCTACGCATTGGTATCCCCTTTCATCTTATTTCTTACACCTTCCTCATGTATTTATACCACTTGATTTCCATAGATTTACAATTAAGTTGCTCGTTCAATTCCCACACACTGCAAAGCTTACATAATTTTAACGGCGGTAGTAGACAGGGAGAGAAGCTCTACTTTGGTAGTTAAATAAGTCACTAATTACTATAGGGTCGCCTTCTAATCGATTAGACCTCTAAATAGGATAAATAGATATCCTTAAGAGCTCTATCTAGTCTCTTTATAGTCCGCAAATGCTGCGTTAGATGCTCCGTAAAAGGTGACATCTTCTCCTTTAGGGTTTCTAAAGTAGACGTGGGCTCCAAATACTTCGCTAGAGTATTTAATCGCTGTTAATTTTATTCTAAGGCAATAGGCGATAGCTTAGTTTACCGCATTAAGGTGTTTTTAATTTAGATTAGTAAGGAATTCAGCTAGTTTAGAATACGTCTTAGTAATATTAGGCCTTCTAAATATAGCGAGGTGTGCAAGAGAACTAACTTACTATTAGTAGGCTAGTGTCCTTTAAGGGCTTATCTGCTAGTTAGACGGAATTAGTTCTTTAGTAGGAAGTAATAACTTAGAAAATCTACCTAGTTAAATATTAAATTAATTAGTTATCTTTTTAATATAGAAATCTTGGCAAAGCTAGAGCTTTTAACTCGGTCAATCCCATTTAATTTAAATTCTTAGGAACTACTCTAGGTCCCCTAGTACACGGATCTCGTATTAGTGTAGTAGTTTAGCTTTAAACTCTTCTAGTTTTAAAAGGTCCTCTTTAGCAAATAGAACGGCAATATTATCTATATAGAAGAAGATAATAAGTCGTCTATTAGTAAATAGGCAGTTAGTACCTAGAATAGGTTTTAATCCAAATTTAGCTAGGGTACTGGTAAGCTCTTTATACCATAGTAGCGGTAATATTTTTAGTCCGTATAGCGCTATAAGTAGCTCTAGGATTTATTTATTTTAATTAAATCCTTCTAAGCAGTAGTAGTATACTAGTTTACTAAGCTTAGTATTTATAAATACGTTTACAGTGTTATACTATTAAATTTCTAAATTAAATGCGGCTGCTATAGCTATAAGGGCATAAAATATTTAAGCAGCTAGGGTTACTATATAAGCCTCTTCTTCGGTAATTTATAGGTCTCCACAAACACATAGTTAAGCTTTAAGCTTTTATAGGTAGCTATCGCTATTAAGATTATATTTAAAGACCCATTTCAGTAAAAGGATCTGCTTATTACTTACTTCCTCTTTTAGTACAGTCTTAAATATCCCTTAGCATTTTAGGTCGTTATATTCTTTTTCTATAGCCTTTTAGAAGCTAGTAGTCAGAGGATACTTTCTTAGCTCTTTAAGATTCGTTAGTTTAGGGGGAAGACTGTCCTAATATAGAGATAAGGGTCTGGATCGGCCGATGTCCTTTACTAGTCCTATAGCAAATCCAGCGTACTAACTAAATAAAATAGATAGATTGGCTAGTGCTATTATATACGCTTAACATTAAATTCGTTTAGATCCTTTTAATAGGATAAAATTGGCAAAAGGTTTGGCTAAGACTTTATTAGCCTATAAAGCTATATTAATTGCTCTATTAAATAGTCCTAGGGAGCTTAGCTAGGTAGGGGTCGCTTCAATTATATTTAGGATATCGTCTTAAAGTCCTTCTAATATAGTGTTTGTTTCTAGTAGATCTAGAGATACTATTCTACTAGGTATTAATAACTGCTTAGTATCCTTTATAGGAGGCTCTACCAAATAGTTTAATTTAGGTATAGTTGTTTAATCTATATTTAAGGTAGGTCTATATAGGATAGATTTATCCTTAGATTTATCCTTATAAAGAGGTTTTAGTAGACTAATTATCTAAAGGGTGTCTTCCAATGCTTCCTTTAGTAGGTAGTTAATATTTTAACCTTTAGGGTTATAAAATAAGGTCTTATCAAATATAACGTCTCTAGTTTAAATAACTTTATAAAGACTTAGAATCCAAATTTAATAAATATTAGTTAAATTATAGCCAACTAGGTATCTAATTAATGTATAAGGACCTAGCTTATCTTCATTTTTAACTTATTTATCTAACGTATAGGTCTTATAACCATATACATACATATAGGTAAGTAATAGCATTTTACTATAGGCAATCTTATACAGGGTTTTCTATCCTAGTTACTCATTTAGGGTTTAATTAAGTGCGTAGCTAGCAGTAAGAAAAGCTTCTAGTCCTAGAGATAGGGGTAAGGATGCTTCTAGCTATATAGCCCTTAATTATTCCATAAGGATTCGTCTAGATCATTTAGCTCCGCTATTTTATTCTTCTGTATACGGGGCTTAACATTTAAAAGTAATACCTTTGTCCGCGTACTATATCTATAAGGTATCTCCTATCTATCTAAAAGCTCGTTTATTATCGCTCTAGAAAAAGATAACGTCTTAATAAAATCGTATTTTAATTAAAGAGTAAGTCTTTTAGATAGTAGGTAGGATAGTAGCTTTATCCTTATTCCTAGAGGTAAATACAAAATTTAATTTAAAATACGTGTAATAGAAACGTATAGCGTATTTATTACCGTTATATCTAAGTACTCCAAGGTTAATAACATTAAACGCTAGCCGTTTAAATGGTTAAGTAGCTAAATATTTATATTCTCGTCTTTAAGAGATCTGCTGCATATACTTTACTAATAAGTAAACTTTACATTTAATTTTAAGCGGTGCTCATTCTTTAGCTAGCTTTACGCCATTAACATACTTAGAAAGCTGCTTAATAGCATTAGGTCTTATATAGCCGAGAATTTTATACTATTTAGTAGCTGTGGCTAACTAGTTTATAGGCTATGCGGCTTAGTTAGTATCTTCTTAATAAGAAGGTTAATTAAGTTATTAAATCTAGGGTATTTATAGGCTCTCTATACATTAATGCCTAGTAGCCCCCTTAGTCGTTTCGCATAGCATACTATTTTGTTAGTTACTAGACGGTATAGTAAGTTTCGTCCTAAGTCGAAATAGATATTATTATTAGTAGCTCTTAAGAGTACTACAATATTTGTAAATATAGTAAGTACTAATGCTATATAGGATAGCTTCATTTTTAAGCTCCATATAGGTGTATTAATAGTAATCGTTACTATTCCATAAGTTTATTTTTTTTTTAAATTTCCGCTAGCAATTAGGTAGTCGTCTTCTGCTGCTAGGTATAAGAAGGTAAAGTCTTCTTTATTATTACAGACGTGGGTATTTATACTAGGGTTAAGTATCTAAGTGTTCTAGAGTTTAAATAGAATTTAACCAGTACTAAATACGGTAGTATAGCTAGTCAGTGTTATAAAAGGTAAGATTTTAGAGTTAAAATTAATTATAGATTCTACGTCCTTTTTTGCTTCCTATCCTCCTTTTTAAATACAATTAACTATGCATTTAATCCAAGGCGTAAATAAGATCTTTTCTTTTACTTCCTTCTAGACGTCTAGGTTTGGCTTCTATCCTTATAGGCGATTCTTCTTAGCAATATAGTAGCAGTCGTTAAATTAATATATAAGGCCGTATATACATTTCTTATTCCATCTTAAATTAGAATTAAAATTGCTATTAGAATTAGAATTGCTATTAGAATCTAAATTAGAATTAAAATTATTTTAAAGGGTTATAAATGCGGAGCTATCGGTAGGGGTAGTAAAGGTTAATACTACTTGCTGCATATAATAGTACTCCTTAAATTCCTTAATTAGATTAATAATAGATAGGGCTTCTTTGTCCTTCCATTCTTTATAAATAAGATCTACTTCTAGTGCTCCTATAAAGCTAGAAGAGATAGGCTTAATAGCTTAAATAAAATTATAGTATAGCCTAAATCCCTATACGTTTAGTAACTCTAATTGTTTTATAAGCTTATAGACATTCCGCCAGCTATTTAACTATTTATTAATGCTCTACTTTTTATTATAGGCTCTTAGAGCTATATATTAATTAAGGACGTTATTCTTTTATCCTCAGGAGGTAGGGGCTAGTTCAGTCTTTAATACTTTAAGCCGTTTGTGTACTGTGTTAAGGCCATTAATAAGTAAAAGGTAGGCTACTAATACAGTGAGAACAATATAGTTACTAATATAGTTTATAGCCTGTTTTTGCTTCTTATATACGCGTAAATCGTCCTTATATTTGGCGTAGAGCTAGTTATAGGCAGTAAGCTTAATTTGGTCCAGCTAAGCTATTAATATAGCATTAGGAAGTACGTCCACTAGTATAGGTTAATATAGTAGTTTTAGCTTTAGAAGCTCGTCTTTTATAAATAGGTTAATATACTACTATACCTTATTAGTTTTGGCTATATCTTAAATAATAAAGAACCATTAAGTCTAATTAGATGGCTAGCTAAGAATAAGGTTAACTTTTAATTTGTTAGTAATTATTATTTTTAGGATTTATGGGGTCAAGTAGGGTCCAATTAGTAGCTTAGCCAAAACCTTATTTTAACGTTCTAAACTCTTAATTTAATTCGTTAGTTCATTTATCGGTTAGGTATATTAGTTAGGGTTAACCGTATGTTTATTTAATAGGTAAAGAAGCTTAAGATACTTATAAAGGTAATAAAAGTAATAACTTCTTAAATAAGGTAGTAGATTAATTACTTAGCAGGTAGTATAATCCAGGCTTATAACTATAAGCTTTACAGTATAGGAGAATTAAATAAACGACTTAATTATAAATCTATGGAAATTAAGAGGAATATAGACACGAAAGTAGAGCCCTAACAGTAGGGTCTATAACTTTATCTTTAACTTATTTAAGCCATATACGAGGTATGTAAGATATATAAAGGTAGTGCCAATACTGTCTTGGAGCCTTCCAGGCTACAGTTTAATGTCTCAGTACAGTACCGGTAGTCGGTTACAAGATATTTAGCGTAAAAGCCAAGGGTCTTTCGATAGCTTTCCTTCGCACACGAACCAGCGATAATCAATAAGGGAAGCGGAAGGAGTTATACGCTATGGGCGAACTCCAGAGATTACACCAAGCCGGCTGCAGGGGGCGGTGCCCTGGCACCGCCGCACTTGATGAGGTTTCAATACAAAATTCTTTAAAATTATCGCCATTAAAGTTCCACTTAATTGTATAATATTGCAACTATACCCTATTTTTTATATATCTAAAATTATGTAATTTTAGTATTAAAATGGCTAATAATACGCAACCACTTTAAAGTACGTAGAGATGTATCTAGAATAAATTAATAATATATTTAGGATATAATCCAGGCATACTTACACACTTGCCTATTTTAAGTAATTTTTTTTACACTAAGAGAAGTAACTAAATCCTTAATTAAAAACTTAAAACAATTATAGGAGGGGTTTTTTTATAAAGGGTAAATGGGTGCAAAAAAAACACGCATATAGGTGAATATTAAAAATAGTAATTAGGATATATCTGGCTTATATTGGGAGTATTATAAAAATATATAATCCTAAATGCCTACGCTATAATAATCTATTAATGCCTTTTCTTTAATTAGTAATAAGTAAAATTCTATAACGTAAGCGGTATATAATATATAAACTAATTATTTCTATAATATAGCTGGGCTTAATATTAATTATATAAACTAGATCGCTTGTAGTAGAAAGACTTATATTTAGTTAAGAGATACTAAAATATTCTATATCTCCTAAACATAGGATCGGATATATTATAAATATATTTAGTCTATAGCTAAATAATAAAAATATTACAAAAATGTACAAAAATGTAACAGACTATATCCTTAATAGATTTTATATATAACTAGGTTTTAATATAAATAGATGCAATACTTATATACATTAAAAAACAAAATAAATATAATATGCCTTTTCTTAGCCTTTATAAATGCTTTAAAAGACAAATACCGTATATAGGCGTGTTTTATTATAAATATTAAAACCTTTAGCTATAAATTTTTTTAATATAAGCAAATTATAAAGGAAGACCAAGAAAAAATACATAAATTATATAAAAAGGCATAATATATCTATATTATTATATTTAAGTTATTATATTATAGTTATATCTTTATTTTAATAATGCTATAGTTATTACACTAATAAGGGTTTTTATAAACTAAGCTATAAGTTAATTAATAAAAATATATTAATAGCTATTTATATTACATTCCGCTTATATAAAAATTGTAGCTATTTAACTTATTAAAATTATATCTATAAATGTGGATTTTATATAGCTTATATAAATGCAAATAGGGCGCAGGCAAAAGGTTTTTATAATACGTATATATTAAAAATATTACTAAAATATTTTATGGCTTAGCCTTTATTTAATAAATATTAACCCCCTATAGACCTAGCAAGGCCATATAAAATCTGCAATTATATATTACTAAATCCATATTCTTTACGGTATTTATTAGGTTATTAAAGTCTAAAATATAGGCCAAAATAGTATTAGGCAGTATATGGCTTTCATTAGGGAAGCTATAAGCTATAAGCAATTCTACGAAATTTTGAACGCGATTAAAGGTATAAAGATATTATATCCCTAATTAATCTACATTATATCTATATTTTAATATTCGCGGTTATAAAAAAGTATAATAATAACTATAAAATTGTAAACTAGTGTCGGTATAAGCGATATATATATATATATATATTTAAATGTACTAAACCAGTTCCGGGTTGCAAAGGAAATGGCAATAGAAGGCAGGGGGGCGAGCAACGGGTGCCCCCTGATGACTCTACAGTAGTAGAGTGAAGTCTACGATACTAGCGCGTCCGTAGGCTTGTTACGGCAGCAGTGGTTCCCAAGGAGGTCAAAAAGTAAGGTAGTAGGAGCACCATAGGTGACTCGCAGGCGCCTCGCAGGCGAGTCCCAAAAGGCGGGGAGATGGATCACGGGTTTTTCTTAACTAGAGTTTTCTCCCCACATGTACATAAGGAGTAGTCCGCGTGGGCCCAATAGGGATCCGAATCGGACGTTAAGCAATGAATTATTATAATATATATATATTACGTTTAAAATAAATCTATATTGTGGTAAAATGGACTATAAGATATTTTATATAATTATAAAAAATATAAACGCTGTTAAATACTCCCATTTTTAAGTAAATAATCTTAGGCTTTAATTAAGCCTCTTAGCTGCTATATTAATATTAATATATCTTTTATGTCTGTAATATAGTATTATAATAACAAGTTTAGTGGGTAGAGAATTAATACTTTTAATTTTGAAGCGTAAAAGGCGTATTATTAATATAAAAATTAATATATATTGCGAACTATATTTATTGTTAAAGAATGGCTTTTGCAGCGTAAATATATAATTTTATTATGGCTTTAACGTGAATATATTGCTAATATAATCTGCTATGGTTTTATAAGTTTTTAAAAAGCTAATACTATATTTATAAGCATTAAAGAGGATTAAAAAAAATATTAATTACAATTACAAAGTTTACAAGACGTATAATCTCGCTTACAATTTATTAACTCTATTTACTCCAGTATATTATATTTTAAATTTTATTAAATTTTATAAAGCTAATATTTTATAATTCCCTTTATTATAATATTAAATAATAGTTAGATTTCGCTCTTTCCTAAGCCTATTTTACTATTAAATAAAATTATTTAAATATGTTCTTAATATATCTAGCTTATAAGCTAACTATATTTAGTATATAAAAGTAGCTTACAGTCTTTACTTTATACAACAATTATTTAATAAGCTTAATTTATATAACGGTTAACGCTATAGCAATTTTAATTAAATATTTGTAAGCAAAAAGCCTAAATTTTATATATAGAAGCTAAAGCAAAAGCAAGTAAACTACAAAATCAAAAGACAGAGTTGGAGCTTAAAGAATTAAAATAAGAATTTAGTTAATACAAAATTTTATATTTATAAGCATAAGGGGTAGAGATTATATTAAGGTAATTATCTAGATATAAAACCATTATAATGTCTAAGAAAAAGCCTAACCTAAATACTTTACGCTATGCTCTATAACTAAGACTTAATATTTTTTAATATCTATAATATAACTAAGAGAGAACTAGTATACATCTAAAATATATAATCGCCTTAACCTATTTAACCCATGCGGTATAGTCCTCCTTAGTATTAAACGTATCCCTATTATTAAAGTTATTTATAATCTTAATTATAGATTAATTAAGCAATTACAAATAAGCTTAATTACTAGCTATTAACTATGCTAAGTATATTAACGTGTAATGGTTTAAGATGTTCGATAAGGAACGGAAATAGGTTTAGGTTAACGGGTTAAGATATAGGGGTTACGATAGTATATGCGTAGGTGTTATAAAACAAACGTATGCAAGTAAGTCCTATAATAATTTTTAGTAATATTATATAACGGGACTAACCTAGTTATAGTAAAAATGTCTTAGTAAAACACTTAATAGATAAATTTAACGCTTTAACCAAATTCTGCCGAATTTTACTAGCTTAATTAACTTCTACTAAGTTCTATAAAGATTAATTAAATTTTACTAAAGTCCGTTAAAGACCGCGTGTATATATATGTATATACCGATCACTAAGACCCCTAACTATTTAATTATAAGATTCTCTTATTATTCCTTTCTCTTCTTTATATAACATCTTGTTTTCTATAAGAGCTATACCCTTAGATTATTACAGGAGTTACCCGCGCACGTTTGTCCTATAACACCTACGCACGTACTATCGCAACCCCTATATCTTCGACCACGTTTCTTGACCTATTCCTGTTCTGCATTAAACGTCTTAAACCATTACGCGTCAATATACTTAGTATGGTCAATAGCTAGCAATCGGGCTTATTTGTAAACTGCTTTATCGATTCCGTAATATAGATTTAGATAGAATATTATACTATTCCTTTAAATCTGCCCTAAAGTCTCTTTGCGCCCTTTATATTACCTTATATTAATATAACTACTATTAAAATAGAAAACGAAGTTAAACCCCCTATATTAACTATAAGTATTATAATCCTAGTTAGGGAGTAGTTAACTATAATATAATAGTCTTATATAAATACCTTAGCCTAATAACAGGCTATATTAGAATCTTAATGCTAGTAATTAATAGAAGTAATTCGCGAAGAACTTTATAATATAAAAGTACTTATATTAAAGACCCTAATACCGCCTATAAACGAGATTAGAATAACTATATCTAAACCTAGCCCGTTAAATACGAACCTTAAACTAGTAATAGTAGCTTAATTTATATCTATAATTGTTAGGAATAAAGGCAAATGGTCACTATATAAGGTATATTGCCGTCACGTGTAGCAAGTTGCCGTTACGTGCGGCAAGTTGCCATTACGTGCCGCCGCGGCACTAGCGTGGTAAGGAACCTTAAGTTCCTTACCCCTTTCTTTAAGAAGAAAACAGAACAATTATTATACTATCTACGAACCATAGCTACGTAATATCCCCTTATGTAACCAATACTGATTAGTGGTTAACTTTACTGTTATACTATAAAACAGCAAGGTATTCCATTAAGAAGAGACGAGCTACTGTACTAGTGCTACTTGTGCTAGAGGAAGCTGTCTTTTAAGGTTAGAACTGGTTCTAAACCTTAAATAGAACTCTTCCACGAATTTAAGGATCTAAAGGCTAGAACTAGTCCTGAGCCTTTCTAAGATTACGGATTCTTGCGTCTATTATGCAGAATAATACGCTTTACGAATCTTCGCGATTTAAGGCTAGAACTGGCCCTAAGCCCTATAATCGCAAATACACGTCTAAACGCGTACTAAACGACAAACGTATACCAAATAATAAATATATATTACGAACGCGTACCAAACAACAATCCCTATACTAATAACACTTCCCTCCCTCTAAAAACATGGCTACGCCTACTTTAAATAACTAGAAAGACTCCTTATTACTAGGGGTAGTTAAGCATATAAAACTTATTAATAAAGATTAGAACGAATTCGCCTTTAATATAATAACTTATACCGTAAAATAAGTTAACGGCTTTCTTCTACACTATATTATATTCTACCGAAATAAATGCTACGCCGATTTATAACTATAGGAGTATTTTAGGGAGGATTTTATAGGATAGACTGCTAATACCTAGGCACTTAGCAACGTTAATATTATTTAGGATTTTTAAGACTTCTTCTATAGGAATGGGGTATATATTACTAAGAACGGTAACCCAATTACTAGTAATATTTAGGCCGTTATTACTAGTATAGAAGAACTAATATAGACGGAAGCTAAGATTATACGTTAACTACGGAAACCTAAAAACAACCTATATTCTTTAAAAGGCAACTTTAATTTATATTAAAACCCCTAGAACGCTAACCCCCTACCTAAAGCTACTCTCCTACCTAGAGGTGTCTTCCTACTTAGAGTTGCTTCGCCTCTATCTCCTCTACTTTAGCTAACTAGTAAGCCTTTATTATAAGAAGTTACGAATCTAATAAAGGTATATTCGGACAAAGAAAAGAAGTTTAGAGAAGAACTATATAATATACTCAGAGTAAAACTATAGGTCTTTTATAACTGTTGCAATAAGGTTAGAATTTAACGCCACTAGTACCACTACGCTTTCTCTATTATATTAAAGGGATAAGTAGTAATATTCTATTACGACTATATTGCGGGTAAAAACTATAGCTTTAATATAATGCTTTAGCTTACTAGAGCCCACTTTAAAACCAATAAAAATTACTAGCTTTATATATCTAAATAGTAAGAGACTATGTTTTAAAGAGTTATCGCTTCTAACCTAATAAAGACTTATTTAGAGTGCCTTTAACTACTCTTTAATAAACTTTAGAAAATCTAACGTGGCCTTACTAAAATTTACTAAAATAAGAACAGCCTAAGGGACTAGGTTATCTTAGCATACCGTAGCGTTCCTAAGTGCAACTTAGCGCTATATAAACCTATAGATACGTTTAAAGGAGTATATACTAAGCTATGCTCCGCTATAGGTACTATAATATAAATATAAGAATCTTAATAGTTTTATACCGAAAACCCTACCTAAATAAGTATTCCTAACTAATATAATTATAACTGGACTAATTAAATATATAGTGGCCGTAGTAGGGAATACGGAAGAGGATATAATTAATGTTAACTATAAGGTAACCGTAAAGGTCCTCGTAGAGATTTATTTTAAAGTAATTGCTAGAAGAAGTGCTACGTTTATAAGAAGCTAAATTGCTAGTTAATTAGACACTCCCTTAATAAGCGAAAAGAGGTATATAATAAGTTCCGTTAAAGTATAAAAAATGTTAGAAATTATAAGGTTACTATAGCCTACTTTTAAAGCTTCCTGGTTTAATATAAAGGCGTAGAAGATTTTAAGGGTAAGGTTAATAAGACCGAATAGCTCCTTATAGATATAGAAATTAAGGACTACTTACCTAACTAATACTTTACTAAGTATGGTAAGGTAAATGGCACACAAACTGTTGCTATCCTTAATAACTAATCTACGCTCCATTCTATTATAAAGTTAAATATCTTTAATAAGCCAAAGGAGAGCTCTGCGTTTTCCTTCGATAACAGATACTCAGCAAACGTCTTTTATAGTATTATACCGGATATTAGAGCCGTAGGAGTATCTATAGTAGGAGAACCTTAAGTTTGAGCCCTTTAGCAGTTTAATAGCTCTGTTTAGATTAACTATTTAACAGCAGGCCAATATATAATTCGTTTTGGCAAGGATATTATAATCTCTCTTAGCACAATTAGGGTTTAAACCCCCTTAGGGTATATTACTTTTTACGTTATTCCTATAAACACCCCATTTTTATTTTATATTAGAGATATAGATAAACTAGGCGTTAAGCTTAATAACCTTAAGAATATGCTTATATAGGGAGATAATCGGGTGCCTATTATACGTAAGTAGGGTCACCCTTAGCTGCTCCTTTAACAACTAGAAAAGAGTGTTACTTAAAGCTATTTAACTAAGTTAGAGTTACGCTAACTACACCGTCGTTTTAGTTACCTATTAGTTCACCAATTACTTAGGGTTCTTTAGCGAGTAGGCTATAAAGTTAAGGTTAAGGTAATTAAGTATTTTATAAAGTACTGCTATTACTATTAAATAAACCAGAAGTCCCCTAGCTAATTTAAGTTTACCCTTAAGGATAACTACGACTTTAACTTCTATATTATTATTAACGTTATATATTTTAGCGGCAAGCTAGTACTCTAAGTTATTAACTTCTTAACCTCCTTCTAAGCCGCGCGTTTTTTAAAAGATATATTAGCCAGAAACGCATAGGATATCCTTTAGTTATACTAGATTAA
>Ga0307515_10003873_pt1 | contig 31261 bp, 23 predicted proteins | sample 17_EM_MG_FD_194513 | JGI IMG/M metagenome (GOLD analysis project Ga0307515, IMG submission 194513) | Populus trichocarpa ectomycorrhiza microbial communities from riparian zone in the Pacific Northwest, United States - 17_EM | ecosystem: Host-associated > Plants > Roots > Unclassified | place...
TGATCATTCCACCGCTACCAGCTTTCTCCCAGCGAAGCCAGATCCACTGCTACCAGCTTGCTCCCAGCGAAGCCAGATTGTCAGAGAGGTGAGAGTGAGCATGTCAGAGCACTGAGACAAAGCATATCGGAGGTTGCAAAGTGAATCTGTCAGAGTTGTGTGAGCCAGCAGATCAGTGGTGAAAGTGAGCATGTCAGAGTTGTTAGATTGAGCATGTCAGTTGTGGGAGTGAGGTTGTTGCAGTCGTGAGAGTCAGAGTGTACACTTGTCAGAGTGTATGCTTGTCAAAGTGTATGCTTGTCAGAGTCTACACTTATCAGAGTAGTAAATAAATAAGTAACTCTTGAATATATAGTATAATCCATAAATTACAGAATATAATACATGTGCTACAGTTGCATTGCAGTAATAATTCAGTTATGCTATGGGTAAATTACAGGTGTATTATCCTGGGTTACCGAAAACAGCTCTGGGGTGTTTTGCATGATTTGGTGTTATCAGTGTTACGGGAGGTTATGGTAGGCCATATAGCCTATGGTAGATTACACATAACAGAATATGTTTTTCCTTACGTATCTGGCTGGAATCTCTGATTTTCCGAGTACTGAGAAAGTCATTTCTGCCAATTGTGGACAATGACCCTATGGAGTATTCTGAACATCAGCAACAACTCTAGTTTCCGTCAGAAAACACCCAGGTGTTCCGGACGGCTCTGCTGGCTCTGACGGAACCTTGTACCCTCTGACGGAGAATTACACGCTTCCCGTCGCGACTGGCATTGCATACATACCTCTCCCAGTGTTTACTGGACTGATGTAGTGGCCTTCCGGCGCACCTGGAAGCACCTGGGAGCACGTTGAATCACTGTAGTGCAGTCTGGGAAAAACATCTTTGGGAATGCTGCTGGTGCGCCTGGAAATCATAGCTACTCCTTATCTTTCAACAATTTTCAAAACCTATGCATTCAGTTTGTATTCTCATCTATGTATCTATGTATCTATATTGCTACATATCTACACATGGTATATCTGGACTGGCAGCACGCGGTGATTGAGAGCAATTCGAGGTGTGCCTGAGGATGACGATCCAGTGAACTCCGAGATACACTCCGAGGCAGTGATCGAGCGAGTTTGGCGATGCAATCGGACACCAAGATTGAGTGAATGCACAGATGCACTGGGAGGCCATGATCGAGCGAGTTTGGAGATGCACTTGGAGACCGAGATTGAGTGAACTCAGAGATGCACTGGGAGGCCGTGATCGAGCGAGTTTGGACATGCACATGGAGGCCGGCATCGAGTGCACTCAGAGATGCACTCTGAGCAGTGATCGAGCGATTTTGGAGATGCACTTGCAGCCGGCAATGATCGAGGGAGATTAGAGGAGTTCTTGGAGGTGGTCTATCCAGAGGCGGTCGATGGGAGGCGCGCCAGGTGCTGAGACTTTATTCATCTGTTGGTTAACTTGAAACCGTGGGAATGTGACGAGGTGACTTTACCTTTGAAGTTCTTATGAAATCGTGAGAATAAGGGGATGACGAACAATCTTGGTTGTATGCTATACATGGGGCATGCTGTACTCGGTGTATGCTGTACTCGGTGTATGCTGTACTCGGTGTATGCCGTACTCGCTGTATGCTGCACTTGGCGTATGCTGCTCCCGGGGTTAACTCATGATGATGGCATGGAGAGATAGAGAGGTATGACTTAACTTTGTGTTCTTGCAATGATGGTAGAGTTGTAGACGAGATAGAGAGTGATGAGGGATGAAGATGGGAACGATATGGAGGATACGAGCGGACCTGAGAAATCAGGGTTATGGCTTGCCTGATTGGGTTCAGAAGACCTCGGATTGGTGTTATTACCTGCCGGATTGGGACTCATACCTGCTGCATCAGGGATGGTATATTGACTCGCACACGAAATTCTCTTAAGTCCCAGTTTCTCATGATGATTTCCCCCATCTTCTCTGATCTCTCTCTTTCTTGTGCTCAACTCTACCATCACCTAAGAACATGAAGTCAAGTTATCCCTCTCTATCTCTCCATGCCATTATCATGACTTCACACCGAGTACAGCATACTTCAAGTACTGCATCATCCCACGATCGACAGTCTCCTGCTCCAAGCCAGTCTCCCACCTCTCGGCGGATGTTGTTGTACTCAACTCTCAACATCCTGACAATTACAAGTTAACAAATGAATAGAGTCTCGGCTGCCGTCGCGCCTCCCTCCAAATCGACCACTTGCATGTACTCCCCCAATCCCACTCGATCATAGCCTGCAAGTGCATCCCCAAACTCGCTCAATCCCGGCCTCCCTGTGCATCTCTGGGTTTACTCAATCTCGGTCTCCAAGTGCATCTCTGAGTTCACTCGATCCTGGCCTCCAACTGCATCACTCAACTCGTTTGATCACAGCCTCCAAGTACATCGTCAATGAGCGAGGGAGGGAAGACGGAGATACAGGGGTAATGGAGGTGGACTGAGCGACGGGGTGTACATATTCCCGAGACCCCGGGGTTGATAGACATCATCTCATGTTGATCTCATCTTATCATACAACGCAAATACACACTCTATCGTTCCCAACTTTTGATCTCACTCGCTCTTTCCGAGATGCACGCAATTGCGTGGATTCTCACGGCTGGGTAGTATCATATCTTTCCACTTTCTTCCTAGGCTCCTTGAGCTAGAACCGCTCCAGATGCTCCTCCAATTATGCTCGACTACCATCTGTGGCCAGATTGACCATATGTATACATAGAGAGATACTTAAATGATGCATGCTATAATATGAGGTAGCGAATCATGGGAGAGTAACAAAGACGAATATGATAGACGAAATGCCTTGTGCTTATGGAACCCTGCGTGCTGCTTCCGGACCGATTTACATTTTGCTGATGTACCCAATGAAAGGATCCCGATGTATGGTCACAGTTGGCCACAACACCACAGTGCTCGTTTACAACAGGATACCGACTGAGCGACAAGACACGGCGGAACTGTGATAGGAGGGCGATATGTAACATGACGCATCGGATTGGCGCCGGGCGCGGAGTAGTTTGCCACCGGGGTGACTCTGACAGCTCTGACGGAGCTAGTTGACACTGAAGGAGCCATTCCGCCCGGACAGAAATGTTATTTGCTGATGAACCTGAGCAAGATAACCCATCAAGTCATGCTCTTCTTTGCACAGAAGAGCAAAATGAACATGCTCTCTTGGGTGCACCTCCTCCACAAATGTTGATCATCTTTTTTCTTCTGCAAGATCAGATTTGTCATTTGTAGCAGTGGCTGACCATGTATTTGGCAGATCATGTGGATAATTTCCACATGTATCCTGAAATGGGCGATGAGGAATGCACAGACATGCTGCTCAAATTCCAGGATTCAAAAAATTTCTGGGTGTTCATCACTATACCAAAAGTGGGTGGGAAAGGTGAAAATCTTACTGTCACAAACCATGAGGTAATAACATACAAGTTCTGGGTATTGAACTAGCAGTGCCAGGCATTTGCACAAGTTGTACAGCTATAGCAAAACAGTGTTCCACACACATGGTTACTGAATGCAGGATCTGGTGACTATGATAACGGCACAAGTAATATCCGCCAACACCTGGGAGTGGCTCAACCGAGAGTCCTGCATGGCATGGTGCATAGACCGAATGCCACAACAGCAATGATTTGGCACAATCTGGTGTCTTGTAAGGACCATATGAAGTAGCTGATATTTAGTGGAGAGACATTGCAATCTATCGTAGCATCACCTTAGATTATTAGGACTGTGAAATCAAGGTATGCCTCTTCTGACATTCAACCAATCTAATCTTCTCAACTAATAAAAAGATTCAAAAGAGATCATTTGTAGGGTACACAGTACTGCAGAAATAAATTCTTTTTCTTTTCCATTTTGAAGTGAATCCAAGTTCTGATGGAGAAAATATTGTTTTTTAAATCTGGGTTGGTAAGAGTGGGATTACATTGGTGTTCTTGATTATTAATGGTGACAAGTATGAGATGAAGTCAATTGATAAGCTACAGTTAAAATTTTAAGGCTTGCCATATCTAATGATAATTGGCTTTGGTTGAATGACTGCACACAATGAAGAGAAAGGCTTTGAATCATCGGTTAATAGCTAATTTTTCATTAATTGGGAACCTGAGGCAAGATACAAATTTAGAAATGACATGCATGAAAAGGCCTGATTCAACCGCTTTCAGGTGCGCAGGAGAATTATCTGAATATGTTGTGAGTTTTGTTATGACAGATTGAGTAATGCACATTTGCTAATCACATTTGGCAATTAGGATGGACCTAGCCAATGTTGAGTACCTTTCTGACAATATGAGACATGCCTTGGGTATTCATTTCAAAGCCACAGCAATTGCCAGTATAAGATTGATGTTTATTCGCACCGAAGATTTATATTCCACTGAGTTCAATGATGAGACATGGCTTCAGTATTAATGGCTATGCTGTAGCTCTCAGTCCCAGGTATTTCCTGGCCTATGATTGAAGTTCAGGCACACCTGCAATCTGCAATCCTGTCAGGTATGATGTTCTCAGATTTGTATTAGGCCATCTTTCACCAGGTGTGATGGATTTTAACAATATCAGTCCAGCCCAGGCAGGCCTCATTTTGACAAATCAGGCACCGAAGCATATGTACCCGGTTCCATTCCACATGGTCTGTCTTTCTTTGCTACATTCTCATCATGTTTGGTTTGACTTTGAATGAGTGGAACTAGTGCACCCTGATGTCATATATCAAGACACTTCACATTTATGTGCAGAAGGTTTATCTGACTTCACATCTGGTAATATATAAACCCTTGCTTGATCGGTATGTGAAGGCTACCACTACAATGCCCTAAGGGTCAAGCTCCATGTCAGCTGTCCATTGGAGGAAGGTTGCCACTGCCCACTAAACCATAAATGCACAGCCATTGCCAATTAGCAACCTCATTATCTTGATATTGAGTAAATTGTATATTTGGAGCTATGCTTTCAAATACTGAAATAGCTTCTGAAAGTTTGGGCTCTGTTAAAAGAGCTGGAACTTGAGAGAATATTTCAGCAGACAGATTTTGCTCAGCGACTCCACAGATGACTAGCGAATTGCACTTACCCCTTGTACTGCACAAACGCAATGAGATGTAAGTTTTCGATACTTTGAGTATAGGTTTAACTGGATTCTGACTAAATGTATGTTTGGGCTGCCAAAACTTGTATATGAAAATAGATTATATCCACTAATTTCCATCGGGAGTGAGTTTAAAGAGTGTGAATCATGAATGCCAGCGTGATGTAAATCCAGCTTTGAAGAGTGCAATTAACCGTCCCAGTGATATCAGCCTGCAATCCCCATCAGTATATTCAGCATTTCCGGTGAACCCTCGGTGCATCTCAATTCCCTGCAACTTCCATCTAATCATTCCTCTGTCCTCTGTGAGATGATGTCTCACAATGCATTCATACCATCATATATAGCTTTCAATCCCAACATTTATCTTAAGTTACTATTGTGGTAGTAAGACTCATAATGACTGTGATTTAAGGATGTGTGATTTACTAGATATTAGGTGTAAAATCTTAATGGGGCTCAGTATTTATGACTCATTTGTTACATATCTTGGCATTGACAAGTGCATGAATCAATAAGGATAGCCCTGAATCATCATCGTACCTTATACCATTCTTTCTCTATGCTTGTATCTCTTCTTTGTGTGCCAAATTCTCTCCTTTCTCTATTCACTGCAACATTGTTGTGAAGGTTATTCTGCAGACATGGCCCAGATGAACACAGGAAAGGGAAATTATGCTTACAATATTACCTGATAGACTGCTAACATTGCTTCAGCATCCTAATACAATAGAATATTGTGAACATATAAGAGTCCTTCTGGCAGATATAACACATATGGAGATTCATATTTCTCCTCTATCAATAACCAACTCAGTATGAACCCTTTCAATACAACTGTCAGTCACAATAGCTCAAAAGTATTGAGTTGTGCACATTCTCAATGCTGCAGCAATTGTTTGCGATGCAGTCACCGTAAATCTTTCAATATTCACACACAAATATCATGCTTGGAAGAGTTGGATGCAAGGGTACCCAGTTATGTTCAGATTCTCAGTGCTTCCAGCTGTTCAGCATACAGGGTTGGTCAATGTTACAAATCATGTTAACATCACAAGATTTTTTCTGGTGCATCTGGCTCAGGTGCATTTGGTTCAAATCTATGTTTGTTGAGTTAATACAACCTTGAATTGTTGGATCCATACATAGCATTGTGGATAGGAGTGCTGCCATTCAACATTAGGAATTCATCCATTCTGGTACACCTGTAACATCCTGCATTACAACACTTGACTTCCATCCTTGATATAAATATGAACCATTGAAGTCATCTGTCATGAACTATTTAAAAGCGCTGCTTAAATTGCATCCTCCTCGCTATTGTTTACCATGTTGCACCATTTTTCACATTATTCTGTTGCATTTAACCTTATATTCCACCCTTATACATCTGTGTTCTATATTTCCCAACATTTTATTCTAGTTGCGGCAAATCAAATCTACACCCAACCGTGTGTGGAATCACCATTTACAGAAGGATTATGAAGCACACCATGAAAAATCACTTGCATTTGAGAAAGCAGCAAATATAAATTTTCTTTCTAATGTTGGCCATTTAACCATCTGCATTCATGTATCATATTGTAGATAACTAAGGATTCTAATTTCATCAATGAAGGAGGACAATGATACCTGTCATGAAATCGGGTAGGACAACAGTGAGTACACCAGAGAGTCTACTGTAGCCTGCGACAGCGTAGAAGCTAATTTGGATCAACACCACGAGATCGAAGGTATTGTCCACATCTGTCAAGAAATGTGAGTAAGAATGAGAAAGGATTTATTGTTACTGTCATAAAGTCATGCTGATGGTGGCATTGCATGCCCTCTACTTCCAAGTTCCCAAAATCTACCTTGGGTAATGCCACCACCATTGCTCAAATTTGAAATGTCAACCCTTCTCACCAAATAATGTGACACTTACCATGCACCATTTTGCCAGGCGCTCCCGCTACCGAATTCTGGTGTAGACAAGTACATTCCAAATCCCAAGGCCAGTGGAGATCAGAATCTTCCCCAACAGTGAACCAGGACTTCTGAGGTAGCAAAAGGTTCATGTAGGCAATTGTATTCATGAAGACTCCTTGGCCAATGCAATCAGATGAGAAGTACTCACAGGTTGAAGATGGATGGAAACTAGCCATTAACACTCAGGATTATCTGTGCACATTACAAGGTGGTTCTGTAGGTGCACCATCTGCGGGTCAAGTGCCGGTCAGTGCATATTTCAAAATTGATCTGCAAATATGAGCAGTTTTACAACATGAAGTCTGTTCGGTGCTCCAGTATCAGATGTACAATACTGACTTTGCTTGGAAAGATACTTGGTTAATATTGAAGTTTCGTACTGTTAGGGGATGGTACACACATGAGGCTTACTGAACTGTTTTCCATAGTCACTGGATGGATTTGAGCTCTGGGAATGCACTTCAGATCCAGGTTAAGGAGCTCCTGTGTGATGATAGTTATCTTTCAAAGGTCTTGGAAGATCAGAAATCATGATTCACCCGAATGGAAGTACTGCATTTAATTTAGAATCAATTGTTCTTCACCACCAATAGCTTGGGGTTCCAGCCTTCCGCATCGGAGTTCATTAAACCTCTTGCTATGCAGACCTCTGGGCTATCAGCCAAAGCTATTCATTGTGTGCCATTGGAATATGGCATTGCAAACAAGATTAAATTTCTGTTTTCACAAGATGACAATTGAGATACATATTGGCCGTCCCCTGTGATACATTTCACTCTGGATGTCACCGCACTCATCAATCATTGAGTAGTGGGCCGCCACACCCCCCCCCCCCCCCACTTGCGTTGAGCCTCTGCTGTGATAGGAACTCCTGATTCTCCATCAGCGCAGCTTGGCGTGGATTGACACCTTTTAATGACATTCCATGCTCAATTCCAAGTCTTTCAGCACTTCTCCTGCAGGATAGACACTCCTAAATCCTCTCCATCCAGATTGTGACTTCTGTATTTCAGTCTGTGCACCGAACCCACCCTTTTGTTGCTTCTCAGCTAGGAAGGGAGCACCACATTGCCCCCCTGCACTCCTTGGAATGGATGGTTGCTTCAGGACATTTGTAACACCGGAGGAATCAACTCCAACATAGACTCAACTAGAAGTATCCCTTCTAAGTATCCCTCTATCTTGTGTTGTGATCGGACTTGATATTGGACCTATACAAGGACTAATTGCTGGTTCACTTCAAAACTTCACTCAAGCGCAGTGAGTTATGTGAATAGAACAAAGGTAGAAGGGCTTTCGAATCCGAATATATTGTTAAGGCTTGTTCTCCATCGTGAGAAGGTTGCCCTCTATACCAGCAGAAAATTGAGAGGTCTCTATACCTTGTCCCTCTGCCCTTTAACTGCTAATTCTAACTACGTTCTTATCTAGATACATGCTCAGTATCCTCTGGTCCTCCAATCCACTTGCTCAGATAACCAGTCTGCCTGAACTTCCTCCGAGCAAATGATATCCTTCCAATCCTCCTGTCCTTCTGGTCCAAATGTATCCTTCTGATACATATCTCCAGACTGATTGGTATCCATTGGACTGTTGTCTTCCGGACCATCTACCTCTTTGTACCATTTAACAGCCTTCCTTCATATCATGCTCAAGTATCTCTATCCTACTGGCCATAGCGGACGCTAATCGAGAGTTACTTTATATAGTGGTGATGATGGCTGGAGTCAATCTTTATCTCTATCAATTGAGAATATACTGATGGGTGTTTGCACTGTATGAACACTCCATTGCAACTGTGACAATGCTCGAGGGTGGGTAGTAACGAGGTAGTTGGGAGCTTTGTGCCTGGCGGTTATTGGTGTGCCGATAGTGCTGGCTTATAATTGATGAACATTATTCAATCGCCATATGACAACATCATCAAGTGATCGTTCATGACCCCAGAACCGTGTCCAATCCCAAAAGTGTAACAATATTACTCAATGCTGCTTGCCACCACATTGCAGTGCTCCACCGATGGGACAGGCTCTCTCCAAACCCCATTGGTGCTCCTCTGCCAGCATTGGAACTCCTCAAATACATACCAAGCTCCATACTGCCCTTTCAGCACTCCTTCACTACTATGGGCTCAACTCAGCCGCAATAGATCCTCCTCAATCGCTGCAACAGTTACTCCTCATTCCCAGTTAGCACTCTGCAGCCTACCATGGAACTCATGTATTTCAGCCTGCACTCCTCCAACATCTTTGGTATACTTCTCTTTTCCACACAGCACTCCATTTCTGGCACTCCCCTTTTTCATCTGAATATATGATATCATTTTTCAATTCCCCATTTTGATATGCAGCTAGCTAACATATCATTGCAGCTTTGTTAGATATCACAAATTGAGCCTCACAACAGTGGAATTCATTTTCATCCTCATGCCAGGTTCAAAGTATCAACAAATCCAAGGAGGGCTTCCTGCATCTTTGCGCTGTTGATGAATTCTGTGTTGCTGGTTTGATTGGCTCTTCATGAGATGGGAGATGAAGTCAACAACATAGACACAGAGTTCAATTGATATTATTTGATTGCTTAGTCACGTTATCGTTTCAGTGTCCCAGCTTGTTCCTTTAAATCAGTAGTCTTTTTCTATGGTTCCTGAAAGCAGTGATGTAAAACATTGATTGTTGAAGAAGATGGCAGCTAGTATAAGTATGCTGTAGAAGTAACAATGAGCAACAATTGATCCATTGTATTTGTGTTGGGCGGTAATCCAATACTCATGTACAGCTGGAGAGTTCCAGAAAATACCTGCAGTCCTGCCAACGAATATCCATCAGATCTGAGGCATCTCTCAGAGATTGTTTCGGATTCCCCAGTCAGATGAGCTACACTCTGAGGTGCTCTCAATATTCTCTCTGGTGCGCTGACATGTTCTGAAGCTCCTTACAATCACTGCTCCTAGGGCACTCCTATACTACTCATTCGAAATCCAAGTTACTTCAAAGGCTGGCGAGAATGGCCATCTTGGGTCTGATTCTCTCCTGAAATTGACACTTCAAAGTTTTCACTGTACCTCCTCTCATACACTTGTCGAGGCTCCCAGTGACCAAAATATGACATGCTGATTGATTAAAACAATATTAACCTCCGAAATGTGATGAACTGTGACACTACTATACTAACCTTGTCAATGTGATTAATATAAAAGAACCAACACTAATCTTCCAGAGGGGATAAGCCAAAAATATCAGCGCGAACCCTATACCAGAATGTGAAAATGCAATTGACACAAGCCATTATTGCAACAATGAGGATGAAACTGATCCAACATAGTATACAGAAAGGGAATATATTATGCTGGCAATTATATCATAAATGCTAATACAGATAGTACAAGTTATTGGGTGGGTTACAAGGAATGGAATACAATGAATACACTATATAGCAGAAAGTTATAAGAGAAGCATTCAATTGATATTATAGCTGGCCTCACAATAAAATAAAAGTAAGAGTTCCTCTAAAATTGGCTGATAATTGATTCAAATCTTCCTTTTCAATCACTATCTAACTAGTAAATGATGGAGATTATCAATTATCATCAATTTCCCACACCAACAGTGATTTGTTCTCCAAACCACTACCAGCAATTAGAATGTTGACTGTACATGCTTGTTCTGCTTACACCACTGCTCAGTTCCATAGCCCGGCTGGATTCATTAGACATAGCAATTCCATGAGTTCTGAGTCCTGCAACAAGGCATGATCATATAGGGCTGTGTCCTTTAGCCTTGTATCTGGTTAAAAGTAATCGATTTCTTTTTTACCCTTTACCTGTGTTAACAAATTATGCCCAATGCCACTCAAAGAGAATTATGGCTGTCCCAGTCTTCAGGAAAGTGCATGTTACCAACTTCAACAAAGTATACAACCACCACTTATCCGACACTTGAACTATTCTGGCAATTTTACATATCATCATAATTTTCTGATACTATGAACTTCAAATAATAAAGGATAGTATTTTGACAATCAAAGGAAATTTGATAATGAACTGAGAGTAGTTGAAAGAGAAAGTTGTAGCTAACTTCTACTATACTTATAGTCAAGATTATATATATATTGGATTGTACTTGAGTGCACTGTGAAATGAACATCAGGAATGTGAAGATGTCAGTCTATTGGTAAGCATGCTTGCATATGACAAATCAGCCATATTATACTTGACAAGATAGTCTTGGCTGAGTACTCAGAGGTGAAAGTACTGCTAGGGGCTCGCCCACAAGATTTGAGTACAAGGGTGATTATGAGTCTCCAACTGGATTCCAAATACCCCTTGACAGTTAAATATACCAAACTTCAAAATTATATCATCAACAAATATCTAACTGCTGATGTCATTGCTCTTCTAGACTCTGAACAACCACATACAATGCCAGGAGTTCAGCTGTAAATAGTTTCAGAGGGAGATCTGCTCTCACAATTGCTAGTAGTGAGTAACCTTTCACCAACTTCATACCAAGAAATCCTTACACAAGCCAAACACTAGGTGGAAATAGCCATTGCAAATACCAAAAATACATTAGACATAAAAATGAACAGGTTAATAAATGGCTCAGAGACCTGGACCTTGCTGATTTGCAAGGTGAATAAGTTAAAACATAGTGGCTGCCTGACTGCCAGGGCATATACCATTCAAGCTGACCGTTTACCCCTGTTTATCTCAATTAGCTTGCCATCGCCATCTACCCCTGCATGACCCATACACTACTGACTGTAACCCAATTAGTAAGAATACTCAGTGCAAGATTTGGAATGCCGAATCTATTATAATTAGCAATAATACATCCACTAATTGGGTTGTAATATACCTACCCATCCGGCACAGATTATCATTCAGCTTTCTGTATGTACAGGACTCACTCTATGGTCGTAGGCAGGAAGCAGAGGAGTTGTATCTTGGTTGCAACCTGAAAGGTGGTTTGTAAAACCAATAGTATACCTACCAAGTGGCTTGGCAAGAAACATAGGAATGTAGAGTAGCAACTACACCAGTACTACAGTTGCTACTGCTGCAATATGTTAGAAGATCTCAGCAATTGTACTGAGCCTTTGTTTTAATGGCCTTTTTGCACATCAGGAACTAGTCATATCACTACATGTACTCTACCATATGATTTATTACCTCTGGTAGTTTCCCATAACAGCCATAATGTCATTTAACTGAATACAACCAAGAGCTATTCCATGTAACACAAATAAGCCATATCTAGTACACAGTTAGCTTATAGTAGCATTTCAACAGGATATCGATGCGATCTACAAGTTACAGTGGGGGTGTTGCCACCCTCAGGATTCAAACTGGTGATGCTCTGGCCATGGCGTTCAATACACTGAGTTAATTTGTTCAGTTATTGTAGCCATATGTGGTAAGTTACACGATATTAATGACAGCAAAAAAGGTAGGCGATCAGGTGAGGCATATACTGGTATGATACAGCCCAGATAATCATCATCGTCATTCATAAAGTGCAGAATCTGTTGAATTGACTTTAGGGTAGTATATGTATAAGGTGTAATCAGAGTGCAAACCACTATACCATCTTGACAGGTCAAAGTAAGAGCTACATTTGCTATGATGTATCTACTTCAGGGAAAGGTGATAAATTGCCTAACAACCTATAACAGCTGGCATCGGCAGTGAAAGCTCTTGATAGACTTCATTTTTGGCTGCTCCCGTCTGATTGTCCACCCCCAGCAGTTTCTTATATGTATTTCTGCGTCTGACTTGTGATATGCTGCAATTGAGTTGACCTGTGAAAACAAATTAGTTTGGAGGTTAATGACAACATTTTGAATTTAGTCCTTGGCATTATTTGAATGTAGTGGCGTATGCTAGTCTTCATGGAATTCGATGACGTTCAATTGATCATGCACAAGTTCCAGGCAGGAAATCATAAGTTATATGACCAATGAAGAATATTTCCTGCTGCAAAGAGGTGTTAATCAGATGAATCTTGGTGACACTTTCATGCAATCGTTCAAATAATCCTGTACAATTCATGATCAGCGCCATGTTGATGTCAAGATTCCTCACAATGGTGCTGATGCAGCCCTCTTTCAGACTCAACTGAAGGGCTGGTTCACCGCTTTCTTGTTGTATGGAAAGGAAGTCCATAGCGGTAGCAGGATGGTCTGCAGATGCAGGAGTCTCATCTTCTTTAATTGTATCAAAACTATAGTACGTGACTGTGGGTCACTAAGAATGTAGGGTAGAGATATGAGCATAATGACTACATTGTTCGGTAGGCAGGCGATTGAGCATGGATGCACTCAACGTATTGACATCCATGTTGAGGGGACTCAAGTACAAATTTCTATCCATACCTCTGGAGCAGTTAACATTTCCGGTGGGTTGAACGAATGAATCGGGACTTGTATGTTGTCGACATGAGATATCATATCCACAGGAATTTCTGTTTCATCCCTGGTCACAGATCGTTGACCTCTTTCATCGACCCATGGTGTATGGTAGGGGTAGTGTTAGCAATGGTGCCGGACTGTCACATCAGGTCCGGGTCCGGGTTCAACTCGAACCATTGCCAAAGTGGTGGTCCGGGTTGCCAATGAACCCGAACCGACAACTCGGGTACGGTTCGATGGTAAGCTCCCAACCTGTCTGGATTCGGCGGGTTGTCAGCGGGTCGCCCAGCGGGTCCATCCATAGATTCAATTAAGGCTCTTGCTTTTGGAGTATGTGAATAGTATGTTATCAAAATCGCATTTTCAACAACCAAGAATATCTTGTTGCATGCTTTGCAGCTTGCAATATTGATTAATTTGGATTCAGTATTTTACCTTTGATACATTGTATTTTTGTCTATCACGGCAGTCAATAATCCCATTATGAACGCGGAGATCAGCGCAATGCCTTGATTACAAAATATGCAACAACTAACACTGTTGATGCTCCATTGATGCTCATTTTCAGGATGCGGCAGGGAGCATGTCACTGTTGTTTTGGCCAGTAAAGGCTGCCGATAGATGATAAATGGGATATCTGCAACCCATCGGAAAATGAATTACCCAAGATTTGAAGCTATAAATTGTTGACGCTCCGTTGACGTCCATTCTCAGGATGTGGCAGCGAGCATGTCGCTGTAGTTTTTCCCAATAAAGGCAGCCAATATCTGATAAATGGATGTCCACAGCCAATCGGAACATAAATTACCCAAGATGCAAAGCTAGAAATCGTTGACACTCAGTTGACCCTCATTCCCAAGATGCGGCAGGGAGTATGCCGCTGTAGTTTTTCCCTGTGAAGGCTGCCAATATCTGATGAATGGATCTCTGCAACCTATCGGAAAATAAATTACCCAAGATGCGAGGCTAAATATAGTTGACGCTCCATTGACGCTCATTCTCAGGATGCAGCAGGGAGCATGTCTCGGTAGTTTTTCTCAGTAACAGCTGTCAATATCTGACAGATGGATGTCTACAACCAATTGGAATATAAATTACCCAAGATGCGAAGCTAAACATTGTCAACGCTCCGTTGACGCTCATTCTCAGGATGTGGCAGGGAGCATGCCGCTGTAGTTTTTCCCAGTCAAGGCTGTCAATATCTGACAAATGGATGTCTACAATCAATCGGAACTTAAATTACCCAAGATGCAAAGGTAAAAATCGTTGACGTTCCAATGACGCTCATTCTCAGGATGCAGTAGGGAGCATGTCACTGTAGTTTTTCCCTATAAGGGCTGTCAATATCTGACGAATGGATGTCTACAACCAATCGGAAGATAAATTACTCAACATATGAAGCTGAAAATCGTTGACGCTCCGTTGACGCTCATTCTCAGGATGTGGCAGGGAGCATGTTGCTGTCTCTCTTACCTATAAAGGCTGCCAACATATCGGTTATGCATCACAGCGACCAAATTGTTGTTTAATTACCATACCTACAAAACAACAAATCATTGACGCTCTGTTGACGCTCATTTTAATGTATTGTCCATTCAACATCTGCTGCCATCGATAATAGTTTTCATCATGATTTGAACATATTGGTGATCTTTCTGCCAGATTGAGACTTGGCCATGTGGCAAAGCCGAGCGCAGTAACATTCTTGCACTGTTCGCTGTCACACAACTAAAATTTATGTATCTTGCCAAAAGCTTCATTGCGCCTGCTATACATCTGTTTATCAACCGATATTGACAAGCTACTGCTCACCATTCACCCATAATATATCACTAACTAAAACTCTAGTTCAAGATACATAAAGAAGCAGGTGAAACATTGACACATTCTGTCCTAGTTTTTTTTCACTCCCTTATTCCTCCTCCTTTCGATTGCATTGACCGTCATTAACACCTTTTGAGCCTGTCCCTTTGACTTTAGTGTAGGCCGAATCAATCCGGGAACATTTGGCACAGCGCTCACATCCTGCTGCTCTGGGCAGTCCAGATCCTCGATGCTACTGGCTTGCTCTATATCAGGTTCAACGTCCGCCCCGCCATCGTCTTCGCTGTCATTCGGATTATCTAAGTCCCCATTCCATTGGAGCCAATCTTCAGTGTCCGAATTGCTTTCAGGTGTGCAATCCTGATCACTTTCGACTGGATGATGGTTGTTCCTCCGGATTCGGCGGACGTTCAATATTTGAGTTTGTCCTCCAGGGAGGTTCTTAGCAGACAAAGGTGGTGGCAATGGAGATCTTTCTGACAATTTAAATGCAGCTGCACGATCATGTTGAAAGAGTTACCAGGATGCATTGACGATCTCTTCCGTGTCTGGAATGTATCCCACGGCCGTCATCTGCTTGTTTTGAGCGTGAGATTTCTTCTGGGTACCACATAGGTTTTGGCTGCCCTGCCACATCTCCAAACAGTCGTGGACCTTGGCCGTTCTGTGCAATGTCCTTTCCTCCACCTCTTTCTTCATTTCCGTGTTGTTTTCTGTGCTCAGTGTATCCAATTCTAGGTAAGCGCCTGCCAGAATCCCGTTATTGGCTCGAGCAAACTGCCGTACAATGACTTTTTCGCACACAGTCTCGCCTGTGGTTTTTGACTGCCTCCAGCCGATGACATCTCGGCCTAGGGAAAAACTGGCCTCCACTCTGACACCATGTGGTATGATAGAGAATATGTCGCACGCCACATTGGAGGAATCAGCGTACTTGGAGTGCGTTTCCTCCTGCTGATGCCACCAGTCGGTTAATTCCGGCAACCAAAATGTACTGCTAATCTCCCTTGGGTGGGAGTGGTAATCGTTAAGATTCAGATTCATTTTCCCCCAGCTCTGGGGTAATGCCGGTGGTGAATTCAAATGGGCCATGCGGCAGCCAATACAAGTGCTGCGCAATCACTGCGTCCGGGTGTAGTCTCAGCCACATTGTTAGGCGTTAAGTATTCTTCATCATCGCTGGACAACTCATATGGATCAAAGGATAATTGACAGGATCCTAAAACCGTTTCGGAGGGGATAAGATTGCTCCTCATTAAGCCTTCGTGTTTATTGACCTGCACAGGTCGATGTTTGGCACTGCATTCATTCCCCACGTACTTCAGAAAGGCATCATGGTATTGGGTAGTATAGGATGTCTTGTACTCCGGATTACTATCCATTCGTTTGTCACACTTTCTAAACGATTGCAACTTCCAGCAAGGATCGAGGATATGTGCAGACATGAGACGCATGCACGTCGATGGAGTCACTTCAGCGTAATATTTGGAGAGCTTTTGTTGAACTAACTTCACAGCGAAGAACAAGTCTTCCTTCCCTGGAGTCTTTTTCTTAGCCCAAGCTCGCATCACGCAATCGATGTGATAGAACATATCATTGTACACTGTGATAATGTGATGCAATGTTAGTGTATGCCTCTTTGACATCCAAAAGGTCTAACATAGGAATGGCCTCAATACTTCCATAACATACTTCACAATGGTGCATTCATCTTGAGTTGTGAAGAGTGGCTGGTAATTGCTGTATATTGGGTGTTCAAGCAACTTATGTATGAATTCACGTAATCGGAAGACTCGCACGAGTCAATCCAGGGTCCAGCTCCAATGGGTCTTCATATCCATAATGGGAAGTACCGCGATGGGGACTGTGGTTTGTTGACAGTCAATGAACTTGTTTTGACGACCAGCTGTTAGCGTAATCAATACAGCAAGCATTCTCTGCTATATGAAGGTCGGTTTCAGCACTTTCAAAATATCTTGGAATACTTACTTTCTCAAATATCTTAGCTAAACCTGGTTTCATGGCCGACACCCTGTTGATTCTAGCGTTGCCCTCTGTTCGAAGCCATTGATTGTTCCCAATGTCTATGCTTTCATTCTCGCCCAATTGCTGATTGCGCTCATGGGCTTGCCATGACTTGGTGTGGCCTTTGACACCGAGAGAGCTCATGAATGCATCGAAAGCCAGCCGTATGACGTGCGCGATGCAAGGTATGTGGTTCCCCAATGCAGGCCACTCGATCCCAGAGGCCTCAAGTGTTGATTGCAGCTCGCGTGTCATCGAGTGATTTGAGGAGGCATTTTCAGTCATCATTCCAATCAAACGGCTGTCACTAAGCTCACCACGATCAAGAACATCCTTCAAATGTATGGCTAGCCTTACTCCAGTATGTTGCCCCTGGACCTATCTTCCGTGATTAGCTTTCCAAACATGATAACAACAGGCGATGAACCTCATCGAACGCAAGTTGAACTTCACGCAATGCCCAGTTTTGATCCATATAGTAAGCAATGACCGACGTTATGGCTGGTTTGTTCAATGATGTCCATCTGTCCAGAGCTGAACTGACGTTATCTCGTGACGGCAATTGCTTCTTAATTGCATCCACAGTCAGTGCATATTCCCTCCAGCAAATGTTACTGAGGGTCGCAGCAGATGGCAGCACTAAGTCAGCGTGTAACGCCATATATGTCCATCGTAGCTCTAGATTTGATACAGCGTTCCATGGCATATGAGCCCAAACAAATCCTAACATGAGGTAGTGATTCCATGTGTCATGGTGAAATTCAGAAGTTTCAAAGTCCTTCGCTGCCAGTTCGGAACGTTTTGTCTGTCATTGCTGTCACTATGGATCAACATGGATGTTAAATCTGATCTTCCTCCGCGAACTTACCATTGTGATTCCTTGACTTCCTTGCGTCTTCAGGATGGCCAAAGCTGTTCCATCGACTGTCGAACTAGTCAATTCAGTCACCTCTGACTCTGTTAATTCGTTCAACTTTGCGATGCGAGCTTTTGGCAGCAAGTGTTTCCCCATTGAGCTAGTCCCATGATCTGATGGATGGCGAAGAACTTGATGGCAAACAATATATATGATGCCAGGGCTGCCAGTCTCCTCAATTCCGCACTGTAAATAGAATCGCCACGAAGGCGCATGTCTAGAATTATTCCCAGCGATAGGCCACTTCAAGTCTAGATTCATTAAAGTCCACCAACCATCGAAGATGATTCTTATAGTAAGGTCGCTCAAATCGGGAATAGAGACCCGGACATTTTTGGAAGAAATCATAACCTTGAGCAATGACGTATTCAAAGATTCTGAATATGTAATGGCGGTAGGAATCAGACAGTGGGTTAATCTAACTTGAAAGACGGCCAAAAGCAATGATACAGTAAAGCAGACTGCAGGTTCTTAAATATTGACTCTGCTGCTTCAAGTGAGAAAATCAGATCTGTAAGACATTGCATGCATATTTGTGAAGTTGTATACAACGTTAGATTGCAAAGACTGACTGCGATAAACTCGATTCTGGAATAGCACAATGCAGTTCATTGCTGTGTAGCGTTCTGAGCCTCCACAAAAACTGTTGACGCTCAGCAGGTGCTCAATTGTAGAAGGCGGAAGCGATATTGTCACTAGCATTTTCCGCGATAAACGCTGCCAATGGGTGCATTGTGGGATACCTACGTTCCATTGTGGCTAGATAATCCGAGATACAAGATCAAAAATCATTGACGCTCCGGTGACGCTCATTTTGGGACATGATAATGATCTAGTGGTAAGCATTTTTGCCTAGAACGGCTGCCAATAGTTCGATTATGGATCAAAGTAGTCTCATAGCCTCTTGATACTCCAGGATGCAAGGCCGAAGATTGTTGACGCTCCATTGACACTCATTGTCAGGGCATAGTGCCGAGGTCGTCAGTCGCATTTTTGCCTAGAAAGGCGGCCGATAGTTCAATTATGGATCAAATTAGTCTCATAGCCCCTTGTTATTCCAAGATGCAAGGCCTAATACTGTTGACGCTCCATTGACGCTCATTTTTAGGGCATAGTGACGAAGTCATTGAAAGCAGTCTTGCCTAAAAAGGCGGCCGATAGTTCGATTATGGCTTGATGTCGCCACATTGCCCTTGGATTTTCCAAGATGCAAGGACATATGTCGTTGACACTCCGTTGATGCTCGTTGTTAGGACATAGTAGCGATGTTGTCGCAACCCTTTTTGAATAGATGGGCGTGCTATAGTTCGATTATGAATGAATGTTGCAGCGAAACCATCTGGATTTTCCATGATGCAATGCCAAAAATCGTTGACGCTCTGTTGACACTCACCTTTGAGCTCACCTTAGAGACATACTAACAGTCATTGGGTACTCAACAATTGTACATGAAATCCAGACAGTCATTTTTGGCAGCCAGGATACCGTTTCTATGTATTATCATTCGAATCCGAAATCTTCGAGACATCTCAGTTTCTGAGCCACCACCATACACGTAATTTGCATGATGAATGACGGAAGTCCATCGCATTTCAGCGCTTTCGGCTGGCAATTTACTGCTTAACAATCCATGAACTAGTTTTTGATATTTATAGTGTGATGTCCTCAACATTCCTTATCCAGCTCATTCTGCTCGATTTCCATGTTGTATCATAAGTAATGTTCGATTTTTCGACCATGCGCAGGAGGTCTGAGCGGAGAGTTATGTAGTTGGCTGCATGGATTAATGCAGACTGACGGCAGTCAATCATCCGGGTTTCAGATGTGCTTTGACTGCTCCTTCTATGAGTTGTATGACATCACCTACTTAAACTTCGTTAGTAAATTTCGTCTCAAATTTAGGTTTTGTTTTATCATTTAACCGTAACAGGCAACACCATATACAGTTCATTGTTCGTTAATCTAGAGGATTTGGTGTGTAAAATATTTGCATGGCCCATACGACCCTTGCACACACACCGACGAATAATTTTGTCTCACAATTTGGTCACTGAAATCCAGAAAACGCTTACACGTAACAAAGTAGGTACAGATTGCTTTTACTCGAGATAAGTCGTCAAAAATACCTATTTGGGTATCTTATCCTCCAGTGAGGGGGGAGCTGTAACCACGGTTCCGTCTGAATCCGATTTTTATATTGTAATAAGCTAGCAACACTATTCACTGGGGTAAATGCTCACGGGTTGAATGGGTGTTACAATCTCCCCCTGTGACAGACTGGGTACAGTGTCGGGTATGAGATATACTATGTGATTGTCTGCCGGAGGTTCCTCTGAACCGAGCCTCAGTTGACTACCTCCCACTCGAGACGTCACTTGTGGCATTTGGGAATGTCCGTGGACGATATCAAGAAGCTGCAGAAGCTCTCCAAATGTTGTGGGTGATGGTGTGGCTGCTGTCGTGTCTGTTTGGGGTTTCCCAACTGCCAGAACCTTCTGTCCAGTTGTCCCGTACTTCATATCTCTCTCACGGATATACGCGGCTGAGTCCCCCCATCGAGGTTGGGTCAATTCATCAAGCCTCATCTGCTTCTGCTGAAAGCTCTCCATGCGGTGCTGTGCCGTTTTGGAGATTGTGCCCATCACCCAGCCAGGTTCATCATCTTCGCTCAGGTTGGCAAGCTCTGTATCTTCTTCATCATCATCCTCGTCTTCCCCATCCTCCTCATCTTGGTAACTGGCATATTGGCTCAGTCTCTCTGCGATGGCATTCAACATCTCCTCGAATGATGTTTCAGGCTGTGTGGTTGTCGATTGTGCCTTTTCAACATTCCTCATATGTTCCTGCTCTTGCATAATCGCTGTCTCTGTGTCTCGAACTCGCTTTCTTGCCTCTGTGGTCTCTCTATCCTCATCATTGTCGATCCATTTCTCTTTTTCTTCATTGCTTGAAAAGTGCATTTCCCGTCGGTTCTCTGCCGGAAGCTTCTTTCTAGATCCTAAGCCGTGCAATGCTCCCAATGCTCGGACACTTTCTTCCCCCAAGCCACTTCTGCCTTTATTTGATAGATGACGTCGTCGTGTGGATTTCTTCGTTGATTTGACGTATTTGCCCGCCGGAAGTGGCAAAACATTCTTTTCGGAGCATTGACCATTGTATTTTATGTTTTTCTTGTAGTTGGGTGAGATGTTGGATGTTGAATGATATGGACCACATGGAGGCAAGCTGCGTTCTTTATGTCAAGGTTGGTAGGTTTCATCAATTAGAACAAAGCAAAATCAGCGTTTTGACCGTCACTTCATTGGGAATAGTCATGCTACCCGTAAATTATGACTTGATTGTTAGCGTGTGATTCATGTAAGATCCCGGCGATGACTTGAGACAAACATCACCAGAAGTCCTTTCCATCAAAGAATGTCCTTGTTATATCTATCAACAATGAGATCTCAGCTGTCATTCATCACGATATATCCTTGCAAACAATCAAACAACATCAGACCGACTGGATGCAAATCACAGGACTGATGGAATACCCTGCAGCTGTTCGCATTGCGGCTATACGCAGCCGGATTCAGACTGATTTGAAGGTGCAAGTTGGCTGTCACTCGTTCCATTTTGACTTGTAGCTGACTATATAATCTTCAGGACTTCCCACTTCTTTTCATGATCATCTTCCTCACCATGCCACAATAGCAAGTCATGGCTACAGAAATACTTCAACCAGGTGCGATTGAGGCCGAATCGAGCTGAACAACAGGCGCTTCGAACAATGCGCCACCCAGTGAGAAACAGCAGCAACGCAGACACCAGTTAGTTCAGCGCGAAGCTGCAATTGTAGCCACCTAAAATGTGACCAAGGACGCACATTTGAAAATATTACGTGAAACCGGAAACAGCAAGAATAAGAAGCAGGATGCGATCGGACGTGAGTCAATCCATATCGATGTAGACAATCGTCAACTAACAGTATAACGCACAGCTGGGGTACGTAGAGAGCTATGTGACCAATTCATCGTTGCCTGTAATAGGAAACCTCCATGCTCCAACAAGGCTTTTGCCTGCACAGTCAGCGAAATCGATCATCACGATATTGTCAGTTCTGGCATTTGCATAGATGAATATGGTGATACACGTCCCCGGGAATGGACGGAACAGGCTTTGAAGACCTTAGAAGAGGCTTCGGAGTCGTATATGGTTCAGGTAACAGCCCATTCTCACTTTAGAAGCAGCAACTAATTTCTTGAAGGTTTTCAACATGTCAGCTACTATGGCGAGACAAGGAGGTCGGGTACCACTTGAACATTCCGACATGCGTCTTGCCTTGAATATGGCCAAAATGGCTGAACAAGGGTTTTCGCGCCCTGCAATTGAGGAAATGCAACAACTAATCAAGAAACCACGCGCCGAAGTTCGGGAAGAGAAGAAGCTGGGTGTTGTGTTTCCCGGGCATAACAAGGGGAAGGCTGTGATAGAATAACACCCGGCAAGAATTCGGGAAAACCAAACGGATGGCTGTCTTCTTTACCAACATGGCAAAGCAAAGAGTCCCCGGAATCAATGTAGGCGCAAAGGCACAAGCACACCCCCATCATGACCGGCGCCACCGAGGCGCGGAACGCCACCTGCGCAGCCTGATAACAGTGAGAGAACCCAAAGCTCCGAAACAGAAGGTGTGCCACCCGGATCTGTGTATATACATACTCCGCTTCCCAGCGCTCGATTCTTCAATCTTGATCCATAAGCCAAGGATCGCATGCGCGATCAAGATTTCATTCCAGATTTGCTAACCGATGAAGGTCCATCCACAGGTTAGTACACTATCAGCTGCGTGGTAATGCAGCTGACAGCCATTTTGTAGACAACAGCAGCCGTTTGAGTGAACATGACAGCAAAGACGAGAGTTGACTGAAGGGAACAGAATTATCAAGTATTAGCATGATCAACAATTAGCGGACACTTTAAAGTATATTTTGAACGGCATATTTATATACATCATTAAAGAACAATGTAGTTAGAAAGGAGAATGTTGATGAACAGCACAGAACGGCTGCCACAAGACCAGTATTGATATAGTATGCCGAAGTGAATGGTTCGATAGAGTGGTTACGCCCGTGGCACAATTAGTGTTAACGGAGGGTCATCAATGTTAGGCCTGTGAGTCGGGTAATAAAAATGCGATTCGGTAGTGAATACACATAATGGAAGTGTTGCCACCCTTCGATAGGCAAAAGGGAAAGCAACACGCTCCCTGCCCCATCTTGAAAATGAGCGTCAACAGAGCATCAACAATTTTAGGTCTTGTTGTCTGGTAATTATGAAGTAATTTTGTAGTGGTTATACATAACAACAGAATTCACAACCTTCGGATGCAAAAAAGAAACCGAAGCGCTCCCAGCCCCATCTCCAAAATGAGCGTCAATGGAGCGTCAATGATTTTTGGTCTTGTTTGTCTGGTAATTAAGAAGTAATTTTGTAATGGTTATACATAACATCGGCATTGACAACCTTTATACTCAAAAGCGAAAGCAAGACACTCTGTGCCCCATCTTGAAACTGAGCATCAATGGAGCGTCAATGATTTTTGGTCTTGTAAGTCGCGTAATAAACATGCGATTTGGTAGTGATTATACATAATGGAAGTGTTGCCATCCTTTACAGGCAAAAAAAAATGCAACACACTCCCTGCCCCATCTTGAAAATGTGCGTCAACAGTGAGTCAACAATTTTAGGTCTTGTTAGTCTGGTAATTATGAAGTAATTTTGTAGTGGTTATACATAACAACAGCATTGACAACCATTAGACGCAAAAAAGAAAGCGAAACGCTCCCTGCCCCGTCCTGAGTATGAGCATCAATGGAGCGTCAATGATTGTTGGTCATGTAAGTCGAGTAATCAAAACGCAATCTGGCAGGGAGTTCACATAATGGAAGTGTGGACACCCTTTATAGGCAAAAGAAAAAGCGACATGCTCCCTGCCCCATCTTGAAAATGAGCGCCAACAGAGCGTCAACGATTTTAGGTCTTGTTAGTCAGGTAATTAAGAAGTAATTTTGTAGTGGTTATACATAACAACCGTATTGACAACCTTTCTACACAAAAAGGAAAGTGAGACGCTCCGTGTCCCATCTTGAACATGAGCGTCAACAGAGCGTCAAAAATCTTTGGACCTGTATGTCGGGAAATAAAAACGCGATTTGGTTGTGATTACACATAATGGAAGTGTTGCCATCCTTTATAGGCAAAAAAGAAAGCGTCACGCTCCCTGCCCCATCATGAAAATGTGCATCAACGGAGTGTCTGAAATCTTGGGCCTTCGATCATCGTTTATCGAAGCGCGCTGCGGCTGTTGAAGTCCATATACTCAGTTTTGACCGTTGTTGTGGTCTAAAACGCTTGTGAACACTTAGTAGCGCCTTTGTAAAATCAAATAAGTTGTTACTGTTGAGGAGGCTATCCTGGGAATATGATTTGCTTATTTGCTCATAAAGGCTGCTAATCACTTGTCTATGGATACGTGTGATCAAGCGCCACTTAGATTACCCAAGATGCAAGACGATCAATTGTTGATGCTTGATTGACGCTCATTTTCAGGATGGGTCAGGGAGCGTCTCTCTACTTGTTTGCTATATAAAGGTTGTCAATACATCAGAAAATGACACTGCAGTACCATAGTCAATATTGTGCAATTGACAGTAGGATATCTGAATGCGACCATAAATGGAAAAACCTGAAACGCAGAACCGGAGATTGGTCCCGACGGGTCTAGCCAAACCTGGCGAAACCCGTGGGTTGACAGGTACGGTGCCGGGTTTGGACCGCCAAGAAGCAGCGGGTCGGGTCTATGGCCCGTTCTGAAACGCATCGGCACCGTTTTTCCAGTCCAATCCTGGACCGATGGCGGGTTACCCGGACCTGTTGCTAACACCTGTTCGAGTTAGTGTTGCTTTTGGTCTATCTTTCAACCTTGATATATATCCGCGGGGATGAAGGGCAGTGGGGGGGAAGCACCGCCATCTAGCCGGCTTGCCCGGAGGCGGAGGGGGTTTTCAGGTCCTGTCATACTTTAATTAGAGTGCATACAGTATGAATAAACAACAACAACGATATGCATCGCCAATCAGGTGCTCCTTCAGCTTGATCTGAAGCTCAGACTCAGAGCCCAAATTGAACCAGTAACTAGCAACAACAGTTCAACCTCCCCCATCAGCCAAGGGTCCTCAAATGGTACTTATCTTCAGTGTTATCTATGTATTTTTTCGGGTGTAGTCAATATTTTCAAAGTGATATAAGAGTATTAAACAGAATCCGAGACTTACAGCTTCACGTGTTTGCAGATCTATCTTGAGAGACAGACTGCCACGCAATGGACACACTGATAGTGTACCTACATGAGCACCTGCTAATGGTCGCTGATGATACTGAGCTTCAATGGCTAGTTATCAAGTGTCATCAACCATCGAGTACATGACATCGGAAGATATTAACCAGGAAGTTCTTGTGAATACAATTGGCTTCGTGAAACTCTTCACTACCTCACGACTCGTCTTTTGGTGTTGGGGAACGTTCTAATCTCCGCTGGACTTAGGTAGCAGCAGCATCTTGGCGGATGGTGCATGGTCAGACTTGGATAATTTGTTGAGGAGGGTTGACTTGTGGCATTTGAGCAGTGGTGGTGCCATTGCCCTAGGTGGATTTCGGGAATTTGGAAGGAGAGGGCATGCAATGACAGTATCGGTATGGCTCCATTTCTTTGGCAATGGAACTATTATAGTGCTCAATGACTTATTCCAGCGCACCTGGCCTAGAAGTAGCTCCTTCAGATGGCGATCACAATCATCCTCTGCGATGTTGGATGATATGGTTGACCTTTCAGTCTCCCAACTTTGAGCATCACCGATCTCCTGATTGTTATTGTCATACTGCTTCATTAATGGAATTGTGAACATTAGCTATCCGCAATACACCGCATGAAGGTAGATCATTGTATGGCAAACATTAGATGTACAATGAGGATTGGCTGCTTTTTTGAATGCAAGTGCTCTCTCAAGATGTGGTTCATGATTCTTCTGTGAATAGTGCTTCCTCACCTGGCTGGGTGTAGGTTCCATTTGTTGTAATAAAGACAGAGAGTTGGGGAATGTGGGAGAGGGTGTATAAGCAGTAAATATAAGATTAAGTGCAATAGAATGACGGGAAAGATAGTGCAAGGAGTTGCACATAGTTGAGGAGGATGCAATTTGAGGCGCACCTTGAAGGGGTCAGGAGAGATGACTGCAACAGATCATAATTATATCGATGATGGTAGTCCAGTGATGCGATTTCGAAAGTTGTCAGGTGCACCAGAATGGATGGATTGTTTGTCAGGTGTTCCAGAATGGATGGATTGTGTATCAGGTGTGCCAGAATAGATGGATTCGTAATGCTGAATGGTAACAACTCTATTAACAACACTCTGTATGGATGCAAGAATTGGAGGTTGGCTAAAGCCAATGCACATAGAATAGAACCAGATGCACCTGAACCAGATGCACCTGAACCAGATGCACTGGATGAAAACTCATGACATTGACAAACCCTTGGTTCAGGCCACATGGAGCACTGCGAACCTGAATGAAAACATTTGCCCCTGGCTATGCCTGTTCAAAATGTAGTAATTCTGAGTGAAATTTTGAGCATTCAAGGTGACTGCATGGCATAGAACTGGTGTAGCATTGATAATGTGCAGAACTCGATAGATTGGGGACCTTGAGAGTGACAGCTGCATGGCAAGGGTTCATACTAGGTTTGTTATTAACCAAGGAGAATTTCGAATCTCTGAATGTGGTATATCTGGCAGAAGGACACATGTATTGTCATGATATTCTATTGAATTAAGATGCTGCAGCTAAGTTAATGGTCGATAAGGCACTATCGTAAGCATACCTTCTTTTCAATCTGTTCATCTGGGCCATGTCAGCAGAATATCTGCCGTTATCGGAGGAGGGAGAGAATTTGGTACACAATGGAGAGATACAGGCATAGTGAAAGAATGGTAAGGTACAAGGGATGTTTCAGGGGTAATCTGATTGATTCAAGCACTTGTCAGTGCCACAATTGATAATGAATGGGTCAAAAATACTCACTCACATTCTGATTGTGTGCCTAATATCTAGTATGTTGGACACCGTTAAATCACACATTCATTGTGAGTCTCACCACTACACAGTTGACTTAAAATAAATAAATGAGTTGAAAGCAATATGCTACAATGTTATGAAGTCATAGTAAGACGTCATCTCACAGTGAGCAGAGAAATGATGATTGCATGCATGCAGTTGCAGGGAATTGAGATACTCTGAAGTTTGAATTGTTATGCTTCCATTCAATGGCTGGGGATTGCAGGCTAACCATACTCTGACAGTTAAGTGCACTCTTTGAAGCTGTCTTTTCTGAACTTGAGGTTTCAAGATTCTCTCTCCTCGAACTGCTCTCTTGATGGCAATCTGTTCACATACTCTCATTTTATAAACGAGTTTGTGTGTCCCAATCATACATTTAATCAGAATCCAGTTATGTCTGTATTCAAAGCACTGAGAACTTAGACCACTTTGAGTAAGTGCAGTACATGGGTGAGTGGGAGTTGCCGAGCAGAATCTGTCTTTTGAGATTCTCACTTTCAAGCTGCAGCTCTTTTGACAGAGCTGAATGTTGCAGAAGCTATTTTAGGTTTTGGAAGCAGAGGTCTAAGCATACTACTTAGTCAATATCAAGTTAGGTGAGGTTACTAAGTGGCCAGGTCTGTACATTAATGGTGTAGTTGTGCAGCGCTACCATCCTCCAATGGACGGTGGAAGCAGAGTGGAAAGTTCAATCCATTGTAGTGGTGGCCTGCACATACCAATCAAGCACGGATTCATATACTAGCCGAGGCCGAGTGGGATGAACCGACTGCACCACGGGTACATGCACTTTGGTGGCAAATTCGTCGCTCCTGAGGCGTCCCTGGGCTGGAATGATACATCCGTAATGAGTCGCAGCTTGTCAAAGTTGGCTTCATACAATTCCAAAAACATCATTCTGGACTGAATTGCAGATCTGAGATGTGCTTGAAATTCAATCCTTGGCTACATGATACCCAGCTCCGAAAGCTTCAGTGTGGCCATGAATACCCGATCCTTAACTCAGTATCCGACTCTCTGGGATCCGGATCTGTGGGCTGCGGATCTGAGGTGTGCCCCAATCTCTATGATATGCCAGCAAAAGCTGTGGCTTTGCCACAAAGAAGTGAGCCGGGACTCATATCAAGACCCAAGTCATGATTTTCACCTAGACTGTCATATTGCGAAATAGGATTGGCAAACGTGCTGTGCTAGATCTGTCATGATCCGACTCAAGACATATGCGAAGAATTGTGTGATGTACCTGAACCTCGATCGAATGAGAGCAAAAGTTGCGGATATACCACGAATCAGTCACCCGGTGTCTCTTATCCCAACACCGCAACTCAATATCGTCTTGACTGTTTTTATTGCCAACTGAGAGTGGCAAACATGCAGTGATTAATCGGTCATCACGATATGTGCCCAGGACTTTCAGGTGCATCTGAAGTTCAATCATATGCCAGCAAAAGCTGCAGCTTTGCCATGGTTATGTGAGATGTGTTTCATATTTTGACACAAGGACTGAATATTGTCTAGACAGTCATTGTGCCAAATGGGATTGGCAAATAAGCAGCGCTCAATCTGTCATAATGAGACTAATTGCATACACCGAGGATTCACCAGTGTACCTGAATGAGGTCGAATGTTGGTTGCTTCTTTGTTTTCACTTCATAATGCCTAAGTGGCCTCAGGGTTCTGGTGCACCTCAAATTCCCAGTTGACGAATGGTTCGAACATCTTCAGTACATTATTCTCCATACTCGACTCATGTCATTTATCATGAGCTAGGGCAGCTGGGAACTTGGAAAATAGCCTATCAATTGACCTTGTCTCGTATTGGTCATTAATAATTTTCCAGAACGCAAATGAAATCCCACTCTAGCCATTTCTGATTTAAGACACAACAATTCCAACATCAAGAACTTTGATTGACTTCAAAATGCCAGAGGAAAAAGATTCATTTATGCAGTATAGTGCGCCTTACAAACGATCTGTTTGACTATATGTGTTATTTAAGAGAATTATGTTGGTTGACCATCTAAAGAGGTGTACCTTGATAAAGCATCCTAACAACCCATGATGATGAGTCATCAGACTTCAACATCTCTCCATGCTCTGTCAGGCACTTCAAATGGTCCTTATAAGACTCCAGACTTTGGTAAATGATCGAAGTCATACTGTTCTGTCGACCCACCAAGCTGTACAGGACTCACATTTGGGCCACTGCGGAGGGCTATTTGAGATCTCTTGTGTGGTTATTATAGCCACCAGGACCCGCATTCAGTAACCATGTGTGAGCTACTCTGTTTTGCCCTAGCTGGATGACTCATGCAATTGCCTGCTGATGTTCATTCAATACCCAGAACATCTGAGTTATTACTACATGATTTGGCACTGTAAGATTTAGGCCCGTCCTGCCCACTTTGGGTGTAGTTACAAATGCAGAGGGGCTTTGTGAATCCTGGAATTTGAGCTGCATTTCTGTGCGTTCATCATTGCCCATTTCTGCATACATGTGGAATATATCCACATCATCAGCAACAACTCTAATTTCCGTCAGAAACACCCGGGTGTTCCGGACGGCTCTGATGGCTCGGACGGAACATCGTACCCTCTGACGGAGAATTACACGCTGCCCGTCGCCCAGGCGACAGGTCGCGTTGCAAACATACTCCTTTACTTTGTGGTGTCGTTTACGCACCATCAGAAGGACACGTGTGTTACACTCTTCGCCGGGGCTGCAGTTATGCTGAAGCCGTTTACACAACGCCTGGCGATGTTAAATCATAGCTACTACCTATCGTTCAACGATTTTCAAAACTTATGCATTCAGTTTGTATTCTCATCTATGTATCTATGAATCTATGTATCTATGTATCTATATAGCTAATATGTACTCCCCGTCGTTCAGTCCACTTCCGTAACCCCTGAATCTCCGTACACCCGCCGTCGGTCATTAACGATGTACTTGGAGGCCGTGTTCGAGCGAGTTGAGAGATGCACTTGGAGGCCGAGATCGAGTGAACTCAGAGATACACTCCGAGGCTGTGATCAAGCGAGTTTGGAGATGCAATTGGAAGCCGTGATCGAGTGAGTTTGGATGTGCGATTGGAGGCCGTGATCGTGCGAACTTGGAGGCCGTAATCGAGCGAGTTTGGAGATGCACTTTGAGGCCGTGATCCAGCGAGTTTGGAAATGCAATTGCAGACTGAGATTGAGTGAACTCAGAGATGCACTCCGAGCTGTGATCGAGCGAGTTCAGAGATGCACTTGCAGCAGGCTATGATCGAGGGAGATTAGAGGAGTACTTGGAGGTGGTCGATCTAGAGGCGGTCGATGGGAGGCGCGCCAGGTGCTGAGACTCTATTCATCGGTTAGTTAACTCGGAACCGTGGGAATGAGCTCTTATGAAATCGAGAGAATGAAGGGACGACAGACAATCTTAGGTGTATGCTGTACTCGGTGTATGCTGCACTCGGCGTATGCTGCACTCGGCGTATGCTGCACTCGGCGTATGCTGCACTCGGCGTATGCTGCACTCGGCGTATGCTGCACTCGGTGTTAACTCATGATGATGGCATGGAGAGATAGAGAGGGATGACTTAACTTTGTGTTCTTGCAATGATGGTAGAGTTGTGGACTAGAAAGAGAGAGATGGGGGATGAAGATGAGAACGATGTGGAGGATACGAGCGGACATGAGAAATCAGGGGTACGACTTGCCTGATTGGGTTTAGAAGACCTCGTATTGGTGTTATTACCTGCCGGATCGGGACTCCTACCTGCCGTATCTGGGATGGTAAATTGACTCGCACACGAAATTCTCTTAAGT
>Ga0307515_10003874_pt1 | contig 31260 bp, 33 predicted proteins | sample 17_EM_MG_FD_194513 | JGI IMG/M metagenome (GOLD analysis project Ga0307515, IMG submission 194513) | Populus trichocarpa ectomycorrhiza microbial communities from riparian zone in the Pacific Northwest, United States - 17_EM | ecosystem: Host-associated > Plants > Roots > Unclassified | place...
CTGCAGGTGCTTTCAGGAGCACGTGAGAATGCTCTTGCAGAGTCTGAGAGCACTTTGCTTAGCTCCAGGGGGGTCTGGGAGCGTCTGGAAGTACTTAGAAGCACTGGTGAGGTCGCCCGGAGTGTCTTGGAGGATTGTATGTGGCTTCCGGACCGAATTACATTTTGCTGATGTAAGTCCTCAAGCTGAAGAATATGCGGTGGTGATTCCAACAAAGTTCAAAGATCTTCATGGTTGGGCTGATTGTGTTGACGGGTTCATCCGGGTGGTCAAACAGACAAATAAGATGCATATTGTAACTGTTGGAGCAATAGTTGGACTGGCACATTTGGTGCAGGAGAATGCTGCATCGCGCGGCATCGATAGCGTATGGCTTGTGAATAATCATGTTCACTTAGATACATACTGGACTGTATATTAATTAAATTAGAGTGCCTGATTCCGGTGTGTAGCTGTGAGATAGTTTATCGAATTGTACTATTCGATATAGAACATTATATATTATCACTCCCGGTGAGTCTGACTCCAGGTGCACTGGAATGGTCTTGGGGACGAGTGTCGTAGTCCCAGTAGCTCCAAAATTTTACCAACTTAAAGGCATGATTTCATAGCATTCTGAAGATGACTTCATACTCTGTAGAATATTCTTGTATTCTGTTCCACAACTTCAGGAGTGTTGATGAACACCTGAAAGTACATCTCAGAGCACCTGAGAAGCACATCGTTTTGCATTCAGCCTGTTCGGGAGCTTCTGGGAGCTTCTGGAAGCATCGGTGTGGCTGTTCAGAATAGCTGAGTTGTTTCGTTATCACTTCCGAAACATTTTACATTTTGCTGATGTGGGTTCGAATGATCTGAGGTATGGGAACTGGATATGTGGGTCCACAGGGGTGGGCAAGTAATTTTTTGTGATTTGACATTTTTTTCAATTCTCTGTGGTTTTTAGATATCATTGATATGAGAAGGTCACCAGCAGCAGCTTCTGTATCTTCTTCAAGAGGAACAGGTTAGTAGAAAGTGTTGGGGTCCGGTTATTGCAGTATTCATGTTGACAATTCCAGTTTTTTGGAGCCTAAATCTGAAGATTACACCACAAGAGCAACTCTATTTACTACTCCCTCAGTGTGGCAGCTTCCCTAGGACTTGCCAGAATACACCTATAATACAATTAAATAGCTTTACAAAGTCTCAGGTCATCATTCTATATTTTAGTTGCATCACTGTGGTTTCAGGGCAAGGGAGCCTGTTGCCCTGGCCCAAACGGTCCAGCAATCGAAAGTTACGATCCAGGGGATACCACACTTTCCGGGTTCATTGGCCGAGCGAGTCACCTCATGCATACGGCCCAGGCGCCTGGGCCGTATGCATGAGGTGGAGCGAGTTTGCGACAAAGTCTGGGCACGAGAGCAGTGGTGGTCCACGAACCGAATTTGTATGCGAGAAGTGAGGCTGTTTTTATCCTCTCAGTGTCAGCTTTGTAGTAGGTTTGTACTTTACATGAGTGGCCTTTGGTGAGTCTGGTTACATTAGAGTAGCAGATTCAGGGCTGTTGTCTTGTGATAGTTTTATCATTATTGGATACCGCTTCCAATTCTGGGGTTTTACACATACAATTGCGCGATAAGATAATATGAACAAGTAAGCAAAGGACAATTAACGTTTGTAACTTCACCAATGGAACCCTCTATGATCAGTGGTCATCCCCCAACTGGTTTCTCCAATTCAGTCACCTCCACTGTAAGGCATTTACAACTACAATTCGTAAGTACCATCAACTCCGCCAGCGATAAGGAGTTCTTACATTCTGAAAAAACGCTCAATCGGCCAACATCGCACTTCTGCACCGTCAGGCTCGCATTTCCACTGCACCATCTTCCGCAGGGGACAATTCGCCAGCTCTCCAACTAGCACCTTCCGTCGACGACCAGTTTGAACGTCAGTCTGCAGTTTCCACGCCAAGTGCGAAGCTGGAAATAGCTCGGTTGGTATCATTGGCGTTGTTGAAGTGTTTTTAAGTTGATGGCGGGGGAGATTGGAGGGCGGCTGCTGAACGAACTGCAGATGATGGGACTGGGAGAGGTAAGTTTGCATTCGCAGTCTGTCAGAGGTTGTGCCCGCCAGGATTCCGAGACTATTGTAATGACTCTTCCTGATCATATTGATACAGTTTTGTGTCTTACTTCATGAGGACCTAACTCCGCGGGGTTGTCTTTTACACATTCCTGCCATAGACAGGATTTTGTCGACTATTTTACAGCCACCACCACCACCAACAGCCAACCTGAAAGTGAATTCTATTCCACGCCCTCCAGCAAAAGAGAGGCATGGGCCAGTCATCGATATAACAAGTATGAGCACTGCCTGTGGAAAGACTCACCTTCTCTACTATATTGCCGCACTATGCACTTTACCTTCGCATCGGCACAGTGTGCCCTTGCGTGGAAAAAATTCCACGGTGGTTATTTTCGACAACGACGGAAGATTCGATTTGTGCAGACTATACTGTATCATGAGGTCGCATATTCTCGGTTGCCACGAAGACAAGGGGTTTAACATTTCAGAACTAGACGCAGACGCAATGGCCAATACCGCTCTGCAGCATGTGCATATATACCGCCCCCAATCTTCGAGATCCATGATCGAGATGTTGAAAGGACTTCCAGAATATCTACTTCAACCGGATGGCCATCATTCTATCCAGCGATGCCTTGCCGCAATTCTTATTGACGGTTTATCTGCGTTCTATTGGCAAGACAAGTTAACCGGACCGAAAACTAAGGCGCCGGGATACCAACAGACGTACGATAAAATCGTACAGCACCTTCGTGAAGTTTCGGCCCGATTTGGGGCATTCATTGTGGCTACAAATTGGGGACTGCAGCTTGTTGAGAATACAATGCAGCTCGCTGGAGGAGTTGCAACAGTTCCTAGCAATACAACAACATCTTTCGGCACTACAAATGGGGAAGAGATCTGGGTGCCGGCATTCCGATCTCATCTACCGTCAGCTTGGACGAAATTCGTGGATTTGAAGCTGGTCGTAGAGAGAGATACTGTGGTATCCTTCCGACGAGGGATTTCGATTGTGGAAGCCTTGACAGAAAACGATGCAAGAGAGAAGGCGGGGGGAAATGGTGGCTTCACGGGATGGGTGGATATGCGAGGCTTGAATATTGGTGCGCAACAAAGTATCCCGAACAGGGACAGAACATTCCGGTTCAGAATTGAGCTGGATGGGATCTCATTCGCGAATTAAATCGTGGGTGAGTTTACAGTCCTGCCCTGCCTGAATAGCAATCACGATTCATTCAACATACCAACCCAAAATCAAGTACCTCTCGGCTTAATACCAGTACCTTTCTAATACACGTTCCTCTATTCCGTAAAATTTATCAGTTCTTCACTCTCCACGCAATCCGGAACACCAGACTCCAAACTTTCGACGGTGCCTTCTTCCGCGGTTCCGTTCTCAATATCATCTGTTTTCGGTACCGGTTTCTCTGCCGCCTTATGATACTGTCCGATCCCTCTAGCATTCAGTCTATCCCAACTATATGAGCTGTGTCGCATCGTCTTTTTCATGCCCTCAGGTTGCTCATGTGAAAATTTGCAACGGGGCCAATAGTCGCATTCGCCAAACCTGAGAAAGAATGTACAATCTTGAGCGGTCAAGTTATTGAACTTTCTAACCAGAGAAGTCGAGAGGGCATAGCGGCTTACGTGTCTTGATAGTCTGGGCTAGATCTGTTGGGTTCACTATACGTCCTGGAGTGGCATAAGTGGTGGATCTTGACGACTTAGAACTTGCCTGCCCAGCGTTGTGAGATATGGAGCCTCCACGTAAGAAAGTCAAAAGAGAGATACAGATACCAAGTACCTTTGTATCATCGGAACCGTCGTCACTTTCAGAGAGTACAGTCCGTCTCCATTTCTCCGTTAACGACGACCGCCCCCTCCATTCCCCGAGGTCGGCGTGCACAAAACGACAATGCGGACCACGTTTGCATCCTTCGCGTTGATGATAATACGCACAAGGCTCTCTGCCAATAGCACTAGCGCCGCTTCGTTTGTTTTGGTTCCCCGTCTCGGCGATATCAATCGGATTAGAGTTTTTAGGATGGACACTTAGTAGAGTGTCTCCTTTCACACTCCCCAATAACGAAGGTGATCGTTTATTCTCGTCACTGCCTATAACAGAGCTGTGGCGCCACCGTGACCAAATAGCTTCAGTCCTTGTTGCAGAAGTTTTTGATGCGGAAGTTGAGATTGCAGCATCTGCTTCAAGGGTAAGGGCAGCTGGAGGAATTTCTCGCAGCATAACCAGGTTTCTGTCTTTGGGCGGGAGTACGGTAAACAAATGCGTCGGCAGATCGTCTGCTGCAATAAGGGGGGTTATTGACTTGCCGTTGCTGTCGAAGAGGATATGGCGGTAATGGAGACTGATTGGCGCCATTGTTATTGAAGTGGGTTGAAAAGATTAAGATAAGCTACTACTAATACCGCCTCTTTGTTTCGTTGCAGAATTTTTAGAAATTTAGATTTGGAAAGAGCTGTTGCGGATATAAGAGCGTTGGATTGTTCACTCCCTCACACCTACACCACATCTTTCATAACCCAAACTCAAAAACGACGCTTCCCTTGTATGAGTACATAACAAACAACAGATTTCACTGTTGGTCTATACGAGTGCTCAAGTGGTTATTGTCATTGGGTTTCTTTACGCACATACCCATAGCAAACAACTTACCCAGAGCCATCATTTAGAACCAAGACATACAATTGGCTGAAGTTTAAGTACTTAAACTGATAGTTCTGAACTGGATATCTGCATAAGAGGTATCAAGCAAGTCGCTGCCACTAAGAAGTCTTTGATACATTATTGTATTCCCTATCTGCATTCCTCGCTGGGCATTTATTCATTGGAATTTGGGCATCACAGACAACACACGTACCCGGGTTAATAGCTTTCCACTGGATGTCACTTGAACCATATACATATCCAAACAGCAGAAAGCCGAAAAGTATAGTGAAGTACTTAGAACATACGTGGTTCCGGCAAGTTACAGCCAAGGGGAGATTCACTTCATTTTCTGATCATGGATTGACGCATCCGGCTGCAGAAAGCCGCCCTTGGATGTTACTACCCTGTGGAGGGCTGAACCGGACGGTCTTCCCAATCTTTGGCTCTGTTCTGAGAATCATTCAGTGTATGCCAGGGTAAGTATTTCGATAGTTGTTCCTGGACTCGAATGACGTACGATGATCGTGTTTGACCATATTTGTTCAGGGCTACCTAAGTAGGCAGGCCTCGATATTCCATTTAGATAGTTTCATAATGCTCCCATTGCTGCGCAGTGTACCACACGTTTTGAGGCTACCCGTTGGTGATAACTTTTGTTTGCACTAAACAGGCAATGTCGGCCATCGGTCAAAAAGCGATATAGAAAACTCGTCTGAGCATGATGGTTTGAGCTCAACTTCATCAAAAACAGGTAGAACCAGCGCACACAGATAGATTTCATAAATGGCTATTTTAATCCAACATTGCCAGTTAGAGAGAGAAAGGTGTCCAGCAATTCTGTTGCACAGCAATGCTTTCGGTCTACGAATGATATATTATGATTCTGTGGAAAATGCAAACAAAATGCCAGTGAAGCAAGCTTGCCCCTGGGGTGAATCCAATATAACATACGGGTTGAACTGCATATTCGATTGCAGCGCTTGCTCGGAGAGTGGGCTCGTTCAACGGGAAGCGTCTCCATCTGGAATGCCATGTGGTTCATCCATTGATACGTTAGATTTACGAGGGAGTACAACAGCATACGTCAACGTACGTAATCTCAGGAATTCATTTATATTCACAATATATAATGCTTAAAGCTCATATAACTACCACATCATTGAATCCACTTTGGTCTCCTATAGTAAGTAACAGAGGCAGTTAAATGCCGCCATGTACCGTCTGGTCCGTATGCCATTACAGGAAATTTCTCTGTAGTTTTGTTTGGGTATCCGAGGCCGTCATGGATATCTGGATTATGGTGATAAACCACGACATACAATCACTCCCGTTTACTCCCGCTCCCCATCGGTCGGAAGCCGAAACCACCTCCCCAAAATCTTCCCTACCTCCACCGTTCTCCCCGCCAAAGCCCCACCCAGTGAAGCCACTTTGACCGTAGTATTCAAAAGTGGCATGACCTCTTCCCACCAGCTCTCGTACCCAACTTCTTCCCTCGCTCTCCCCCACTCCCCAACAACCACCTTCCTGCCACTTCGAACCCCTGCATCCAGGATGCTTGCCGTCGTCCTTGCCAACCCTTGTGCAGAAAATTCATTTGTGTCTCGGTGTACCTCGACAAGTCCCCATACCGCCAATATTCCTCCGTTTTCAGACGCTGGAATAGTGGAGAGATAGGCCCGGAGGTGTAGTAGGCTAGATGCGAAGATGACTTCCATGTCGGTAGCCGCGGTGATGGTTTGTAGTGTCGCCATTCCTCGTCGGTTATCGGCGGGGATTGAGGCGCGGAACGAAGGAAGGGCAGTGCAGATAATTAGGACACTTCGAGGTGAGGAGGCATTGTTTATCATAGAGAGAATGAATTCGTGACAGTTTGTTGTGGGGTTGATAGTGTGAGCTGACATTAGACACCCGAACAGGCAGCACTTGACCGTCTTAAGCAGTGAGACTTAGTAAACGAAACGAGTAGTCTAGTATTGCTCTGGTGGTTGCTGTGCAGCGCCTAGAATAATCGAGTTTTGCGATAACCAGTATTACGGTCTTGTCGTTCCAATCCTAGTTAGTCTTAGTACTGGGGAAAGATTAAAGCAAAGTTTCAGGACTGTGTAAGACGATACACCGAAAATCCTACCGGCTCATATTAGGCATAATCTATCACTTACAGACATGCGGACATAGAAGCCTCAATGTTCGCTAGATCCGAGTTATATGTGCACGAATAATAAGTAGAGCACTCGAGGGGAAGCATATTTAGTCAGTCTGCGGATAAATACAGCACCAATTAATCTTTTGGGGACTTCCAGCGCCGCAGCCCTAAGGCTGGCAATCAAAATTCGATTTGTTCTACAAACAAAGGAGAATCTAAATGAACTTCTGGCTTGGTTTCGACTGGCTTACTTGTTTTCCAGCTGTACAGTCGCGTCCGATAAGTCTTCTTACGGTCGATTATTTTTGCCCTCCCTATGCTAAACATGTCACAAATCTAAAGCCAACTACAATAAGGCATGATGGCATGTAAAGGGATATGCTGTACAAATTTTGGAAGGAAAACATAAATTCTGGTCTAGTGGCTGTTGATATTGCCACAAAGCTGAAGTTATACATTACCCATGTTTTTTTTTTTACAAACTAGGGAACATAGGTCAATTATTTTGGGCAGAGGCACTTCTTGGAGAGTTCAGGATCATATGCCAGAGAGCTTGTGCTCATTGCATCAATGATCATAAAGCTCAAATCAAGGATTTTGCCAAATGTGGCCATTGCACAGTTTCTGAGTTTATTTAACACATAGAGCTAATCAAGTCAGAATATGGGAGGCAGTTGGGAAGCCATGGGGCACTATTTGATGTATAGCAGAGCAATTTATTTGAAGCCTGCAATGACAGGAAATTCCGAACATAGAACCTATAGGGGATTTCACACAGAGAACTGTCAGAAGCTGCTGGCTGTGTTAGTTGTGTGTATAGCAAATATAGAAAATTGTAATGTGTCCTTTGCATGTACTCTATCACCTGTATAAATCTTAGATCTCTGCTCTTTGTTAACACTGTAGTTGACAATCATCTTTTTGTCGTCGTCTCCAGCCTTCGCGGGTGTACGAAGACTTATCGGACGCGACTTATTTAAGTATACGTACTGAACCGTCAATCGATATGACCAGTCATCACAATAACACTAAAAAACTCATCCTCACATATTCGAGAACATTTTGCCATCTACAATACCGTACTAGCTCCTGCGTTTTTGTAGCCAAAGTGCAACAGTCTTCCAGCCACAATAGGTAGAGTAATCTTCGTCGCTCGGCTCCACTAGAATGAGTTGTATGTCGTTAGTTCGCGTTCTCGTATAGTGGTCATCTGAATGGAGCATACCTAACTTGGAGGGATGTGGAGTAATAAAGCACCTGCTTTTGACAGAGAAAGCTGACAGATAGATACTTGATACTTGTCATTTCTTCTTTGTCTTGTTATGACTTCTGAAGCTGTTACTACCAACGGGGATGTCATTCATTCCAGAAAGCGGGTAACTTTAGGGGTTGAATCCAAGCCAAGCCAAGGCGCTACCCCAGTTACGTTGAAAGCGACACCATCATTAACCATCGGCCTGCTGCCTGCAAAAGTTCGTATCAACCCAGCCCACTCATCAACATCAGTCGACTTTACCGGCTATTCGATCCATTTTTCAACTCAGCTGTGGACGACTATTGCCCGCTGTTAAGCCATAACTGACATCGCCTTCTGCAGCGCCAATGAGCTCTACCGGCAAGCAACCCATTCAAGCAGTTCACTCGATTGCTGCCAATTCTACGGGACCAGCATCGACGTCATTATGGACTCGACTTTCCGGCTATATCTCTCAGCACAAAGCTGTTGTCTACACCGTCGGTGCCGTTGTTATTATCGCTACAGCTGGCGGCATATACTACGTATCGCAGTCGACACCTAACGAAGACGGACCAGGAAAGGAAAGGAAAATCAAAAAAGACCGGCGGAAGAAGGACATTAAGGATAGCGCATCAGAAAAGGCAGATAAAACCCAGGCTGGTAGGATGAGAAATTATTACTCAACCGTGTAATTATTAAGTTATTAATACGACATTTAGATTCGAAGAAACCAGCTGTCGCGAATGCCGATAATACTCTGCCAGACGTAGACGAGACTACTGTTGGATCATTGACACCCGAGGTATCACTATCGGCGGCTTATTTAGAGCTTTGCTAATGCTGCGCACAGCAACGCAGTGCATATGCCGCAAAATTAAAGGCTGCAGGCAATAGAGCCTATGGCAATCAGGATTACCCGCGCGCCATCGAGCTCTATTCCAAGGCGATTCTATGCAAACGGGATCCCATCTTCTTTTCAAACCGATCTGCTTGCTACAATGCCCTTGGCAACTGGCGGAAGGTAGTAGACGACACTACTGCAGCCATTTCAATGAACCCAGAATATGTTAAAGCGCTAAACCGGCGGGCCAACGCTTTCGAGCAACTTGAGAAGTATAGCGAGGCCCTTCTCGATTTTACCGCCAGCTGCATCATCGACAACTTCCGGAACGAGGCTTCGGCGCAAAGTGTGGAGAGATTGCTCAAAAAGGTGGCTGAGGCGAAGGGAAAGGCAATGTTGGATGCGAAGCCTAAAAGACTACCGTCCCCTACGTTTGTCTCCAATTATCTCCAGAGCTTCAGACCCCAGCCGTTCCCTAAAGGACTTGAAGAGTCGGTCACACTGGACGAAAATTCGGGAGACCACCATTTACAACTTGGCTTGGAGGCTGTTAAGAGGAAGACAGCTGATGCTTACGAGGAAGCAGGAGAGGCATTCGAGCAAGCTATGAAGTTGGGAACGAATCACGAGGCCACCGCCTTGAATTGGAGGGGTACCTTCAAGTATTTGCGGGGTAACACCGCGAGTGCACTGGCTGATTTATCGCAAAGTGTTGAGTTGGATCCCACAATGACCCAAAGTTATATCAAGCGCGCCAGCTTGAGTTTAGAACTTGGTTTGTCGCTGCATATACCCTTGTCTAGTCGACATCTAACCCTTTGCAGGTGATCGTGAAGCAGCAGTTGCAGATTTCCAAGCAGCAATTAAACATAATCCTGATGATCCCGACATTTACTATCATCGTGCTCAGCTGCATTTTATTTGCGGCGAATTTGCCGAGGCTGCCAAGGATTATCAAAAGTCTATTGAGCTTGACCGTGATTTCATCTTTTCTCATATTCAGCTTGGTGTCACTCAATACAAGATGGGTTCAATTGCATCTTCAATGGCCACATTCAGAAGGTGCATCAAAAATTTCGACAAAGTACCAGATGTATACAACTATTACGGTGAACTCTTGCTCGACCAGCAAAAGTATCAGGAGGCTATCGAAAAGTTCGACCATGCAATCGAAATGGAGAAACAGACCAAGCCGATGGGTATGAATGTTTTGCCATTGATCAACAAAGCTTTGGCATTGTTCCAATGGAAGCAAGACTTTAGTGAGGCAGAAAAGTTGTGCGAGCGAGCGTTACTTCGTACGTTTGTTGCCCTAAGTTGTCTCTGAGCTTCTTCTTATGCTGTCTCCAGTTGATCCGGATTGTGATATTGCCGTTGCCACGATGGCGCAATTACTTCTACAGCAAGGAAAGGTGAATCAAGCGTTAGAGTACTTTGAGAGGGCCGCATCTCTATCTAGGACGGAGGCGGAGATAATAAATGCCCTATCGTATGCGGAAGCGACACGTACGCAGCTTCAGGTGAATCTTCCATATTCCACTCCCAACAACATAGCATGCTAACCGTTCAAAAGGTACAAGAGAAGTATCCACAGCTAGCATCGAAGCTACAGGGTATGGCGGGTCTCGGCGCTAGGTAAGGCAAAAACTTCCAATGTAAATAGTTCTTTTGGATTCGGTAAAACTCACTCATGATGGATGATGTGCCTTTAGCGGTTAGCTGAATATACGGTTCTTGGATATGGGTCGGATAGTGTTTGAAGGAAAAATGCGTGCCATCGAGTATGGTCTGGTCTGTCGGATCGTGTTTTTGTTTTGGGGGGCTGATTTGCCATAGCCGTTGGCACTGTACATAACAGTAGGGTTGTATAGATATTATCGTGAGCTTCGCTCCGCTCAATAAGCGAATGAATTTGTCAACATCAAAGCTGAAGTAAAAACAATATTGGAGAAAGAATTGCAAGGTACTAAGTCACAGAGCAAAGGAGAGATGGAAGAGGAAGATGGACCGCATCCAGACTAGTAGCCTTCAGTAAACTCAAGGTTTTGCCAACAACTGGGTAGAATTTAGCTCACGGTAATCGAGCAATCTGATTGTTTGCTACATAAATGGCATAGTAGGGGGCTAGAGGAGTGATACACTGTGATCACGGGATCTCATTCGGCACAGCGGATGGGTGAGGTTCCTGCATCATTAATACTGCCTATTTATGACGGTCAGTCGCCCATCATAGAGTAATCAATTTGCGTCGATCCTGAGTACATATCGTCTTCCGTAGTGGGTCACCTCTTCCGCTTCAACGCTGTTACTCAAGAGTGGTACGGTAGTGAACGTTATATACATGGCTAGAATCGTCATAGCTGAGAGCAAATGTAATGGTGAGGTTAGCGACATGCGGAGTTAAGGTACTATACTCTACTTAGGGAGCTACTGAAACCCTAACCCATTTAAGCTTGCTTTGGCGGGGGTTGGATTTGCCTGGTGGAGGGAGGATCGCCCGCGGGGACTTGCGGGGACTTTCATACGAAGCCAGACGAAGCTAATCATGCTTGTTGCACACAAGTGTTGCCATTCATTTCTCTGGCACTGGAAGTCGAGGTTGAGTGGGAGTTTAATTTGCACTTACGAAAATGAATGACTCGTCGTACGTGGGAACCGTTATGTATAGTACGAGGTGTCTCCGGACCGTATCCAAAGACTTGACTCCATGTCCGACGAGACTCCTGTAGCTCGGTCACCATGAGTGATGATTTATGATATCTATCTATTCACTAAGGGGCATAAATTAATACCCCTTACCAAAAATTAGATAGCGTAACCAGGGTCTAGGAATGGTCGTTGGAGCAATAGAAGTTGGAGGCAATAGACAGTGCATTGATGAGGAAGGTTTGGAGAATGAATGGTGATAAACTTGCATGTACAAACATTGACGGGACGTCCCAGCACTAACGCTGGGACTACACTCCATGTTCTTGAGATTCACAGCACGGCGAGGTGAGACGTCCCAATCTCCGTCCAAATCTCGTCCCGTTCCATCCCATGCCTCCTACTCTCCACAGCACAAGTAGTTCTTGACTGCCGGGCCGACGGGAGCAAGCAATCACATTGTCGATGCCAAAGGCAAAGGCTGGATATGGTAACGGGAGAGGAAGTACAGTGTGTGGCGTGTCTACGATTTCAGTAGCCGGTTGATTATTCATTGTCATTCTCATGAATAAGGAATTGCGATCTGGGAGAGCAACGCATTTGGCTGTGTTTGGCTAGAGGTAGATTGGTGATTAAGGGGTCGAAATGATCAGGTTATTGTCGATATTGGAGCACTAGAGACGCACTGAGTTCGTGGATATTCCTTAGGTTTGACGTACATGCTCTCTTACCTCTTGTGTAACTATTGAACCGATATTTTGCTTCGTTTTCTATCATTTCATGCTTCTTTACGATACTAATAAAGGAAACAAAAGACCACGGGATATTAAGCACCTATACAATCCTGATGCACCAGCATACTCGATCGAATTACAAATGTATATATGATTATCAGTACGACTCTGCGAAGCAACTCAGTGCTGCGGCAATGCTAGACACTTAAGCCTTTTCCCTAATCGCAACCTTATATCATATGTAATAACGTGGTGAATATTGTTTGCAAGTCACTCTAACAAATAGATAGTTTATCATTATTATCACGAGAATTATGATAGCATACCTATTCGTCACCTGAAATCCAGCTCCACAAGTCTTTGCAGCATTCCTCCATGTACCTTGTGTTTATTCTGTTCACTTCTTAACCTTTACAGCATAGCATATTTTTGCGAGATGGTCAATGAAGGCAGGCAAAATTGTCTGGGATATTTGCTGGGTGTCCAATACTTAGTTATTAAAGCGAGAAGAGTCGTTAGGTTGACGCCAAAATAGGCTTTCAACTTGAAAACGAGGGCTGTTGCCCTACAGTCACGCGCGCTATTAGTCCCAAGAAGGTTAGTGTGTGCGAGTCAGCGAAATCGCACAGGAAATGTCAGGGCTGGGACAACGAATCTTTGCTTTCCAGTTGTTCCGACGAAGTGCTACGACGTTAAACGGCCCATATCATCCTTTCTTTTTTCGCAAGTCTCATCACTGATATTCAATTATGGGTATGTTGACCGTGTAGCCAACCGATATTGTGTTGGAATTGTGTTTTGGCTAACTCCATGTTCTAGCTGTACCAGAGATGTCACTGCGGGGGACCCTTGAAGGTGAGCCGATTTCGAAGAATCTACATGCTGCGTCCAATAATACAGATCAGTGCGTGGAGGAATTGAGAGGCTAACATTTCTACTTGATGGAATGAAGGTCACAACGGTTGGGTTACTGTAAGTTGGCGGAGATTTGCGAATTGAGAGTTAACAGATGGATGAATGCTGATGGAAATCCAAATAGTCCCTGGCCACGTCCCTCGAGAACCCGAACATGCTTTTGTCCGGTTCTCGTGACAAAACTCTCATCATCTGGAACCTGTAAGGACTCGAATTTGGGACCTGAAGATGTTGGCTTGGAAAGGGGTCTGATGAAGGTGTCCATACATGCAGCACCCGTGACGAGACCAGCTACGGTGTCCCCAAGCGAAGCCTGAAGGGTCACTCCCACATCGTCTCCGACTGTGTACGATTATTCTTCTCAAATCCATACCCCTAAAGTCGAAACACTAACGGGAAATATACTGCAGGTCATCTCCTCTGACGGTGCCTACGCTTTGTCCGCTTCCTGGGACAAGACCCTCCGCCTTTGGGAGCTCTCGACTGGTCAAACCACCCGCCGCTTCGTTGGACACACCAACGATGTCCTCTCCGTCTCTTTCTCCGCCGACAACCGCCAGATCGTCTCCGGATCTAGGGATCGCAGCATCAAACTGTGGAATACTCTCGGTGATTGCAAGTTCACTATCATCGACAAGGGCCACACTGAGTGGGTTTCTTGCGTCCGTTTCAGCCCGAACCCCTCCAACCCAGTCATTGTTTCCGCTGGATGGGACAAACTCGTCAAGGTCAGTTCCTGCATTACAATCCTCGGAGTTGAATATCGTCAAAGGATGCTCGCAAAATCAAGTATTTGCTACTTCAGACGCCTTCAAGGCCATGAGACAATCAATCACCATTGCCTGATGACACGTTCACTCCATTTGCTTATCGCTGGGTCGGAGTAAGACCGTTGAAATCTGTTTGCTGACAAAGATTTATCTCCGCAGGTTTGGGAGCTCTCTTCCTGTCGTATCCAGACCGATCACAGCGGTCACACCGGCTACATTAACACTGTCACTATCTCCCCTGATGGATCCCTTTGCGCTTCTGGCGGAAAAGACGGAACTACCATGCTGTGGGATCTAAATGAGTCCAAGCACCTGTACTCCCTCAATGCTGGAGACGAAATCCACGCTCTCGTCTTCTCCCCCAACCGCTATTGGCTGTGCGCCGCCACTGCCACCAGCATCATCATCTTCGACCTCGAGAAGAAAAGCAAAGTCGATGAGCTTACCCCCGAGTTCTATAGTAGCGAGGGCACTAAGAAGGCAAGGGACCCCGAGTGTGTCTCGTTGGCTTGGTCGGCAGATGGATCTACCTTGTTCTCTGGCTACACCGACAACAAGATCCGCGTCTGGGGCATCAACCCTTCAAGGGCATAAACGGGCGGGGCTATGTTGGTCGAATAAAAAATAAGTTTTTTTTTTTTGATCCATGGCCATGGGACGATTCTTCACTACTTTGGCTGCTATGTTGTGATGAATACAAACAAAAGTGGGGCAAAGGCGCTATATAAGGGCTTCGGATGGTGCAATTTTACTTTGGGCCTTTTCTATCTCGATCTTGGGGCTGGGTGTACGACTTTTCTTTTTTCGTCTTTTTTCGTCAGATAATGGGCATATTCAGAGGGCTGAAATGCCTTTTCTACAGGTTTTTTGCAAGTGACTTGTGGAAGGTCAATGTGAGATTACTGCTTGGAATTGCTGTGCAAAATCACTGGTAAATAAACACTGAAGAATTAGAATTGCGGGCAATAATGCATCCTTCCAGCCGAAAGTATCTATTGCCTACGTCATTTATGACCTGACATGCGTCGAAACATATCTGAATGATAGATGCCAACCTGAAACCAAACCAAAATAAAAAGCCATCAATCCAGAACTAACAGGAAATTGAGAAGCTGCATACACCAAAATCTGATGGAAAAGGCGGTGGTGGACTTCCTGGCGGCTACTGAGGTCGGGAAGTTCCCGCCCAAATGAATGGCGGTACGGAGGGGGCGCAGAGGCTCACGGCGGCGGCAACGGGTTTATATCGTTCTTTCTTTCTTTCTATCATTTATCTTTCATTTGTCAGCGGGGACGAAGGGTAGCGGGGGGGAGCTCCGCCATCTAGCCGGCTCGCCCAGAGGCGGAGGGGATATCAGGTCCTGTCATACTCTAGTAAGAGTGAATACAGTATGAATAAACAACAACAACAACAAATCTGATGGAAATACCAATATAGTTAACAATAACGCTATAGTATATACTAAACCTAAACAAAACAACCCGCTCAATATGAATGTACTCGTGAATTAAGAATCAGAGAGTTAGGAACTGCTTCTCTCGTTGGTAAAGAAACTAGTGATCTTTCTGTTCCCCCCGGTCACGGCAGTGGTTAATCCCTTCTTTGGAGACTTTCGGCCGGCGCTACTGTTCTTAATAGTCTTAGCCGCCTTTGCTGGTGGTGATTTTATGTCTTTCTCCTCCGTGAGAGGGGTATCTGCACGTCTTTTCTCCCCATGCTGCTCGTGCTCGGACTTTGGCGTAACAACCATCTCCCGCTGCCTTCCGAAGGCATTCCTGATCCCATCTTTCCTCTCATTCACCGGTATTACGAAGCTTGGTGAGTTATTCCCAACCTTTCCCACCTCTTGTGTGACTGGATACACTGTCAGCTCCCCCTCGAACGACTTCAAGAGTCGCTGCAATCGGTCGTTCCACTGGGAAACCGCCGGATCTAGCCACATCCGAATCCCTTCCGGCTCAAGAATAACAGGCATCCGATCATGCAAGAACCGTAGCTGAGAGTTGGATGATGTTGTGATGATGGTATACGTATACACCTTCCCAGAACCCTCGTGCTGTACACAGTCCCAAAGACCGGCGAAAAACATGAGCTGGCCGTCGGCGCGTTTCGTATAGTGAGGGACTTTCTGGCTACCCTTGTTGAGCCATTCATAGAAACCTTCCGCCGGAATTATGCAACGTTTGCGATGCTTCATAGAAGACCACATGCTGTGGCTTTCAGCGAGTGAGTCATCCCTGCAATTGATACCTTTCGCGACGGTTGAGTAATCCGGGGCGTTTTTTCGCCAGGAAGGTATGAGACCTGTGCTTGGTGGCTCAGTACTGCGGTGGGGTGAATGAAGTTAAGATACAGTATGGAATACGAACCCCATTTCATGGGCTGGATGATATAGCGTGGCGTCAGAATCTGAGTTGCATTCATCTCTGGGGTGCCGACGGCAGTATCGAGACGGTAAACTGGCCTGCCGTTACGATGGTACTCAGTAATGCTGTAGATTTCACTGAAAGTGATAAAAAATACTCAATATAAGTTGGCGATATATTGTAGCTCTGTCGTACATCGTCATCGCTGGGAGCATCGTCAACAGGGAGACCAGCGTCAATAAAGCGTTGTCGCACTTCCGCCGGGCGGAGGACTAAAACGTATCTATCCTTGCATCAGAAACGCCGCACATCAAGCAGATATCGGCTTACCTTCCGCACATGCGGGGGTTGTTTACTCTGGGGCTGTTTCCTTCGGTAGTGGTGGTGGTGGTTGTCGTCTGTAATCGCCTCCGCAGAAGGCGGAGACGACGTCATGCATATTCACTCAATTCCGATCATCAACGACCGACATTGACATCTCAACCTCTGTAACCAACCTCACCGTTCTCTCTCTACAACAATCGTCAGCCAACCATATCTCTATGTTTTCCCGCATAATCACGGCTTATACCCTACCCTCAGCCAGTAGAGTCAGGTTGCCTGTCATTGCTCAGACACTCCATTTTCAAGCCGCCCGACGAGCTAAATTTCCTATACCCTCGCTCCTTCTTCTCCAGCAACAGCGGCAGGTTAGTGATTTTCGCGAGCGCCTCTCCCAAGAGATCCGTACAGGCGGCATACGACGCAATTGGCTCACCATAGCTACCTTCACAATCCTGTAACTCCAACTCTCCACCGCCACCCAAACAACCAACTGATATCCCCAGAATCTCCACCGCAATTGGCGCAGCATCATACTGCATCTACCTCTACAATGAGCTCGTCGAGAAGCCATTATCTATCTACCCAGCTGCCGCAGCCAAGCAAGTCAAAGCGGGGCTTTACAGCGCCTCCCGCGGGGACGTCACGAAGATGGCATCCGCCTTTAAGGAGGCCATCAGAGCTGCGGAAGAATCAGGAATGCACCCTCTATCGAATGAGGTGGCAGGCCTAAAAATAGAATGTGCGCAGCTGTTGCTGAAGATGAAGGATGGCGAGTTCGCGGAAAAGGCCATAGAGGTCCTGGAACGTGTTCTCGATGAGGATGCTGCAGGCGCGGAGTATTTTGAGAAGGAGCGACGGTGGGCGGATCGTACAATGATTCTGAAACGTGCCGTGTTGCTAGGATACAAGATTGGAGAAATTTACCAAGGCCTTGGGAAGGACGGGAACGCGGAGGAAGCGATGTCGTGGAGTACCGAGACTCTGTTGAAGGAGATTAAGAGGAGGGAGGATAAATCAGTGGATGAAAAGGAAGAGGGGGAGTGGTTCGATGATATCGCTCTCAGCGGCTGTTTCGAAAGTTATTCCACCCCCAAACCTCTGATTGCAGTCGGTTGTTGACGGTATCAGAACTTGCGCAGCATTACGAGAAGACGGAACAATACTACCTTGCCACTCCGCTTTACCTCAAGGCAGTGACTTTGACATCGCCCCACAACTGCCACGCAATCACCTTAATGAACAACCTTGCCGCCGTTCTCTCCCGCCAGAAGTTACCCGAATCCGGCGAATCCACAGTTACCCGTACACATTTCCTTAAAGATGCCGAGAAATGGGCTACAAAGGCACTGGAACTTAATGCTACAATAATCCCTCCAGTCAGAACTAAAGAGTGCGACGAAGCGTGTGTAGCAGCTACTCATAACCTAGGAGAGATTGAACGACTGCTGGGGAATAAGGACGCAGCGTTGATGAGGTTCGCAGAGGCACTAAGCCTGGCTAAGGGATTGAGGATGCTAGAGGGGGTAGAAGCCGCACAACAGGGATTGAAGACGGTGAATGAAATGAAATAGAAAAGCATCGTTGGCTACGTGTGTGTTGGGTTGAGTGTTAAATTGGGTGCTCGTATAGATGTAAAACAGTTTGACAGCGGAAATCCATGTATAAGTAAATAATAATAAGGTTGTCTTTCATAGACTGAATTAATGACTCTAGGTTCATCAGGAATTATCCATCACCCAATCATTCTGTCGTTGATAACAAATAAACCCATGATCCGAACAAACGCCCTAGCTATGCATCGATACCTTCCCATAACCTCTCATCACCAGTGCCCAATCAAAACCCGTTTGCCAGAGTCAATGTCGTTTCTAAACATCTACCGCACACAACATGTCCGCATTCGCATTGCCCATAGCTTATCGAGCCAATAAACTTTATTCGGCTGCAGCCATGAAAACAACAGCAACAAGCTGTGATCTCCTATTCAATTATTAATGCGAGAAACATGGGGGGCGGCGCGGAACGAGGTAATCAAACGTACAGTTGGACCGTACGGTAGCGGGGCGGCATATGAGACTGCGGTCTTGGGAGATGGCATTGTTGTTTGTAGCAATGTAGTACCACTGGTGAGAGGTAATGATGGTGATGAAGTGTGACAGACGAAGCCCGATGGATTCGGCGGTATATATTGCAGTTTAAGATGGGCGTAGAATTATTTCGTTCTCTGGGGGAGCGTCATGTCAAGTCTGTGCTTTATATACCGGTCTCAAGGTGAGTGACAGTCATGAGAAATTGCACACATCAAGCCTTCCATCGTCATGCGCAAGAAAACACAACCATTGCGCACACGATTTCCATGAGGCCATCGAGATTGCTGCCTGGTCTGGGCACGACGTTGCAGTCCGTCCATTTAACTGAGACCTGTCAGATGGACAGCTTGGTAGTAAGGGACAATACACTTGACTCATCTGTACCTCTGAGTAAACTTTATTTTTTGGCACTTGAGTGTGGTAGTAAGGTGCTCCTTGGACTAGGCCGCGCACATTGTAATATATATATACCAAATGTGGGGTGCAGATATGAGATGCGATCGGATAATGTGCATTGTTCGGCTGAGTGTACTTTCTCTTTCCAGAAGGCTTCTATGCGCACACTGTACTTACGATTGGGCTGTTATCCTTCTCTATATTTTCTTATCTTCAAGTACAATAACGCAATGCACCTAACTATCAATTCTCATCCGATGAGGACATGTCCAGACTGCGTATATATCCATATGAGGCTTCTGTTGCCGGCAACGGCTGAGATGTGTTTACCTGTGACTCTGATTAGACGTATCGTGAACTCTTCTTGCTTGCTTCTTCTAGGCATCAACAGTGTTCCATTGAAAGGTTAGAACATTGGTAGTATTCGTGATGGAAATTGCACGGCATCAAGTTGGTGTTGCAGCACTTGCTACTAGAGAGCAGTGCTATGTGAACTTCCCCAACAAGACGATTGGTGGGTAGTTGGATTGACTACCTCTTCCTTGTCGTTATTGGTGGGAGAATTGAGTATCGGGACATCAATCCAATCTGAAATTAAGGGCTCAAAATCAATTAGGGCCACCACAACCGGCAAAAACCAGATTAATAGTCTTGGAGAGACCGGATCATTGATGTATCGAGTGAGTGATTGTAGCATGTGGTTCGAAATGCGGTATGGCAAGAGTGAAGAGCACGTTTTAGAATCATTGGATTGTAAGACAAGTGCCGGTAAATTTGAAAGGGTGCAACGGGAGAAGACCGGTGTTGGTTTGGGGTTTCGGAGTTTGGAGGTCGCGATATGGGCCAAACAGTCGAGTGATCTGCCATGACGGAATTTTAGGTATCTGCAGCCCCACAAAAAAATTTCCTGGCCCCCTCCTCAAAAAAATAAAGAAATCCCTAATAAATGTTTTAAAAGAAACCGCTAACAAATCCACAGCGCGCAAAGACAACCAAGAAGGGCGCAGAAAGATAGAGCGACAGAACATAATACTGTGGTATATGAAATACAAATTTAAGGAAAAATTGCTAGTAAATGTTTGACAGTATAGCACAATAACACCACCCAGACGTTAAAACCTATAAGCCGAAAAACAGGAAAGAAAAATGAAAAGAAATGTGAAGAATGAAGTTATCCACAATGTGAATAAAAGTTCATCAGCTGAGATCTGAAGTATTGCAGATATGGGAACGTCATACACATTTTGCTGTGTAGGGACAACCAGCTCCATGAAAGGTAAACACTAACAATACACCCAAACCAAGAAAAGTTCTATACCCAAAACAGCAGAGAATAGAAACGTACATATGCATAAGCATAAATGGTAGAGAAGTGAAACAAACCCACCCAAACAAAAATTAAATTGTTTAAACAACCCCAACTTTCTTGTTCCTGGAGAAAGACATCTTCTGAAGTAGGGAACGCCCCTCCTCCTTTTGTGGGCGTGCAACACGGGCCTCAGGGGGCGGGCCTGTGTGTTTGAGAAAGTCCGCCAAACTATCAGTGTCGTTACGGGCTGCTCGAGCTCCCCTCGCCTGGATATTTGTCCTCAATGGACTCCTTGATGCTACTACACTGCTTCCCACACTGTACTGATTATCAAAATCGGCGCGTGCTTGCGTGTATGAAGGGCGTGCATATTGATCCAATCCTGAATTGGGACGCCTAATACTCACTTCACTGCCGTTCGATACTTTCAATGGAACATGTCTCGCCGAGGATCCTCCTTGGGACATTATTGAGGCTTTATCGGCGTTTGACGAAATGGAATTCTTCCTGCCTGCACGACCAAACCGTGACATCAGACTGACCGAGCTGGACTTCTTCTGGATAGTTTTGCCATTTGTCTGGATCAAGAGCGGCTGAGGGGCAGTTGGTGGAGGAGGAGGCGTATTGCGTAGGAAATCAACTAGACTCTCCTCTTCACGCTTCTTTGGAAGTACCAAATTAAGTTCCATATCATCGATATCGTCATCATCCAACCCATCAATGGCAATCGTATATGGGTCTTTGGCGCGAACTTGCCTACGTTTTATGTCGGGCATTGATGTGGTGGTATTTGCTGCACTCCCGTAATCCAAGGTTTTCTTAGAGCTGCTTCTGAGAAGGGCAGTCGAAGAATTAAACGACGATGAATATGACTCGTGCGGTGCGGAGACAGCACTGTGGGCTTCGATTGATGGCTCAGGTCCAGCCTCTTCAATGGCATCGACATCAGTCTCCGGATTGAACTGTGCTGAATCCATAGTGTTGCGGAAGGGTGCAACACTCCGCGGTATCCTGTGGACAGGTTGCTCGCCGTTGGCAGGTGGCGTAGTATTTCGAAAGAAGTCTGCCAAAGCAGACGTAGTATCACTTCCGGTAGAGCCACTGGCGTCCCGAGCTAAAAGACGATTCCTCGGAGAAGAACTCGTAATGGGGGAATCTGAGCGTGTTTGCCGAATAACTGACGGCAGTCCAGGTGATGGCACAAAATTTCCATGATTTCTAGAAGCCGGAATAACAGAAAGTGTTGGTGTTGGTTCAGAAACATTCGTCTTCCGAAGCTTCGAGCTAGAGGCTTGATTGCCTACGGAAGATCCAGGAGGAGCAGTATTCTTCAAAAAGTCGGCAAGAGAAGAAGTCGAATTGACATCGGCGCGTGGTTCCCGTGCCACAGTTGCAGGAGAAGATTTGTGGGATGGTACTCTGGGGCTACCTTGCATCGACTTCGAGGTCATCGGACGACCATCGGGACCTGTACTGCGGATGAAATCCGCAAGGTCGGCGGTTGGGGTTTTCCCCGGGGAAGGACGGAGTTTCTGATAATAGTCAATATAACTACGCTGGCCAAAGCCAATCGACGAGAACACAAACCTCCATGTTTCTAATGGGATCTGGTGTAATTGTACAATGTATAGTTCCTCCACTGGAGATCAGCTCTTCAAAGCTCCGCTCTTTGTCGTCAACGCTTGCAAGATGGTCGCTATAATGACTGCTTCGGCTTTCGCCGTCCGATTCGTGGACTCTGGTGTGCTTTCCGCCATCATGAGGCCAAGGAATAAAGGTTTTAAGTATTGATGCTTGAGAAGAAGAGGTTGACCCGGATGTGTGAATGGGCCTCTGAACCTTGCTGAAGCTAGAAGAGCGACGAGACTTATCGGGCGTAGCGGGAGGGGTCCATACTCTAACATTTGTTCCACGTTCTGAATGAGAGCTTGCGGAACTTTGAATCAAGTGCAACTGTCCAATCTTTCGATCGGATAGGGAATGTCCACTGCTTGACGAAGACACATGCTTTAGGTGAGCTTGCGATACAGATTCAGAGCGACTCTTGGGGCTCGGAGATGAATCATCATCCGCGAAAAATATATCTGGACGGGTTGGTGTCTTCGGGTGTGATGGTTTGACTACATAAAGGTCATAATCATCCTCGGAAGGGCGCTGAGGAGGACACTTCGGTTCAACTCGCCCAGTTGCTGTACCAATCTCATTTTCATTGTTATATGGCTCAGCTGGCTCCACTAGTAGTTCTGGGGATCCTTTATTGCTGACGGACAATGTTCCAGTGCCCACGGATGCCTGCAGATGCGACGATGAAGTCAAGGTCGTAGTTTCGGTAACTTTTGCCAGGCCGCGACCACTAGGATCCTCTTCCATGTTATCTAGTAGCCCAGTTTTTTTGATCGAATCTTGGTCTTCATTTTGTGTAACTAAATCTGCCAGCTCATCCTCATTCGGTCCTGGCTGTAAGAGACGGATATTCATATACATTTGTTCGTCGACATCCCCACCTTCAGTGTTAGGGTCCGCGAAATCACCACGCCTGAGATCTGGTAGGGATAGTGGTCTTCTGAGTGCCGAGCTTAAAATAAATGGCGGTGAATTCGTCCATGGAAGAATGATCAAACTGTGTGGACGGCGCATAACGAACGTTCCATTAGTCTGAGCCTCGCCAATTAGCTGATGTTAGACTTAAAAGGTTCATGCAGAGCACTTACATCCTCCCCATCCTGCGGTCCAGAACTCTTTGAACCTTCGAGTACCCCAGGAGTTGCCATCTCGAATATTGGTGTCAATGCGTTTTCCGACAACGTTGCAGTCCGAAAGTTGTCAGACTGTGTTGGTGCGTCATCTCTATTGGTAGGCTCGCTTTCCTTGCTACGAATGGTGGATGCAACATTGACACGGCCTTCATTGTTGGCTGATCCCCGTTTCAGACTCGCCTGGCGTTCCAAACGCTGCAGAACACCATCACGAGAAGGCATCGAAAAAGATCCCCGGCCATTACGGGTCTTCTTTCGCCATTGCCGCCACATCCGACCAAGCGAAGGGTTCAAAGCCACCTTCTCCGTATCGAGTTCTTCCACCATCGGTTTGTCGGGAAATGTCACCTCTGAGCTTCCATCAGAGGTCGGGCTCGAAGCTGAGGCAATGCGTTGAGCTGAATATCGTGCAATAGTTGCATGTCCAGCGACCAGTAATGTTTGTTCGCCTATGAACTCCAATATTGACGTGAGCCAGATTGCGACAGCTGGCGAGACGATACCTGGGTTGCTGTTTTGTCGTTCGTACTGTTCAAGCCCAACAGCCCCTTCGAGTCCAGTTTCGGAGTAAAATGCCTCGTCGTCTTCCTCCAGATCGCCAAGCGACGAGTAAACCATACACTGGACACGGCATTTCCTCCACGTGTTTTCGAGATCCCACTCATCACTATTGGACCCAATCAGGTCGTCGTCAAAGGTCTCGATGCCTTCGTCATCACTACCAAGATACAATTTGAGTTCCTGATCAGCTCCTGCCACCGCCTCCGTCGCCAGTCGAATCCTGAGCACCTCAGTGATTGCTGGCCGAAGAGCTGAAATGGAAGTTGATTTGGCGTTGTATAGGAACGAGTACAACAGAAAATCGAGGAATTGGTTGACCAGAGTCAAAGAACCGCTAGTAACAAACATAGTTGGTGTACCGGGGCCAGCAACGCCATCATCCCGCAACGATCGAAAGAAGTCCTCATGGTCGCTAGTCACAAGACGAGTTGCTGCAGATGGAGCTATGTATGCCGGCGGTGGATTAACATTAATGAAGGGGTTTGGAGCTAACGACGCTGTTGAGCCATTCGAAGGCAGCGGATTATCGGTGAAGCTACTGCTTCGACTTCGGGGTTGGGAGGTAGGCGGCTGTAGAAGTTCCAGAACTTGGGGGCGCGACGATCGGTTCATGGTATAGTGCCGCGGTAAAAACAGATTAGGTAGACCAGATGGTGAAAGCTCTTCAACGCGTAGAGGGCGCCGTCACCGTCAATTGTCAAAGTAACAAAGGAGCCGCTCCTAAAGGTTTCCAATTATCATTTGCAAAAGCTGCTGGGTTCGAGAAAGCGAAGTATAGTGAGTGGGTGTATGTGGTGTGAGAGGAATGAGGACTTGTCGGGTTATTGTAATCGAAGGAATGACGGATCGCTGTGGGCAACGCAGACTCGCAGTGCAGCTGTGCTAAAGAGGAGTAATGTAAGGAGAGAGCAGCACTGAGGGCGACGTTCACGGCAAAGGGAGGAAAAGCAAAATCGAAGATAGAAAGAACTCCTGAAGGCGCAAAAAGAAGCGGCAGCTGGGAGCGTGCCGCAGAACTCTTTCTCTGGCACACAACCGCCCGACTGGATCAGACGAAGAGGTTGAAGAGTACAAGTAGTAGAGTCCGGGGAAATAGATCACCGAAACTGTTGCTTGTTTGAATTGCACCGCTCGTTAAAGCGCAAAAGCTAGCGTTGTACGGTCACAGCTTAGAACCTTGAACTAGGGTGTTTGGTGAGGAATGCGCCATTCGGCTTTACTTCCACAAGTCTGAGCTGCAGATTGCACTCTATATCGCGACGGCGGAGGGTCAATATCATGAAGAAAGTTAGTCTTGACCTGGGTTACTGAGTGGAGAAAGTAATTGCCAATACTTAATACTTGGGATACGGAGACGAAGAACGAGATGGTGTTTAGCAGACCTCCGTTCTTCTCCGGATCCCATACTTCATCTACAGACTACAGCTACGGAAACAAGACAATTACAGAACCCAATTACAGAGATCTGGATAATGTTGATCGCGAGATACTTGCTCTGACGATGTTGAGTCCACACAGCTCCCGGTTTATCCCATACACACCGTTTTTTCGACTGATTCGAGGAACATCATGACCATCCCATACAAGTACAGATTATATGCCCTCAGCCTTGTGGCCTCGTCATCTACTCGTCATCTCTGTGGGTGAACATAGAGGTAGAGTAGTATCGAATAAGAATTACACAGAACAGTTTCGCTATATACATAAGTTGCTCCTTGATCTTTTCAGTCTTGTAGGGTGGTGAGTTTTGGGAAAGAAGTGCACACAGCTCTCGTAAACTTTTTTCGTTTTTTTAGCTTACACTGAGCGAGCTACCTAATAAGCGAGGCGAAATGTCTAGGCACGGGGGCCGGCCGAAAACACCCTTACTTAGCGTCACTACCTAGTATTCGGAAATGCAGAAACCCTAACTCACGTACGGCGCTTACACCGAGCGAGCTGTGATGACTGCCGATAGAACATGCAAAATGATATCGTGCCTAATATACAAGTGCAAAACATACCTAGGTACAGCCGCGGGCTTAAACGAAGCCGAGGGATGGAAGAATTGATTTTACCGGAGGAAACAAGACCATCAAAGAGATTACAGAAACTGGGGACTCCCGTGCACTGTTGGGAGCTCTCATCCCCCGGCCGGGAGAGGCTGTATGGTATTTACTGTGGTGGGTTGGTGGAGCGGTAAGATGAATGTTAGAAGGGACAAATCCGCAACCGGGTTCCATACGAGGCCCGGTTGTTGGCCTGGCTATCGCGCGCCATCATGCTTCCGTCATCTACTCAAGTTGTGTCGTCTCGCCGCCCGTGCTATCAACCCCTTTGCAACCGCTCATCGTTGTCATTTGGCTCCATCAATAATAAGTATATGTAGATCATATTGGGTAACTCGAGGTTGGCTGAGTTGTTGATGATGTAGTCTCCCATCTCTCTAGTAGAGATGCATCGATGTGCAGGACCCCACAAACTCACAACCCAGCAATGTCCAACAGGGGAGCTGTGCGATCGATCGACAACATGCGTCTTGAAAAAATAAAACCAAAGCTGTATGTAGTGTAAACCACGGGGTCGGGACAGGATGGGGTCCAGGGCGTTCGATCCCGAAGTGTGCGCATCATAAATTGTCACGTCGGTCCAGCCACGATTGGTGTTACAATGGTACAAATTGTTTACTCACACCGGATAAATACATGGTAGATAATGATAATATGATAGAAGGGTGATAAGTCATTAAATGACTGGGAAGTGATACAGATATGCTCACAATGCGGCCTAACAAGAAGATGAAACAGAAACGGATACGACGGTAGCCCGGACATTTAATTGCACGGCTGGAGTGCTGCCAGGTCTTAGTCGTCCCCCTTGAGTGTAACTTCCTTCAGACCCCGTTCCAATTCCGCCACTCTACCCCCAGCGGTGTTTTGATTACCTGTCATCTCGGGCTGCGTTTTGACGAGGGCAATCTGATTTTCGCTTGTTTGGGCACGTTCCGTTCTAACTCGGTTATACGTAATGCGCATACTCTCTCGCTCTATCAGGGTATTCATATACTCAACCAGTTCCTCACTCAATGAGTGACCATCTAGACGTATCTTCTCAAGCACCGGATATATCGCGACATCAACCAGAGAAAACTCATCGCCAGCAGCATAGGACGATTGCCTAAGATAGGTACCCCAGATTCTAAGCTCAGACTCTATCTCTTCCTTAACACCTCGAAGGCAGACGTCGAATAACGTATCGGCTTCTTGTAACCGAGTGAGTGCATGTGCATATTTTGCACGCTCTTCCAACGGAGAGGGTAGCAGCCAAGGGCCTTCACTCGCAGACAGAGGGTAGAACATCTCTAGATACTGCAGGATTGCCAACGAGTCACTCATCGCAGTACGCTCGCGGTCTGTATCTATAAAGATAGGGGTCTTCCCACGTGCACTGTATGTGAGGAGAGATTGCATTTGCTGGGGCAATATGATTTGCTCCGTAAAGTTGACTTTTTTCTCGTAAAGACATATCTTGATTCGTGCTGTCGGAACATCGAGGGTACCAGAAGTTAGGATTCTGGCCTTGGGTTCCTGGAAATGGAGCACATCAAAACCTGGGCCGTAGTAGGTGTCCCAGTCAAAGTCGCTCCGATGGTTTTCGGCACCGAACGCTTCTAGAAGCTTCTCAGTTGAGGCACTGTCGCCGTTGATGACGAGGTGTGCATCATCCGCTGTTTTCGCTGGTGCACCTTGCCCATAAATCTGTTGTTCATTGCTAGATAGACACGTCGCGATGTGACGGAAAGTCAATGAGATGCGTTCGCCATTGTATGCCAACTCTACGGGTGATTTGATGTTCGCAGCTCGTTTGTCCTGGCGGATACCATGGAGCCATTTTTTGTTCGTCTCGAGACCGAGGACGAACATGGAATTGTGTGGCATCGGGATGCGTTGCATATCGCGTCTAGTTCCTGGTTCTTCTGGCGTGCTAGCCACTTCACTGCTTTTAAGCCGGCTCTCTTCCGAGTGTGGCTGCTGCGGGGGATCTTTCTTCATTCTAAGAATCATCGTTCTCTGCGCACCAAGGCTGACATTCACGATCTTTGAACCGCGGGCAATATCTAATGTCTTGTCGGAATGTTCAGAGATATAGTCGTTACCGTCTCGATAGTGCTGTATAAGGACATGGTTGATTGGATGTTTTAGCACCTTCTGAGCTTCTTCCCTTATCAAATTTACAGTTGGGGAGAATGGTAGAAGTGGGGGCGATTCATCTGCCGGATGTCGATAGATGGGAAAACTGCCATTAATGTATCAGTCCCTGGAAGATTCTGCCGGCGAGAAATGGGATATACCTTCCATCCTGGCTAACTTCACCTTCCACGGCGACCAGTCTGGGCACTTCGCCGCCTCGGTGGAACATACTCCTCCACTGTACTTCCTTTTTGATCTTATCAAAAACTGTCTGCGCTGATTCGATTGGCAGAATGTTGTATACAATGAACGAATCCCCTGTTCCCAGTTTATCACCTTCACCAAGTAAGGGAGCAGTGCTCTCAAACTTCCGTGGCCTGCGTTCTGTCTTGGCCTTTTGCCGTATCGGTTTCGGCTCTGCCTGTGTGGATAGCGTCCTCTCCACCTGTTTCTCCGGTTCTGCGGATTGTACAGGAGTTGCTTCCCTGGCCCTAGCTGAGGGTGGTGGCGCCACGCGTGGTGCTGTGCTCGATACCGGCCGCCGATGCCCAGGACCGCCTGGCGCAGGAACTGATGGTCTAATATTCGACCTTAGTCCTTCCACCACTTTCGATAGCTCCTCTTTTGACATTCCCGTAGCTCCTAATCCCATCATACCCGTACCTCCAGCATTGACGGCACGATCTCTCCTACTCTTTTCTTTTTCCCAAGCTTTCATCAATACTTCGCTGCTGGTTCGCTCAACAGCAAAGTCGCTCTGCATGCCCTTCAACGCAGACTCATGCGCCGACTCATTGCGATAGCCGAGACAATCTTCAACAACCCAGACCTCTAGTCCGTGCCGTACGGCGTCTGCAGCGGTAGCTAAAACATCCACATTTGTCATTAGACCAACAATCACAAGTTGTGTCACTATTCTCCCCCGCAAAGTCTGTAATAGCTCCGTATCTTTAAAAGCAGAATACCAACTTTTTGACATCTCCTTGTCTGGCGGTATCGACATCATAGAGCGTGCAGCCTCATGCCATTCACTTGCCAGCGTGCCCTTAGAAACAGGTGGATGTAAGGTTTCAATTGAAAGGTATGCATCCGTCAATAAAGGCGGCCGTGAAGGCCCCAATCCTCCGATTCGCCCGCCCTTTATGAACTTTGTGCGAACTTTAACACGCCCCGGCTGTGCATCTCCGGAGGAGGAAGCTAAATCTTCGCTAGCAGATTCTTCGCTATCACTCTCGTTCACGATCAAAATGGTTTCCTCGGCGGGATCGCGTCGGGCACGCGATTCGCTACGCATCCAAATCACATCGCCACCGAGAGCACGAAAGCGAGTTAGCAGCGCCTGAATGTTGGAAATGAAACGGGGTTGTTGTGAGGCATCGGCAGAGGTGGAGGGGAGAAGACAGCGGCCTGTTGGTGGGTGTAGGAACTCTTTCTATCGATGAGATTAGGGCGGGGGAAAAGGTGAAGGGCAGGAGGGAGAGGTACTTGGAGATCAAGAATCAGGAGAGCGCGGTGGGATGTGGATTGCATTGCGAGTGCGGTTAGGTTTACGTTGTTTGTTGCGCGATGGGTCAATCAATGTGTAAGCTCTTTAGCGTTAAATATCGGCGTTCATGGGATCAGGGAAACCCCGGTCCAACGGCGGAAGTTGCAACTCGCAAGAAATTTTGGGGGCCATTCAGCAACCTCTGACTGCCATTCAACAATGCAACTTGACAGCACCATTGGAGTGGGGACGTCAGAGGCTTCAATTCTGCACATCGCACGTCCAACCAGGGGACATCTAAGGAGATTGAAAACCGAGTTGGAAATCCATGACCTCGTCATTCACTCCCCTCCTGCATCTTGATCAACTTTATCCCGACTTGGGCTTGAATAATTCGAGTTGTGAGATTGTCCTCAACCCCACCATTCATGCATACCGTTAGTTCCAGTCTCTGGTTGATGAGTGTCGAGTGATGATATCAGACCATAGTACATCTCCCGCGCGCCTGGCTTAACCGTTAATCATGAATGGAATCAAACGCCCGGCATATTAAAGTCCAACATATACTAAGAGAAGCTGGGTATTCCGTGGAATATTCCAGCAGGGGATAGATGATACCAACTATTCTCTTCTCCTCATTGTCCTCCACCAGTTCTGGATCTCTCGTACGGAGAATATGTATGCTTCAGGGGGGTAGGCGTGTGCCGCCTCCCTCACCAACCCGATATGATAGGTACCCCCTCAAACCTTGGGTGATAAGAGTACACAAGGGCTCAGAAGTAGCTCTCTTCGGCTGAATGCATTGATCTATGATTAAAAAGTATCGATAGGAACCCCGGCTTGGCAAAGTTTCGCTAATTTTTGACCCTGTACCCCGCGATCTAGAGTGTGCACTTTCTTGGCGTACCATCAGTAACCACGTTCGCCAACGCTGAAATAGTCGTGCCCAACAAGGGGGGCGGCGATCTCCTGGGAATCCGTTTCATGGCTGTGTCAGAATCCTCATAAACGAGGATAAACTCTCCTCAACATGCGCTTCTACAGCAATTGATGAGTGACTCGATTAACACCGTCATCAGTAAATTGTGCAGCAGGTATGCAGTAATCTTACAAACAAAGACAGAATCTTTGGCCGAAGAGGCTCTCGTTAGTGGTGCTCTCTGAATACTAGTGGCACTTGACAGGACTCTTCATGCATGCGCAGAAGCATTCTCAAAATAGAAGCATGATCCGTCGAATCATTGCCAACACAACGCGACAAAGTGCAACAGTAACACCAAACAACCAATCATTTGTTTTTCTAAGGGCTGATGCTAACCAACTGCAGAATCAGCTGCAACAAATGCGTAAGGCTCCCACTCTTGTAAGCACCATCCATTCAGCTCGTGTCACACGGCAGTACACAGCCATGTTCTGGGGAGAACAGCCTACTCCCTCATCCTTCTGTACTCTTCTCAACACCACACTTCGTACTTCACGATACTCGATACTCCTCCGCCGACAGTTAAGACCTTACGAAGGAGCGCTCGCGGCGAGCATCTTTAACATAACACATTTGAAGCCTGCCTCGCCCTGTTGCGATGGATCCACCAGCAGTTCAGGCAACCGTTATAAGCGGTGTGGCATTCTGTCACTCTGATCGGTTGAGTGAATGTTATCATTGCGCGGGTGCGGGTGATGGATTCTGTACAGCAACATCTTATATAGGCTCTACATCCACATCGCCCACTGCGGGGGGGCAGGCCGATGCCACACCGAACCAGACGGCGACG